>Ga0209593_10000094_pt1 | contig 45745 bp, 62 predicted proteins | sample PPLLaktember2015_3_FD_187260 | JGI IMG/M metagenome (GOLD analysis project Ga0209593, IMG submission 187260) | Freshwater sediment microbial communities from Prairie Pothole Lake near Jamestown, North Dakota, USA - PPLs Lake P7 Core (6) Depth... | ecosystem: Environmental > Aquatic > Freshwater...
CGAGATAGAAGCTGCCGCACAAAATAAGACGATAGTAAAGCCCGTGCCTGAACCTATCGCAAGATTACAGCAGGAATTTACACAGAATAAAGCTAACGGACAACGCGATATGTCGTTAGAAGACCTACCGACGAACGGCACAGAATTCTTTAATGCTGAGACGATATCGCACGTTGCACTACACAAAAAGATAATGGCGGATGATACCATTAAGAATGAAGATAAGTGGGTATTCTACGTAGAACAATTACAAAAGCGTAGAAGTCATTTACAGCTAGTAATGAAGGAAGCAATCGACATTTTAACTGAAACGAGAAGTAGGTTATCATCGGCGGATAGAGATTTAAATCTAGTTACAAGTAAGTTACGCGCTGACGAGAAAGCCAAGTTAAAGATACAAGATATATCGTATGTTCCTGCTGCGGCACCTAAGAAAGTTGCTGCTAGAACAACAGAAAAGAATAAAGTCGTAATCAGTATTGCTCAGGTTTTCTGTGCGCCACGCGATGCCAAAGGAAACTTTATCTGGAATGAACTTTCCGATGAACAACGCGAGGAATGTTTAGTTAAGGCACGACAGATATTTGCGAACAATATGTCAGCGATTAATACCGCGACGAAGGCTATGGATAAAGGGGATGCTAAATAATGTTTAACTGGATACTGAAGATTAATGATAGGCACGAATTAAGATTCAAGTCGATGTTAGACGCTATTAAGTATGCTGAAAGTAACGATTTAGTTGGTTGCACTATCGAAGGCCCGGCCCTGAGCGACAAAGATATATTTAGTGCAGTTTGTGAAGTCGAAGCGGCTGGTTTTGAACTCAGCTCAGATTGTTTCCTTGCGTCATATGATGGGAAGGTTAATTAATGTTTCGTAAATCACTAGCTCCATACTACCTCAGATGGTTCTATGATAGTTGTGACTCGATTACATATTGTAGAGAGCGCGGCGATGAGGCACGGGCGCAGGAATATCTTAAAAGCGCACATGAGTATCTAGATATTATCATGGAGAACTGGGAAGCAATACAGTTCTTTAGTGTAGGTGATAGAGCGTTCGTAGTTGATAGAGTGTTGCCGGAAGAATTTAGGGGATATTAACTGATAGAACGTAATGCTCATGTCAAAGTGAGCATTATCTTGTGTTAGTTAGTCACCACGGTACGAAAGTCACATAGCAATAAGTAATAGATAGAATGACCTGCCTAATGGTTGGTCTAGACCGTAACAAGTGAGGACAAATGAACAGAAATGATGCAAGTGCATTAGCTAAGAAAGAATTAATAGCTAATGGCCTAACAGACTGGAAAATACGTTTAGAAAGTAGTGAGAGAGCACCATATCTCGGCTTATGCGTACCAGCTCAAAAGTGTATCTATCTCAATGCATTAGCCATCGACCAAGCGCATGAATTAATGACGATTAGTGTTATTAAACATGAAGTTGCTCATGCATTAACAATCGGGCACGGCCATGATGATGTTTGGAAAGCTAAAGCAAAAGAATTAGGTTCAGTAGATTTAGGACCGTGTGCGGCATACGGCATTAATCCTCTTGCTTTAGATGCTATCAGGTCAGGCAATATAGTAGAGATTGAGATAGTCGAAGAAACACACGTAACTAGAACGCCTAAGCATACTATCCACAAGTTACAGGATTTATGCCCGGAATGTGGTAAGATTGCTAAAGAACTTACGACGGTAGATAGTATCGAGACTACAGAGATTTACGATTATCTTTGTATCAGCGGCAACGAAGGACACAAGTTTACATCAAGTGAGAAAGATAACGTAAAGTGTCCGTCATGTAAAATGTTCGCGTATAGAAGTGGTGGATACGAGATTAAGGAAAGCGACATAAGATTAACACTTCTCACGTGCGGACATATCATTAAGAAAGTAATTCCACGTGCAACACCTTTTCATTTGTTTGTTACGCAAGGTTTAGGTGATCCAAATTGTAAGCATACTTGGGATAATCCTGAGAAGCCGACCGAATGTACAACTTGTAGTGCATTAAAGTTATATAAGTTTCAATGTGATGGTGCAATTGCAATCGAACAAGGCACGGCGCTGAACCACGGATTCGGCGTTTTTGATGACATGGGTTTAGGCAAAACAATACAACCGTTAGCCTACTTACATTATCACCCTGAAAAGTTACCGTTCGTCTGGATTGGTAAAAGCGGACTGAAGTATCAATACTTAAAAGAGATACTCAAATGGCACGGAATGAAGCACGGTTTTCCACAAGTTATTACTAGTAGCCGTGATGCATTGTTGCCGGGTATGTCGGGTTACATAATTAGTTATGATTTATTGCGTAGATTCGATATGAGTAAGTTTGAGAAAGCCGGCGTTAAGACAATGATTCTAGATGAATGTCAGGCTATTAAGAATCCTGACGCAACTAGAACTAGTGAAGTAAGAGCACTAGCTAAGAAAATGGAAACCGTTATTCCTACTAGCGGAACACCGTGGAAGAATCGAGGTAATGAATATTTCGTTGTATTGAACATACTCGATGCAAAGAAGTTTCATTCATACGAAGATTTCAAACGTCGATGGGTTTCAGTTTACGAGGATGAACGCGGTAAAAAGAAAATGGGTGGTATTCGTAATCCTGAAGCGTTTAAGGAATACATTAAGCATATAGCTATTCGACGCGAACGTGAGATAGTAATGCCGGAGTTACCACGAGTTAATCGAACTAAGTTTTACTGTGAGGTTCCTGAGCACGCTAGAAATGCTTATGCGCAAGCTGTAAAGAAGCTAGTTGATTTAGCTAAAGATGCTGCTATTGATGGGACGGAAGGTTCATTTAAGAACAATGCAGCTATTATGCAAAGTTTGATAGCCATGAGACAAATCGTTGGAATGGCTAAGGTTCCATCGACGTTAGAGTACTGTGAACAGTTCTTAGAAGAATGTGATAGAAAGTTAGTAATCTTTGTGCATCATAAATCATGTGCGGCTATGATTTTTGAAGGTCTTAGGACGCTGTTTAATAATAAGTCAGAAGAACTAAACGGAGATACACCTGAGCTATTACAGCTTAGTGCTGACCTATCACCTGAAGAAAGAATGAGAACGCAGGATAAATTCAACAGTAGTAAGCGTGCGTTCATGGTTGCATCGACATTAGCATCAGGAGAAGGATTAAATCTTCAGACATGTAGTGATTGCGTAATGCATGAAAGACAATGGAATCCAGCTAATGAGGAGCAAGCTGAAGGACGTTTCATTAGGATTGGTCAGTTAAGCGATAAAGTGAACGCAGTATATGTTGAAGCTGAGGATACTGTTGATTCACACCTTGACGGAATAGTAAGTCGTAAAAGGATAGAGTTCCATAAAGTAATGTCATCAAATCCGAACGCCGGTCATATTACTTGGAATGAAGGTAATATTATTAGCGAGCTGGTTAAGAGTATTGTTGCAAGTTACCATAAACATAAGGCGGCTTAACTAATGCTTCGAGACCATTGGGCAGAGGTAAGAATAGAGCAAGCAGCAGAAAGAATGTTAAGAGATTATGAACCAGCAATAGCAGCAAGACGAGCTTTGTTATGGGCTATTGATATGGAAGATAAAAAGAAGCGTAGATTTTGGATTGAAGTTTATAAGTATATAAAGGATAAGCAATGAGCATAGAAAGTCTACACAGAAATCGGATGGGCATGTCGTATAAGATAGTGCAAGAATACGGCGAACGAGATACTAAAATCATTTGCGAGACACTAAACAAGTCGATAGTTGTGAGAGAAGTAAGTGAAGGTGATATTAGACGTGGTTGGTATCATTGGATGCACGGTGGTAAGTTAGCGCAAGAAGCATTTCCCTTTTTGAATCATGCTGAGAGAGAATTCTTAATCAGTGGTATTACACCGGCTGAATTGAAAGAAATAATTAAGGATAAGGATACGAAATGAATATAGACGAAATGTTGACATATCGGAAAGGCGTCACCGTACAACGACAGATTAAGATTACAGCGGTTAGTGATGGTACATTGTTAGTCGATTTCAATCAGTTAGATAGTCATAGATTTAAGTCAGTATATAGCATGTTGATAGATGACGGTGAACTAACATCAATTGAGACGATGAAAGTAGTTCGAGCATGGATGGACCATGACGTGAATAATTTTAGTCATCCGTCATTAACCATTAGTGAGGAGTAAGTAGGTGATAACAATGGAATCCACTAAGGAAGTCGTGGAATCAATCGTAAACATTCATTGTGGTGTATGTGGTCAGAAGTTCAGAATGAATGAGGAAGTTAAACAAACAATCATCGGTAGATTGGGCTGGATTAAAGACGTAGATGATGATGGTTTTACTGAATGGCGGCTCGGTATTGTGCATGGTGAAATTGCTGACGTGCATGTTCGTTGTTGCATTGTTCAATAGTTAGTAAGCAATAGGAGATAAGATGGCACAAGGCACAGTTAAGCTAGACAGAAATACAGCTAGATGTCCAATGTGTAAGAGATTAGTAAGTAAGCTCGGCCCGCACTACATGACTATCGGCGACTTTAGATATTCAATATGTTCTCCTTGTGCCTGGAAACGTGATCAAGAAAGGTTACGTGATGCTGACCGAAAAGGACAAAGAAACACTGATAGCAGCCTCGACACTAATAAGGATTGAAGCTAGAGGTTATTATGACGTTTATCGACGTGCTAGTAATGGATTAGGTAGTCGTAGTATTAAAGAAGCAAGGGAAGCATATGAGAAATACAACGAACTAGGCAGGATTGCAGACGAAATTGATATGATTGCAACGGGTAAACTGTAAAGGACATAATGAGTAACTGTGACTGTGAAAGGTGCAAACCAAAAATGAATTACGAAGAACACGTAGAAAAAATGGTAAAGTTGGCACTAGATTTTCACGTTAAGACCGGCGTTGACATTGATACGATTAAGAAGTTCATGAGAGAGATAGGAGATGTTACTACAGAATTTGCTAAGAAAATAGTAAGCGAGGAAATCCGTAAAACATTTTAGAAGAGTCATCTCGAACTCACATACATATACGATTTAAGCTATGCCTGACCGCGAAGACATTATCGTACTTCTAATTGTGGTAGTTGCGTTAGGTACGCCTATCATAGTAGCAGTTATAGATTTGGTCAATTCTTTTAGGACAGGCAGGCGACATAGGGATAAACAATGATCATACAGCCTCCATGTAAAGGAAGAAAAGGTGTACACAGCGGACTGATGCACGAAATACGTGTACAGGTAGAAAGAGCAGCCGCAATGTACAATTGTAGTAAGTCATACGTCATTGCCACCATACTCTCAGACGCATTTGGTATAGAGGAACAGGCTAAATATTATGACATTAAACGTGACGCAATTAAGGGAAGAACTAATAAAGCTCGGCGCGGTTCAAAGGTTATCCGATTTGAACAAAGAACGAGAAGTATTACTAAAACTTCTAGGACAGGAAGAAAGTCGGGAAGTAAAGGCTAAAGAAATTATTAAGCATGTAAAGAGTCATAAAAAGGGTAAGAAATTACACTGGACTCAGACGCCTGAAGGTAAGAAGAAAATGAGTCAGATAATGTTAGCTAAGTATGCGAATGGGTGGAAAGGTAAAAAGAAATGAAAGACGTAATGAAGCGAGCATACGAAATAATTATGGGCCATCCACCTGTTAATGCGAAGTTACTCTACGCTCAGTTGGCAGTTGATTTTGTACATTTGACTGGTGAAGATATTCATGCGGCTATCTCTCTTATGGTTGAAAAGAAGATAGTAATTGAGTTAAAGTACCAGATGTTGCATGAAAAAGGTTCGTTATTCTTTCCGCCTGAGACTTCATTTGAGTTTCTTAGTAGGAATAGATAATGGAAGTAATGATTAAGAAAGACAACGTAATACTCGATGCCACGGTTTTATCAAGTCTAATGGCCTGCGAGAGATACATTGACTTTCGATTTAATAAGAATCTAATTCCAGCGAGCGGTAGCGGAAATCCAATTGAAGCAGGACTAGTAGTTCATAGAATACTAGAAGATTACGCAAAAGGTATCATGAATGGAATGAGTAGGCAAGACGCTATTCAACTCGGATTAGGTAGTGGTACGGAATTAGCTAGTCAGTGTCCAAACATACCACAAGAGAATGTAAAGGATGATAGTGGTAAGTTAAAGCAAGTTGGGTTTGGCTGGTTAATGGAAACAATGCATCAGTATTTTGAGCATTATAAGAATGATAGCTGGACACCAATCAGCGCCGAACAAGTTAAACGGACAATGGTGTATGAGGATGATGATATAAGGGTGCTGTGGGTAAGTAAGTTAGACAGAATGGTAGACACGTTTAATCAAGGTACAATGCCAATGGACCATAAAACGATGAAGCAGAATAGAAGTCCAATTCTGCTCAATAATCAGTTTATGGGTCAGTGTATATCAGCTCAATCGGTTCGTATGTGCGTCGATAAGATTGGGTTTCAGACAAGTTTAAAGCCAGATAAGAAATTCGTTAGAGAAATAATGAACTACAATCGCGCACAGTTAGCCGAACAAATCCAGACGATTGCGTATTATGCTAAGTATCTCGTAGACCTTAACAAACATGGATACTATCCACCACGGTACGTTTATTGCGATAAGTATGGCGGGTGCATCTTTCGTCATGTATGTGAGTCAGTGCCGAGTGATAGAGAAAGAATGTTAAAGCTTCATTTTGTAGTTGGTGATGAATGGGACCCTGCTGCTGGTGAGGATATTAGTGATGACTGATTTACCGACCGATGCTGAAATCGACAAACATATAGATAAGTACATGACGTTAATGGAAGCTGATTTAGGTCAGGACATTATACCAATCGTAATAATCCTAATGTGTCGTGTTGCGGTGAAGTATAACATTGATATCAATTGGTTAGTAAGCACAATCTTAATGGGCTATCACAACGAACTACCACCTGATCTTGACACGAATGGAGTGACTAAGTTTGACAGTTAGGATAAAATATGAGTAAGAAACCCCAGCACTTACACAAATACGAACGAGTAATACTAGGAAAGAATAACTATGTCGTATTCCGATGCATACTACCATACTGCACTCACTATATTCGAGAAGCACTAGCTCCAGGTAAGGCATGTGTTTGTAATCGTTGTGGAAATGAAATGCACTTGGACTCGAAATCAATGAAGTTACGTTTTCCACATTGCCATACATGCACTAAACCAGTTCAGACTAAATACAAGCAGCGTAAAGAACTTCATGATGCTCTCGCGGACCTTGCGGCACGTATTGGTACAGGAACGGATGGTCTTAAATGAATTTCGAGGCCATTAAAGCAGCCGTAATTAGTTTACAAATGAGCCCAGGTATTAAAAGAGTAAATGGTAATGGTTGGTCTGCATATAAGGTAGGTGAAATAATTCGTGTTGACATTAAAGTAAAGGTAGATGACTAATGTTTACATGGCTATATAAGTTATGCTGTCGATTAGAGGATTTCTGGTCGGCGCGGAACGATATGTATGTAAGTGAAAGACACCTAGACGAAATACTAAGAGATAAGGGAAAACAATGATGACCAGAGAAGAACATCTTAAGTGGTGTAAGACGCGAGCTATTCAAGAAATGGATTTTACTGGTCAGCCAACATCAGCTATTATCTCAATGATGTCTGACTTAAGAAAGCATCCTGAGAATAACAGCGAAACACTACAAACTCTCTGTACGATGCAACTACTATCAAATCCTAGAATGACTCGTCAAGAAGCAATTAACTTTATCAACGGATTTAATTAAATGCCATCAACATTAGCCGAAGTAAAAGGTGATGCACTGTTTTTTATGTTTAAGGGCGAACCCGGCACTAGAAAGAGTACACAAGCCTTATCATTCCCTACGCCACAATATTGGTTTAGTCACGATAAGCATATGCACTCACTTGTATTACCTATGAAGAAGTGGGGCATTGATGCTAAACAAGTTCATTTCGATAACTATACTGACTGGGCGGCGATGGAAGTTAAGCTCAAACAGTTTCAGGAAAGATGCCCATATAAAACTATTGTAGTTGATTCTATTACTTCACAGGGCGATAGTATCAATGACCAAACAACACAACTTAAAGGCTCACAAAAAACTGCTGAGGGTGGAGAAGCGGCAGCACGTAAGATTGGTGGAATTGAAGTTAATTCATTAGAAGATTATAAAGCAGAAGCCGCAGCATTTCGTGATTCAGTAGCCTACCTAAAAGACATTTCAGAGTTCCATAAAGTTAACGTAATCCTTATAGCTCATGTGGTCGGTACTAGACCTAATGAAGCTGCTAATAGTTCGTACTTTACCCGTATACTAGTAACTGGTGGTAAAGTTATTTCGGCCAAGATACCTGCGTATTGTGAGGAAATTTATCACTTTTACGTAGAACCGAACGTAGACACTAAAAAGGAGGGTGCATATGCTCTGATTACGCGTAACAATGGTAGTGATTACGCGAGAACGGGATTACCTCTACCACAGAAGATTGAATTTGGTGATAATCAGTTATATGAAAGGTGGGTTAAGCCGGCTATTATTCAATTAGATAACGAAAAGCCGGTGCAGAAGTTCTAATGCTAGCGCAGCGATAAGTAATGAAAATGACGATCCCGTAGTCGGGGACAAATAACAACTAACCAGAAAAAGAGAAAACAACAATGATTGAATTTACACAGCGCGACATTCTCCGTGGAAAACTTGTTGAGCCTGCATGGTACAAAGGTCATATCGAATCACTCGAAAAGAAGCTCGCGGCTAAGGGTGATTCCACCAACTATAACTACGAAATCACATTGCTGAAGAACGCGGACAATGGTGATGAGAAGTTTGCTGGTGTTCCTGTTACCGTAAACTTCAATACCAAAGCAAAAGGATTCATGATTGGATTCTTTGCTGCAATGGGTGCGGAAATTACAGCCGGTGCGCGTTTCAATGAAGATAACGCGGTGGGTAAAGATATCGAGCTGTATATCACCAACGAGGAATACGATGGGCGCATGATTAACAAGTGCAAACATCAGTATCGTCCGGTTGGTGCTGATGTTGCTGCGGTCTAAAGTTAGTACGTAATAGGAGTTAGGCCATTTTCGCCTATTACGTATGAATGGATGGTTGGCAATACGCTCGGAATCGCCAACCGCTCTTTATTGTTTATTCCGATGCGTAAACAATACACAAGATTAGGATACAGCTCCTAAACTCCATCGAGATTTTTCGTTTATTCGTTATACGTTAATTATCGGTAAAGGAGATATGATGACCGCGAAAAAGCAGGAACCTACACAGCAGGAAAAAGAAGAAGTAGTTAAGCCTCTCGATGATACAACTGAAGAAGACGAGGACGATGACATTGGGTTTGATGAAGAAGTAGATGAGGATGAGATAGACGTAGAGGAAGAAGAAGAAGTTAGCGAGTAATCAGACACCACAGCAGTCAGTATGCTAATATAGGTACTGACTGCGTTTTTATCTATGGGGCGTTAGCCAAATGCATCCACTTATTCAAAAATTCTATGACGAAACTGAGTGGAAGGATAAGTGTTTGTTACTAGAGTTAATCCACATAAAGATGAAACAGGTCCGGCGCGGGCAAGGAATGAGACAATGGCGTGTAAAAGATACAGCGAAATTATTAAAGCTGTCAGTAGGTTTAGTCAGTGAAGATTTACAGTTAGCTCGTGCTTTAACTAGTGAAGTAATCGACCCTACCATAAAATCACGCAACCAAGCAATTAAAAAACTGAGAGGCAAACAAAAATGATTATCGGTAAATTGTCGCGGATTCCTATGAAAGATAATCGTGAACAGCCATTTGCATTTATTCGTGCTGAAGACAATAAGGAATACTTTTTACACAAGTCAGAACTGTTTGATGATTGGGATGACTTGAAACGAATGATTGCTAGTAAAGGTGAAGTTACTATTGAATTTGAAGGTGTTAAAGCTGAAAAAGGTTTTAGAGCTACTGGTGCTAAGATTGTTCGTAATTAGGTTAATAACATGCATGTGTATGTTCCGGGTATGGGCAATCCGTATGCGCGTATAGCTATTGTAGGTGAAGCGCCGAGCTATGAGGAAGAACAAGCCGTTAAACCATTCGTAGGTAATTCCGGTAGAGAAATGGATAGGTGGTTAAAAGATGTAGGTATTTTCAGACATGAGTGTTGGGTAACTAACGTATGTAAGTATATGGTTCCGCCCGCTAATAAAACAGGTAAGCCTATACCATTTTGGAAGCGAGCCGAAACTGTCAATGTAAATAAACAACAATCTATCGAGGAGTTGTATACTGAAATACACAATTTACCTGAACTTAATTTAATCATTGGTCTCGGCGCGACTGCATTAGAGGCTCTTACTAATCGTGTTGGCATAACTGACTATAGAGGTTCAATTCTAAAAGGCATGGGTAAGAAGGTCATATGTACCTTTCATCCGGCCCATATACTTAGACAAGACGCGGAAGTTGCTGGATTCTGGCAAAAACAAGTTGCATTACACGACTTGAAAAGATGTAGTGAGCAGCAGTTTTTTCCTGAGATTCGTTTACCCCGGCGCGAGCTGAACATATGCAAATCACTACAACAGTTATTAGAGTTCATCGAGAAGTATAAAGATTTCACAAGACCAGCAGTAGATATTGAGGCACATCCTAATGGTAGTGGCCTTCCTATTTGTATTGGTATAGCTTTTACACCACAAGAAGGATTAACAATACCTCTTTGGAATACTGACGGTATTAGTAATATTCCGTCTCAAGAACTTACGTTAATATGGCATCACCTTTCACAGTTACTCGCAAACAATGATATAGTAGGACAAAACTTCAAATATGACCAAGATAAAATTAAGCGAATTGGTTTTTGCATATCCAGGCTTATATCAGATACCATGCTTAAAGCCTTTGCCATTAATCCTGAACTCCCCAAAAATCTTGCATTTAACACGTCGATTTATACCGAAGAACCATTCTATAAAAATGAGGGCATGTACGACGGGACTGTGGCTGACCTTTTATTGGGATGCGCCAGGGATGCGTGCGTTACAAAAGAAATAGACCTTGCTATGGACAAGGATTTAGACAAGATGAAGATGCGTGGATATTATGAAAACTTCATCATGCCTTTACATGAATTATATTTGTCCATAGAAACTGACGGATTTCTAGTCAATGAAGATAAACGGGTGGAATTACTACAGAAATATATTGAATGGAGTGAAAAGCTCGCCTATGAAAGATTTAAACTTGCCGGTAAAATCGTCAACCCGCAATCGTGGCAACAAGTCAGGTGGTTCTTATACGAGCATCTTAATTGTCCTACACGTGAAGGGACTGGAGAAGAAGTCCTTACCAGCTTGTTTAATCAAGTTAAAAAGGATATTCAAAAGCAAGGAATTGTTAATATACTGGACGCCAGACGAGTCGAAAAAACGATAGGCAATTATCTCATGGCTTTACCCGACTATGATGGTCGAATGAAGTCTACGTATTACTTATGTCTCGAAACAGGTCGTACATCTACAGGATTACTCGAACCTCCAATACGTCCAGAACATCGTTATAAAGACGTAGATACAGGTAAGCTAAGGAAGAAATGTATAGGCACAGCATTTCAGACCCTAACAAAGCACGGCGACATAGGACAAGATGTTCGTTCTATGTATGTAGCTGACCCAGGACATTGTTTCATACAAGTTGACTCGTCACAAGCTGAGGCACGTGTAATATTTCTGTTAGCAGGTGAAGACTTAACACTATTCGACAGACACGATTTACACGCATTAACAGCATCATGGTTCGTAGGTGGTGAAGAAAGTGACTGGAGTAAGAAAATATTAGGTTATGAACATCCTAATAGATTCTTAGGCAAAACATTACGACATGCTGGTCATCTTGGTGCTCGTGCTCGTCGGGCTGCCAATGAAGTTAACACGCAAGCAAGAAAGTATAGAATAGATATACAAATAAACGAAATGAAAGCCGAATATGCGTTGACCGTATTCCATCTAAAACAACCTAAGATTCGCGGTGTGTTTCAAAACGGTGTGAAAGATGCAATTGACGCAACTCGACAATTACGTGCTGCAATACCATTCGGTGTTGATTCAGATGATGCACCAGTTAGAACATTTTTCGAGCGACATGGTGATGAATTGTATCGTCAAGCATTTAGCTATATACCACAAAGAAGTATTACAGATAACACGAAAGCGGCTGCTCTCAGAATACGACGACTTATTCCCGATGTACGTATTCTTGTTGAGTCACATGACAGTCTTACATTTCTTGTGCCGGTAAATGATGTAAAGTATTATGTTCCGATTATCACGACTGAAATGGAACGGCCTATTGATTTCTCGAAATGTAGCATACCACGAGATAAATTAAGTATACCCGCAGAAGTTGAGATAGGTGATAATTACCAGGAGTTTTCTAAGTATCGAGGTGACTAATGATTCCACATGACCAGCCCGAAAGAGAAAAAATGATTAATCGCATGCTAAATGTTTGCGCAGATAATGAAGAAAAATTAAGTAGTTGGGAATTGGACTTCACTCATTCAGTTGATAATCAGTTTCATGATAAGGGAACATTAACAGATAGACAGTGCGAAATTCTTGAAAAGATTTATGATAGGATTTCGTGATGTTATACTTACTTGAAATCACGGTAACGAAAGAAGACCGAGATGATATAGGTATACCAACTTACATTAAGATTGAAGGTAAAAGTTGGATTGAAATCCTATCGAAATTACCATTGCACATAGCTAGACAAGTTAAGAAAGAAGCCGAAGAACTACGGTTAAGGGATGATGACATACCATTTTAGTTTATAGGCGGTGAAATGGACTTTCTAAAAGAACTTATGGACTCTACGGTAGAATTAGAGTCGCCTAAAAGTTTCTTCTGGTGGGCAGGTTTAACAGCAGTATCAGCAGTAGTAATGGATAATGTATGGTTAGCTAGGGGCGAGCAGGAAGGAAATTGTAACAGCTTCTACAACCTATACCCGAATATCTATGTAATGCTACACGCTGATAGTGCTATGAAGAAAGGCCCGCCCGTCAACTTAATAAAAGATTTAGTAAAGAAAGCTACTAATGGCCTACCGAAAATTATAAGTGGTCGATCAAGTATACAAGGAATGTTAAAGGAATTAGGTACAGCTCAATCTTTGCCTGGTGGTAAAATCCTGAATAAGTCTGCTGGATTCATTGCTAGTAGTGAATTTACCAGTAGCATAGTTGAGGACCGGGCTGCAATGACTATCCTTACAGACTTGTATGATAGGAATTGGAATGAGGGTGACTGGAAATCTTTACTTAAGATGGAACAATTCACTCTCAAGGACCCAGTACTCACGTTATTAGCAGCTATTAATGAAGCACATTTCGATGACTTCATAGGAACAAAGGATGTTCACGGCGGGTTTATGGGTAGGATGTTCGTAATAGCTGAAACACAAACAGCAACATTCAATCCACTAATCGACAAACTAAAACGAGTTCCAGATAAGGAGAAACTTGTAGCTTATTTAAAAACATTAACTACACTCAAGGGTCCGTTCAAATCACTAGCAGATACACCACAAGGAAAGTACTATCATGAGTGGTATATGGACTTCTATCAAAACATTAGAAGTCAAAAAGTAAAGGACGAAACGGGTACTCTTGGTAGGTTTGGTGACTCAGTACTAAAAATAGCTATGTGCATTAGTCTATCGAGAAGCACTGAAAAAGAGATAGACATGACCACAATGATAGAAGCTATTGCAGTTAGTGAGAAGTTGATAGGTAATGTCCGCAAAACTACATTAGGTAAGAAAGGTAAGGCCGAGAACCTCTATCTAAAGACGTTGATTATGCAGGAGTTGCTTACACGAGAACCACATATAATAACGCGTGAAAACTTAATGAAGAAGACGTTCATGCATTATAGTAATGTGGATGAATTTAATGAAGTCATTGGTGTGTTCACTGAAGTTGGTATGCTTGAAGTCGAAACTCGTGGCGTGCAAGTCGTTTACATTATGCCGGACAAACAAGTGAAGTTACTAAATGACCACATAGCTGGTAAAAAAACTATGGGTGGTGAGTGATGAATCTGGTAGTTGAACCTAAATGCAGGCCAGAAATCAACTTGACATTTCTTCAGCGTATGTGTAACGCCATGTGTATGAGCCTATTCAAGTACGGTAGAATAGGTGATGCATATCCACATAAGGTTGATGCTATTGCTACATTAAAGAAAAGATTAGAACTCTATGAAGAAACTGGTAATCTTGAATGGCTAGTTGACGTAGCTAATATGGCTATGATTGAGTATACTTTACCCGCACATAAAGAAGCTCATTATGCAGCTACAGATTCTAAAGATTCCCCGGGCCGTAAGTTTCATGGCGAATTAGACTCATCCAAACGAAACAATAAGGAGATATAAATAATGCCTAATGAAAAAAGAGATGAAGATTACCGAGTACCTATTGACCCGGAAATGAAACAACTAATGAATGAGATTGCTCACATAATAGGCGGTCAATTGCCTAAAGGATGGGGATTCGCACTGTTTTTAATGCAGTACGGCCCGGACGGTACTATGACGTATATAAGCTCGGCCGAACGACAGGATATAGTTAACGCAATGAAGGAATGGATTGCGTTAGTTGATAAGCCGCATTAATCACTTTTTACGCGGCTCATAACTAAACGAACCTAATCCCTTCTTACGTTCTTTTTGTGGGGGTGGTTCATCGAAAACTTGTATAGATTCGCCTAATGCAGCGGCTCCAACTATACCTAAACTAGTCAATATGACTGGAATTGGTATAGGTTTACCATCTGACGTAATGAATCTGGACAGGGGAATACCTAACTGAGCCAAATACGCAGGATCTTCTTGTGCTAAATCAGATAGGGTAGAGACTAAGTTCGGCGCGAGCATCTTAAAGAAATAGTTGTCTAAATCTACTCGCTGCATTTCTTCCATAGTATCTTTACCTGATATAGTTTTACCCTTAAGAACTGCATCGTAACCTAATCCAGTCCAGGGAGATAGTTTAGAACGAGTAAAATTAGCAGCAACATCTACACCAGTTTCAGGTCTGTATCCTTCACCTAATTCCGTAGTTTTACCCGTAGTTGGTGAGGTAGAAAGACGTGATAAGATTCGTATTGTAGCTATCATAGGCTGTTGCATACCGGCCATAGTATCAATACGTGTATTACCTATTTTAGCCTTACCGAAATCACTTGACGTTGGGTCTAATGTAACTTCAGCACCGGCAGCATGAGCTAATGTTAAGAACCCACTTGTATATAGAGCCTGACTAACTAATGATTTAGCCACCTCTTTCTTAATTACGTCAGGTGCCTTAGCCCATTTAACAGGTGCCAATACACCCATATCTAACCGTGATTTAGCAAACCGTACTGAAAATGAATATTTATTAAGTGTCTCGGCCGCAGCTTCAAAATTACCTAGACTTGCCCTACCTGTTGCCGTGGAAATATAATCAGCCGTATACTTCAATAACTTCGGGTCATTATACGGATCAAGCCCCATCTTCTCAAAATTCAAAATCATGTTCTCAAATCTATCTGCTCGTAACGTATTTAGGAATCCACTATATGCTCTATTCGATGCTCTAGAACCTCTACTAATAAGATTTGTTTTACCCAATGCTTCTTTTGCCGGGTTATTAGCAGGATCAAATACGTAAGTACGTGCGTATTTAAGATCCCCTTCCTTTAAAGCTTTGCCAAGAGAACCTAATGATGGTATATTTTCCATCCAATCCGACATACGATTTTCTTCTTGTTTGAGTAGTCCTTTACCACCTTTTTCCAGTTCAATCAAACCAGGGTCATATTTCTTCATTATTGGATAGGTTTTCTTGAGCTTGATTTTAGCCATAGTTTCGGCATAACCCTGCTCAGATCGCCATGAGGTATACATATCATCAAAGGCTCGCCAATACTCACCTGTATATATTAGTCCTTTACCCTGTCTTAAAGGAGCTGATAAGTCTAATGTGGCCCATGATGCTTTAGGGAAATTCCACATCTGAGTAGTTACATGATTAATGAATGTCTCACTCTTACCCGCTGCCTTTAATCTTTTTTCAGCAGCATCAATCATCGTAAGTGCTTCATTTATATCTTTAGGCACGAAATCATTAATAGATTGTTCTGCTTGTGCTGATGGTGGTACCGCACTAGTTTGTTCCTTAGCAGCTTTTATAGCTTGTGGAGGTGGTGGTGTAACTTCATCACCAGTTACCATAGCTGAAGTTTTACCCGTTTTACTAGCCATTGACCGTTGTAAATCGTCAGCAATAACTTTGCCTTCCGGTGTGGTCATTACCGGATTCATTTCTGGTGGGTTTACGTTACTACTAATATCGTCAAGTGGATCAAGTCTACCTGTTGCCGGATTAACATTTTTAGGATTAGCAGTGGACATAGGTGGTAATGGTTCTGCTTGCACACCACCTGGCAATGGACTTAATTCATCAATAGGATTATACAGACGTGGTATTTTATTATTCGCACCTAATTTCTGTCCTTTTAGTACACCACCTAAATTACTTCTAACTGCCTTACCCGCTGCCATAGCTTCTTGTTCAGTCATACCCGTATTTTCCATGACGAATTTCATATAATCAGCATTTCGTTTACTGGGCTTATCCTGACTTACGATGAATAATGCCTTATCAATATCATTCTCAAATTGAGGTTCGTAACTGGTCGTGCCTATATTGTATCGTGGTTTGGCACCTCTTAAATCGTGTGGTAATTGTGCTGTTAAATTACGTTGAGGTGGTACCGCGCCGAGCTTTTGTGGTAATTCGGTAGCTAATTCATCTGGATATACTGGCCTAGGAGTTACTCGTTCAAATTCATAACCCGGTGGTAAATTAATATTGGTTACTCCACTTTCTTCAGGAATAGGCACATAAGTACGTTTACCTTCATCATCAATACTTAACCTATATCGTGGTTTACGTGTTGGTGCTGTTACTGTTGGCTCGCCGCTGATTGGTGGTAATACTTCTTCAGAGCCACCTAGAAATTCTTTAATCTTTTTACCCGCGTTAGTTCTTGCAGCGGCAGCAACATCATCTACTTCAGTTGCACCTTTTCTCAACGCATTAGCAGCCTTAACACCTTTTAATGCAGCGAAACTACCTAATCCTAATGTTGCTAAACCTAATGGAGATGTGGTACCTTCCATTGCAAATCTAGCAATAGGTTCAGCAAATTCACCTAAAACTGGTACCTTTCCTATACCTTTAAAGAAACTTTCTTCGGCATCACCCATAATAGGAGTAGTTGCCCAGTTATATGCTTTAGTTGCCTCTTTCCCAAATGTAGGTAATTTCTCATTGTATTCTTGCATAGACATAGGTTCAGGCTGTGGTAGAAAATTACCTATGACTTCACTTCTAAAGTCAGGTTCTCTAGTAATTTCATCCCTAACTTGACTAGACGGTTGTACAGGAAATCGTGGTGTATTAATTAATGAGTCTACTGGTCCGCTCGGCTCAGGTTCAAATGGCTTAGATTTACGTTCAGACACAATACGGTCAATATCATCTCTCGTCGGTGGGGTAGGGTCATCCCATTCAAATTCGATTATCTCGTTGGTACGTTTATCTCGAACTTTATATGGGCGTGCCATTACTGTATAACCTCATAAGGATCGTCATCAGGTTCTAACTGCCTATCTCTAGTAAAGCCAGGAATACGCATCAGTAATCTGCGTTGAATCTCATCCTCATATTTACGTGAATCTATTACAGCGCCGGTCTTAGGATTAAACCATTCCGGATGTTCATTCTTTAGTTCTTCTTCCACAATCCTACGAGTAATACCAACTGATGCAGGTGACATAGCTTTAGGCTGTCCTAAACGCTTCATATAACCTTCATATGCTGTGCCTCTACCAGCATTAGTAGTAGCATTTTGAGCCGCAGCATTAGCACTAATACGTCCTGATTCAGCAGCATATTGACCTGTATTAGCTCGCTGTTGATTTATGCCTACATTTTGTTTCATTAATTCAAGTTTGGCAAGTTCAGTATCGTACTTACGATCATTATCAACTATTTGAGCATTTAGTCTATCAACAGCAGTTTGATTAGTTGCTCTTTTTGCTTCTGCTTCTAGTGCAATACGTTTAGCAGCCTGTTCAGCTTTAAGTCGATTTATTTCGCTATTAGCCCACTTAACTTCTCTATCTTTATCTGCTTCTTCCTGGTCCCATATGCCTTTTTGATATGCCGTTCTATTGCGTTGTGATGCTTCCTCTATTTTAGCTGCGGCTTCAAGTGATTGACCCTTTAATTCGTAGTCTTCTCTAGCACGTTGATATGGTAAATCTACTACACTTTGAGCAGCTTTCATTCCAGCACCAACACCTTGAGTACCACCTGCAACTGCACCTGATAAAGAACCTGCTAGTTTGTGCCACACAGATGGAGAGTATTCTTCATGAGTAGGTACCTTAGAAATATGTTGAAGATAATCTGTCAGCGCCGGTCCTTGTTCAGGTATATCAAATCCAGACATAGTACGTCTATTACTAGAAGGACGCCACGGCTGTGTTTGACTAGCTATAGGTTCTTCCTGTAAACGTCCCTCAAAAGCATTAGCATCACCTAGCGGACCTAAATCAGCTATAGGATCACTTACGCCAGGATACCGTTTACGTCTAGCATTACTTCTACCGAGAAAATCATTAGAAGTATAACCACCACCAGACGTATCAGTAGTAATGCGGTCTAATACAAGATCACGCCATCCCATAATTCACCTCATTACTATCAAACACGTTGACCTTTAATACTTGTGCTTCTTTTATTAGGCAACCAAGGTGTTACTGCACCAGCCGCAATACCACCGATTTGTAATGCTCTATCCCATCCAGATATATTAGGATTGTACTGAGCACGTTGATTTAGATTGGTACCTTGACCCTGCTGAGTAAGAGCACGATTACGATAAAGTTCATCATCATATCTAGCTAGTTCTGCTGGTGACGAACCATACACACTTTCCAATCCCTCTAAACCAGCAAGTTTCATTTTATCACGATACTTCTGTTCTTCTAATGCATTACCGCGATTAGCATTAGACGCACTAGCCGCTGCACGTTTATTAGCATCATTAATTGCCTGTGATCTAGCTGCAATACCTTCTAATCCACCATATCCAAACTTACCTATATCTGTCATTCCGCCTAAACCAGCTAGACGACCTTCCTGAAGTAATTTAGCATGTTGTACTTCAGCACCAGATAATGCACTAGCACCACTCATTTTATTACTTCTAATCTGTCCTTGTAATCCTAGTTCTGTATCTCTGGCAGCACTAGCAGCACCAATTGAATTTTCGCGTGCAAGTCTAGCTGTAGCTGTATCTAATCCTACACCATAACCACCTGATGCGCCTTGTCTTCTATTGATTTCGTTCTTAAGATTACCATAAAAAGCACTTACTGGCGCAATACCTCTAGCTCGTGTTTGTGCTATATCTCTATCGCTGTAACCACCCGTCTTAGCAAAATCATCAAATACACCCTTGCCACGAATACGTTCCACCATTTCAGGAGTAAGTCCACCAGTACGACTAAATTCTTGATAGCCCGGTAATGCTTGATTAATGCCCTGTGAGAGAGGTTTATATCCTTTTTCCAGTGCTGCAAAACGTGGATCTAATGAAAGTTTAGGTGCAGATACACCCCCACCACCACCAGTACCATCACCCATACCACCAGCTAATCCAGTACCATCAATTAACGATTTATATCCTTCGACGTTATAATCTCTAAGACCCTGTGACCATCCGTATTCGGTGTCACGATTAGGTTCTATACGTGCTTTAGTTTCTTCTGATTCACGTAACTGCCTATTACGTTCCTGGTCTATGAGAGTATTTGTTTTCTTACCTTCTTTATTCCCGATATAGCTACCCTTAACCCTTCTTGTCTGAAACGTCTTCGTCAAGTTCGCGATTCAATATTTGTGAACATTTGCTCATGCCAAATCGGTTTACTAAAACATCAGCAAATATTTCGTCAGATGGAAACATATAGAATCGTTCAAAGCCTTTATCTCTACAAATAAACTCGGCTGCATTAAGTAATTGACGCAATACTTCAATCCGTTCTGCTACTGACAAATCCATGTCAATAATCATAACGGCCTCAAGAATTGCTTCAAGACAACCAAAACCTACTATTCTACCATCATTTGCTTCCATTACAGCAGCACTTACAACATGACTAAGATTAGGTCTATTAAACGTACCACGATGATGCTTATCGAATATCTCATCTACCGCGGAGGCATCGTCTTTTGTATATTTTCTAATAATCATATTATTTATGGGGCCATACTACACAATATAGTACAGCCCCATTATCCTTAAGCAATTACGACAGGCTTCTTTACCTTACGACGAACGAGATATGCCAAACCACTACCAAGCAAAAGCATAGAAGTAGGCTCAGGAACAGCAGTAACATCAGCAATTTCACTCTGACCTCTGCTAATAAGTGAATCACCACCTAGCAAAGTCATATCGAATCCTAATGTCATCGAAAACAATGCACCAAAATCAGCTAGTGCAAATGGTCCGCCGTTATGTGAAAATGAATCTAGAGTCTGTGCTCCAGCTACATCACTAAATGAATCAATTAGTGTTCCTTCTCTATCGGTAGCAAATTCACCGCCCTGATTATTAGCCGGATCATTCCACCAAGTGTATGTGGTAGAAGAACCCTGTGAACTGACCCATGTACCTGAACCTGTAGTAAAACCAGTAGTAGCAGGTCCAGTAAAATCAGTAGCACCAATAGATGCCATCAAATCAATAGCTGCTCCAGTCAGATTTAGAATGGACAGCGACGAGCTTGACAAAATATTGGTAATACCATTGTTGGTATCAGTATGCAAAGAGCCATCTACTGACAAACCACCAATAGTACTAGGTGCCAATGACAAAATCCCCAAAAGAGGATTCGTATCAGTTAGCTGCGTGCCGTAATTGCACACAGAATTATTGTCAGTAGCGCAAAACAATACGCCACCTGCATCACCGGCAAGAATCAAATCTGCTTTAGCCGGTGCGGCGATTAGCGATAGCATCATTACTAGAGCAACAACGATAAACTTTTTCATTTTTGTCACCTAATCCTTTTCACTGACGTTATTTACGATTTTTGACCTTATTACGCACGAACAACATGATACCTGTACCCATTAAAAACAACGATGCCGGTTCAGGTACTTCATTAATAGGCGGCGGAGGTGGTGGAGGATTACATGGTTCTACTGTGCAATTAGGATTAATCACACCAGTAACTCTACCAAACACAGCAAAATGAGACAGAGAACCTTCCTGAGTACCAAATCCCCAATCACCAGAAAAAACTAATTCGGGTAATAGGAATATAGACCAATACGGATTCTGACCATCTTTAATACCAATAGCGAATTGGTCGTATGCAGCGGCTAATGCGCCACTAATCATAAACGTACCATCATCATTACCGGCATCTGCTGTATATGAGAAGCCATTTGCTGTTGGATTTTGTCCAGCGCCTTCCCATCCATCTCCCCATACAAGTTGAGGACCACCATCTAAATAGAAAAGCGCCTCAGCATCTGTGCCCTGTATATTTTTATCGCCGGGATCATATACGCAAGCAATAGCCTGTGTAAGATAATACTGACGAGTGTAGGTTGGTGTAGCTGTCATTTGTGCATCAGACGGACATTCGTTACCAATCACGTAGACGGGTAATGAATATGCTGATGATGCGAATAGCGTAAAGCAAATACACATAACCAATTTTTTCATTTGTCATCGCTCCTGTCTTTACCGAGTTTACTGAGGGAACTTTTACCTAATTACGCGTCGTGTACCTCCTTTCTATTTATGAATCGCTGACCAACCTCTTACCGTCTCAAATGGTAATACACCCCATCTAACTTCAGTAATTTCACCTGATAATGGACAGTGATTACCAATTACATCGACTATCCAGATGCCGGTATTACTCGCACGATAAGCTACTACATCTCGTGACGTTTTAGTACAGGTTGTGTCTTTACACAAGTAACCCCATCTCGTATCACCACTATGCGACTTTAGCTCGGCCACGACCCTATCAAGAAATTGCCATGCCTGCTCACCAAATTTATCCTGACAACTATTGGCTAGTAACGTAGGATTATGGGTCGCTACATTACGAGTCACAGTTTCGCCGTATGCAGGTAACGGTAAAACGATATTTGAGTCGTTTGGTGGTGCGGTATCGTCGTTATCAGTATCACTTCTATCACCACCGTTAACATTAATATTAGTATTGTTTATATTAATAGATGGTGTATCGTTTGGTGCAGTAGGTGATGTAGGAGTTAAGTTGAATGTCTGTTCACAACCTACACAACCAATTACGGCTAATAGTAATAGTCTATTCATGTTCTATCCTTTATTAAGAAACAGTAGACCGTTGCGCACTTTCGAGCCAATCAATAGTTTCTAGTGCTCTTTTAACTGGTAATCCGGTAGACCAAGGTACGTTAGTGATATACTGGTAGAGTATGTCGAATTCAGGTATGTCGATATGAATAATTCTATTACCGTCACCATTCAATTTTCTTTTCGGCTCGTCCGCTACTATTTTCTTACCACAAGGATATTCATGACTAATTGATTCAAACTTACCCATCAAACTCATTTCCCGCCGCATTATGGATAAACTTTTCTTTTGGGCCAGCGAGCCACCTATAATAAAACCCTCATAAGTAAATTCGAATAACATATCACCCTTACCATTGCTATTACCGAAGTCTAATATCATATCTCGTTACCTCGCCATATAAAAATTAATCCTTCTTACACCAAACAACGTCTAAGAATAAAGGTGTATGGTCTGCCGCACTTACCGAACCTGTTAATCCCGGTGTTGCTGAAGCTGTAGAACCCGCTACTCCAACTGATGCTTGCGTTGGTATAGAACCTGTACCAGAACCACTACCACTAAATGAATGTGTGTGGTTTGCTTCAGTATCAGTAGTTGCACTAAAGCTATGAGTATGACCAGCACGTGACATACTACCAGATGAACCCGCGTCACAATTCATTTGTCCAGCAGATTCACCACCAGTTGTAGCAGAAACGTCATGATTATGTGAACCACCACCACCTGTCGTACCACTAATTGTTACTGATACCGAACCTGTAGAACCACCATGATTATGACTTGGTATTGATAAAGTTCCTGACGCATGTGTATGTGCTGCAACGGCAAACGTATCTGAATGACCATGTGTTGATGAACCACCAGCGCCACCGAATACTGTAGAACCACGAGGAAATCTACCATCTAATGCAGCTACTCTAGTCCAACCAGCAGGACATGATACATCAAACATAGCTATCATGCCTGATGGTAATGTTCCTGATGGAGATGCCCATGTTTGATCTCCACGTAAAAATACACCACTATTTGCAGCACCATTTGCTAATCTTGCCGGATTTATAAGACCTGATGCTATATTGACCGCATTAATACCAGCTATTTGAGAACCATCCGGTGTAGATAACTGACCAAATGAACCTAAACCTGTTACCTGAAGTGTTGATAGCACGGCCGTACCACCAGTAATAGATACAGCATTACTATTCTGAACTGCCATTGTACCTAGACCTAAATTGGTACGTGCAAGTGTAGGATTATCCGCGCCGGTCCCTCCACCTGCTAAATCCAATATCATGTTATTCCATATAGAGCCACTCCACCTCTGAAACGTACCGGCTAAGTCACCATTATATCGAATTGCATTAATAGGTAAATTACTACCCACACCACCGCGGAATAGTGTAATGGTATCAATAAACTTGTTATTGATTGCCTGAATTACACCAGCCGCGTAATTACTTGTAACTGTTGGTAGTAACCAATTTTCAGGCATTTTCTTCGCCTATCTCATCTAACCGTTTCTTGCGTTCTTCCTCAGACATGTACTTCATAATTAACATATTTTCTTGCTCACGTATGTTCAGTTTTCGACTAGCTAAATATTCCTCAATATGACGTTCTAACTTACGATTTTGTTTAGACAGTAATTTCTCTATAGTCGCACGTTCGTCTTCATTGCAACTTAATATGAATTTGTTTGAGAGGGGTGTAAGTGTGATCATTTTTTCATTTCAGTAGAATTAGGAATAGTAGGTAACTTAGCTTTTTCAATTTCCCACGCAGCAATAACTTCCGGAGTCCATACGATAGCTGCTACTTGTTGTACACGTTCACTTTCATCGGATACATCACTACCCGGCGTTAATATTTTCCTATGATAAGTTCGAGATAATTCAATACCATCCTCAAGAATAACGGTATCCTCTCTAATTTGGAGTACACCATTTTCGAGTATGCTTATTAATCCAGTAACGATTACTTTTTCTATCATGCTTGTGCTCTATAAGTAACAGAACCAATTATTCTCATATTTGCTCGCAATTCACTAAATGCAAGAACTCCATCCGCATTTCCACTAAGAGTGCTTTTGCAGTAAAGATATATTAAATAACCATTAGGACTTATATGTGGATAAATAGTATAAACATTACGACCGCAGTTAATAAAATAGGAGACTTCTCCAGATGCGGATATAGCAGTGTCACTATAAAAAGGAAGGGCCATAATAATTAAACTTCCCCCTGCTCCTACTGCCCATGAACTTATTTGTAGGTCAAAGGCTAGATAAACCTGTAATCCAATTTTTACATAACGTCCAGTTTGAACTGCATAAACTTGTCCCGTAGAGTTACCAGAATCGCCATTAAAAGTAGGAGTCCAACTACCTTCTTCATAATCGTCTAAGAGATTTGGCTCTGTTGACGCAACTTGACTAGCAGGAAATCTAATCCCAGCTGTAGTATTTATAACTCCTAATCTGTTTACAGTAAAAATACTACTTAAATACGCTCCAGCATCATTTTGTGTCTCAAGCGAAAGGCCGGAATCGCCATAATTTATCCATCTATATCTACCAGCACCAGGAAAATTGGTAGCATATAATTCCAGTATAGAGTAAAATCCTTTTATCTGACTATTAGCAGCTAGAGTTTGAGCCACAAAACTATTATCTATATCTTTATAAGCAATATTAGCTGGCAAACTACCAGTCAAATTACCACTAATATCAAGCTTAGTCCACGGACCTGTATCAGTACCAAGTAAACTGTACTCGTATTGCTTCAGCGTCGTGTTATACCGTATATGCATTCCAGCCATTATGTAATACCTCTACACTTCCAACTTACAAAATAATCAACTCTCTTACCTGACGAATCGTAAACTAACACTTTAAACGATACTGGATTCGGTATGTCTAGGAAATCGTAAATAATATAAAGGGGTTCAATACTATCTGCCGTAACAGTAATTGAGTTAACATCCTTAAACGCCTTGTTAAATAAAACTAACGTCCCACCTATATCATCTTTATCCGCATTAGCCTGTCCACTGTCTATCTCACTCTTTACGTTCAAGTCAATCTTTAAGTCATAGAATTCAAGTAGTGCTGTTGCGTCCGTGCCGGTAAACGTCATTTCTATCTTAGCATATCGCATCGACTCCACGAATATTGAACGAGCCGTAACTGGTGTCGTATAACTTATTCCGTCTATGCTGGTCGATATTTTACTAGCTACGTTCATCGTACCAGCAATAGGATTCTGTGACCAGCTCACATTCAATATTACGTCATCAAATACTCCACCAAAATCGAATATTCTAGTATAGCTTCCGGTTAATGGTGTAGGTTGAATGTAAATTGGAAATCCGGCATCAATTTGTTGCTGAATTGTAGTCCAAAAGTTCGTCTCAAAATGCTGTAACCAATTCTCAACTAAATTAACATTGCACAATAACCTATTTTGATAGATCATTGTGTTGACTTTAGTTCCGCTTAAATCATCTAATCCCTGTGCAATTAAATCGAAATCAGGTGGCTGTCTAACTACTGCACTAATTGTAGCTTCCGGGCCGATATTACCAGCTAAGTCAGTAGGTATAACTCGATATGTGTAAGTTCCGCCCGCCGTTTCAAATACAATAGCAAATGTTCCGTCCTGTCTACCAACTGCTGTACTTTCTCGATATACCGTATAGTATGCTATGTCCCACGTACTAGTTGGAATAGTCCAATTAAGTAGTACGTTATTATCAATTACGACTGCTGACAAACTAAACGTGCTAATCGCCGGAATATTTACGTCTAATGGAAGCGCCAGCTCGCTTACGTTACCATCAAAATCTATACCTTTAATCCAGTATCGTGTAGTGCCTATTGGTAGTGGGTCGAATACTGCACTTAATGTTGCTGTAGTAAGTAAATGTGACGATGTTTCCCAACTAGTACCACCGCGCCGAACCTCATAATGAAAAATACTCGTATCAGGTTGTTCCCACCGTAAAACTACATTCCTTCTCGTTAGGGTATAATTGAATATTAATACGTTAGGCGCAATAGGTAGTCCGCCCTCAGGTATTGATTCTAATTCACTCCTTATAGCATCAATATTTATGTCAAGTTTATCTAAAGCCTTCGTAATTGCACTGAAAGCTTCATATATTCGTGGCTGAGTCCTTTGTAGACCTGTAATGAGTGACTTAATACGGTCAATCTCATTCATTTAGACCTACGCCGGTCGCTGTGACCAAAGTGGATTGTAATATAAAACCAAATTGTTAAGTTCGAAATTATTATTTATATTACCCATTGCAAACTTAATAGCCATCTTTTCAGACACGTAATTGATTTTTCGTGGTATTTCTATGCCTGGAGTTGCTGCTAAATCAAATGCTGGTGGTATCATTGGTCTAGCATTATCTTCACTACTTAACTCTACACCCATAGTGCCATTACCAGAAATACGCATTGAGAGGTAATTAAAATGGTTAATAACTCCATTTGATTTGGGTGGTGCAAATCCGAACTTGATGAAATTATTAATAGCAAAACCATTGTCATTCAGTGCATTCGTTTGCTTATAAATGTTATTACCACCAATCTTAAGGACTGGATTCTTATCTTCTACATCGACGACCATTGTAGTTGGATTCCATTGACCGAATGACCACTTTGACCATCTAATTTTCTTGTAATCAAGTCCTTCATTAGCATCACCGACGAATATTACGTTAGGTTCTGTTGCTGCACCATACGGAACTAAAACATAGACGAGCTTATTAATTGGGTCGAACTCTACTTCAATCTTGTGAAAATTAGGCTGATTAATGTTACGCCACAAGTCTTCAATTTTCCATGACAGTTCTGGTACGTGGAATGAACCATCATACATTATCAAGCCACCACGAGCCGCTACAAAAAATCTATCTGACGACGCTCCACTACTATCAAGAATCGCACTAATACCGTGTACTTCTGTTCCGACACCTTTATCCAACATAATGACGTCCCATGTATTAGGTTCGCCACCATTATCAGACGTAATATACGACTTCAAACTTTTGGTAATACCCATCAAATCACGATGTTCGACTATATTAGTTACGCCTGAAGCTTCTTCTGGGTCCACAATAATAGCACTATCAGTATCATTAAAGATTTCCGGTTCATTTTTGGGAGAGACACGTAATAAGAACTGATTGTTATCAAAATTACCAACAACCATTCGACCTTTGTAGGCACCTAACACCAAACCTGCTGGAATTTCATTAAGAACATCAAATAAGTAAAGTGCGTCCTCAACTAACTGTGAGTCGTAAAAATTGACGGTGATTGTGGTGCCTACGTTATCGTTAATTACGCCATCAAAAACGAAAAAGAATTCCTGACCGTATTGGTTGCCGTCATAATCTAATATACTTCTAGTAGCAATAATGTGTCGTCTTATTGTGCCTATAGGTCCAACAGGTATACCACTTAGATCAACTTTCTTATCTCCTGCTGCTGGTACTACTAATTGTGCAAATACAGCAGGACCGGGCTTCGAGTAAAATCCACTAACTGTCTCGAATACTACAGCAAATAAATGTGTACCTGCTTCCACGTTACCTGATTGAGAACTATTTACAGCTACTAATGTGCCTACTGGTTGTGTACCACCTGCCGGACGCATAGTAGTACCATCCCATACATAGACTTTCTCATTAGGTAGTCCTTTGATTCCATTATGCGGACTGATATAAACTCTATTGAACATGTTTAATGCGCTGAAATCAATCATCGCTGGTATGGTTAATATTGGTACGTTTATATTAACGCTATCTACTAGTATGCCGCCCGGTTTGAGAATTAACATACGAGTAGCTTCATTAATTCTCTTGTATAGATGAATTCTCTTTACCTCACCCGTCGGTAGAAACAAATCAGTGCCATCTCGTGTAGTTACACCCTGTTCAGTAAATACGATATTATCACAGTCTTGGAAGTGGTCAGGTGGCGTGCTATCACCTTTACCTCTTACGTAGAGACCTTTGAAATCTCTTATAGGAAACGGCGTGTATTCTTCATGCATCGTCGTTACCTGCTTAGAATAGTTCTAAATGGGCGTCTGCGCACAGGTAATGATTGTGTATTCTTTATTTCAGTAGCAATCATTACTGGTAACAGACGACCAGCATCAATGTCTAATGCATCTGCCCTACTGATATTGCTACCAATGTATCTAGATGCTAATGACGCCGAACGATATGATAGGAATTCCAAACTACTGTTAATAAGGATAGGCGAATTTTCGTTATTGAGTAATGGAAAACCTTTCATGTACTTTACGAGTACTTCTCTGTTGCCAGTAGCACCGTTAAGTTTAATTTCGTTTTCTCTCCATACCCATCTACCTAATATAGGGCCGGGCGTATTACTTTCCCATTTACCCATAGTCATTGGTGAAAAATCTGTATCACCTTGACCGCGTTCGGATAAATGAATAGGAATAACCATGTCGTTAATTTCGTTAATCGTTATGGCTTTCGTTCCCGTCAATATAGGAACAACTTGAGACAATTCTTTAACAGCACCTATGCCATTAACCGTAAGATGTTTCTCCGCCTCACCATAAGCAAGTTGAACGAATGGAAGCATGACGTCATTGGTATATAGCTGAATACCGACATCATTCAGAAGTACTCTAGCTAACTTACAAACATCTTCTACTTCCATTTTAATTACCCCTTAGCATTGACATTAACAAATCTATCCTTATTTTTCTCCCACAAGTCTTGATTCAATACGTAATTACAATTCGAACAAATTATCGCCTTAGGATTGACAATAGTCTGACACATAGGACAAGCCATAACATTTTCAACTTCCGAATTAATGTCCCACGGCTTGTTACGTAAATTGAGTGCTTTCGCTGCTTTTCTCTGTAGTTCACTAACAACACCCGGCGATTTGATTTGCGCGTAATCAATGTCCGCCTGCCTAACTAATTCCATGAACCAACGTCTTTGCATATCACGTATTTCAGTGAGCTGCTTGAAGTGTTTAGCTATTACTTCTACCTTATCAAGTCTACCTACTAAAAACATTAGAGCAGGTTGTGAGTACCCTACGTTTATATTGATACAGGAATTAACCTCGTCACGTACTATGGCTTCAGCAATCTCACGTGAAAGCATCGGCCTAGAAATCCATCCATCACCACCTGGACCTAAATCATTTCCTGCATACCACCAACATACAGCAGGTCCGATATGAGATACTACACAGTCATTAAAGCCGTCCTTAACTTCTGGAACATAATAGAAGGACGGATTCACGTGTGGTATTAGTTTGTGAATCGGAAACGGCATACATGAAACAACCGTGCAAATATCATATTCATTCTCGTTCATCGCTTATCTCCACTATTATTGTTGAGAAATACTGGTGGTACGAAATTTACCTTTTGATTCTTCATGTCATGCACGCCGTCCGAGCCACCAAATAGTAATGCTTCTGTCTCAGCTATATCTCGTTCTTTTTCTTCTTGTTGTTCTTTCTTAAAGTCACGTCGAACACCATGTAAAGCCTTACGAACACCTTCTAACCTACTAACTACAACTATCTCAACGGCTTCCCATATTGGGTATAATGCGTTTCGTTGAGCATCCATAAATGTCCATAGAGGCTCATATGATGACGTAACGAATGGTTGATCTGGAAAATCCCCATACTTTAATTCTTCTAAAACATGCTTTCCGTCTATATAATCGTACTTGGGAACTTCCTTAAGACACGTTTCTTCTCTCAACCAAATTGGTCCACAAAAAACTTCAAATGTGCCATACCTTTTCTCGAATTGCGTGTCACTGAATACAACTCTGAAATTAGCTCGGCCGTCAATGGATTTGCCGAATCGTTCAATTAACCGTTTATTAATTACCGATATGGATTCCATTGACGGCCTCTTTATGACCCATTACGAAATCGGACCAATTACCCACTTTTTGAGAGACGGAATCCATGTAAAGTCGCATGGACGATTTTGTGCTACAGTAGCGCCGACCAGTATATTTCCCGTAGTACCGAATATTACCGCACCGTCTAACGGAATAATCGTTACCTTACTTGAGTACTCTGATAACGCACCAGTAATAGTGTTCACTTGTGTAGTGCCTTTAAGACCTACAACATCAGTATCAACACCAATTGTAGCTGCCGCGGTACGTTGCATGTAACTTCTTTTCGAGACCATTCCTGGGAACATTTTTCCTCACTTTCGTACTGATTAATGTATATCCGTATAAAGAATAACGAATAGGGTAGCGCATGACTGGTACACTACCCTACCCGATTTACTAATTGTACCCTCCAGCTTTTCGCTAGAAACAATCAGTAAATTTCCTTAATAACCAGACGGAATAGCAAGACCGTCGATATAGGTCTCACCAGCAGGATTCATTACGAAAATATTCATTCCAGATGCAATATAGAAAATATCAGCAGCCGCAACACCGCCATCTGTGTCACGAATCTCGAAAAACTTACGGCCCTGTTTATCTGTATAGTAACCTACAGGCTGAACTTCACTGCGACCCCAATTGGATTCAACAATGAAGTCAATACGCCTCTTATTCCAGCTAAAGTGAGTACGTACTGGTGCTCCCGCAAGTTGCATATTGTTCTGGTCAAAATACATATTGAGACCTTGTGATTTCGTAGTCATATTGATTACGCTCACAAGTTGACCAGTACGTTCGTATGCGTCTTGCTGAACAGGATGCATCCATGCTTTCATTGTGGATAGCGCATCTTTTCCAACTCTATTACCTGATTTGTTTATCGCTTGCCGAGCAAATGGTAGAGCAAATGCAGCACCGGCCGCATTAACTCTATTAGCACGTACTTGTGGCAATGTACCTCTGTCGAGGCCGAGCCATGTGCCGGTAGATGCATCCGAATGATGATACATAACACCAAGCAATGATACAGGTGGAGTTGCAGTCAATCCGCTGACAACAACTTTATCAGTCGGTATTGCTGGTGCTGCTACTGTCGCATTGAATCTGACCTGTTTATTACCAATGTCATAAAATTCAATTGGACCCTCACCAGCTACCGCGCCGAGAGTGCTGAAAGGTTTCCTAACAGTTAGTGCAGCATTGTATACGCTATAGAAAGATGCGTCTCTCAATAATCTTATGTCAAATCCATCACCAGTAATATCATCAAACGTATATGTGTCTTTACCACCGGCAGTAGCTACAGCAGTAATAGTACCGACCGTACCCGTGCCATCACCCATAGCCAAATTATCCATATGTTTGCGATATTCTGCCATTGATGTAGCTACGAGATGACGAAATGTACTGAGAACTGCTTTTCGTGCTGAGTCCGTAGCCCAATCTGATTTACGAGTCCATTCCACACCCATTTTATTATAGGCTACAGGAATAAGACCCTTATCAAACTTTGGACCAGTACCTCTACCAAGACCACCACCATCAGGATTGAAATGTCCGAATTTACCACCTGGACGTAATTCAAGTGGTACTCTCATATCTCTAGCTGACGTTTCAGTTGCAGGTCGTTTAAGTATTGTCTGGATAAACGTACCTTCACGCTCAAAAACTAGACCTACTTTTGGATGTGTGCGTTCCAATTCATTTGCAAGCACATCTGATTCGTCTGTTGGCATTTTCTTATCTCCAGTTCACTATCTTAGCACCTCGCATGTTATGTTTCATATTCATGTTTATTAGGTTAATACCCATCAAGCCCGTAGCACCACACGGATTTTAAGTGCGATTCGCTATTTAGGGAGAACCTAAAATATCTTCATCAGTAGTATTCTTCCAATCTATCTTCTTAGGATCGTTTGGAATTCTTTTTTGATTATTTCCGCCACCACCACCGCCTGACGTAATTACTTTCTTCTCATCTTTTCTTTCACCGTTACGTTGACCATCAGTTTTAGCCTCACCACGAATCTTGCTACGAATTGCAGGCATAATTCTCTTAGCCTTACTCAAATACGTCTGTGCAATTCGCTGCTTAGATTCACGAGTAAAGCCTTCTTTATGTGCTTTTTTCCACAATGCTGACATTTGACCCTGAAAAGCTTTATCGGCTTTCAATGTCTGACCAATACGTGACATTACTTTATCAGCAAGTGCTTCTTTAACAAAATTGTTGTACACGTTATCAGGATCAAGTCCTTCTCGAATCATTTCGTCTAGCTTTTTCTCAGTATAATCGTATATTGTCTTTTGATGTTCTTGATACCTCGCATTTTGCTCGGCCTCACGTTCTCTTTCAAATTTAATACGTTCAGGGTCCATTTCCTTACGTTTTGTGCCGTTAAAAGCTGGTATCTCTTGCGCGCCGAACACGAAATTCGATAAATATTTAGTAGCGAGAAGTAGATTCTTATCACCACTTCTACTAGCATGACTTTCCGCAGCTTTCAACGCTGATGCAATAACGGGATCAGTAATACGGTAATACATATCACTGTTATTACGTCTAATATCAGTAAGCAAATTTGTAGTAAATTCTTCAGTCTTACCTCTTTCAGTCTTTTCGAGCGCGGCGATTAATTCTGTAGGGTCTCCACGTAATGTTGTGGCTGAAATATCGTCTAAAATTGCTGCTTTTTCCCTTGCTTCAGTTGCATCCTCTACAGAACCAAATATTTTGTTATACTCACGATTCTGGAAAATTACATCCTTTAGCTCTGGGAATTCTTTAAAAATCTTAGGATACGACTCTTTGAGAGCACGGGGTGTAAGGTCTTTTGCTTCAATCTCAACTCTTTTATCGTCAGTTTTCTTTTCATCCTCTTTTTTCTCATCATCTGTTTTTTCGTCTTTCTTCTCGTCTTCATTACTATCTACATCGCCGGACTTAATATCACGTATAGGTTTATCTTCATCTACGTCTTCGTCTTTCGTATCTTCATCTAATTCGTCAGAATCATCAACGTCTTCTATACCGTCATTATTTTTATCAGGCGCTTCGCCTGAATCAAATTCACCTAAATCGCCAAGCGCACCGGACATAAAATCTGTACCGCCACCTGATTCATCCGGTGAATAAAAAGGAAGTAAACGAATAAAATTAAGCAACATTAGTATCTCCTTGTGCCATTTGTTCAGTTTGGGCTAAAGGATCTATTTCCTTGCCCTCAGCATCATCAACAACACCCATTTCAGCCTGTTGTTGTTCTAAAGCAGCCATTACCTCTTTATGTGCTCGTGCATGTTCCCTAACCATATTGAAACCTTCAAGATTGGTTAGTTTTGCATCTTGACCATATGGACTGTTCATCCATGCAGTACATGCCATGTATTCAATATTATGGTCATCTAGGTCTGGGTCTACTTGAACTTGAATACCCTCAAGCATATCCTGAATTTCGTTAAGCTGTTTATTACGACTATCATCACCAGGAATATACAGCTCAGGAAAGCCGAGATACTTAGCAACTACACCAGCATTTTCAGGATGCGTAATTACACTTACTACGGCAGGATCTTTGTATTCCATTAGTTTTACGAGAGCGTCTTTCTTTTGTGTAAAACTCATTGGAAACGCACTATTAGTCTCAGGTTCAACACTACCTATCTTACCATGAAGGTCCGCCCTTCTAATCCAAACATTCACCCAATTAGAACCAGACTTCTTGACCATTTTCTCGTCTTCACGCATTTCGTTAATGAATATACGGGTAGCTTTCTCTGTAACTTGTGCCCACCATACAGATAGTACTTTCCAACTGATTGATAATCTTTGTAAGGCCCGTGCTTGAGATGCACTATATTCTGCGTAGGTCTTACTTCCACCAGATTGAACACCGCCATATATTGATGGAAAATCTCCTAATACAAATTGTCCATCCGCATCCAGTGTTTTCTTGAATTCCTCTGCTTCTTTCGGATAAACTGCTGTTTTTAGTGTTGTAAATGCGTCACCTAATGCTCTACCAGGCGGCATACTCTTTACAGGATAAACTTGGCCCGGCGCGGCTTCAGTTTTGTTATAATTCTCAAAATCTACTACAGCAGGGTCCGCCCACGTTTCAGGTATACCATACTCCATTGACTGTAGTTGCAAAATCACAACTTCACTTCTCATATCCTGTACGGGTTTTACAGGAAGACCAAGTGGCTCCGAATGAACGAAATTAGAAAGTGGCGACTGCGTAAGAATCCAATGATCATCTAACGACTCATCACCACATTCCACAAATTGGTCATTCATTAAGAGCATGTAAACGCCATGTGGAAACAACTTTTTAAGCTTTTTAGTCATTTCCGGCGATGAAGATTTATTAAATTGCCACGGTCTTAACCAAGCTCGGCGCCATGTAACTATTTCAGCAGTTTCTTCCCAATCAAACTCTGATTCAATACGTGCCCATCTACCAGTTTCGTATTCATTACCACTGTTTCCTATTGCTATGTCGTCACCAGCTATCTCTTGTGCGTATTCTTTATCAGATTCTGTCTCTAATATAAGGTATCCACACTCTTTTTGATTACGATTGAAATGTGGAATTCTTACGTTCAAACTACCGTAAACTTCAATACATGGCCGCGGTTTATCTTTCTGTTCATAACCTATTATGGCTGGTACTTCTTCCTCAACAGTGTCTATGATTGGTATTACAGTCTGACCACAGTATTCGCATTGTGTTGGCCCTATATCAGTTGTAGCTTCGTCCTCATCACGTATAGAAGCTGATAAGTCATGACCACAAGTAGGACATATATGAAAATCGTTGTACTGAGTCCTCTTTCCATATGTTGGGACGTCGTATTGACCATTTTCCGGACTTGTTTTCGAATATACGTATGCTGCTACAGTTCCCTGGTTGTACATCAAGTATAATGCACGAATCAGTAGTAGTATAGACTTCTGTTGTCTTGCGATTAATGCCGATATTTGTGACCATGCTTCAGCAGTCCTACAATCGTTTATATTCTCGCCATCGTCAGGTACAAATATAGTCGATGGTAAGTCCTGTGACAGAGCAGCAATTATGCTCTCACCATGTGCTCGGTAAATATTAATGACTTTATCAGCATAATAAGTATCAAGTTCCGCGTTAAGGTCTTGGTCATTAACAGAACGCCAGTCCTTAGCACGTTCATCCCAAAATACGTTTTGTATGTTCTTCCAATACAAGTCGAGTAACTTCAATGTACGCAATTGTCTATCACGTACAGCTTGGTCACGTGTCTGTAGATTTTTCAGGATTGTTTTGAGTTCGTCCTGAACTTCTTTATCGACTTTCTTTATCATTTTATTATTTGTGCTCTATAATGCACGTCCGCTATAAACTCTGCTTCATCTTTATCTAAGTCTTTAAAACTTCTACCGTAATAATGTTCAGCTATTTCATCGAGAAGATAGTCCTTCTTAGCAAACTTCTGTATATCCTCATCAGTAACTTTATATGTCTTTGACTTCTGCGCCGTGCCCATCACATCTTCATATTCAGGTAATTCGACTGAAAATTCTTTAGTGCCCATTGACGACTTTACTTCACTACCTGGACCACTATAATGTTTCCATCCAGTACCACTTAATTCTTTAACCGGAGCACCTTTTTCAATCCAATCAGTGAAATCTTTTACGTGCTTTTGTTCATATTCATCAAGATATTTATATTCAGTATCATAAAAATGGTCGGCTACACTATTGTAAGACACGCCTTCATTCTTAAATTTCTGAATTTGCCCCGGTGTTGTGTCTAGTTTTAAGGGATTAACATAAAGCTTATCAATTAGGTCTTGATTAGCTCCGGGTTCCTTTAAATAATCATCAGCTTCAAAATCATCAAGACCAACACCAGTTTCCTTCTCAAGATTCTTACCAAGCTGATCAAATATGTCCTCTAGTTCAGTATCATCCTTATAAATAGAACTCTGGTCATTCTTTATTTTTGAATCAATATCCCATTTTTGCCAGTCATTCAAATTTTCATAGCTATCTTTATACATTTTCTTTGCGTATCCGTCTTGAAGTGATTTTTCACCAGCAATAGGATATTTCTTTACAGCAGTATTACTAATTTGTTGCTGTATTCCTTTATCCCTACTCAAGTAATCTTCAAGACCCGGTATCCTATTACGCTTAACGTCAATATTCTTTTCACCAGGAACAGTTACTAATGGACTAGCATCACTTCTACTACCTCTATATACTCTATGTCCCGGACCGTATTCTGCAGCAGCTCTCATTGCTTCTTCTTGGGTCTTAAAGTATCCTAAATCTTCTTTTCTTATTCTTTCCTGCCACGTACCCGCATTTACATTGTCTGCTGTAGTAACGCGATAACGATAATCACCCATTGATTTCTGACCAAGTTTCGTGCCCCACGGTGTTTCCATTTTACTTACGTCTGGAAATGCCCATGAGGTATTGCCTACATCGGTATATCGTATCGCATCAAATCCTAATTTATCAGTAATTTCAGGATCATTAAGTGGTACGCGGATATTATCCATCATATCACCTATATGATCTAAATCTCGCTGCTCTCTCATAGTTAAAGGAACACCTTCCCTTAACTTTTTATCAATTGGTTGCTGTAATCTCCATAAACTTGGAATTTCTTCAGCTAATTCCTGTGCTTTTTGCTTATCTAATCTTTCTCCTGAACCAAATGGACTTCTTCTTGGGTCCCACATTTTAAGTCCATTTACAAGTTTCTCAACATCTTCAAGATCTTCAGGTAATCTGGTTACGTCTACAGCATTTCTTGATGATGGTGCGGTTACTGCTGTTAAGTTTGGTCTTGCTGCTGGATTGTATCCATAACTTTCAACTTGAGTAGGTCTGTAAGGACTTCCCTTTCTATACATGTAATTTTTAATAGCGTAGTTAGGATTTTCCGCCGCGTGCCCCATATAACCTAGTGTATCTTGTAAGTTAAAGTACTGTTGGTTAATATCTTTATATGTCTTACTTGCCTCACTAATTCCTGGGTCGCCCCGCCATACAACAGGTTTACCACTTATTTCAGGTAATCCTAATTTCTTACCTAATGCAAGAAACGGAATACCTGCATTAGTTAACTCACCCATTCCGTATGATTTAGTTTCAGGATAAGCAGGTAAGCCTAACATTCCTGCTGTTGCGTCTACTCCACTTTCAAATAATCCACGTACTTTCTTTTTCCACTCAGGTAACTGTTCCTGTTCTTCCATTGCATATTTATTAATTAATTCTGGTGGAAGTTCCGGGCCGAGCGGTTCATTACTTCTATCACGTTTAATCTGCGATAGCACAGGAAATCTAGGCGTAAAGAATGAACCGTAATCGAATGGCATATCACTTTTTATCTTTTACGGCAGCACGTGATAAATTCTGTAACGATTGACGCATACGTAATGGACCCATTGGCCTATGAATTACCTGTTTATCTTCGTTTACCGCTGTACGATCTTGATTGATACCTAACTGGTCGAAAAATAACTTCTTGAATTCGTCTCTTTCGTGCTTAATCTCATCTAATTCGAGTTCTAACTTGAGTATTTGCCATTTATAAAGATTAACAACTTCATAATGCTTTACATCTCGTTGATTAATGAAACCTTTTCCTATGAAAGCGACGAACGCCGAAACCTTTCTTAGCGTTGACTGCTTCCACGATTTCCATTTGTCTGTAAAATTGTGTAGTATCACCTGATTCATGTAAATTCCTTACAACTTTATCAATTACTTGTCTAGTAGTGAATTCGTCCTTAGCCTCACGTACATATTCATCAACAACTTCAAGTAAACCTCTTAATGCGTCGTATAAGTCGTCACCCTTAAATTCAGCAACATCTTCCGAATTCTTATGTTCTTTTTGTTCGTACTGACAACTAGGAATGACCTCTTGCAATTCTTCGGTACATCCCTCGAATAATTGAAGTTTGGGAAGATTGTCTTCAATTTCCGGTACGAACATTGCATTATAGGCTTCAAATCTTTCTTGTCCGTAATTACGTAAAATTGCATTTGCGAGTTGTTCGTTGTATGTCTTCTCGAGTATTTTCGCATCAATAGTTTTCCAACGAAGATACTCGTGTATGAGCATCTTTCCACCAACACGGTCACGCTTACCTAAATTACATTGTACGGGGAAACCATTATTTAATAGTGACTCATTAGTCTGTTCTTGTATCGTTTTTGGCTCGCCGCGCTGTTGCCCTGCTGAATGACAAATTACTATTCGTCTAATAGATGCTAATTCATTACGAGACAGATTGGCCAGATCACGTGTCCAGTCCTTAATATATTTATGCTTCTCATTGTACACACGATAGACGAATACTTGCCCGTCCGGTGAAATTGCACCCCATAATATAGCTGTAGCAGCATCCCAACCCCAGTCAATTGATATAACACGGGGCCACCAGCTAGGTATTTCGAATGATGGTATAACGTGTCTTGCATTGTCAGGCTCATCATGAAACGGGAATAATCGCCATTCAGTAAATACCTGCCCAAGAAATGCATTCCAGTCACCAAACGCAGCTCGTCTTTCTGCTTCAGGTAATAATTGTAATTTTAATATATAGCTCGGGTCTATCTTCGGATTATCCGTTAATTCTGCGGGAACAAATATACGTTCTAAGTATTCATAGACATTTTTAGCCGGGTTCCATACTCTTTCTCGAAGGCGTTTAAACCCGAATGGAGCTGGTTTAATAAAGCGTTTATGTACCCACGTATTGCCAATGTTTCCTGGGTTTCCTGCACTTCTAACGATTGCGGGTAAGAATGGGTCTGAGCTTCTGACTCGTGTAAAGGATAAGTACTGATACTGAAATGGTAGGAAATGCGTAAGCTCATCCCATCTAAGTAAATGATATTCGTCAGTGTCGTATTCTCTAACGCCTTGTTCAGTTTCCGCATGTCCTAATCTATCTATGGCTCCATTAGACCATTTCCATCTTTTCTTTTGTTCGTTGAGTACCGCGCCGGTCGATGGATAATATTTCCGTTGCCTATCTAAAATTTCTCTCTCGATGTCTGCGTATGTTCTACGCATGAATAGACCACGGTAATTCGGATTGTTATGAAATCCATAGAGTATAGGCAGTAATACTAATATTTCACTCTTACCTGGACCCTTTTGACCGCCGTAAAATGCTTCGAATATGTCGAATGGTAACCTAATAAACTTCTCTTGTTTAGCGTTAGGCATCCATTTCTTTAATTCGTCCTCTACGGGCGACGTTACTTGTACGTTCATTTACTTACCGACAAGTAATGACAATACCCAGAAAGCAAGCCCGGCCGCAACCAAATTAATTCTTGATGGAACACCTATAGCCGCTACTAGGAACAATACGAGTGCGACCATGAGTAGAATTATGTTGATGCTCATTTGCTTCCTTTACTAACTCATTAATCAACTAAATAACATATCACAAATACCACCAGGACAACGAACAAATCCACCACCAGCAGCAGTTATACCTATTGTTCCTGTTACTGGAGTTATAGCTACCCACGGGCCGGTCTGACGTAATGAAAATTCACACACAGCACCACTAATAAACGTACCAGTTCGGCCCGGTAACGCAATTACTTGATTTTGTAGTGCTGTATGCGTAACTCCGGGTGCTAACATAATTGGTGTTGGCATGTTCGGCTGACCTCACAGCTTAATCTATTGCTATAATGTTTCTAGCTCGGTCCTTACCATCAGAATTCTCTGGAATAAATTCTACCGTCGTACCAATTGCAAGCTGATTAAATGTTTTCGTGGTTGGTGCTAAATAAGTCCAGTGAAAAAAGTAATCTTTACTGTCTATACCACCAATAAATCCGAAATTTTTCTTAATACTCTTTATGCGACCACGTATGGTACCGTTTGTTTCCATGTTCGTATCCTTATATACAGTGTACCATGAAGATTGAGCTGGTATCCCCAAATCATTGATACCAGCTCGTGTTTAATTACGAATTTTTACTACCCGGATTCTGAGACGGAGCAACACCACCAGGATTATTTCCACCTGAAGGTCTATTAGATTCTTTTGGTGATTCAGTCATATGAGAATCTTTATCTCCGCGTGATGGCTGCGTCGCCGGGCTTTCACCACCACCTTTTCTTTCTGGTTCGTTAGATGATGGTTTATTCTGTTCAGTCATTTTATCTCCTTTTATTTGCCTGTTTATTAGGCCGTTACCTCATATTATCAGGCATAACATCAATCGTCTCGTAGTTTTCTTTTGATATTTGTTTAGGTGAATAGAACACGATATTATTATTAACCGTAGTCTGTTCTTTCGGTGACATTTTCTCTACAACACGTGACATATTCGCTGCTATTGTACTAAGCTCAATAGGCTTCACTTCCTTAATCTTGTCTTCAGTCATGTGCTTTAATGCGAGTAGAAGTTTATTCTGAGCACGATTCTTAATCTTATCTCGCGTCATGTCCGTAAAATCTTTTAGTTCGCCTTTACCTTCGTGGTATGTAGTGGTAGATGACGCACCGTTCTTATACGCACTGACAGATGACTCTGATACTCCATATGCTTCAGCTAATTCGCTGGCAGGTGTACCATTTAATGCGTCATGTGCTATCAACTTGCGTAATGAATCTGGTGTAGCTTTCGCGCCGTTACGTCCTTTAGCAGGTAAGGTAACAACATCGGCTACACGCATAGAACGATTCAATTCAAGCTCAAACGATTCATCATCTACCACTAACATCTTCATGTCGCTATCGCTCCATTTATATTTACATTCAACCTATCAGTATGCCCGTGTCTGTACCAGACGAGTAATTACTTCGGTTGTGGTGTAGATGGCAACGTATTGTCAGGTACAAGAATCAGACCAACACATGCCAACCATTTTACAACAAACTTTGCACCAGGATGTATTGGTTGATGTGATGGTCTATTACCGCCTGATGGCAATGTATTATCTACACGTGGCGGCATACCACCGGGCAGAGAATTATCTGGTCTATCAGGTCTACCACCGGGCAAACTATTATCAATCGTTGGGTCGAATGGAAAAACAGGTAGGGTTGCCGCGCCGGGAGGTAATTGAATACCACCGGGCAATGTATTATCTGGTCTATTTCCACCACCAGATACACCATAATCTGGATCTACTGCACCATCACCACGACCACCTAGAAACGTAATCATTGCAAGTCCTGATTTCATTTTTTCTCCTCTATCTTATTGTTATTCTTTTTACTGCGTCAGCATGTCATTATGTCGTCAGATTGCTCGTTTCTCTGCGAGAACTCCCAATAAATTAACTTAGAACTTCTCAACATATTTAACAGGTACCGTCAGACGTTCCTGTTTTTCAGGTTCAAATTTCGGTGCTTCTTTTCCGTTAGCATCAACAACCTGACCATTCTCATAATGATATATTGCATCGAGATATTCCGCACCACTTCCCTGCGTAGGATCATCTTGATTTGGAAGTTCAAGACGCTTTCTTTCCTCAACCCAAATAGGTATACCGGATTGTCTTACGTATGGTGGGTATAGAACTTCGACTTTATCGGCACCATGAAACTTTATCAATCTAGCCTTAATTGATATAGTGGTACCGACTTCTAGTTTACGTCCATTCTTATCAACTACTTTACGCGTGACAGGTTCTATCCTTGTGATGATTTCTTCTGTTCCTAACAATCTACGGTTATTCGAATCAACATCTTTTCCATCTGCTTTTAAGCCCGCGCCTGTATCACCAGTTCCCGGACCTAAATCAATTACAGGTTCATCTAGTTGTGGAGTAATCTGACCGTAATCATCTACCTTTGCATTCTTATCTTGTTCTTTTCTATATTCTCCTGCTCCACCTGCATATTGCCTATCTGCGCCAGCATGTCCTGCGATTTGTGCTTCGTTTAACTTTGTACCAGACAAACCAGTACCTTTAGCTTCGCCAAGTTCACCAGACATAATGATACGTTCCGTGCCGTCCTCGAATCGAATATTGACTACTTGATTCGGCTCATTACCCTGTGTAGATACAACCCACGCTCGCCGACCTTGATAATTTACTTGCTCGTTTGCTTGTACCATCTTGATTACCACCCTTTGTTTTTAACGGACTATTCACGTTAATATACATATAATTTATGTCAGATTTACAGAAGTCAGAGTTCAGAACTTCCCTACACGTTTTTCAGTGCGAGTCTACTCCGATTCGTTAAACAAGTCAATACCCTCTGAACTTTGCGCTTCGCAAATCTGAACTTTGCGCTTTCGAATTATATGTAAATAAGACCACCAATAAATATATGGGACCCATTTTCTGTATAATTATAATGGTATACGTATTGGAGTACCACCCCCCGCATATGGTGTATGGGACCCATTCATATACTACATATGGGGGGTATGTATAGTTATGCACGCGATGTATAAGTATGCATCTTAATCAAAAATTAATGATTGATACAATTTAATACAATATATGTATTGCTATGTTTATTTGATAGGCGTATCATTGTCTTATGTTGATTGTTTGCTTGTTCTGGTCATTCGTGATTATCTGTTTGATAATCGACTTGGAAGGGGATTGATATGCGAGTGAAGTTGGTTAGGTGTTTCATCTGTTCTGCATGGTATGGCGGTATGCGTAACCACTGCCCGCATTGTGCAGCATCTAGAATCGTTGTAGGTAACGGGGCTATACATCTAAATGCATTGACCGGCGTGGTTATGGCGTCGGGCCTGTCGCGTTATCGTTTCATGGCCCACGCTCTGCGGATTGCTGACGAATTAATGTCTGGTCGGCCCATTCGGTAGTTGACACGTTCCGGGCTAGAGGCTATACTTCTCTTTAGTTGGGTAAGACGGTCCTGAGCAATTCCGCCCCGGACCAATCGTAAAAGCGTTAGTTGGAGTTTACACACATGAAAACCGAAAAGTTTACCGGCTCTGTTGGTTCATTTCTTGGTGAGAAGATTAATCCTCCGTTGAAGTTTGAGTATACGGTTGAGCAGTTTGAAAAGTTTGACGAACTCGAAGCAGCAAAGGAAGTTCCGAGCAATACCGAAATCGTTGATTTTGTGAACGTCACAAAGAAAAACAACGAACGTGCAAAGGCTATGACGGCGGTATTAACGGAAAACGGATATACCAAGCCGGACCCGAATGATCCGATTGTCGCTGCTCAGACGATGATTCGGAACATTGAGAAAATGGAGAACATGCAACCACAGCAGAAGCAAATGATGGTTGCAGTCCTCAAACAACAGATTGCAGACATCGAGGCTAAACGGAAGGCCGAATTGGATGCTGCGACATCGACTGAATCGACGCCCGCGTAATAGTTAGAATGTTAGGCCGGAGTATTTATGAGGTATTCCGGCCTCTCATCGTAACTGTTAAACGGTTACAACATGGTTCCGCGTATAGGTTTTACCAGACCTGTATCAGTGCGTATACTCTAGACCGTGGTATACTGCTAGGAACATAACGGCAGATTGCATGTACACAATCGAATATGGGCCGGACTGGTAATCTGGCCCAATATTTTTAGGCCATCCAGCACTTGTACATATACGCATTAAACACCTACCTGCTAGACAATCCCAAAACACGTCGCCGACCCTCCGTACACACCAACCACGTATAGTACATATACGAATTAAATTGTATAAACAGAAAACGTAATTTACATTTAATTTATGTATTCTGATATAAAAAAGGTTTTGTAATTCGGTATGTTCCCGAGATGATACCATGATCATCCCAGCATCATCCCGCTATGATATCGTAATGGGTATGGTCCCGTAAACTCCGCAAGGTCAACGGTTTACGACCACTATCGGGCCGACCTGAGACTCTCCCCCATATGTTTTTAAACACGATTTTACCCTCCCCGCCGTTAGTAGCCGTTCTGAGTGTTGTTTTTCTCTATTTTTTTTTTATATTTTTAATATATAATATACATAAAATACATAGATTCCTAGGCGTCAATTCCCTGACACTTCGGCAAGTGACTTACACTTTTGGTACTTGACAGGTTCCGGGCTGGGGGCTACAATGGGCACTAGAGAGTCTGTCCCGGCTCGAACGGTCCTAAGTCACTGACCGGGAACGACTTAGCCCAAACTACCGATATAGGGATGATACCGGGATGATAGCGAAGTGATACCGGAGTCATAGCGGGAAAGTACCGATTTCCGCAAGAAGGGAATGGAAACAATATATGGCATTTATGAAAAAGTACGTAAAACAAGAGCTGGATAAGATTGCTGCGTTACAAGAATCACGTAGATTAATGGAAATACAGAAAGAACTAGATAAAATTGCGTTGGCTAAACAGAAGCACGGCGCGGACCCTTCAATGGTTAATGACGCTAAATATCTGAAGGACGTTCTAGAAAGGATAGAAGACACGGAACAAGATAGGATTTACAGATTAGACAGAATAGGAAGGATTGAACAGCTTAAATGACAAATATGAACGAGTCTGAAGCAAGTGCATTGTTAGTAGTGGCAATACAGAAGAAAAAGATAGACACTTACGAGTATATGAAGTATTTATCTAGGCTAAGTAATGAAGGGCTAATACAATCTGGTTGGCGTAATGGTCAGGCAGATGCGGTATTACAAACACTAAAACGAGCTGAGATATATATAGAGAAAATGGTACAGAAGCACGAAAGAGAGTATCCATAATGGACCATAAGTTTGTAGGTTTAGCAGGTAGTCCGGCGATATGTTTGAAGTGCAATAAAGATGTAACAGCGCATAGTGAGTTTGCTACATGCGAGGTATGTAAGAAGTTTCCATGCACCGTAGATTTAGTTGGCGATTACGTAATGTGTGCAGCATGTAAGTCGGACGAGATAGAAGCTGCCGCACAAAATAAGACGATAGTAAAGCCCGTGCCTGAACCTATCGCAAGATTACAGCAGGAATTTACACAGAATAAAGCTAACGGACAACGCGATATGTCGTTAGAAGATTTACCCACTAACGGCACAGAATTCTTTAATGCTGAGACGATATCGCACGTTGCACTACACAAAAAGATAATGGCGGATGATACCATTAAGAATGAAGATAAGTGGGTATTCTACGTAGAACAGTTACAAAAGCGTAGAAGTCATTTACAGTTAGTAATGAAGGAAGCAATCGACATTTTAACTGAAACGAGAAGTAGGTTATCATCGGCGGATAGAGATTTAAATCTAGTTACAAGTAAGTTACGCGCTGACGAGAAAGCCAAGTTAAAGATACAAG
>Ga0209593_10000097_pt1 | contig 44375 bp, 53 predicted proteins | sample PPLLaktember2015_3_FD_187260 | JGI IMG/M metagenome (GOLD analysis project Ga0209593, IMG submission 187260) | Freshwater sediment microbial communities from Prairie Pothole Lake near Jamestown, North Dakota, USA - PPLs Lake P7 Core (6) Depth... | ecosystem: Environmental > Aquatic > Freshwater...
CCGGCAAACCGGCATCGCATCGAGTACGAGGCGTGGCTCGCGGATGGCGGTGTGCCTGATCCGTACGTGCCGCCAGAGCCGGTGCCGCCAACACCAGCGCCTGATACCGTTGTTCTCTACGATCACGAGAACCGGTTGCGTGCCATTGAAGGGCAGCAACCGCTCTCGCTTAGCGACTTCCTGACCAGGCCGGCCGCATGAGCATTCATGCCGCCTTTCGTCGCCAGCCGATGCCGCAGGGCGCGCAGCAGCATCAGACGATTACCATTGCGGCGCCGACGCGCGGGCTGATCCAATCAGAGAACGAAGCCTTCATGCAGCCCGGCGGCGCGGTCGTACACGACAACTGGGCGCCGACCATGCGCGGCGTCAAGCTGCGCGGCGGCTTCATCCGCTGGTGCGTATTGCCGGAGACGACGCCGATCATCTCCGGCTTCAACTACATCAGCGGCAACAATCAGCGCATGTATGCGGCGAACGCCGCCAAGCTGTACGACGTCACGAGCTCGACGCCGGTGCTGGTGAAGGGCGGCCAGGCCAGCGGCAATTACGTGGCGGCGCAGCTGTTCAACCAGAGCGGCAACTGGATCATCGCGCTCAATGACGCCGGCGACTTCATCCTGCGCAGCAAGGACGGCATTACCTGGACGGTGCTCTCTGGCGTCATCGGCAACGCCGGCGACGGCCTCCCCAACATCACCTACGACCCCGCCAAGCTGCCGGTCGGCGTCTCTCAAGGGCTGGCGCTGACCTATGCCTGGACCTACCGCAACCGGATCTACTTCATCCAGCAAAACAGCATGAATGCCTGGTACCTGGATATCAATGCGGTTGGCGGGGTGCTGCAGCCGATCTACCTCTCCGGAGCCTCGACGCGTGGCGGCAGGCTGCTGTTCGGCGCCACCTGGTCGATCGACGCCGGCGACGGCACCGACGACAAATGCGTCTTCGTCACCGACACCGGCGAGGTCTTGGTGTTCACCGGCTCCAACCCCGGCGACGTCGCCAACTGGAAGCAGGAAGGCCGCTACCACATCACGGCGCCGCTCGGCATGAACGCGCACATCGCCATCGGCGGCGACCTGTTCATCATGACGGTCGACGGCGTGGTGCCGCTCTCTCAAGCGATCTCCAAGGAGAGTGGCCAGCTCGAGCAGGCGATGGTGAGCCGCAACATCAAGCCGCTCTGGCGCGACGAAGTCGCCGCCAAACGCGCGTACCCGTGGACGATCAAGAAATGGGACGAGTACGGCGGGGTGTTCATCGCGACACCCGGCGGGCTCACGCCCGCGATGCAGCACTGCCTGATGCTCAACAACACGACCGGCGCCTGGGCGCGCTTCACCTGGGACGCGACCTGCTTCCTGCGCATGCGCACGGATATGTTCTTCGGGACGCAGTACGGCGTCGTGATGCAGGCGGACCGCTCCGGCTACGACGACGGCCAGCCCTACGTCTGCACGCTGGTCGGCGGCTGGGAGCTGTTTCAGAACGGCAGCTCCCAGGTGGTGTGGCACCAGGCGCGCGCCATCTTCACCGCCGGGCCGCGCGAGCCGTTCGAGCCGCAGCTCGCCGCCACGGTCGACTACCGGCTCGACATCCCGCCGCCGCCACCCGCAGGCCAAGACCCCGGCGCCGGCGAGGGGTGGGACGAGGGCTTATGGAACGCGGCGCACTGGGACGCCGCGGGCCTCGACGCCGCCACGACGCGCAATACGCTCTGGGTCTCGATCGGCATGAGCGGGTTCGCCCACGCGCCGATCGTGCAAGTCACCGTGGCGCAGGTCTCGCGGCCGCGCGTCGAGCTGATCGCAATCGCCACCACGCAGGAGCGCGGCGGCGTCAACGTCTAGGAGCTAAGTCCATGGCCGAACCTGACTGGCGCAGCCTGATCGCGATGGTGATGGCGAGCCCGCACATGAGCCGCATGCTCGCCTCGATGCCGGCCGAGCAGGCGTTCGTTAACAACTTCCTGGGCGGCGGCGGTGGCGGTGGGGGTGGTGGCGGCGCGAGCCCTGCTATGGCCTACGCCGGCGGCGGCGCGCCTGCGCCGGCGGCCGCGCCAGCGCCGGCCCCTGCGCCAGCGCCTGCGGCGGGAGGATCCTCCGCGGCTGCGGACGCCATCCGGGCCCAGTACGGCCTGCCGAGCAATAACCTGCAGGAGAACATCAATTTCTTCGCGAGCCGCGGCGTTCCGATGGCCAACCTGATGCGGCACCCCGCCTACGCCGCCATGGTGCAGCTCGACCAGCAGGCCGGCGCCGGCGCCTTTAGCGGCGGCGGTGGCGGTGGTGGTGGTGGCGGGGATCCTTACCAATACCCGACCGAGGGGTCCGACCCGGCCTCGGAGGGTGAGACGGGCTTCAACAGCCCCGCCCAGTCCATCAGCGACCAGTTCGGCGCCGGGCTTATCGGCAACCCAACCGGCGATCTATCGACGCCTGGGTACACATCACCGAGCGGGTTTGTCGCCGGGTCGCAATTTGCTTCCGGGCCGCCCACGTCGTCGTTCAGCACCCACGCCTCTGTGCCTGGCGCCCCGGCGCCTGCAGCGCCGGCGCCTGAGACTGCAGCGCCGGCGCCCTCGCCTTCGCCTTCGCCTTCGCCTGGTTATACCGGCCCCGGCTTCGGCATCACCGGACCCGGTTATGGCGACAGCGTCGGCATGGGCTTTGGCGGTGCCACCGGCGACGGCACCTCCGGCAGCACGGCGGCGAGCGACGCCGCCGGCATCGGCACCACCGGCAACAGCACCGGCATCTCGGGCGGCCCGGGCGGCACGGGTGAAGGCGGCGCCAACACCGGCGAAGGCGGGGGCGGGGGCGGTGGCGGCGGAGGGGGCTCCAAATGATCCCGGCAAACCCCGGCTATAGCGCCAACGACTACCGCAACCTGGTCTCCCGGCTGCTGGTTATGCAGACCCAGGCGGCGGGGGCCATGTCGGGTCGCCCGGGCGGACACGGCGTCGGCCCGATGGCGGGCGCGGTGGCGCCAACCGGAGACCTGCCGGTCGACCTGACGCTGCCGCGGCAGCCGACGCCCGCGGCTGCGGGCACGCCCCCCGTGGCGCCGGCGATGAAATCGCCGAATGAGCTGATGGGAATACCCGCCGGGGACGCGACCGAGCCCCCGGTGCGGCCGATGACGCCGACGGCGCCGCCCCCGGCGGCGCCCGCGGCGCCAGCGTTCGCGGGCTTCGGAGGCTTTAGCGGTGCCGAGCCCGCAGCGCCGCCCGTGGAGCAGCCGGTCGACGGCTCGGGGGCGGCCGGCGCTACCGTCGGGTTCAGCGGCGGCAATATGGCCGGCGACCAAAGCGGCAGCAGCGGTAGCGGCGGTGCGGGCGGGGGGTCCAAGTGACGCTGCGTTACATCTACGGGGAGGACAAGTCGGTGGCGCAGTTCGTCGCGCAGCTGATCCCGCACATTGACCCGGCGGGCTTTCCCGCCAACGCGACCGCGATCGGTATCACCGACGCCGACAACCGTCCGCTCGCCGGCATCGTGTTCTACGACCACAGCCGGCCGGCCGGCACGGTCAATATCGCGGCCGCGGCGCGGCCGAGCGCTCATTTCTGGTTTTCCCGTGAAACAATGCGCCACGCGATGGGCTACGCCTTCGACGTGCTGCGCTGCCAGATGGTGGTCTTCCGCGTGCTGGCAAACAATCTCGGCCTGCTGCGCCAGCTCCACGCCTTCGGCTGCGCGCCGATCCTGGTGCCGCGCATGTACGGGCGGCAGGACGACGGCGTGATCTGCACCTACACGGCCGAGCAGTGGGTCGCGAGCCGTTACTACAAAAATGGCATAGCGAAACAGAAGGACGCCGCCTGATGGCTCTCCCCAGTCCCCAGACGCCGCAGCGGCAGCCGATGCTGCCGCCGGGTCAGTACCCGCCACCGGATCCGCGCGACCAGATCACGAAGGCGCTGCTCGACCAGCAGTACCCGCCACCCGCACCGCCACCGCTTCCGCCGCAGGCTGGGGCGCCGCCACCGGCCGGCGCGCCGCCCATGGGAGGCGCGCCACCGCCCGGGGGAGCCCCGCCGGGAGGCGGAATGCCGCCTCCGGGGGGGATGCCGCCCCCAGGCGGAATGCCGCCCCCAGGCGGAATGCCGCCGCCTGGCGGGCTGGTACCGCCCCCTATGGGCATGCCGCCCTCGGCCACGCCCGGCATGATGACAGACCCGGCCCGGCTGGCCGGGATGCGCCCACCAATCGCCTAAGGAGCTGAGCCATGGGCTTCCTGTTCCCCGACCCGCCGACGCCGCCGAACCCGATCGTGACCGCGGGCGCGCAGACCGCCTCCAACATGGGCACGGCGATCACCGGCTCGTACCTGAACAACTACAACCAGAACACCCCGACCGGCAGCCTCTCCTACGACGTCACCGGCAACTACGGCTACACCGATCCGCTTACGGGTCAGGTCTACAACGTGCCACGCTGGACCGCGACGCAGTCGCTGTCCCCGGCGGGGCAGAAGCTGCAGAGCACCAACGAGGGCACCAGTCAGATCCTGGCGGACCTCGGGCAGTACGAGAGCCAGAGCCTGTCCGACATGCTGCGCGACCCAAATCGCAGCCTGCAGACCTCGTTCAACAACGCCCCCGCGGCCGGCACGGTGCCGGGCGCCAACATCCCCGGCACGCAGTACGGCTGGGGCGACGTCGGCGGCCTGCAGCGCGACCTCCCCGACCGCGGGCAGCAGGAGACGACCTTCGGCGACGCCGGCGATATCACCCGCAGCTACGGCCCACAGGACGACTTCTCGTCCGACCGCGCGCGGGTGGAGGACAGTCTTTTCCAGCGCATCAACCCGCAGATGCAGCAGGACCGCGACCGCCTGCGGCAGCAGCTCGCGGACCAGGGCATCCAGTACGGCACCGAGGCCTACGACCGCGCGGTGGCGCAGTCCGATCGGCAGAACACCGACGCACGCCTGGCTGTCACTGCCCAAGGCGGCCAGGAGCAGCAGCGCATGATGGACATGGCGGCGCAGCGTGCCGGCTTCCAGAATGCAGCGCAGAAACAAGCCTACGACCAGGCGCTCGGCCGCGGCCAGTTTGGTAACCAGGCGCGGGTCGAACAGGCGCAGAAGGATCTCACCTCCGGCCAGTTCACCAACCAGGCGCAGAAGGACGCCTTCACCCAGGAGGCCAGCCGCGCCCAGTTCAACAACGCCGCGCAGGCGCAGGAGCTCGCGCGCCAGAGTGCGGTGTTCAATTCACAGAACGCCTCGCGCGGCCAGTACCTGACCGAGCAGGCCGCGCTGCGCAGCGCGCCGATCAACGAGATCCTCGCGCTACAGTCTGGCTCGCAGGTGCAGCAGCCTAATTTCGTTAATACCGGCACTAATCAGATCGCGAATACGGACGTGGCCGGGATCATCAACAACCGCTTCAGCCAGGATCTCGACATCTACAAGCAGCAGACCGCCAACGTGAACAACATCATCGGCGGGCTGTTCGGACTGGCCGGCTCGGGCGCGAAAGCCGGCGCGCAGATCGCCACCGGATCCGATCGCCGGATGAAGAAGAACATTCACCGCGTCGGCACGGTGTTCGCGGCGCGCAAGCACGACGAGCCCAAGAAGCTGCCGATCTACGCCTACAACTACAAGGATGGCTTCGAGGACGGTGGCGCGACGCGCCATATCGGCCCGATGGCGCAGGACGTGGAAAAGATCGACCCGAGCGCCGTCACCAAGCGCAAGGGCATGCGGTACATCTATCCCAAGAAGGTGTTCGGCGACATTCTGAGGGTGGCGTGACATGGCAGAGCCAGACGAGACCCCGCGGTCCTCCGGCAGCGGCATTCTCGACCCCCTGATCGGCGCGGGGTTCTTCTCGCCGAACATGTCGCTGGAGGAGATCAAGCGCCGGCGCGCGATCGCCGGCGCGCTCGCCTCGCGGGCGCGTGCGTTCCCCAAGACGGTCGGTGAGGGGATGACGTATTTCGGCGAGAGCATCGCCGACGCCATCAACGACTTCACCCTCGGCCGCGGCGAGCGCGCCTACAGCGCCAAGCGCGACGCCGACTTCCCCGGCGTTACGCCGGCCGTCACGCCGGCGCCGGTCGCGGCCGCTGACCCTGTCGTACCGCCCACCACGGTCGCAGCCGTTGACCCCCTCACCGTCGAGCCGAATAGCGGGCCGGCCAGTCGCGAGGCGATCGCGCAGGTGCTGGCGCGCCGCAACGGTGCGGCGCCACCGCCGCCGCCGCGCCCGATGATGACCAGCAACGTCTCTCTCGACACCGGCGCGGCGCCGGTCGTCGCCCAGGATGACGGCGCGACGTTCGCCGAGGAGGGCGGTGGCAATCCGCCGATCGTCTCCAACATCCGCCCGATGGTGATGGCGCAAGCCGCGCCGCGCCAAGGTCTCGGCCGCGTCCCGGGGCCCTTCGACCCGCGCGCCCCGGAGCCGGCGACCGCAGTACCGCCGCCCCCGGGCGTGCCGGAGGAGCCCGTGCTGGCGCCGGAGACCCCACGCGAGCAGGCGCTGAAGGCCTACCAGCGCAAGTACCGCGACGATCCGACCGCGGTGCAGAACGCCCAGCAGCAGATCGATACGCTGGCGGGCGCGCGGCAGCGCGACTGGACCATCAAGCACGAGAAGTGGAAGGTCGACTACGGCGACGTGCTCAAGCAGCGCGATCCGAAATACCGGCAGGATCTGGAGGACGCGGCCACGAAATCGCGCCGCGAGGCCGAGGACCGCACCGAGTTTCCGCTCGGTGGACCCAAGGAGCACCAGGCGGTCGTCAAGGAGAGCTACGAGAACGTCAAAAACATTCCCAAGGCGCAGTCCGCGGTCAACAGCGTCAAGCAGTTGCTCGCCAGCGACGCCGGGATGTTCACCGGCAGCGACGCCAATATCAAGCTCAGTCTCTCCAAGTGGGCGCAGGCAGCCGGCATGCCGTACAACCCGGCGGTGTCGAACACGGAGACGTTCCGCGGACTGATCGTGCCGATCCTGGCGGCGCTGCGTCCCGCCATCGTCGGTCCCGGCGCGCAGTCGCTGCCCGAGCTCAAGATGCTGCAGGACGCCGCGGCCGGCAACATCACGCTGGATCGCCGCTCGATCGAAAACATCATGACGCAGATCGAGAAGCAGGGCGTGCTCGACGCGGTCAATCATCAGCGCGTCATCGCGGCAAATGCCGGCCGCGGGCCGCGCTCCGAGGCGATGCGCCAGTTGTGGTCAAGCAGCTTCCCGCTGCCGATGGACAAGCTGGTGCCACGCAGCGCCGCCACGCAGCTGCGTGACGAGGCCGCCAAGGTCGGCGACGATCCGGCCAAGCTGAAGGCGCTGTACGAAGAGTTTGACGAGGACTACGCCACGCCGGGCCTCGCCGAACGGATGCTGGGAGGGCGCTAGCCCATGGGCCGCTTCGACCCCGACAAGGCGGACTATTCTACGCCACCGCCCGGGGAGGCGCCCGCCGCGCCGTCGGGGCGTCGCTTCGCGCCCGACCGTCACTTCCCCACCGCCCCCGACGCGACGCCCCCGCCGGGCGCCGTGACGTCGTGGTGGGAGACGGCGAAGAACTACGGCCAGACCGCGGACGACGCCGTGCGCGCGGCCGCCAACGTCCTCTCCTTCGGCATGGCGGACCGCCTCGCCGGGTTGACCAATCCCGGCGGTACCGCCGCGGAGGTGAAAAAATCCGAGGCCGCGCGTGAGCGCAGTCCGATCGCCTCGGTGGCCGGCGACGTCGCCGGCGGCGTGGCTATCCCAGGGCTTGGCGGCGGCATGCTGGCCGCGCGCGGCCTCCAGGCGGGCCTGCGGCCAGCGATCGCGCGCGCGGTCGGCTACGGCGCCGAGGGCGCGGCGGTGGGCGCCGGCCAGGGCGCCGGCACCACCTACAGCGGGGTGCCGTCCGACTACGTCAAGAACGCGGTGACCGGCGGCGCCCTCGGCGGCGCGCTCGGCGGCACCTTCGGCAGCATCCTGGGGCCGCGCAATCCGGGCATGCGGACCACCGCGGAGGCGCCGGCCTCGGCGGCGACGCAGCGGGTGGCCGATCGCGGCTACGACATGCTGCGCGCCAGCCCGGCGCAGTACGAGGGCCCGGCCGCGCGGCAGCTCGGCGACCGCGTGGCGCAGCGGCTGCAGAACTTTGACCCGACCTACACGCCGACCTCAACCCGCGCGGTCGAGCGGCTGCGCGCCTTCGACAACTGGCCGACCAGCCAGTCGGTCACGCCGGCGCAATTTGATCTGGTGCGGCAGTCAATTAACGAGATCCCGGCGATCGCCGGCAAAGACATCAAAGCGGGTCGTACGGTCAAGAATATGATCGACGAGTTTCTCGCCGCGCCGCCGCCGGGTTCGGTGCGGCCTGGGTTCGAGCGCGAGGCGGCTGAAGCAGCGCGGACCGCGCGCATCGCCACCGACAGCCACGCCGGCGCCGCGCGGGCGCGCGCGGTCGAGAACCTGCAGACTTCCGCCCGCAATGCCACCGGACGCGAAGGCAACCTGGCGGAGCGTCAGGCGTCCAAGCTGGCAACCTTCATCGACCCCGCCACCGCGGCCGGGCGTAACCGCATGCGCGGCTTTAACGCCGCCGAGCGCGAAGCCTTTCAGGACGTGGTGACGCCCGGACGCGGGCAAAGCCTGCTGAAGTCGGCCGGCGACCTCTTGTCGGGATCCAGCACGCCGGGCGGTCCGATCGCCGCCGCGACGGTGCTCGGCGGCGCCGGCGGCCTCGCCGGCCACTACTTCAAGGACGACCCCGTGATGGGCACCGCGGTGGGCGCCACCATCCCGCTCCTCGGCATGGCGATGAAGGGCGGCGCCAACCGGATGAGCGCCAAGGCGTTCGATCGGGCGCTCGACCTGGTACGCCAGCGCAATCCGCTCTATGCGCACAGGGTCGCCAACGCCGCGATGGAAGAGCCTGGTAAGCACGGCTCGCAGATGCTGCGCGACGCCATCACGGCCGGCCTGGTCGGCCAAGGGTTCGGCCAGGTCGACAGCGTCGAGGACGAGCCGCTACGCATCACCGTCAACCCGCGTCGATAGGAGCCGCCCATGCCGCGCACCGGAGCCGGGATATACACCAAGCCGTTCCCCGACGTGACTGCGGGAACGACGATCCAAAGCGCTGTCCATAACGGCATCATGGGCGACGTCGAGACCGACCTGAACGCCCCGCGCCCGGTCATTGCGGGCGGGACCGGGGCAACCAGCGCCACGCAGGCGCGCGCCAACCTGCAGGCCGAGACCGCCATGCAGACGGTCACCAACTACGACAGCCACGTCTGGCAGAACGGCTCGTTCTGGTCGGGGCCGGGCGCCACTTCGGCGCCGGGAGCCAGCACCTATAGCGGGATCGCTTACAGCGCCAACAACGACCCGAACTACATCACGGTCGAGGCGCGCGATGTTGTCAGCGGGCTGAACTACATTCGCCAGAAGACCACCACCTGGGGCCCCTGGAAGCTCGACGCCGGAGACAAGCTGCCCAACACCGGCGGCACCATCACCGGTAACCTGACGATCACCGGCACGCTCGGCGTCACCGGCACGACCACGCTCGGCACACTCAACGCCGGCGCCACGACGGTGGGGCATCTCGCCTCCACCTCGCTCACCACCGGCGCGATCAGCTCCGGCTCGATCAACACCAACGGCAACTTGATCACCTCGGGCGGCCTCAACACAGGCACTATCAACTCAGGCGCTATCAACGCCGCGGGCGACATCCGCGCCGTCCGCTCCGGCGGCCTGACGGGCGTGATCTATTTCGGGACCGGGGACCACTATCTGTTTTACAACGGCACCGACTATTCGATGCCGAACGGCGGGCTCAGCGTCGGCGGAAACGTCACCGCCGGCACCTTCAACGGTAATCTCAACGGCACCGCCAATTATGCCACCAGTGCCGGGTCCGCCAGTAGCGCCGGCTACGCCACCAGCGCCGGCTCGGCGCCGGCCAGTGGCGGCAGCGCCGACTACGCCACCAATTCCAACTACGCCAACAGCGCAGGGTCTGCCCCCGCCAACGGCGGCACCTCGAGCGCGGCGCGCAGCCTGGTGACCAACTCCGGGTCGCGCACCTGGAGCGTCTATGGCGCGGGGACGAACCTGATCATCGACGACAGCTCGGCCGGCCTGCGCGCCGCGGAGTTCACCGCCTACGGCACCAACGGGGCAGGCACCATCGACCTCTGGCTGCCTTACCACACGGTCACGGCCAACGGCGTGAATGGGTCGTTCACCAACGGCTTCATATGCGAGAGTATCTCCTCGGCCCGCTACAAGGCCGACATCCAGGACATGCCGCGCGATGCCTCCGACAAGCTGATGGCGTTCCGCCCGGTGACGTTTCGATCGAAGTGTCCGATCGACGACCCCGACCAGATCCACTTCGGGCTGATCGCCGAGGAAGTCGAGGCGATCGAGCCGCGGCTGGTGATGTATGGTCACGGCAGCGAGGACTACGTCAACGAGCGTGGCGCGGAAGGCGAGCCGATCAGGCACTCCCTGCGCGCGGGCGCCAAGAAGCAGGTGCGAGGGCTGGACTACAACGCCATCGTGACGCTGATGCTGGCCAAGATGCAGGACCAGGAGCGGCGCATCGCGCTGCTGGAGGCGAAACTGAACCAATGATCCGCGCGATCGCGCTCACGCTGCTGCTGTCGGGCTGCGCCTCGATCGGCCCCTATGGCTACGGCCGCGGCGCTGATCCTGCACTTTACGGCGTACCCGACGCCGTGGTCGTGGTGAGGCCTCCGGAGCTCTACACGCGACCCGAGATCGACGCGATCAACGCCGAGGCCGCCTGTCGGGCGTTGGCGCGCAACCAGCTGCAGGCCGCGCGCTGCGGCGTCAGGAGATAGCCATGAGCCTGGGACTGATTTTCTGGATCCTGATGCTGCTGTGGCTGGTGTTCGGCCTGTGGCAGAACTGGCCGGGTATTCAAGGCGGCCAATGGCAGCCGGCGGGGGGCAACCTGCTGCTGTTCATCCTGCTGCTGATCCTCGGCTGGGCCGCCTTCGGGGCGCCGATCCGCGGCTAGGGCCGCAGGAACCAGAGCGCGATCATCAGGATGAAGACGAACAGCAGCCCGCCGGTCAGGGCGGCGAGCCAGCCGCCGTGCCAGCCGTAGTAGGCGGCGCAGAACACACCAGCGGCGATCAGCACCAAGTCGATGCGACGCACCGCGCGGTAGACGTCCCGGTCGCCCCAATCGACAAAGGCCCCCCAAATCCGGCGAAGAAAATGGGGGGCCCTGATCTGCACGTCGGGGCTGGGGGGCTTAGACGTGCGGATGGCGACGACGTCGCCAGCCCCACAGGCCACCCAGCGCCATCAACAGGCCGGGGATGCCTGCGCCGACCACCGGCCCGGGGACGGCCTGCGTCGAGATGTTGCCGCTGTAGCCTGAGGTGCCGGAGCCGATGCCGGTAAACTCGGCATAGAAGAGGCTGGGGCCGTTGAGGAAACCCGAACCGCCGACAATCTGGCAGTTCGGCGTGACGCCGCAAGCTTGCGCCGCCTGTGGCCCGAACAGCAACACGTCGTTGCCGTTCTGGAGAATGCCGTCGACACTGTCCCAGATCGATGCCTGCCAATTCAGTATTTCATCGCCGGGTGCGGCGAACGTATTCGTGGCGTTGGCGATCGTGAAGGTGCTTGGCCCCGTAATCGAGAACGTGACCTGATCGTCAAACGGACCAGCGCCAGGGGTGAGCGAGAAGTTACCCTGTTGGCTGGTCGGGTCAGGCGCCAGGATGTTGAAGACCGCCGCATTGCTGGACGCCGTGAGCGTCAGCAGGGCCGTCATAGCGAGCAAAAGCTTACGCATGGATTAGACCTCCGCGTTGCGCCTGCGCCGATAGCGGGCGAGGCCGATGAGAGTGAAGCATGCGCCGATTAGGCCAGGAAGGCCGGCGCCGACAATCGGGCCGGGCACCGCCTGTGGGGTCGGGGTGCAGTCCGGGCAGGTCGGGTTGATGACCGGGGTCAGCCCGGCGATGGCGAGGAAGCTATCGGGACCGTCGTTCGACGGCTGGCAGCCGCCGCCTGGCGCGTCGCAGCCCATACTGGCGAACAGCCCGATCTTGTAGCTGCTGGTCGGGTTGAGCGCGTTCCACGCAATACGCTGCGCAGTGTCGAGCGTGAAGATGAACAGGCCGGTGCCGTTGCCCTCCTGCAAGTCGAGGTCGTTCTCGGTAAACTGGATCGTGCCCGCCGTGGAGAACGTGCCGACCAGCGTATTGCTGCTGTTGTAGAGCCGCAGCGAGAGCTGGCTTAGCGTGATGCCGGAGTTGCCGGTCTGGTTGGAGTTGTAGCCGATCGCGACTTGGCTGGCACCGCCCCAATTCAGATCGCCGAGCGTCGGCGTCGAGGATTTATCGGCCCCCGAAATGGCGTCGCCAGTCACGCCGCCTGGCGCACTAGGGTCGGACGATCCGGTCTGAATTGGCGCGGTCTGCAGCGTCAGCACGCGCGGCGCTGCGCCAAAGCCGATGCCGCCGATGTCAACGTAGGATTGCTCAACGGCGGTGCCGCCGTTGGGCTGATTGGGGTTATCAAACAGGATGAGATTGGCGCAGGCAGGACTGGAAAAGGCCGCCAACGCGGCAGCCAGAAGTAGCTTTTTCATGGAAGGTAGTTCCTTCGTTGTGACGTCACATTTACGGCGCCAGTGTGACGCGGCCTGGTTTGACTGTCGAGCGTCAAGTTCTGTACAACCTCCTCGCTTCGTTGTTGACGACCGCCCCGCCGGGTCCGTTCAGGCGTTAGTCCCGGCGGGGCGTTTCCTCCCAGCGAAACCGCGCCCCGCGCAGGCTGCGGCGCACCTCGCGTCCAAATCGGTTGATGATCTGCCGCGCGCGCCCGCCGGTGATGCTGCAGCGCTTGCCGATGGCCGTGTAGGTCACCCCCTCGGCGCGCAGCAGCCACATATGCTCGCGCCGGGCGGCGAAGTAATCCTCATCGGTGATGTTGTAGCGGTCAAAGCGTCGCCAGACCGGCGACGGCACCAGCGGCTCGTCGACCGCGAAGAAATAATTGCGCAGCGCCACCAAGGCGACGGCACGCCGGTTGTCGGCGTAGACGTGTCCCTGCACATGTGCGTCGGTCCAGTCGTTGCAGAAATGCATGATCTGGTGGCACACGGTCGACGCTGTCGTATTCAGGCTCTCGCCGATCTGTTGCTGCGTCTCGCCCGCGATCCAGCGGCGCGCGAGATCGGCGCGCGCGGCGTCGTCCCAGCGGTTCGCCATCCACGTGGTGAGGCTCATCCGATCAGCCCCATGTAGAAGAACAGCATCAGGAAGATGCCGAGGGCCACCAGGCCCTCGACGGTGGTCGCGATCATCAGACTGCTCACGGCACATACTCCCAGGCGGTCGCACACACCGGACACGCCAGCATCACCTTGTTCTCGTGGCGAAACACCCGCTTGGTGGCGCGGCTGTCGCAGGACGGGCAGACGCGCGGGTGGCGGTAGCCGCGGCTGTTCGGCACCGGCGGCAGGTCGCCGGCATTGGTGGTCCAGACCGCCTTGGGCACCGACCGCACGTCTTGTGTGGTGGTCCAGCCTGCCTTGGGCGTCGTCTGCAGGTCCTGCGCCGGCAGCGGTACGGGAGGCGGGATAATATCCATCGGCTCGCCGAGCGGTGGCGGGGCGGCTTCGATCACGTTGGACGCCTCCAGCAGCAGATTGGCGGCGTCGCTCAGGTAGGCGTCGGCGCCATCGTGCGGGCGGCTCAGGATGAAGGCCGCGCAGGTCCGCATCCGGTCGGTTAATTCAGTCATTGCCGTGCTCCGTTGTTTACGATAGTGGGAGTTATGCCATTCGTCTATGATTAAATCATTAACGGAGCCCGCCATGCCCGAAAAAGACGCCCTGCTGTTGGCTGCGCGGAGCGAGAACCTGCGCTTGCGCCTGATGCTCAGCGCACTGCCGGACCCAGACCCGGACATCAACTGGGCGCCCCTCTACATTCAGTGGTGGTTTCGTAATCGGCGACACCTGCGTGCGCTCGCCGAGCCGCCGGACACGGCCGCATGAAACTACACCCCGACACGGCCAAGCTGCTCGCCGAGATCCGCGCTTACTGTATCCGCACCGGATTGCACGACACACGCTTCGGCATCGAAGCGCTCAACGACGGGCACCTGCTGACGCGGCTGCGCGCCGGGCGCGAGCTGCGCCGCGACACGGTCGCGCGGGTGCGCGCGTACATGAAACGCCGAAACGGCCGTCACCCGACATGAAGGACGAAATGGACATCGTGGAGCGGGCGCGCTGGGACAAACGGTACACCACAGGGCACGTCCCCGTGACGCTGGAGGAATGCGCCCAAGAGATCGAGCGGCTGCGGGCAATGATTGAGAAACTGCTTCAAGATCGCCGGGACGAGACGGCGTGTAGGCGGATGATTGAGGCGTTAACCGGCCGTGACCAAGCCGCCTCCGCCTACCGCGCACAAATCGAGAAGATCAATCGGTCTACAGACCGGGAGATCGCTGCGGCGTTAGCCGGCCGAGAGGACAAATGAACTGGTTGTCAAGAATGCTCTGCTGGCTCGGGTGCCACGACTGGCGCAACATGGACGGGCGCTGTTGCGTGTGCGGATACGAAGACCGGCTTTGGGATGATAGACGATGAAACCGGGCGTGGACTGGGACGACAAGCTGATCGCGCGGTTCAAGGCGCTGCACCGTGGCGGCAAGCGCTCGTTCAAACAGATCGCCGATATGCTGAGCCAGGAATTCGGGCTCAAGCTGACCAAGAACGCCTGCATCGGCAAGGGCCGGCGCCTGGGACTGGAGCAGCGCCCGCGCTCGACACCGAAACCGGAGCCGGAACCGAAAAAGCGGGCATCAAGTACCCCCGAGTTAGTGCCTCGTCCGGTGGTTGCGACGGCCTGGCGCGTCGATACGCCCATCCTCACCGGCTGCATCCGGATCACGATCTACCAGCTGCGTCAGGGGGTGTGCCATTTCCCATTCGGCGATCGGCCACCCTACGCCTACTGCGGCAACACCACGGCGCGCGGGATGCCCTGGTGCCCCCATCACCAGACGGTGGTCTACCCGCGAGGAGCGCCCCGATGAGCAAAGAGCCGAACCCAATCGTCGACGGCTGCCGTTGGCCAAAGCTGGGTGAGTGTGTGACCGTCAACCCGGACCCGACCATGCGGCGCGAAGTGCTACTGGCCTTCGACCCGGCCGAGCCAAACAAGCCTTATCTCGTGTCCAAAAAGATGGAAAAGACCGTGCTCAGACGCTTTCCGGCCGGCAGTACGATGCGCGTCATGCTATTCACCGCGAGAAATCGCGCCGGCGTCTATTTCCTGTGGCCGGTGGCGACGCCGGTCCCTGAGAAGCACCCGGTGTGGGACGCGATGAAGGGGTGGGTCGAGCTCCTTGAGTGGGAGGAAGAGACGCTGCACTAGGCGGCCTTTTGCTTGCTGTGCCAGGTGCGCAGCCAGGCCTCGAACGCCTCTTGCGCTGACATCTTGTAAAACACGCGGTTGACCTTCAACCCGTCGACCGTGTCGTCCGCGATGCACACGCGCACGACGACGGGGCGCGTCTGGCCCGGCCGCGCGATGCGCGCGATGGTTTGCTCCCAGTACTCCGGCGACCAACACGGCGAGAGCCAGGCCATGTCGGCGCCGCCGTGCTGCAGATTCAGGCCGTGCCCGCCGGAGGCGGGGTGAAGCCCCATAAACCTTAGTCTCCCAGCGTTCCAGTCCGTGATGTTCTCCGCCGCTTGCTTGTCAGAAACGCCACCGCCGAGGTAGCGAAACGGCTGCTTGGTGGCGTCCTCGACGATCTGCATCATCCATTCCAGGTCATCGCGAAACTCGTAGATCAGCAGCGTCGGGTCGGTCGCGTTGTCGACGATGTCCTCCAGCCACTCGATCTTGGCGTCGTGCAGGTGCGCGGCCTTCTGGTTCGCGTCGTAAACAAAGCCATTCGCCATCTGCGCGAGTTTGCCGGTGGCGACGCCGGCGGACGCCGCGATCAGCGGCTCGCCCTCCACGTTCGCCACCAGTTTGCTGCGCATATCCTCATACTTCTCGCGCACGTCGTGCGGCAGCCGTACGCGATCGAACACGATGGTGGGGTGAACCAAAGGCATTTCGCCCTCTTCCACCATCACGGTCAGCGGCGCAATGTCCGCGTTGAGCTTCGTCTCGGTGTCGGGCAGCGGCTTCCAGCTGTACTGCATGTAGTCGGTCGGATAGAAATACTTGCGCTGCCATTGTCCGAAAGATCTGCCCCACAACTTGCCGCGGGTGACGATCCGGACCGGCATGAACAGGTCGAGCGCACTCGAGGGACGCAGTGTGCCACTCAGCCCCCAGATCATCCGAAACCGATGCGCTTGCTTGGCCAGCACGCGCGCGCGCACGCCGGAAGGGTTGCGTAATCTGGACGCCTCATCGATCACCAGCAGGTCCCACGCCATGTGGTCGGGGGCTAAGTCGTCCATCTGCTCGAGCAGCCATGGCACCAGATCAAGGCCGATGAGGGTTATGTGGCGCAGGCCCCAGCACTGCAGCAGCTGCGCGCGCTCGAGCGGCGCGTTGTTGAGGATCGAATAGCTCAGCTGATTAGTGTGCGCCCACTCCTCGATCTCGTCCGGCCACACCACGCACGCCACCCGTTTGGGCGCGATCACCAGGGCGTGGCGGATGACCTTGTCGCGCAGCAGATCCGCGATCGCGGTCAGCGCCGCGGCCGTTTTTCCCCCTCCAGGTCTGAGCACGCAGAGCTGCTCGTCGTTCTCGTAGAGCGCAGTCGCGATGCGCTGCTGGTAGGGGCGCAGATCTTTAGGCGTTCTCATTCGCCCGGCACCCTGATGTAGCGGTTACCGTGCTCGTCCAAGAATGTCGCCTCCTCAAAACGAAGCGCGATTTTCTCGGTGTAGTCCGCCATCACGCTCAGTGACGTATCGATGCTGTCCAGCAGCTCTAGTAGCTTCTCGATTTGCTCGTGGCTCATGTGTTGTTACTCCCATTGGACGGTCGTCTCTTCGTTCTTGGAATAATAATAAGCGATCGTCTCTTCGCTCATGACTGGCAAGCCATCAGACCAATCAAAACCTTGCCGCATGATACGACGTAATTCTACTGCGACATGCGGCGCAGCTTCTTCTGGACACTCCACTAAAATTTCATCATGGACGTGGAGCCGCACGTCGAAGGCGCAGCCATCCTCCAATCGACGCAACGTGCCGCGCAGGAAGTCCGCGGCGGTCGCCTGCGTGATGTTCTCCATGAAGATGCCCGGCCATAGCTTCATCCGGCCGTAGCCGCGCGCGAAAGTCATCTCCTCCTTCTTCTCGCCGGTCGGCTCGCCGTCGTCGTCGAGCACGTCAAGCATCTCGGTGTGCATGGCCCGGTAGGTCAGCACGCGGCGTGACGGCAGCGTGCAGACGAGCGAGCCGCCGAGGTAATCCGGTAAAAAAGTGAACGCGACGCGGCCGGCGTGCTTGGTCACGCCCGGCAGGTCGCGCGCGACCATCGCGGCAGCCCAGAGCTCCTGGGAGAACGCCTTCACCCACGGGTTCTCCAGACGCCAGGCGTCGACAATCTCTTTGGCTTCCTCGGCGGACAAATGCAGCCCGTAGCCGGCCGCCATGGCCAGCAGGGCGTTGACGCCGCCGCAGAACCCCAGCGCGAGCTCGGCCACCTTGCCGCGCTGGCGCATCGGCTTGGTGACCTGGTCAACCGGCACGCGGCTGAGAGCGGCGGCGGTGCGTGTGTAGAGGTCGGGCACGCCCGGGTCGGCGTCGACGTCGCGAAAGATCTGCAGGCGGGCCCGAGCGCCAGCGTGATGATCGCAGAGCCACGGCAGCACGCGCGCCTCGATCTGCGACCAGTCCGACCACACGAAGGTGCGGCCCTCGCCGGCCACGAAAGCCGGGCGGATCAGCAGCGATAAAATTCTTGCGACCGGCGTGTCCGAAAGCGCCGCCAGGCCCGCATAGGAGCATAGGGACAGTAGCGCCTCGATCGTTCCGTGTTCGTTCTCCAGCGTGTCGCGCGCCAGATTGTGCACCTGCACGCCGCGCGAGCTCGCCCGCCCAGTCTGGCCGGCGCCGTTGAACACATACTGGCCGAACAGCACCCCGTCGACGTGCTGGCTGAGCATCTTGGCGAACTTCTGCGGGGTCTTGGAACCGCCGTAGAGCCGGATCTGCAGCAGGCGCAACACGGCGTTCAAATCGTTCAAATCGTTCAAACCGTTCGAACAGAATGCGATCAGCCGTTCGACCTTGCGCCGCGTCAGTTCGTGCTTGGCGGCCTTGGTGACGACGCCGTCCTCGTCGACCTCCTCGGCGCGCTTGACCAGCATCTCGCGCCCCTCGGCCGGGAGGCGCGCCTGCAGCCAGGCGACCATGCGCTGCACCTGGTCGACCGAGGTGATGGCGCCGTCGGTGAGGGTGGACAGCTCGGCGCGCGAGCGCCTGGCATCCTCGGCCGCCAGTTTCGCAGCATGCGAAACCATCGGCAGGTCGACCGCCACGCCGCGCTCATTGATCGCCTCCATCGCCCAGTACTCGCGCCATTCCGCGAGAGGAAGTTGTCGGGTGCCGAGGAACACCGCACGCATCGCCTCGATGTCCTGCTTGGCGTAGTCGAGAAACATCTCCCACTCATGCGGGTGCGTGGCGGGGGCCCCTCTGCTGTCGGGGAGACAGAACAGCTTGATTAAGTCGGTACCGCTTTTAGCCTTCTGAATGCCGCCGCCGGCCATGCGCGACGCCATATCGAGGTCCGGCGGCAGGCCGGAGGCGGCCGCCTGCGCCATCACGTCGATGATGTGCCACGGCTCCATCACCGGGAAGCCGTCCGTTGCGAAGTTCCAGATCGCCTTGTCGAACCCGGCGTTCCAGGCGGCCCAGACGGCTTCGCCGGCGACCACTTTTTTGTGGTGTTCCCAGATCTCACCGGGCAGCTGATCCGATAGATTATCCACGGCTCGGACCGGGCCACCGCCGATCGCATACGCGAGCACAATCGCGCTGGCTTCCGTTGCGTAACGGTAGGCGCCAACCTCCTTGAGGTTAAGCAGCCCCCGGGTCTCGAAATCGATGAAGCCGACGCGCTCAAGCGGGAAGGTGGCGCCGGCGGCGCGGTCGTCGTGCATGGGTGCTCCGTCGAGAAAAAAGCCTATACCCCCTCCCAGTCCGGGAGGGGGTGTCGACAAAGCCCTAGCGCGGGCCAGGGCGGCGGCGTTGGCCGACGCGGGCCTGTACCGTGCTGACCGGCTCGACAACCGCCTCAGCGGCCGGCTGGACGGCCTCCAGCGGGGGTTTGGCGGGCTTGGCCGGCGCAGCCTTGACCGGCTCAGGCTTGGGCTGCTCCGGCGACAGGGCCGGTTGGGCGGGTCCGTCCGGCGCCATCTCACCGTTCATGTTGGCCCAGCCGATCTGGCGGAAGATGGGCTTGTAGATGTCCTTGCCCCACTTCGCGTTCCAGTAACTCTCGCTCTCCAGCGTGATGACGGGACAGAAGTAGACGCGGTCGACCGCGACCTGGCTGTAGATCTTGCCCATCAGGACATCCACGGCCTGGATGCAGCCGAGCGAGGCGCTCTTGTAGTGCGCCTCGAGGTCCTTGTCGGCGCCGTCGAGGCATTTGAGGTCGAAGGAGCGGGTGTCCTTGCACTCCTTGCCCTCGATCGGGGGCGGCTGGACGCCCTTGTCCTGCGTCACCGGCACCATGGCGTCGAGCGCCAGCTCGTTCTTTTTGCCGCGCTCCACCCAGCAGGTATAGCCGTGCTGGATCGAGCGGGTGTTGATCACCCAACGCGAGCCCTTCTGCACATCCTCCTTCGATTGACCGAAGTTCCAGGTACCGTCCTTCTCGTTCATCCGCAGCAGGTCCTTGCCGCCGAAGCCAGGGATCTTAGTGACGGCGCGCGCCTGCGCGATGCCGCTCATCAGCTGGGCGGCGTAGTCATCGGGGAGTGCAAGCGAATTGCCGTTGTTAGCCATTTTGACTATCTCCTATTGCCTCTTGACTATCGCACCAGCCGGACGGCGGGTGCGTCTCCCGAAAGCGCCTTAAGCGCTTCGCGGAACTGCTCGATCGCGACGTGCGGCTCGACCACCGGGGCCGGGTCATCGGTGCGCGCGATCGTGGTCTCGGTGGTCTCCGGTGTAACGCGCAGGTGGTCGGGTATCTTGACCCCTTTGCGCTTGGCGTAGGCGTCGATCGACTGGAACGTCGCCAGCTTGCGCTGCCAGATCTCGTCCTGCGGGAAGCCCATGCGGGTCAGCACTTCGTTGACGCGGCTTTCCTCGATCCACTGGCGCTGCTTGGTCTTGGCCTTGAGGCGCCAGCCGGGGATCTTGCCGCCGGCCTCCAGGTAGCTGTGCATCTGCCGATCGATGTCGGCCTTGAACATCGCCAGGCTGTCGACCAGCACCTTGGCACGCGCCAAGTAGGCGCCGTAGGCGGAGGGGATGTCCGGGCGCGCATTCATCTCGCGCGCGGGCGTTGGAACATCGGCGAGCGCCGAGAGGTCGAGCAGCGCGCCGGTCCAGAGCGGGCACGCCACCTTGCAGGGGGCCCAGCGGCAGTGCTCGCCGCGCGCCCGCGGCGGGGCGCGGCCGATCGCGAGCAACACCGCGTTCTCGACGTCATCGACGAACTGGCGGACCTCGACGCGCGCGATCTGCGTGTGGGTGAGCGGCTCGACCCCGCGCGGCTGGATGATGGCACCCACGATATGACGCCCGCCGGCGTACCACCTTGGCTGCGTTGCCTTGGCGGCGGCGATGTAGAACATCAGCTGCGGATTGACGTAAGCCCCATCATTCGTGTCGTAGACCATGCGCACGCCGACGCCGGCGCCGAATTTCCAGTCGACGTGCAGCACGCAGGTGTCGCTCTGCAGCACGAGATCGATCGTGCCAAAGGCGCCGGCGAGGCGCGGAAACTTGACGCGCGCCTCGATGCCGACAACCTCGAAATGACCTCCGTATTGCGCCTCAAGCTCGGCCAGGCAGGCGAGCGCGGGCTCGATCATGGTATCGTAGTGCTCATAGGTGAGCTTGCGATCGTGAAAGTCGCGCGTGATCCAGGAACGGACGATGCCGGGCAGTTCGTTGACGGGAATGCCCTGCTGGCGCACCGCCATCAGCTCTTGCATCACCGCGTGCATGGCGGTGCCTTCTTCGGCGTACTCGGAAGGGATGTCGGCGCTGGGCGGTAGGGCGAGGATCGCCTGGTGACTGCCGGGGCAGTTGAGCAGCCGGCCGGCGTTCGAGCCGCCCACGATCGAACTATGCTTCGCCATTTTGACCCTTTACCATCTGACAATTCACTGTGGAGAGCCTGATGGTAAAAAGCCCATCTGTCAAGGAGAGCGTGGTCGAGCGTGCGCTGCGCGACCGGGTGATCGCACGCGGCGGGGTGTGCGAGAAAATCATGGTGATCGGGCGGCGCGGTTTCTTTGACCGGCTGATTATCCTACCCGGCCCGCGGATTATTTTTGCTGAGGTGAAACGGCCGCGCGGTGGCCGGGTAAGCGCCCACCAGCGGCAGTATATCGATGATTTTAAGACGCGAGGGGTAGAGGTTGCGATCGTGCGAAATTCAGCGGATATTGACGCGCTGCTGAAATAGCAGGGGCCGCGGTGCTTGCGACACCAACGGCCCCGATCTGCACCGCACAACCGGAGACAGACCTTGACCAATACATATCACAAACAATCGATGCTGCAACTCTGTCGCCCTTACTGTGGAGGGCAGTTCATGCATCTAGACCGTGCAGTAAACAACAAAAATAACACTGCGCCCGTCAGGCTGACGTGCGTGCAGTGTGCCAATGACGGTAGCTGCATTTTCATCATAGAACAGCACAAAGGGCGCACACTTCTCCGCTGGGATGGTGGCTTTCGTGTCAGGTTGGAGGATATTTGATGCTGCAGCCCAAGCCCGTCGAGGCTTATCGCGACGTCTGGCGCCGCATCAAGGCCAACGGCTACGACGTCATCCCGTTGTTCACTGGCAAGGACAAGCCGCCGAAGGGCTGGCCGACGCTGCCAAATGACGAAGCGTCAATCGCACGTTGGAACGGGCGCACCGCGGCGGTTCGTATGTATGGCGGCGGCCTGTTCGCGATCGACATCGACATTCGTACCGCGGCGATCGCCGACGCGATCGTGCAGATGCTCGAACGCGAGTGGCCGGCGTTCATGGCGACCTGCCTGCGGCGGCACTCCGGCGCGGTCAAGCTGATGCTGATCGGCCGCGCGACGACGCACCACCGCTACCTAAACACGTTCCGCTGTCTCGACCCGGCCGCGCCGGAGGACACGAGCGGGCACCGCGTCGAGGTCTTTACCACCAATTCCAAGCGCTACATTGGCGTGCATGGGGCGCACAGCCCGGGGCGCGAGTACGGCTACCACGGCCGCAGCATCCTTGAGGTGCCGGCGGCCGAGCTACCTGAGTTCCCGGCTGCCGACATCGGTCGGATGGTCGCCCGGTGCGAAGAGATCATGTTGGCGCACGGGCTCAAGCCGAGCCAGCCGCCCCAGGCCGCCCACGAGTATAAAGGTGGGGTGGTTTACGACATCGACGAGGCGACGCGATTTGACGCGGACGGCGGCCCGGACGACATCGATTATGAGGAATTAGTCGGCCTTTACACGACGCGCGGCGAATTGCGTGTGTCGGGCTCGTTCATCGACGGCGGCACCAATCGCAGCCGCTGCCGGGTGGGTGATTGTTACCTGGCGCGCTGTGTTGGTGTGTTCGACCACGAGGCCATGGCCTGGCACTGCCCCAAGGAGGCGGACCCCAGCAAAGCGGCCGAGAAGCTGGGCGAGCGGCTGAACGAGGCCGGGATCGAGATGGATCCGGCACCGCCGCAGTGGCGCGAGATCTACCCTAATGGCACCCCGCGCGCCTCACTGCACAACGCCCGGCTCGGTATTGAGGCGGGCGGTTTTGTTGCAGTGTATGACGTGTTTCACAACAAGATGTACCTCGGGCGCCCGGCAGGTGGACCACTATTGTCGTTCTGCGGTGAGGTCACCGACAACCGCGTCATGTTGCTGCGGGTGTGGGTGTCGGACACCTATGGGCGCGACTTCACCGAGAAGCACGTGCGCGATGCGGTCGTGGCGATGGCTGTGGCGAACCCCTACAATCCGGTGACCGAGATGCTGGCCGAGGCGCAGGCCAACTGGGACGGCGTGGCGCGGCTCGACCGCATGGCAGTCGACTACTTTGGCTGCCCCGACACACCGCTCACCCGCGCCTGCGTGCGCAAGACCATGATCGCGGCCGTTGCGCGGGCGCGCAACCCCGGCTGCAAGTTCGACACCATCCTAGTGCTGGAGAGCCCGGAGGGGTGGAACAAGTCGAGTGCGTGGGCGGTCCTGGCCGGCGAGGGTAATTTCTCGGACGAGCGCATTATCGGGCACGCCAGCCGCGAGGTGGTCGAGCAACTGGCCGGCGTCTGGATCCACGAGAACGCGGACCTGGCCGGCATGCGCAAGGCCGAGGTCGAGACCGTCAAGGCGTACGCCTCGCGCGCGGTCGACCGGGCGCGGCCGGCTTACGGGCACTTCCTGGTCGAGCAGCCGCGGCACTCGATCGAGGTCGGCACGACCAACAACGACGAATATCTGCAATCGCAAACCGGCAACCGGCGGTTCTGGCCAATCAAGATGGAGCGGCGCATTGATCTCGCCGCGCTACGCGCCGCGCGGCTGCAGTTATGGGGCGAGGCGGCCGCGGCGCAGGCCGCCGGCGAGAGCCTGACAATCGACGAGGCATTGTGGCCCGCGGCGGCAATCGCACAGGAGGCGCGGCGGGTGCGCGATCCGTGGGAGCCCATGCTTGAAAATCTGGCGCCAGTGTCGGTTACGGGTCCGTTGGCTGGTGCGGGGTATATCGGTAACGGAATAGTGCATGTGGTGGAGGATGAGCAACGGGTTGCGACGGCCGTTATCTTCGAGCACGTTATTCGGATACCATCACACCTCCTTCAGGTTACACATGCCAAGCGGCTGGCGGACGCAATGCGAGCCCTCGGATGGGATACTAAGGTCTTCAAACTAGAGGGGAAAACGGTTCGCGGCTATGCCCGGAAAGTGTAGGTTACAGGTTACGGGTTACGGGTGTGGGTCCTAAAGTGGTAATTCATGTATTCCCTGTATGTTCTACCCCCCTCCCGGTAACCACTACTCTTCCTTCTATATGTAACTAGTGTAACTAATGTAACCTCATTGAAAACAAAGGAGAATTTAATGTAACCCTACCTGTAACCTCAAATCGCTCGCGCGCGCCTTTTTGATACCCAAAACAACGGAGCAAACGATGAGAATATCGACACTGACAATCGCGCTGACATGCGCACTGACACCCGCGGCGGCGCAGACCGACTTCAAGGTCCACGACCGGCACCCGGCCTACGCGGCCGATGCCTTCCACGATCGCTGGAGCGCTACCCTCACGGGCCGCCCGACCGACAAACTGGTGCGGACGATCCGCGTCGACCCCAAGGACGCGCCGACAAAACCGATCCCAGGCTCGTACCCGGTGCTGTCGGGTGATTTGGTACGTCCAAGGGCGCAAAACGCGCCGGCGGGCTCCCCAGCCCCGCGGGCGGCCCTGCTGGCGCCGGTCGAGCGGGCGGTGTTCAAGCCGCGGGAGCAGGCGGTGTGCGTGCGTCACGGGCTCAAGACAGTGTGGAACAATCAATCCTGGAGGTGCCGTCGTGGATAACGTGCGATTGATGGACGAGATGCGCAAGCGGATGACGGCCGAGAACGGGCCGCCGAATGTGCCACCCCTGACGACGGGCCCGGCGGTGCCGCCAACCCGTTCAGAGCGGGTCGAGGCCGCGATGCGGGCGATCGAGGAGAGCGAGGGTGAGCGCGAAGCACTCCGGCGCGAGCTCGACGAGGCGCGGACCAACCGGCGTGGCGTCCAGGCCGAGGTCGACGCCTTGATGTTGGCGAACAGCCGGCTGATCACCGAGATCGAGGCGTGCCGCGACGAACGGCTCGAGGCGCTGCGGCGGTTGGCCGGCTTCGAGGCCGTGTTCGAGGCCGCCTTGACGGTGCTGCAAAAGTATCGGCCCGCCACCCTTTCGGATGACGGGGCGATCGGCGCGGACGATCTGGACTAGGTCACCAGCGGGTGACCTCGAGGTCGTAGCGGCTATACGTTTGGACGAGCCGCATGTCCATCGGCACGTCGAGGGCAACATTGCCCTCGGCGTCGATGCAGGCGTCGACGAAGTCGCGCAGGTCGACAAGGCTGAGGATCTGGCGGCCCTCGATGACGCGCGGGTTGGGGCGCTTGGCGCCGGGCGGCATGATGGAGAGATCGGTGGGCATGGTGGTGGCTCCGTTGAGGGGTGGGAACAGGTACTCGATCATGCGGCGGCCATTGCGTCTTTACGGACGGTGACCGCCAGGCGGCGGGAGGGCTTCACGATCCGGTGCGCCGCCAGCAGCTGGGCCGAGCAATGCGCGCGGATCGCCTCGTTGTCGTAGGTGGTGGTCTCGAACTCGGAGACCGACAGCGCGAAGCGGTCGCCTTCGTACTTGCCGGGCGCGAGCTCCTCGAGGGCGGCTTTCATCGCCTTGACCTCGCGCTCGAGTTTCGCCTTTTGCGCCTCGAGGGCGCCGATCTGGTCGATGATGGTGGAGAGGTTGGTCATCTGCTTGCTCCGTTGTCGATAACCAGACATTGCCAGATTGACTACGTTCTGTCAAATGACAAATTGTCGCAGTGACTAGCTAGCCTGTTTGGCTACTATCTGCGACGTTATCCAACAAAGGAGCACGCATATGAGTACGTCAGATTACGCCGCCGAGGTCTACGCTAAGGAGGAATGGCAGCGCGAGCGCATGTTATCACCCAAAGGCTATCTGCGCGCGATCGCCGGCCTGGGGATGAACGTCGCCCAGGCCGGCCGATGGCTGGGCGTTTCGAAACGGACCGGCTATCGCTACGCGACGGGTGAAACAGCCATCCCGACCGCGGTGGTGCTGCTACTGGGCTCCGCCAAGCGGCACGCCATCCGCCCTCTGGTACCGGCGCCGCCCCGCTAACCCACGGCACGGCTTGACGTTTGGGTAGTTCCGCGGGCATGGTCCGCCATGGCCGGGCTGCGCGTCATCTCGATCAACGACCACCAGAAGCGGCGCGATCGCGCGCAGCTTCTGGCTGATATGGCGATACTGGCGAGCAGCATTGCGGATGAGCTGCTGTCGATCGACGCGCGCCTGCGTGCGTTGCGGGCGCAGCTCGAGGCGCTGCAACAGGGAGGGGCTTCGCCTAATTAAGTGCCTAAAAAAGCGCGCGAAATCGTTGATGTGCGGTCGTTAGCGCGCGTTCACACGGCGAGCGCGATGCGCCGCATCGAGGGCCTGGCGGAGAATGGCAAGAGTGAAGGCGTGCGGCTCGAGGCTAATAAAATATTGCTCGATCGCGGCTGGGGTCGGCCATCACAAGAGATTAGGCACGTCGGCACGGGAGAGCAGGGCGCGATCGAGATAATCGTTCGGCACATCGGCAAGGGGTCTAAAGCGCCGAGGAAATAAATGCGGATATTTCTGCCGCACGACGACTGGACGCCGCGCGAGCATCAAATGCCGCTGTGGAATTATCTGCGCGACGGCGGTAAGCGCGCGGTCGCGGTGTGGCATCGGCGCGCCGGCAAGGACGACGTCTGCCTGCACCACACCTGCATCGCCGCGATGGATCGCGTCGCCAACTACGGCCACGTGCTGCCCGAGTTCCTGCAGGGCCGCAGGGCTATCTGGAACGCCGTCAACCCGCACAGCGGTAAGCGACGCATCGACGAGGCGTTCCCGCACGTGCTGCGCGCTTCGACCAACGACACCACGATGTCGATTAAATTCATCAACGGCTCGACCTGGGCGGTGCTCGGCTCGGACACCTACGACACCTCGCTGGTCGGCTCGAGCTACGCGGGGTTAGTGTTCAGCGAGTATGCGCTCTCCAATCCCAGCGTCTGGGGTTATACGCGCCCCATGCTCGAGGAGAACGACGGCTGGGCGATATTCATCACCACACCGCGCGGCCGTAATCATGCGTACGATATGTTCAACCATGCGCTTAAAACACCGTCCTGGTTTTGCGAGCTATTAACCGCCAAGGACACCGACATGCTCAGCGACGAGACGCTGGCGGAAACGCTGGCCGAGATGCAGAGCCTGTACGGCCAGGATCAAGGAATGGCCTCCTATCGGCAGGAGCTATTCTGCGACTGGACCGCCGCGGTGTTGGGCAGCTTCTACGCGATCGAGATGCGCTCGGTGCGCGACGAGGAGCGCATCCAGGTGATCGAGCCCCCGAAAGGCATGCCGGTCTCGCGCGCGTGGGATCTCGGGGTCGGTCACAGCACCAGCATCTGGTTCTTCTGCGCGGTTGGCGCGCAGCTCTACGTCCTCGACAACTACACGGCCTCGGGCGTCGGCTTCGAGCACTACCGCGACCACATCGCCAGGATCTACGAGGAGCGCGGCTGGACCCACGGCACCGACTGGGTGCCGCACGACGCCATGGTCAAGGAGATGGGCACGGGCAGGACGCGCGTTGAAACCATGCGCCAGCTCGGCCTTAACCCGGCGCTCGCCCCCGACGCCTCGCTCGAGGACGGCCGCAACGCGGTACGCCAGACGCTCGCCTACTGCGTCTTCCACCCGCGCTGCGGCGAGGGTGACCTCAACGGCCTCTCGGCGCTCGAGCAGTACCGCCGCGAGTGGGACGACGACATGAAGACGTTCAAGAAGAACCACGTCGACGACTGGACCACCGATCCGGCGGACGCTTTTCGGTACATGTCGCTGTCCTGGCGCCGCGCCCCGCCGCGCATCGTCAAGCCGCCCAAGCGGGAAGGCTTCGTGATCCCGCCGCCGGTCGACCAACGCCGCGGAGGCATGCGGCTATGAGCGGTGCAACCTACGTCGTCAAACGCTTCCTGGCCGGCGTCAACGGTGATTACATCAACGCCGACCACATTGTCCGCGTCTACGTCAAAGACGGGAAGCTGATGGCGGACATGGCCTACGGCCCCGTCATCCAACTCAAGACCAATATGACGTCCTGGGCGCCGGGGACGTCCCCGATGACGCTGACCGAGATGGTGAGTTTATAATGGCCGACAGCGATCACGAAGATACCCGCCACGACGACCTCGAGTTCAACCCCGAGCTCGAGCCCAAGAGTTCGAAGGCCTGGCTCAACCTGCTCAATGAGAGCGAGAAGGCGTTCGAGGACTGGAACCAGCACTGCGACAACATCGATAAGCGCTACGCCAACCTCGATCGCCTCACCCTGATGGCGCGCGATCGCGAGTTTCAGATGTTCTGGGCCAACACCGAGGTGCTCAAGCCCAGCATCTACGCCAAGGCGCCGGTGCCTGTGGTCGTCCCCAAGTTCAAGGACCGCCGCCCGGTCTACCAGGCCGCCTCCGAGCTGATGGAGCGCTGCTGCGTCGTCTCGTTCGACTTAACGCGCATCGACGAGCTGATGAAGCTGGTGCGCGACGACGTCGTGCTCTACTCCCGCGGCGTTGCCTGGGTCAGATACGAGGCCGCGGGTAAAGCCAGCAATTATGACTACGAGAAGGTCTGCATCGACTTCAAAGGCCGGCGCGACTTCCTGCACGGCCTGGCGCGCAACTGGCGCGAGGTGCCGTGGGTCGCGGCGGCGAGCTACTTGACCCGCGAGGAGGCGCGCGACCGCTTCAAGAAGTATAGCGGCCTCGCCTACCAGGACGCCGAGTACAAGGTCGACCGCGACGCCGAGGAGATCGGCGGCACCGACAACCGCGAGCGCGCCAAGTTCTGGGAGATCTGGCACAAGGATCTGCAGCGCGTCGTGTGGGTCGCCGAGGGCGCCGAGGACATTCTCGACGAGGACGAGCCGCACCTCAAGCTGGAGGGCTTCTTTCCCTGCCCCAAGCCGGCCTATTCGACAGTGCAGCCGGGCTCGCTGATCCCCGTCCCCGAGGTGCTGCAGTACAAGGATCAGCTCGACGAGGTGAACACGCTGACGGGTCGCATCCATGCGCTCACCGAGGCACTCACCGCCAAAGGTTTTTACCCGGCCGGCGGCGGTGAGCTCGCGGAGGCGATCGAGACGGCCATCAAGATCAATACACCTGGGGTTGTGATGGTGCCGATCTCGAATTGGGCCGCCTTTGGCGGCTCGAAAGAGACCATCATCTGGATGCCGATCGATATGATTGCCGCGACCGTCACGCAGCTGGTGACGATCCGCAAGCAGGTCATCGACGACATCTACCAGATCACCGGCCTCGCCGACATCATGCGCGGCGCAACCGACGCGCGTGAGACGCTCGGCGCGCAGGAGCTCAAGACCCAGTTTGGCTCCACCCGCATCCGCGACAAACAGCAGGAGCTGGTGCGCATCGCGCGCGACCTGGTGGTGATCGCCGGCGAGATCATGACCAGCGAGTTCAGCCAGGTGACGCTGATCGAGATGAGCCAGACCCAGCTGCCGACGCAGGCGATGCAGCAACAACAGATCCAAGAGCTGACCCAGCAGCTCGAGCAGCAGCAGCAGCAGTGGGAGCAGGCGCAGCAAGATCCGCGCTTTGCGCAGCTGCAGCAGAGCAATCCGCAGGCCGTGCAGCAGGCGCAGGAGCAAATTCAACAGGCGACCGAGACTGGCCAGCAGGCGCTCACCCGCATTCACGAGAAGCCGACGCTCGAGCAGGTGATGCGCTTCCTAAAAGACAACAAGTCACGCGCCTTCACGCTCGACATCGAGACCGACAGCACGGTGATGATCGACGAGAACGGCGAGAAGGAGCGCAGGGCCGAGTTCATCCAGGTATTGACGCCCATGCTGGCGCAGATCGGCCAGATGGTGACCGCGACGCCGGAGAGCGCCGAGTTCTGCGGCGCCTTGCTCAAGTTCGCCACCGCGCCCTACCGCGCCGGTCGCGAGCTCGACGGCGCGGTCGACAACCTGATCGAGCTGATGAAGGCCGAACAGGGCAAGCCGAAAGGCAAAGACCCGACCACGATGCAGAACGAAACTGCGCTGCAGATCGAGCAAATGAAGGTCGACGCCATCAAGGCGCGCGACCAGACCGATGCACAGCTCAAGCAGCAGGAAATGGAGATGCGCGACCGCCACGAGAAGATGAAGGTCGCCAGCAGCGAGAAGATCAAGATGGCGGAGATCTCCAGCCGCCGCGGCGACGACGGTGGCAAACAACAGGCCACCCAGCTCAAGCTGGTGCACGATCGTGAAAAGCACGACATGGATATGCAAAAGCTGCAGGCCGACCAGCAGCGCGACGCCGCCAAGGCCAACCTCGACCGCCAGCGCGACGTCGAGAAGGCGAATATGCAGCAGGCCGCAATGCGCGCCAAGCAGCAGGCCGACGCCCAGCGCGCGCAGGACCAGCGCGCCGTGCTGCAGCAGCGCACGGCCGATCAGCGCTCAGCGCAACAATTCAAGCTGATGCAGCCGCCGGGAGGTGGGCGCCGATGATGCGCGACGACATCGCCCAGCAGCTGGTGATGCGGCAGATGAAGATGGGGCAGCAGCAGCGCCCGCTGGTCCCCAAGCCGTTCATGCCGCAGGTGCCGCCGGCGCGCTCGTTGCCGCCGACCATGATCGGCACGCCCCCGAAGGTGCAGCAGGCCGCCATCCAGGACGTCCTCGGCCAGGCGCAGCGCGCGGTCGACCCGACCGACCCGTACGAGCCCGATGGCGCGCTGGCGATCGGCAAGCTGCTGAAGAAGTACCTCGGCGATCCCGGCACGCAGGGGAGCGGCGCGCCATGACCCCAGAGCAGCGCCAGTATGCGATCGGCGCGGTCGTGATTGTCTGCGTGATCCTGGTCATCGCCATCGTCTGGCTGGGCAGCGAGGCCATCCGGTGAGTATCCGCACCACGGTCTACATCCTGTTGGTTATTGCCGGCGCCGCGATACTGATCGCGCTCGGCATGCAGCAGGGAGCACACTGATGGCGTTCGGTGACTTCGCCCGCCTCGACGACTGGATGCTGCCGCCGCAGGAGCCGGCCGCGCCGGCCCCGAGCGTGCGTGATGTGTTTCGTATGGGCGGCCTGGCCGATCTGACGCAGTACGTGGAGGCGCACCCCGAGCAGGTATTTGGCGACTATGACAAGCGTGCCGCCAAGCGGCAGGCGTTCGAAGCATTGCCGGAGATCGACCAAAAGCCGCTGGTCGACCTGTCGGGCGGCGTGCCGCTCGACGAGCAGATCGAGCAGGACAAAGAGCTGGCGAAGTTCTTCGTGCCAACCACGCCGCTCGACGCCGGCTTGATGGTCGCCGGCGGGCCGGTTGGCGGCAAGCTGGCCAAGACGGCCGCCGTGGGTCTGGGTGCGTTGCTCAATCCGGGTGACGCTGAGGCCGGGGCGCGCGATCCGCGGCTGTGGTCGGCCATCTCCAGGACCAAGCTGCGCAAGCCGCTCGACGAGATGGAGCACCGCTATACCGATGCGCGCAACCCGGTGCCGAAGTTCGTGCAGCCGGAAGACCTGGTTGGTGGCTATGGCATCTTTACGCCGTGGGATCTCTCAGCCGCGAATAAGACGTTGACCCATGTCGATGCCTTGAAACTGGCCGATCCGGTACGGCTGCACGGTGGCGTTGGCTTCCCGGAAGCCAACCCCGGCATGGCGGCGGCCTCAGAAGCACCGATCTCGCGCGGGCTCGATAACCAGGCGATGGCGCTCACCGAGCGGACTGGCAAGCCGGTCTACATCATGCCGATGACCATGTCGCCGCAAGGCATCGACGCCTCGCACCACGTCGCGGACCCGCTCTCGCAGCTGCTGCAGACCGCGAAGATCACCACCAAAGATGCCAAGGCGTTCGATGAGGTGATGCGCGAGAACGTGCCGAACTGGGTCGGTGTGAAGAGCGACAAGTTTCGCGACTACATCAATGACCTGAAGGGTGGCATGACCACCAAGGCACTGATGGCCAACCGTATGGCATTGGCCGAGTGGCAGGCCAAGGGCTTCCCCGATGTCGCCGCGGTGCGCCACGCCGCGTCCGAGCCGGCGCTGATCGAGATGCCCCGCAACACCACCGGGATGGCGATCTCAAAGTATATCCCGGGGCAAGGACTGCTCGAAACGACCCATCCGAGCTATTCCAAAGGCGTAGCCGGCCAGCACATGGGGCAGCTCGCTTCGCTGATCCCGTTCGAGGCGGCGGCGCCGTCGATCGCCGAGGGGCTAGCGCGGGTCAACGCAGCCAATAAGGCGCTCGGCAAAAAGGTCGCCATCCAGCCGCGCTATCACATGGAGAAGCCGACCAAAGGTGTGCCGGTCGAGCAGTATTTTGACGAGCAATGGGCGGAAAATATCCGCCGGCTGTGGGGGGACATCAAGTGACGTCGAACAGCGCATCGCCCGTCATCAGGTCGAGATCATCCGGCAGGCCGAGCGCCTTGGCGGCGGCGATTTGGACGTCGATGAGCGCCCGTACCGCCTCTTGCGGCATGTCCGAATTGCCGCCGGCATCGCGCGGCCAGGCAACCTCGGCGAGGGCGTGGGCCGCGCCCATGATCTCGCTTAGCGCAAGCTTTTTACCAGCCTCATCCATGTGTTTAGCTTAACCCGTTTTAAGGAGTGGCACAATGCCCACTAGCGCCTTCTACAAGTACCACACTTACGTCGACGAGGTCGCCGCCGCCGGGCACAACCATAAGACGGCGGTGTGGAAGTGCGCCCTGACCAACACGGCGCCGACGCAAGGCTCGGACACGGTCTGGAACACGACCGTCGCGCCGCCCCCCGCGACCGCCAACGGCTACACCGCCGGCGGCAATACGCTCACCACCTCGAGCGCCACGACGACCAGCGGCGTGTTCAAGCTGGTGCTCGCCGACACGGTGTTCACCGCGACCGCGGGCGGCATCGGGCCGTTCCGCTACGCCATCATCTACAACAGCTCAGCCTCCAACAAGGTGTTCGGCTATCTCGACTACGGCGTCGGCGGCCTCACCCTGGCGGCGGGCGAGAGCCTCACGGTCGACTTCGACGCCAGCGCGGGGGCCTTCACGATCCAATGACCGACACGTTCGGGATCATCTACGGCGACGAGAGCAAGGCTATTCGGCGCATCGTCGTGTCGGATGACCCGGACTACGACTACGCAATCCATGTGCACGCGGGCGAAGGCCTGCTCGTCGCCGACGCCGCGCGCGGGCGTGATCTCCCCGCGGCGCGTCGCGCGATGCGCGCGGCCTTCGCGATCGAGCCCCCCGAGCCGCTGGTGGCGGTGGTGAACGCCGACGGCGTCGTCACCGCGATAATCCTGGCGGACCCGGCGCTCGACGCGGTCGAGCGGCACGACCTGATCCCGGCCTACGCCGGCGTCGCTACGGGTCAGACCTACGACCGCGACACCGCCACCTTCTGGGCGCCGGCGGTGCGTATTCCGGCGGGCGAAGGGCCCGCCGGCCCCTACCCTGAGACGATCGTCCCGACCTACCCCGTACCAAAGCCAGAGTAGATGGCCGTCAGGGTCTTCATCGTCTCCGGCACCGACTACACGGTGCCTGCCAACTACGCGACCCCCAGCACCATTGAGGTCATTGGGGCGGGCGGCGGCGGTGGCGGCGGCGACGGGAGCACCGGCGCGCGCGCGGGCGGCGGCGGCGGCGCCTATGCCAGGGTTTCCAGCCCCGCGCTGACGCCCGGCGCCGTCGTCACCATCCAGGTCGGCGCGGGCGGCACCGGGCCGTCAGGCGCCGTCGGCAACCACGGCACCGACGCTTGGTTCAATGGTGCGTCGCTTGCGGCATCGCTAGTCGGTGCCCAGGCCGGGCAGGGCGGCGGTAACGGCGGCGGCGGGCCGTATACTGGCGGCGTTCGCGGTCGTGACATAAACAGCAAGGGTTCTACGCTCTACGACGGCGGCACGGGCGGAAATTCTCCAAACGGCTGGAACGGCGGCGGCGGTGGTGGGGCTGGCGGGCCGAACGGTACTGGAGCAGCCGGTGGCGCAAGCATTAGCGGCGGCGGCGCGGGCGGTGGCGGCGGTGGCGGCAATGGTGGCGGGTCCGCGGCCGCTAACTCCACCGGCAATGGCAGCGCGGGCGGGCATAATTTCGGCGGCACGGGCGGCGGGGCCGGCGGAACATCAGGCTCCACCGCGTCAACCGCAGGCGCAGCCGGGACCGATGGTGGTGGCGGCGGCGGCGGCGGTGGCGTCGGCAACGGCAATATCCCTGCCTCTCCCGGCGGCAACGGCTCCACCGGCACCGAATGGGACGCGACGCACGGTTCCGGCGGCGGTGGCGGCGGTGCCGGCGGCACCGGCAACGGCTTTGGCACGACCAGCATAGGCGGCCACGGCGGGCTCTACGGCGCGGGCGGCGGCGGTGGTTCCTACTCCGGAGGTGTTGCCGGCGGCACCGGCGGCCAGAGCATCATCGTCCTCACCTACGAGGCTGGAGGCCCGACCAACTACCCGCTGACGGTAACGACCGGCGCGCTCACACTCACCGGCAACACGACTACCCTCACCCCCGCGCAGCCGCACAAGACGCTCACCGTCACGGCTGGCGCGCTGGCGCTGACGGGAAACACAGCCGGTCTGAACTACGCGGGTGCGATTGCAGCGACGACGCTCGACCCGGCCGAAACCTCGACCAAGATCACACTGTCGAACGGTAACCTGACCGCAACCAGAACATCCGGCAGCGGATACGGCACGACGCTGTCGACACCGTCGGACGGCACCAAGGTCTACGCCGAGGTTGTTACCAACGTCGGAAGCACCGCGCAGTGGGTTTTCGGCGTCACAATCGATGCTTTCTCGGTCGAAGCAGGCATACTCGGCGGCTCCGCAGGCACACACGGGGCTTCATCGGTCGCTTATTTCGACGACGGCAGTGTCTACAAGGACGGCGCCGAGCAGGGAGACGGTCTCGACGCTCCGTTTGTGGCCGGCGATCGTGTTGCCGTTGCCTACAACGCCGGTGCCGGACAAATCACGTTTCGAAACGTCACTACGGCGAGTGCGTGGACGGCATCGATCGCCAGTCCGTTCGCCCTGAACACGCCGTTGCGTTTTGGTTTCAGCGTCTTCAGCACGATTGGTAGCCAAGCAACATTCCACTTCGATGACACGTTCGTCGGCACGCCGCCGGACAGCAGCTATACACGCTGGAACGGCACGGCGATCCCCACGACGTTCGACCCGACCTACACGCACGCCAACATCACGCTGTCGAACGGCAACAAGACGGCCACGCGCTCATCGACGGCTAACGGCACCGACGCGGCCACGCTCTCCTACGAGATCGCCGCCTCTGCGACCAAGGTGTACGCGGAGGCCACGATCAACGTGCAAAGCGCTCCCCAAGCTTGGGGTCTTGCCAATTCGTCGGCCAATCTTGGTGTGTTCATCGGCGGCGATAACAACGGCATTTCCGCCTTCGGCTCCCAAATTACGACCAACAGTGTTCCCGTAGCCGTTCTCCCCGGCACGGCTCCGGTGGCGGGGGAGGTGTTAGCGATTGCGGTCAATAAGACGGCGCAGACGGTGGCATTTCGCAATGTCACGCAGGCCGCCGCGTGGTCATCTGCCGTCTCAATATCCGCGATCACCGGCCCGTGGCGCTTCTCTACCAACGGTGCCCTCGCAGGCAACCAACTCACCGCTAATTTTGACGACACGTTTGTCGGTACACCGCCGGATGGCAGCTACACGCGCTGGAACGGCACGCCGATCGGCGTCGCCGGCGCCTATAATCTCACCGTCACGCCCGGCTCCCTGGCGCTCACCGGCAACGACGCCGCGCTGCCGCGCACCATAATCCTGGTCGCCACGACCGCCGCGCTCGCGCTCACCGGCAGCGCCGTCGACTTCCTGCGCGGTTTTGCCTTAGCGGTCACGACCGCCGCGCTCACCCTCACTGGCACCGCCGCAAACCTGGTGCGCGGCCTGCGCTTGGCGGTGAACACCCTCGCGCTCTCGCTTAGCGGCAACCCCGTCGTCCTCCTGGGCGGGAAGACCCTGAGCGCAACCTCCGGCGCGCTCGCGCTCACTGGCAATACCGCCGGCTTCCTGCGCGGGGTTGTGCTAGCCGCCACGTCCGGCGCGCTCGCGCTCACTGGCAACGCCGCCAATTTGCTGCGCGGCACCGTCCTGGCCGCCACCTCCGGCGTGCTCGCACTCACCGGCACTGCGGTCGACCTTGTCACCAGCAGCGCCCGCACGCTGACGGTCCTGACCGGCGAGCTCGCGCTCACCGGCAACACCGCCAACCTGCTGCTCAACCGCCTGCTGATTGCCGCCCAAGGCGCGCTGACGCTGACCGGAAACGCCGCGAGCCTGCTCACCACCTACACCCTGGCGGCGTTCAACGGCACGCTGACGCTCACCGGCGTTGACGTGCTGTTGCGCTCGGCACGCAGGATCGCGGCCGAGCTCGGCGAGCTGCTGCTCACCGGGCGGCCGGTCGACCTCGTCTTTTATGTGCCGCAACACTACAAACTTGCTGTCGAACCCGGCGCGCTCGTATTATTGTCCCCGCGCGTCGAGCTGCGCATCAATGAAAAGCAGCCCGGTCCGATGCGGTGGGGTCGTCGTCTCGTCGTGATACCTGGACGCTGGTAGTCAACCCGAAAGGAGGGCGACATGGCCCATAACGCGCTGACCGTGACCAACCCCAACCCGACGCCGCCCACCAACATGAGCTGCACGGGTGCGACCTCGCCCAATCCGCCAAATTTTACCAAGAACACCTACAACGACCCGAAAAACTGGTCATACATCAACCCAAAGGACTACCCGCCGCCTTACTTCGACGACGGCGCGTCCGGTGCGCTGACCGCGCTGGCGGCCAATACGGCGGCGCTTGCGTCAGGATCCGGCGCCACCGCCGGCGGCACCGAGAACAGCTATCCGGGCGCGGCCAGCGGCGTGGTTCCGGCCTCCACCAGCGTGGCGCATGAGGGCGCCGGCACCGAGGTGGTGGTCACCTCGCCGGGATCTCTCGCGACCGCCCCGACCCAGCAGGTGAGCGTGCTCGGCTCCTACACCACGACGCCGAACGCGAGCCATGCGTCCTACCTCTCGGCCGGCACCGCGCCGGTCATCACCGGAACGCCCGCTCCGAACAACACCGCATCCGGTCTCGGTACCGTGCTGATGACGCTCACCGGCACCGGCTTCAAGCGTGACAGCGTGATTTACGTCGACGGCATCGCGCAGAACACCAACTACGTCAGCTCTACGTCGCTGACCACGAACGCGCCCAAGAAGCCGACTGCCGGAACCCGGCAGGTCACGGTGGTTAATGGTGTCGGGGGCACGCCGAGCGCGGCCTCCACCTGGACCTTCACCTAACAAGGAGACGACGCCATGGCGACCAGGCCACACGACGAGGAGCGGGTCGAGCGGGAGCGGCAGGAGAACACCGCCTCGCGCAAACGCGCGCACGACGAGGAGCGGAGCCGGCAAAGCGGCGCCCGCGGTCCTGCCCCCCGCGACGACGGCGCCCAGCTTCACAAGGACGCCACGCCGCGCCAGCGCCTCGAGCACGAGAAGGACGAGGAGGGCTTCGTCGAGCGCATCCGCGAGGAGAAGCAGCACCACGACTTCATCGAGCGCACCAAACCTGACGACCCGAGCGACAACCTCGGCCAGCTGACACGCGACAACGTCAATCCCGACATCCCCAGTGCTGAGCCAGGAACGGGGCCGATCGTGCAGCCGGAGAGCAACTCCGGCGGTGTGCCGCCACCCAAGACCGAGGAGAGCGAGCTGCCTGAACCGCTTCGCGCGCACAGCATCAACGAGCCGCCGGGCTCGGATGTGATCCCGGGCGCGGACACCGGGCCAAATCAGCTCCCTGGCGACGGCTCTGCGCTGCCGCCTGGTACCGAGCTGCCGCCGCTGGTACTCTCCGACATCTCGCCTGACAGCGCCGATCTCGGCAGCATGGTCGATTTCGTGCTGACTGTGATCGGTAGCGGCTTTACGCCGAACAGCGTGATCCTGTTCGACGACGAGGAGCTGCCGACCACGTTTGTCAACCAGACTACCATGACGGCCAGCCCGCCGACGCAGGCCGAGGCCGGCATCGTCGACGTCGAGGTGGCGCGCGGCGAGGATCTTAGCGACGTGCTCACGTTCGAGTTCGTCGCGCCGGCGGGCCGGCGCTCGAGCGAGAAGGCCGAGCGCAGGCCGAAGAAGAACACGCCGATCAGTCGGCGTGCGGACAAGAAGAAGGGGAAGAAATGAGCGAAGAGCTGAGCCTGGGTGCGCGCCGCGTGCGCGCATCCTTCAACCCGACCAAAAACTCGGCGGTGGACATGCTCAAGGGCACCGCCGCCAAGTTCATCGACCAGTGCCACGCCATGGCTGACAAGACGGACGATCCCGAGATCGGGCGTTGCATCAGTCTGGCGATGACCCACGCCGAGACCGCGGCTATGTACGCCGTCAAGGCGGCCACGGCCGAACCAAAGCAGGAAACGAAGGCCGCGTAGTGAGCCTGATTGAGATCGAACCGGGCCGCTTCGTCGTCGATCGGCGGCGCGGCCCGGTCGCGCGCAGCCGGCTGCCGGCGCCGATGCTGATCACGGACGAGATGCCGCCGACCGAACAAATAGACGGCAAATTCTACACCTCTAAACGTACGTTCCGCGCGGTCGGGCGCGCGCACGGGCTGACTGAGGTTGGCAACGAAGTTCTGAAGCCGAAGACGCGATCGAGTTCAGCACCGCAGGAGCGCGCGCGCCGGCGCGAGGCGATCAAGACCGCCGTCGAGAGATACCGAGCGAAATAGCGACTGATTTGCGCGCGGTGCTGATTAGTCGCTTCGCGGTCAATTTGACCACTAATCGGGAGAGCCCCTATGTCTGACACGTCCGCCCCCTCGCCGCCCCCGCCGCCGTCAAATACGCCGGCCCCTGCGCCGCAGCAGGAAGTTCCGGTCAACCAGAACCCGGTCGACGTCCCCCGCCCACTGGGCGACCAGGCGCCGCCGGCGGCCCCTGAGAAGCCACCCGTCAGCCGGCGGGAGGCGATCCAGAAGGCGCTCGCCAAGCAGCGCGTCGACAGCCCGCCGCAGCCGCGCGAGGCCAAGAAGGGCGACAATAACCCCCCGGAGGACACCCCGGACGAGGAGTTCAGCCTCAAGAAGCGACCCAGCGACCAGCCGCGCGATCGCGGCCGGTTCGCACCAAAGTCTGCGCCCAATGTTTCGCCGCAGGAAAGCGCAGACGCGGGGCGGCAGGCGGCCCAACCCGGCACGCAGGCCGCCCCGCAACCCTACACGCCCCCGCCGGGCGCGCCGGCGCACCACCACCCCATCCCGCGCATGTCACCGCGCGCCGCGGCGTTGTGGGACAAAGTGCCGGATGAGGTGCGCGCCGACGCACACCGGATGTATCGCGAGATCGACCAGGCCTTCCGCAAGTACAAGGCCGACTACGACTTCGCCAACACGATCCGGCCCTACATCGAGATGGCGCGCCAGCAGGGCACCACGATCGCGCGCGTCTTAGAAAACCACGACGGCATCGAGCAGAAGCTGCGCTCAGATCCGATCGGCGGCCTCGAGATCATTGTCCACAATCTCAATCTGCAGACCCCGGACGGGCAGAAGCTGACGTTCCGGGATCTGGCCTGGCACCACCTCAACCAGACCCCGGAGCAGCATCAGCTGATCCAGCAGCGCAACTCCGCGGAGGCGATGCGGCTGCAGATCGAGGAGATGCGGCGCCAGCAGGAGGCGCTTGCCAACGAACACCGCCGGATGCAGTATGCGCAGCACTTCTCGATGACGCGCGGGGCGGTTGATCGGTACGCCGACACGCACCCCCGCTTCAACGAGCTAGGACCGCTGATCCACCAGGAGATCCAGCTCGGGTTCGACCTGGAGACGGCCTACCGCCGCGCAGAACTGCTGTGGCCCGCGACAGCGGCTCAGACCCGCACCGGCACGACGGCGGCTCAGACCCGCAACCCCGACAGAAGCATCTCCGGCGCGCCCGGTGGCGGACCCCTCAATGGGGCTGCGCGTACAGGCAAGCCGACCTCTCGCAAGGACGCCATCGCGCACGCCATCAACCATGTGCGGGGCAGCCTATGACGTAACCCATAGCCCCACGGGGGGAGTGAATGCCCAATATTACGACCAATGCTGCCTACCAGCAGATCCTCAGCATGGCCGTCGAAGAGCGGTCAAGCAGCTACCAAGACCTCGTCTCCAACAACAACGCACTGCTCGCCGTTCTCAGGCGCAAAGGCGCCTGGAAGTCCTACTCCGGTCCGGTCATCCGCGAGACCCTGCAGATCGGCAAGCAAGTCGCGCAGTGGTATTCGGGCTACGACCAGCTGCTCAACCCGGCGATCGACCTGTTCAACGACGCGATGTTCACCCCCAAGATGGTCGTCGTGCCGATCATCCTGTCGATGCAGGAAATTCTCAACAACCAGGGCTCGAGCCAGCTGATGGACGTGCTCGACAGCTACATGGAGGCCGCCGAGCGCTCGCTCGAGGACACCATGGACGCCGGGCTGTTCTCCGACGGCACCGCCAACGGCGGCAAGCAGATCACCGGGCTGGCCACCGCGATCCCGATCACCACCAATAGCGGCGTCTACGGCGGCCTCGACCGCGCCACCGCTACGATTTGGCGGACGTCAACCTTCGACGCGCAGACGATGGCGACGACGATCGGCACGCAGGTGAACAAGGACACCATCCGGCCCTTCCTCAACATGATCATGACCCAGCGCTCGCGCGGCAAGGACTACGCCGACTTGCTGATCATGAGCCCGGAGCACTACGCCGCTTACGACGCCGCGACGATACAGATCCAGCGGCAGACCAACGAGACCTCGATGGGCAAGCTGGGCTTCTCCTCGCTCGAGTACATCGGCGGCGGCAAGCGGGCTGAGATCGTGCTCGACGGCGGCATTGGCTCGAACATGCCGGCCAACACCACGTTCGGCATCAACACCGACAGTCTGCGCTTGCGCTATCACCCCAACCGCAACTTCGACCGCGTGTTTGATGGCGAGGGCCAGATGCCGATCGACAAAGACGCGATCGCGCAGTTCATCGGCTGGATGGGCGAGCTCACGATGGTCAACCCGCTGTTCAACTGGCGCTTCTACGACAGCAATCCGGCGACCTAACACAACTCCCCCGGCGGGGGTTATCCAGACCCCTTCCTCCGCCGGTTCTCCCTGCGGCCGTCGTGTTTCTCGTTCAGCACGGCGGTCGCAGTTTTGGCAATCACGGAGACACCAAACCCATGGCCCTGCGCGACCCAGACGACGCCCTTGTCGTCCTCTTCCGACACCTGCCCCTGCCGAACGACTTGCGTACGCAAGCGGAAGGGCGCCCCATCTTCGACGACGTCGAGGTGTGCGAGATCCGCCTCCCCGGCTCCAAGGACGTCAAAGTCTTCCCGGCGTTGGCCTTCTCCACCGGGTGGATCGATGATCCGCACACCGGCGCGAGCCACCAGATCACCTACGCGGAGCGGTTCGCCCACCAGTACCGGCAATTCAAGATGCACGTGGCGCAGACCAAGAGCGGCACCCCGCTCGACTACGCGCCGTTTCTCACGGCGGCACGCAGAGCCGAGCTGCGCGCGCAGAACGTCTACACGGTGGAGCAGCTGGCCGCGATCGAGGGCACCGAGCTCAAGAACCTCGGGCCGGGCGGGCGTGAGTACAAAAACGGCGCGGTTGACTACCTGGCCGAGAGCAAAGCCAGCGTGCCGGCCAAGCAGATGCAGCAGGAGCTCGAGGCGCTGCGTGCGCGCAATCAGATCCTTGAAGAGGACGCCAAGCTGAAAGCCGAGCGCGAGGCGGCCACGCCCAAGGCGACGGCGGACGTCGACTTCGACGACATGAATGTGGATCAGCTGCGCGAGTACATCACCGTGCACACCGGCCTGCCGCCGACCGGCTCGCTCGGCCACAAGTCGCTCAAGCATCTTGCGCAGGGGATCGTCAAACAAAAGGCCGCCTGATGAGCCTGCTCACCGTGGTGCGCGATGTCTGCGCGGTGGTCGGCGTCGCGGCGCCGGCCAGCGTGATCGCGGCGATCAGCTCGAACCGCACCATGTTTGAGATGCTCGCCTGCGCCAACGAGATGGCGCAGCGCATCGCCTACGACACGCGTGACTGGACCGCGCTGCGCCGGTTTCACAAGTTCCTCGGCGCCACCGTCATCGACCCCGCCGGCGACTACGATCAGGACGTCTACGCGTTGCCGGCGGACTATAAGCGACTGCTGCTCACCTCAAATTTGTGGCGCTCGACCTCGTCGCAGTCGCCGATGAAGTTCATCGACGACCACGACGACTGGCTGCACCGCCACCTGGCGAACGACACCGAGAATTCCTGGACGCTATTTGGTCACGACGTACACCTGCGCCCGGGGTTGCCGCCCGGCGAAACCATCCAGTTCGCCTACCTCGACAGGAACTGCGTCGCGCTGGCGAGCGGCGGCAACGGCGATCGCTTCCAGGCCGACGCGGACACCTTCCGGCTCGACGAGCGGCTGTTGAAATTAGGCATGACCTTCGACTGGAAGATGAAGAAGGGGTCGCCGTACGCCGAGGACATGGGCACTTACCAGGACGCGGTCTCCATCGCGATGGGTCGCGACAAGCCGGCGCCGATCTACCTCGGGGGGCGGCCGCGGCAGGACATGTGGTGGGGCACCCATGCCTAGCATCGGCGGACGCGGTCTGCACCACGGCACCTACAACATGGTGATGGGCGAGCCGGGACCACCCGGCGCGCCGGGCTCGCCGGGCGCCGACAGCACGGTGCCGGGGCCGCCCGGGCCGGTTGGTCCGTCTGGGCCGCAGGGCCCGGAGGGCGACCCCAGCACGGTACCCGGGCCGGCTGGCCCCGCAGGGTCGACCGGGCCGGCTGGTCCGCAGGGTCCGCAGGGCATTCCCGGCCCCGTTGGTGCCGGCTCCGGTGACGTCAATGGGCCGGGCACTGTGGTCGCAGATCGCATCGCGCTGTTCAACGGCACCACCGGCAAGCTGATCAAGGACGGCGGTAAGACGCTGGCCGACCTAACGACTGATTTCATCAATGTCGGCGGCGACATCATGACCGGGCATCTCGCGTTGCCGGTCGGTCCCGGTGCCGCGCAGGCGGTGCGCAAGGACTATGTCGATGCCGCTATTCTCGCCTACGCCGCTCCGTTCGACGCGCTGGCCTACAACGGAATGCAGATCAACGGGTCGATGGAGGTCAGTCAGGAAAAAGGCACGGGTGTTGGGTCGACAAGTAGCTATGTTTGTGATGGGTGGATCATAGCCGCAGGTGGTGTGCCTGTTATTTTTGGCTCACAAAACACCGGTAGTGGACTGGCAGGGTTAACTAATTTTATAAACGTTGCTGTTTCCACAGCGCAACCATCGCTTGGGGCTGCTGAACACGCGATGATATATAACCAAATCGAGGGTTATCGTATTAGTCGCTTGGCGTGGGGAACAGCCAATGCGCAGCCGCTTACAATTGGTTTCTGGAGCTGCCACCAAAGAACAGGCACTTATAGCGTTTCAGTCCGAAACAGTGCGTTCAATCGTAGTTGTATTGCTACTTACACGCAAAATGTCTCCGCTGCATGGGAATACAAAACCGTCAATATTCCCGGCGATACTGGAGGAACGTGGAACGCGGGCAACATCGTTGGGATGTCCGTTGCCTTCCCGTTGGCATCTGGCGCAACATTTACGGCTCCAGTAGCTGGTGTTTGGTATGGGACCAACTACATTGCTGCACCGGGGCAAGTGAACGGCGTGGCCACCACCTCCGATGTTTTGCGAATAACTGGCGTCGTTATCCTTCCCGGCACGCAGGCCCCCACCGCCGCGCAATCGCCGCTGATCATGCGACCGTATGATCAGGAGTTGGTGACGTGTCAGAGATACTATGAGAGCGCAGCACTCCTAATACGATCTCCCATAACAGGTATGCACTATCATTGGTTTAGGTACATCGATAAACGCGCTGCACCGGCTGTATCGCTTTCCACCATCGTATACAACGGTGGAGCATCTGCTGCTACTGTTGCAAACCCTCTTCTTACCGGCGCAGAGATATCGTTCACCAACACCACGATAAACGGGTTTATAACGGCCAACTGCATCGCAGACGCGAGGTTGTGATGGCAAAATATCAGCTCACCGCGACCGATGCCGTAATCCTCACCGAAGAGGATGGCACGCAGTGGCACATTCCAAACGATCCGGCAAACCGGCATCGCATCGAGTACGAGGCGTGGCTCGCGGATGGCGGTGTGCCTGATCCGTACGTGCCGCCAGAGCCGGTGCCGCCAACACCAGCGCCTGATACCGTTGTTCTCTACGATCACG
>Ga0209593_10000098_pt1 | contig 44052 bp, 63 predicted proteins | sample PPLLaktember2015_3_FD_187260 | JGI IMG/M metagenome (GOLD analysis project Ga0209593, IMG submission 187260) | Freshwater sediment microbial communities from Prairie Pothole Lake near Jamestown, North Dakota, USA - PPLs Lake P7 Core (6) Depth... | ecosystem: Environmental > Aquatic > Freshwater...
TGTGGAGAGTGCTGTCAAACATGTTCACGGCGCTGACCCCTCAACGTATCTGCTGATCGGGGTCTTCCAGTTTGACAGGGTTGATTTGCTGATACCGGCCCCCACTGCACTTTGGTACGCGAAGGTTAGTACGAAGGCGTCCGCCACGTCTGGCGACCGGTTGCCGCGTTTCTTGTAGTCGTCCTTGGATTCCAGCCGCATCTTCCCAGACGAAGTGTAACTCTTTCGTACCGATGTGAGTTCCCCTATCAGCGGGGTGTGATTGATTACACAGACTTGGCGGGATTCGAACCACCGCAGGGCCGTCATCCACAGTTCGTCTCTCAGCCTGAACACGTTGTCCAGTGTGAATGCGGGGGATTCCGACACGTTTACCGCCACCACCGGTAGGTTGAGTTCAGCCAAACGGTCGAAGACCCCGGCCCCCAGCCCGATTACGTCCACGTATATTGTTGTCGGTTTCCGGGGCTCCGGAGCATCTTCATACTCCTTTACCACCCTTCCGCACAACTCCATTGTATCGAGACCTTTGTAGATTACGGGTTCTCGAAGGATTGCCCTAGGGTACCGCTCCACCAGGCAACTTCTATCTTGCCCGTACCGTGCTACGTCCAGCCCCCACACTGGCTTTTCGTTCCACGCTGTAAATACCTCTCTATTCACGGCGGATTCAACGAGAAACAGCGGTATCAACACTTCGTCGTCCTGGCTAGGAAATTCACCTAAGACGCGAACCTTAAACACACTTGAGTCTTCGCCGTACTCTTCCCTCATGGATTCGATGTATTTAGGATCTACTCGGGTGCTATCGTGACAGCTGACCTTCATTTTGTAAAAGGGAGAATCTGGTCTTTGCGAACGGGCGAAGTACCCCTTGGTGTTGGTTGGATTCCCTGTCAGTATTTGTTTCGCCGACCGGGTGGACATTGCGCCCCCGGCCACTTCGAATATAATGTCGTCTACGCCAGACGCTTCGTCTACGATAAACAACATGTGTGGTGAATGAAAGCCTTGAAGGGCGTCTGGGTTCTCTTTTCGCGATGTACGCGCGACCGCGAAGGTTTCAGAACCGCCCCCAACCAGTTCTATCATGTCGGATTTCACGATGAATTGATTCGCTACTGCTGGGATGGCGCGGCGGAGCCAGTACCGCACCTCCGACCACAGAACGTCGTACAGTTGGTGCGCACTGGGGGCCGTTGCCGCCACTTTAACCGGATAGCGCGTTGCCATAAACCAAATGATGGTCCACGCCAGGAAGGCGGACTTGCCGACACCGTGACCGGAGCGGATGCTCAGCCGGTCTTCAGTGACTACGGCAGTGAGAGCTTGCTTTTGCCAATTCTCAATTTCAACCGGGTCTGCTGCACCAAAGACTTCCTCAACGAAGGCGACGGGGTCGTTACGCCAGCGGAGGATGGTTTGCTCGGGGGACGGCAACTCCACCGGTGAAACCAAATCAGGGGCGGCAAAAGACGCGGCGTCAAGCATCTACAGCCTCCCTATTAAAAGGAGGGGGCTGGCGGGCCATGTTAGACAAAATATTTACTAAGTTGTAGTTGTTGACGGTGTTGTTGGCCTGCTGCGGAGACTTGTCTGAACCCAGAAGGGCGGCACGCCGCTCCATCAGCTTCAAAACCACAACGGCGGACTTATGACAACCCTGGGTAGCCTGGTCGAGGAACGGCGGCTCCATCTCTTCTAACTTGAGGAGTTCGGCCTCCCTAACAATACTCGCCCTGTGCTCGTCGGCGGTAGAAGCGGCTGCCCTATCAATTTTCCGGTTAACGGTGGTAACTTTGATCTGAAGGGCGTGCGCTATGTCCTCCGGCTCATAACCCTGGTAACGCATTGCGAGAATACGCCGGGTTAAAGAAGGCAGAACTTGAAGGTCCCCCATACGGGTATGATAGCACACCGTGGGGGGCGTGTCAATATGACGTAAAGTAAATTGAGAATGACGAGAAACTTAAGAAGGGGAGAAGAGATATGAGAATCAAAAATATAGAATAGCGACACGCGCACACCTCCGTCTTACCTCCCCTGGGTCCCATCAAAACGATGCGGCGGGGGTTTCCGCGACGGAAATACCCCCCCACCCCCCTATTTCCTTTACGACAAACGCGACCCCAGGAACGAAACGTGAACGCCAACAGAACGAAACAAGAACAAGCCTAAACATAGGAAAGCCCTCCTATTCCCTCTTGTTGGGCTAGGAAGGCGTTCCTATGTTGGGTGGGTGGGGGCTTGCGCCCCCGTCCCTTACGCGAGGTGAACTGGCTCGCCGCGCTTGATCCGTCCGCGCAGGACGTTGCCCAGGTTCATGCGCTTCATGCCGACGTTGCGAGCGCCCCAGCGCAGATCGACGTCGATGCTGTTCGCCGCGCCGAGCGCCCTGATCTTGGCGAGATCGGCTTTGCCGTCCGTCTTGGTGATCTCGTCGAGCTGGTAAGCGATCTGGTCGCCGCACGTGCCCTTGAGCTGGCTCTTGGCGTACGCTTTGACCCAGCGAGTGGGGACGACGGACCGGTTCGGCGTCAGCTCGGTCTCGACGGGGGCGACGCCTTCGATCTGCATCGATGCGCCGTTGATCTCCTGCTCCATTTCCTCGGTCATGCCGGGAATCTCGGCTTGAGCGGCGGCGTGCGCTGCTGCAACATTGGCTTCGGCTGCGCGCTGGGCGCGGGTCTTGCGAGCGGTGTTCTTGCGTGCCATTGGTCTTCTCCTTGGTGTCGGGGGCGGAATGCCCTCCGATCTGTCCACTCTACCACGGCCAGATGCGGCGGTCTATGTGACAGACTGTCGCACCCTTCCGCACGGTAAGCTAACGCAAGGAAACGCATGCGACAAGCTGCCACATGGTGCCTGCTGCTCGCCTGTGGTAAGGTGGGCGGGTAGCACAGAGGAGAACACCGACATGGACGAACACGATACCGCCTACTGCGCCCAGCTCGCCTACGTGCAGGGCATGGTGCAACAGATAGCAGACAAAACAAAAAAGGGCACGCCAGAATACGACGCGCTCGACGCGATCCTCGAATTCCTCGTCAACGAGCGAGACGCCAAAAGCGACCAAGGATAACAAAACGCAGAGACCAGAGCGCCCCCGCCAGCGCAAGCCAGCGGGGGCGAAACCTTACGCGTCCACTCGCCAGAACGAGCGAGACAACGGCGAACGCGAAACCCCGGCAGGCCACGCGAACCAAGAGCCGCCGATCGCCCAAGCCAACAACGGCGAAGCGACCAAGAACCAAACGGGGGCAGGCAAAACACCCCAACGACGCGTTGCAACCCAAACACGAAAACCCATGACTTCCTCCTTTGTTTACCCCCCATCGTACCACAGCCGAAGCACCAACTCAATGCGGCGGGGTGTCGCATCTGGTGTTTCATTTCCTTTAATTAGGAAGCCGCTCCTATTTTAAGAAACTTTTCCTATTGTATTTCATTCGATTGGCTCCAGTCTTGTTGCGTTCAACCAATGCAAGGAAACCAGGGATTCACAGACTGGTTCCCAAATACCGTAGGTCCAAATATTGTTGCGGGACGGGAGATGGAAGTCAAGGAAACAAAAGACCCCAGTTTAGGTCAACGGCGGGTAGACTTAAGTTATAGCAACAAGCCGCAAGCCGCGACCCCTTTAGCTCCATAGGAAGAGCTTCCTAGTCCTGGGTCCGACGCATACCGCCACATACCCCCCCCGCCGGGGGCATATGTACGGCCCCCGGTATGTGCACACACGTATTCCCCTTGACAGCGTTCTTCCCTCGTTCACATCACACCCCCAATTTTTATGTGTGTGTATGTATGGGACAAGCAGGTGTGTGGATGACGTCGCGTCCGCCGTTGTCGCCGTGCCGTGCCGTATCCACATACCCCGGTATACGGGTATGTGCGTGCCCCTGTTGGTATGTGGTTACGCGACGTCATGACGCGACGTCACTTTGTCACATACCTGCTTGACGTATACATACACACGCGGGGGGGTATGTGACTTGGTATGTGATAGGAAGCTCTTCCTATCTTCTAACGCGACGTCATATGCGTCACTCTGTCGCATGGTGCGGCACCCCGTCTGGTGGTATACTCTTCTGGTGGGGTGCAGTCCCCACTCTTTAGGAGACTACCAATGATCTACACAATGCAGATAGAACGTCGTGTCCACAATTCTGGTTGCGTGGTCGGCGAGATTAAGCAACACCCTTTCCACTTAGGGTCTGACTTGGCAGTGGCTGAGTCTTTCGTAATGGAGATGTTGTTGCAGCCGGATGTGGTGTCTGTCGCTCTGCGTGGGTGCGGTGCCGTTCTGCGCATCTATGACTATCGCGACTTAGGAGGGTCAGATGACTAAAGATCAAGTTGATGCTGAACTTAAGAGGTACACCAACAATATAATAAGGGCTGTTGCGCTGGCCGCCATAGAGATTGTGGCGGAGTCCGTCTCGAAAGAGGAGGCTCTCATAGAGTTGGGCAAAATGGCTAACGCGGAGGTGATTCCGGTGCACATGGGTTCGGATGGAATACACTGATGATAACCATATCGATCTTCTCATGGGTTGTTATAACCGCGTTCGCCGCCCTGTGGTTGATGATGGCGCCGTGGCTCATATATTCCGCGTATCGCCACATAAGGAAACTGTTTGGGTGGCCGCCGCCACCGCCATTCTAGGAAGGGTATTGACATGTCAACTAGCAAAATATTTGGTCATGATTGGGACGACATTCAACGTGCGCAACAGCGCGGCAGTCTTCATCGTCCAATCAAGATGACAGCCGGCGATTACGGTGCCGATCCTATCGGAGACGGTACGTTCCGCATGGTGCCGTCTGGCGACATAGTGAACTTGGTTGAGCGCAACAAGAGGTTAAATAAATGATCGCCATTTTAGTAGTCTACATACACTGTACACTGGCGTATGACAAATGCGACTCAGGCGGGTTCCTAACGTTCCAGTTGTGTATGGACGCAGTCAAGCCTGGGTACGAATGTGTGGCAGTAAATTACTAGTGCGGCACCGTGTCACATGGCGCTCCTTCGCACCCTGTGGTACACTTCGAGTATGGCGGCTGGAGGTGGTCTCCAGACCACCACTAAAGGAGTTTTAAAGATGACGATCCACCACGCAGTACAGAAAAAAGCCACCACCCTCGGGTTCACACTGATTGAGGTCGATGGTGCCGTCAAGGCAGAATCCGACAGAGTGACTGTCTTTGCAGATACCGCAAAGGAAGCACTCAACTTGGTGCAACAGGCCCATGCCTTTATAGCAGAATACCCCTGGTTCATTCTAGAACTGGACGCCGACGAATATGTGGTCTTTGTTGGGGAGGACGAGATAAGCCGCAGCCAGGACCTTGCAGAGGCCATCGCAACGGCCCTGGAGGAACAGCCGGAGGCTCCGGAAGACTTCGACGCCCCAGCAGACGAACTCCCAGGTACGATCGTGCCCGAGAAGTACAAGAATGAGTACAAAGCACGGGGCGATGCCACCCGGTGCGGCGACTGGCTTTGCGAAAACCTAGACCCGTACGTGACCAACACCACGGGAAAAAGGCGGAATACGAACTTGACACTTCTGAAAGAAGTGGCATTAGCGAACGGGATAGATCGCGACTGGCCAAACCTTAACAATGGGCAGCAAGCGATGAACACCCGGAACATGATCCGGTCCAAAGTGAAAAAGACCGGCCAGCTGGTAATACCGGGATCGGTCGTCCATTCTAAAGAGGACCTCACCCTCAAGAATCCCGAATGGAGCCCCGAATGACCGTTCGGGAGTTGATAAACAAACTCCTGGACTTTGACCCCAACCTGCCGGTTCTCATACTGGCGGGTTGGGACGGTCTACACGAAATTAACGACATAAAGGCAGGGGACGGCCCGCCGTGGAACAAAAGCATAACCGTAGAGATAGACTGTGAACCGGTTGGATCGGGCGCGGGAACTACGAGCGCTCCGTAAGGTGTTCAATAGGGGGCCGTGCCTGGTGTGCGGCCTTCCTTGCGAACAGCCCAGCCCACGCATCCTGGTGTGCAGCGAGCGCTGCCGAGAAACCTACCGTATGCGACAACACACAGCGAGGGTGCAACGTTGGAGGTATCGTAAGTTAATGACACCGGACCAGTACTTGGCTAAATTCAGACGACGAGAATACAACAGAATGAAGGGCACCTTGGAAAGGAGAGGGCTATGGCCGGAGGAAAAGGACAACGTTATAATAGCGCTGAACGCACTGATGGAACAAGAGAAAAGGCGGGTCCTGCTGTACGACGAGTACAACTTCCAAAGAATGATACGTGGGGAGATACCATGATGGTACTGCTCTGTATAGCGGCTCTGTTGCTGATATGCTGGGTGGCAGCAGACGCTTATCTGTGGATGTGACGCCCCGCCACATGGTGCCCCCCACGCCCCCATGGTAGTATGGTGCGTATACCCCACATGGAGAAGCCGTTCATGAGCGGTCTGAAAGATAACGCTAAAAAAGTTGCCGACTCCATAGCCGAGACCCGGTTGAAGGAGATCGCCGAATTGGGCTGGAACGACGCCCACGAACGCATCCCCAACATCACGGAGCCTAAAGAGATATGGCTACAGCCCTGGTGTTCAGACTGCGAGGCCGAGTACCTGGATGGCGATGAGAACCGGTTCTGGTCTGAAGCTAACCACGGCGATTGTGAAGTGTGTGGAGCCAAACCAAGCCACTACGTATTAGCAAAGGAAGACAACAAATGAGCAGCGCAATGATGACCATAGCCGATCACATGGCGAGCGACTTTCGCGATGCCGTGATGGAGGCGGAGAAGACAGACATGGACACCATCGACAAGATACTCAAGGAAATGAACGGCGCGTACACCGACTACACCAACCGTGACGCGGTGCTGAGTACGCAGTCTGAGCAGGCCATCAAGACACTGGATGAGATCAGCAATCTCCGGGATGTGAATTTCACAGCCTACCAGCGCCGCATGAATGCGCTGCGGGACATGCTGACACAGTTCAAGGAAACCAAGGCCCCGGCGCTGGACCCTGAGGCTCAGGCGAAGATGCCCCCCAACGTCGTGAAGCTGGGCGGATGACCGGCGAATACACGATTGTCCGCATACAGGAAGATTTGGCCTTTCTCGGCCATGAGATTGCCAAGCTGACTGACCGGGTGACTGCGTTTGAGGCTGGCCTTGGCCGGATTGAAACCCAGCTACAGGCCATAGAGCGATACACCACGCCACACCATGTGCAGGTTGAGGCGGCTCAACGGCTAATACAGCAAGCATACGGAAAGATGCCACGATGATTGTCACCGATGAAATGGTGAAGAAAGCATATGACGCAGCGATGGGTGAGAAATATCTTATCCACGGTACCCGAGCAGCCCTAGAAGCCGTGGCTCCTATGCTGATCGCACAAGGGCTGCGAGAGGCGGCGGAAATTGCAACCCAAGAGTTTGATCCTTGGCGTTTCATCCTTAAGCGCGCTTATGAACTTGACCCGAGCGGAGCGGACGAACTAGAGGCGAAAATTGCACAGGAGCTTGAAGGGATTAAGAAGCCCCACGGCCTTACCGTAGATGACCACGATGGCAGTGAATTGATTGTCGATAATGGGGGCGGGTTTATATGCGATCCCAGAACGATTTAATGATTACTGATGAAATGGTGGAGAAGGCGCTGGAGGCAGCCGAAGACGCCTATCCCGAGTCCAAGCGCAGCGACATGCGAGCCGCCCTAGAAGCCGTGGCGCCACTGCTGATCGCGCAAGGAATGCGGGAGGCGGCAAGTGTTGCCCGAGACAAGGCGTCATACCTGAACAATATGGGCTGGCAATCACAATGCGACAGTGTGGTCGATACTATGTACACCATCCTCGCCCGCGCACAGGAGCTTGATCCGAAATGACCCATGAAGAGATAGAACGGGAGTTCGAGAAACGCTTCGCCTACAACCTTGAGAGTAGTGGGGCAAAGGACGCAGCGGTTCATGCGTTGTGGATTGTTGCCCCAATTCTGATCGCACAGGGAATACGGGAGGCCATTGAGGTTATAGACGCCTCCGAAGGTGATGTGGACTATGCCAAGTTCAAATTGCGGCGGCGCATAGAGGAGGTTAGTCCAAAGTGACAGTTAAAGAAATAAGAGCCTTACGTAAAAAATTGAAGGTGGTAGACGACAAGGAGGCTGCCGCCCTCTTGTCTTATATAGCACGTCTAGAATATGATTTGGCAAGGGTACGAGCGACTTGCCGTGGATTAGAGATAAGGTTGTTAGACATAGAAGCAATTGACGGCCCCGGGGGAAATTAATGACCAGTATGACGGTTTTGCAGGCAAGCCCGGTGCGGCCCCTGACCAAGACAATAGTCGGTAAAGTTAATGCTACGAATGGCAAGACTGAGTACCAGATAGGTCAGTACGACCAAAAAATATTACAGTTCTCGTCGAAAGAGGTGGCGGTATCCAATTACGCGGACATGTGCCTGGTACTGAACAAGCTGATCACCGACAAGACTAGTTGCGTGATACGCGGTATGCTCAAAACGGGCACTGACAAAAGTTTCTTTATGCGCCGTAAAGCGTCTAATCCAGTGGGCGGTTGCATAGAGGACGTTGATCAAAAGTGGGTGTGTCTTGATTTAGACTCAATCCCGTTGGCTGCCGTTGGCAACGACCTTAAGAAAGCGCCTGCAATACTACGGGGTATGCTGCCCAAGTGCTTCGCGGACGCCGCATGCTGGTGGAACTACTCAGCCAGTCAGGGGTTCAAACCAGAGGCCACGGTATCCATCCACATGTGGTTCTGGATGGACGACGAAATTTCAAATACCGAGTTGAAGCGGTACTTTGATCTATTTAACGAATCCATAAAGGAACTGTACGGGATCAACAAGCTGGTGGACCTCGTGCTGTTCGACAGTATACAGATACACTACACCGCACCCCCGGACCTGCAGGGAGTGGCGGACCCTCTGTCGGATGGCCGCTACGGAGCCCTCCCAGGTCTACCAGAGGTACGGATCACCGAAGACTGGCTACGGGACGACCGGTTGGACACAGGCGCCGTACTGAAGTATGTCAACAAGATCGGGGACGACAAAGAGGGGTTTCACAACCCTATTCTGTCAGCCTCCGCCGCGTGGGTGCGGTCGTATGGAGCGTCGGCGCGAGCCACAGCAGAATTCAAAGCATTGATCCGAGATAGTATAGAACGTGCAGACAAAAGCGCACACACCCCAGAACAGGTGGAGAGATACAAGTCCGACTCTTTTCTGGATTCTTTAATAAAGTCCGCCTCGGCTAAGGGCTTCGACAAGGACAACGTTCAGTTAGACGGCCAGGCACTAGAATTTTTCAAAGACCACGTGTTTTCATCGTCCGCTGGCAAATTTTACTGCATAAAGTCCAGAGAGTGGATAAGCACAGCCTCGTTCGACCTAGTGGCGCGGCCCCATATTAAGATGGCCGGTGCCGCTAAGGTGTTTATGGACGCTGGCGGGACCATAGTGGACAATGTGTTGATAATACCGGGGCAAAACCCGATGGCTACCACGGTGTTCAACGGTAAAAAGGTCTTTAACAGGTGGCAGGGCAGAAAAGGAGTGCTGCTAGATGAATACGACGTGGGGCCGTGGCTAAAGCACATAAGCTTCCTGTGCGACGGAAGGGAAAATGTCGCAACTTTGCTGCAGGACTACTTCGCCTTCATAATCGCGAACCCAGGAAAGAAGGTGATGTGGGCTCCGGTGCTAGGGTCAAGAATAGGCGGCACCGGGAAGTCAATGTTGAAGATACCGTTGCGAGCGATATACGGCGAGGGGATGGTAGAAATAGGGACCGATGACGTAAGGAACAACTTCAACACGTATATGGAATACGAGTTAGTAGTGGTGGAAGAGATATACGGTCCCGACAACCGAATGATGGTGAACCAAATCAAGGCCAAAATTACGGAGACCATGAGCCGTATCAACATGAAGGGTATTCCGCAGTACGACGCCCCGAACTTTGCTAACTTTATAATGTTCACCAACCACCGGGTGCCGTTCCCAATAGAGACAGGAGACCGCAGATTCTTCTTTATCTTCAGCGAGAGCCTGCCGCGCGAACAAGAATACTACCGCCAATTCGGAGCATGGATGGCCGCCAACGCCAACGGGTTGTACACTTGGGCAATGCAGAGGGACCTGACAAAATTCAGTCAATACCAAGCGCCGCTGGAGACAGATGAAAAGAGGAACATACTAGAATCGTCAATGTCAATGATAACTCAGAAGTTGGTATACGCAAAAGACCACATAACGTGGCCGCTCCAGCACGATTTAATAAACCCACCAGAACTGCTGCAGGCCATCAACAGCGGCTCCAAATACCAAATGTCGCTAAACTCATTGTCTGAAGAACTAAGAAAGATAGGCGCTAAGAAACTGGGGCGGATGATGGCAAAAGACCGCAGCAGCATCACAGTGTGGGCAATTAGGGATTTTGAGAAATACGAAAATATGGCACAAAGTGATATTGTAGAAGAGATAAAGGGGAAGATGATTGGTGCGGAGCGGGACTATTACAACGGCATGAAAATCTAGAATTAATACTTGACAGCAGGGTGCGGGTGTGGTACGGTAGGCAGTCATCATAGGAGGTAGAAATGAGTGACGAGAAAATCGTAAAGAAGCCGCAAGAGACCTTCAAGAAGTATGCCGCCAAGTACGGCAAGCTTGGTCACAACGGTGATCAGATCGCGACCCTGTTCGCTGAGAACACCAAAGAGGGTGGAAAGGTCAGCCGCGACAAGCTCCTGGCCATCGCCGAGGCGAACGGACTGGACCTCAACAAGTGGCAGCACCTCAACTTGGGGATGCAGCGCATGAATCTCGGTAACGCTTTGCGCGGTATGTACAACAAGGGGAAACCCGTGATTGTGGGCGGCGTAACAGTTGCCCCCGCCGAAAACGCCGCCTAGTACTGCGTATGGCGTAGGGGGCGGGAAAGGTGTAGAGTCCTGCCCGCCCCCGTCTATTCTTAGAATCTATGGAGACAGACATGAAAGTTAAAGAACCTATCGGTAATAGTTTAACGACAGACGTGAAGGCACTAAAGATCATGGCCGATCGGATGGCTCATGATTCAGTCCAAGATGCTTGTAGGGCTTACAAGCAGATGAAGGATTACAAAGAGGCGGTGGAGGCGGACTTGAAACTCCTCACAGCCGCCATCGACAAAGCCAAACAAGAAACCATACCGACCATGTTCAAGGAGAACGGGATCACCTCGATCGCCGTGGACGGGTATCGATATGTTATATCCGAAACCGTACGTGCCTCAATACCCCCAGCCTCTAAGGAACAAGCCTACGAGTGGCTGAGGGAAAATGAACTGGAGAAGTTGATCATAGAAACTGTGAACTCCAGCACACTGGCGGCGGAAGCCCGTCGGATGATAGAGGCCGGGAAAGAACTCGACCCAGACCTATTCAACGTGTATATCCTTCCCAACACATCAGTAACAAAGGTATCATGACAATGCCAGCCAAGAGCTTTATTGTTAATCCACAGGCAGTTTCAGTGGAAGTGCCGGACTTTATGAAGACCGCCAAGGCGGGACAGGGTACAGAGGGGTTGTCGCACAACGCTCTCACTCCGCCCCGGCTAAAACTGATTCAAGCAACATCGCCGGAACTAGCAGAGAACGACAAACTGCGACCCGGTGTATTCTCAAACAACGTCACAGAGCAGGACTACGGCCAGACTGTAGACATTATACCGTGCTATCTGAGCGAGGCGTACTTCCTGTTCGCGCCGCGCCTACCTGGGGTGCCCGGTGGACTGCTCGCCAGAGCCAACGACGGTATACACTGGCAACCAGCCAACACGAGCTTTGACGTGGTGATCGACAAGAAAGGTGCCAAGACCACCTGGACAACGGCAGACACCGTGGCCAAGTCCGGTCTGGACGTCTGGGGCACATTCGACCCCAACGACAAAAAGTCGCCGCCTGCCGCCACACATGTTCTCAACTGCGTATGTCTGGTGGTGAACGACCTGGGGGCGGGGCCAATGGTGGTGTCGTTTCTACGGTCGGGGCTCAAGGTCGGCAAGAAATTTGCCGGTAACCTGAAGATGGCGAGAGTGCCGTCTTTCGGTAGAGTCTTCCAACTGTCCAGCTTCAAAGTGGAGGGACAGAGCGGACCGTATTACGAGCCCAGAGTCAAGGCTGCAGGGTTCGTGGGAGACGTGAACACGTACAACGAGGCCGAGGCTATCTACCAGATGGCCAGGGCACAGGGCGTTGACGTGGATATCGCGTCGGAAGCACACGAACCGGCTAACACCACGGTAGAGGACGTGGCCGGTAAGTACTAGAATACCCGATGTAATGGGCCTGCCGCACCAAAGGTCTATTATAATTCGACGGGGTTGTGGGTTATCCCTGGGTATAAAAACCCTCATTTTATAGGAGAGGAAGATGACCGAACAAGAGCACGAATACGTTAACGCCGTAGTCGACGCATTTAAGGAGGCGCCTAAGAGACTGTCAGCTTGGGAAGAGGGGTTTATGGAAGACATGGCGATGCGCCTGGAAAAATACCAGGTGGACACTTATATTAGTCCAAAGCAATGGGGCATTATCGAGAAGGTGGCAAAAAAGTTGGACATTGAAAGGTCACCGCTATAATGCTTGCCAATAAGCTGCCTATAGCGCAACTTGCGTTAAGAAAAGTTTTAGATGCTGACACTGTAGCGGTAGACGTTGAAACTTCAGGGTTGGACGCTTTTCATCAACACATAGTTGGTTGGGTGCTAACAATTGGACCGGCGCCCGACGATTCTTTCTACATACCGGTTCGCCATGCCGGGGGTGGTAACCTGCCCTCTGGTTCCCAGGTGCCGTCCATGGCTACCAACTGGGACGGATCGATCCATCCTATTGAGATAGAGATAATAAAGGCTCTGTACGGCAAGGAGCTGGTATTCCACAACGCGGCGTTCGACATGAGGTTCATGCACCGCCTTGGATGGTCGCCGTCCGGACCAATCAGGGACACAATGATTGGTGCCTATCTGACGGACGAACTTAGGCCGTCCCTGTCGCTGGAGGCTGTATGCCGAGAGGAGAAGGTGCAGGAGAAAAGAGGCACTGACCTATACAAAGCAATATCCGCTAGAGTTGGGTGCGCCCCCGATAGGAACTCCATGGGGTTCTTGTGGCAGATGCCTGGGGACGATGATCAAGTAGTTGACTATTCTTGCGGCGACGGCACTTCAACATGGCAACTGTGGGAGTCATTGAAGGTATCAATCTCTAAACCGTATTATGTCAGCGCTAATCGAGAATACAGCCTAGAGGCTGTGGCTAGGGTAGAGTTTGATCTGATACCGGTCCTGCACAAAATGTCGATGCGCGGGGTTAAAATAGACGAGGAGCGGCTGGGCAGTCTAACCAAAGAAATCCTAGAGGAGTTTGACCAGTCTCTGGCAATGATAGGCGAAATGAATGTGCGGTCGCCGCTTCAAGTTAAGGATTACTTTATAAAGCACGGCATCACTAACTGGCCAAAGACAGAGAAGGGGGCGGCGTCCTTTCCAGAGTCGTGGCTAAAGACTACCAAGGAAGGCCAGGCTATTGTTAGGGTGCGGAAGAACAGGACACTGTTAGATTCGTTCTTGATTCCCATGAGCGGCAGGTTTATGCACAACGGCAGGGTGCACACCGAGTTTCACCAAACCCGAGACGAGGAGTTCGGAACCCGCACCGGCAGGCTATCCACTACCAGCCCCAACATGGGGGCAATGCCGGGAAAGAGACAGGGGGAGCTGGGGAGGCGGTTTCGTGAAATATTCATACCAGACGACGGCATGGAATTCACCGAGGCGGACTATAATGTTTGCGAAATACGGATCTGTGCGCACTATTGTCAAGCTAAGGCGTGGCTGGACGGGTTCAAAGCAGGAAAAGACCCCCATACGGCAATCTCCGATGCGTTGGGTATTCCACGTAGGCATGCAAAGACTATCAACTTGGCGCTCATGACCGGGGCTGGAAAGACCAAGATAGCGTCGGAGTTGGGAATACCACTGCAGGAAGGGTTGGCGGTAGTTGAGCAGTATTTTGACGGCTTACCCGAGTTAAAGGAGTTCCAGAGACAGGCGACACGAGCGTTCGAGAGCCGTGGCTTCATATCGACCTTGTTGGGGCGGCGGCTACAATTGGCCAAACCCGATAAGGCGTACACCGCTGTTAATCGACTAACGCAGGGCGGCAACGCTGACATAATCAAGTCCGCGATGGTGGCGCTGGACAAGGTGCCGAATATCGAGACAATGCTGACCGTCTACGACTCCACTCTATTCCAACATGCCAAGGGAGACACTAAGGCCAGGAACGACGCTCTCGATACGATAGTTAACATGAAAGAGTTGGGAATCGACTTCTCGGTGCCGATGCGAGCGGAGTACGGCTCCGGGGCAAGCTGGGGCGAAGCCACGTTCAACGAGGAGGGGTGGTTAGAAAAATGAGCCCGACAGGTCCTAAAATTCCTCTTAAGAAACCAGAGTCCTACCTTGATCCTATGGCTCAGGCCGGTATGAACGTGGGTTGTGGGTATGGTAATTATGGTCTTGGGAGTTATCCAGGCAGTTACCTTCCTCCATGGGCAAATGTGTATGGGCCGACCGATTGGCAGCGCCAGGCATGGATGCTCCAGCAGTGCCATCGTAAAAAGACAACGGACGACTTTGGCAACACAGGGAGAGAAGGGTGACTCTTCGAGAAGAAATGATAGAGGAGTGGAAACGAGAGGGGAAGCCAAAGATGCCAACAGAACTCGATATGCAAGAGAAGCTGGTGGAGGCCGTCAAGAAAGTAGAGGGTGGCTACGGGTTTAAATTGTCTAATAAGTTCCTGGCAGGAATCCCAGATTTATTTCTATCCACTCCCAGTGTCGGGCCGGTCCTTCTAGAAGTGAAGATGGTCGAGGGGCCGGAGCAACTGGTGTTATTGACACCGTTGCAGCGCCATGTTATAATAAGGCTGAAGGCAGCCGGGACAGCGGCGGGAATAGTAGTAATAAGACCGGAAGAGGAATTCAGAAGATACACGGCCTATGTAACTACCGATCACGACGTAGTTAGAGTGAACAAAGACATGGCTAAGTTCGTTAAGGCAGTGGGAGAGCCGTGGCCGATCGAATACATGATGATGGTAGTGCGGCAGCATGTCACATAGTATCCAGATGACAGGCGTGGTATACTGAGGAGTAGGAGGATACCATGATAATACAAAAATGCACTTGCGGTGAAATCTTTGAAGACAGCAAAGACCTCATGTTCCATATACGCCAGTGGGCCAGCGCCTGTCATAGGGTGGCGTTGCAACCTAAATTAGACCCCCGAGACCCGGACTACTCAAGAGAAGGCATATTCCAGACTCACAACTGCTGGATGTGCGACCACGGCAGATTGAAGTGCGTTAACGGCAGTTACAGCCAGTGCAGCTACCCACGAGCGAGGAATGACTGATGACATTGAGCGTAATCTTTGGTGGGCAGTTTGGATCGGAGGGTAAGGGGCTAATGGCCTCTTATCTCGCCAAACACCAAAAAATCAGCCTGGCAACGACCGATGCCGGTCCGAATGCCGGGCATACGGCAATATGGGAGGGGGAGAAGGTAGTTACCTTCCACCTGCCGATGGCCGGGGTGTTATCTCCAGAGTGCTTGATTTGGCTGAACGGCGGCTCCATTATCAACCCTGACAAGTTGATCGAAGAAGTGGAGGGGTTTGACGTCCAAGGATTTAAAGTGTCGGAGCGGCTTCGAATCCACCCCGCCGCCGCTATCATTGACAGGGAGGATATTTTATCCGAAGGTGATCCTTCTGGGGTTATGTACGAAATCTCCGGCACTATGAAGGGTGTCGGCAGGGCCGCCGCCAGAAAGGTCATGCGCAGCGCCAAAGTGGCCGACGACATACCTGGACTAAAACACTGGATAACCCCGTTCAGCAAGGACTTCTCGCTGTCCAGGGAGAACGTGGTGGTAGAAGTAGCCCAGGGGTTCTCGCTGGGCGTCAACGCTGGGTTCTACCCGTACTGCACCCACCGAGTTTGTACACCAGCGCAGGGGTTAATGAATGCCAGTATCCCTACTAACCTTCCCCATACCGTCTACGCTGTCATCCGCGTCAATCCAATCCGTGTCGGTAATACACCGTCCGGATACAGCGGAGACATTTATTCAGATCATGCTGAAACAACCTGGGAAGACCTTGGCCAGGAGCCGCAATACACCACTGTTACGAATAGGCTCCGCAGAGTGTTCACCTATTCCCACGAGCAAGTAGAACACATGATCAACTGCTGCAAGCCTGACGTAATATTGGTCAACTTCGCACAGACCACGATGAACAAGATTGTGCATAACATAACCGAGAAAGCTTCTAGAGTATACACCAACAACGGTTGGCCCGTCCCCCAGTTCTTATACGGCTATGGCCCAAAACCAGAGGATGTCACAAGTGAAATACGAGGAAACGATTGACGCCATATGCAACGCATCCCGCCTAAAGATGCTTATCAACTCGCATAAGGGAGACATAGAGCAGCTGGACCCAAAGATGGCGATTGAGCTAGCCAAGGGAGAACTAAACGAACTGTTGGAGGCGATGGAGGCCGACAACTACGAGAAGGCCATTACGGAGTGCGGAGACGTAATGAATTTTATAATATCCGTAGGATACAATGCCATAGAAGGATACAGGAGACGCAAATGAGATACACAGACCCAATGTTAAGAGACATGATGCATGTAAAGCGGTGGGCAATTGTGCCTACTACTAAGCAGCAATCCATAGCAGAACATCAGTACTTTGTGATGCTGTACACCATCGAATTATGCAAGCTGACGGGGCTGACACCAACTAGCAATCTGCTAACCTACGCCGCCCTGCACGATGTAGACGAAATTCACAGCGGAGACATACCAGCACCGTATAAGCACCCAAGCATAGAATACGACAGCAAGTACACGCAGAATCTTAAGTCTCTCCTGACCGGCAGCGAGATAAGTCTAGTCAAACTGGCCGACCTTATGGAAGCCACAATGTTCTTGATAGACGAGGCTAACAGTGGCAACAAGAGGATTAAACTGTTACTTGAGAAAGTGTTCGCTGAGACTCTAAAGGCGGCTGAAAAGTTCGGGGTGGTGGCAGCGGTGACCTACATGCTCGATGAGGCTTCTGATTACAGGGGGAGGTTAGAATGACTACGCTATTCCCTGTACAACAGACCGCCTACGACAGAGCCAAGGGCAAAAGGAGATACGGCTACTTTTTAGAAATGGGCCTTGGCAAGACCCTGTTGGCTCTTCATGAATTTGAAGGACTTTTAAATGATGGGGACGTGGATATTATGATGATATTCTGCCCCAACTCTTTGATATCCACCTGGAAGAGCGAGATAGAGAAGCACGGATACAAATTTAATATTCTCACCAAGCCGGATTCTCATAGGCAAGTGGAAAGGGGGTCGGTGATCCTATACAACTATGAATCTATTATAGCTTCGCCGGGAAAGCAGATAGCCAATATCCTAACTATTCACAGAGCCTACGCTGTATTCGATGAGTCGGTGCAGATAAAGAATCACAAGGCGGCTAGGTGGAAGTTGATTGAGAAGTGGCAGCACATGCTGACGTACGCCCGGCTGCTGTCTGGGCGTCCCACGGTACAGTCGCCCATGGACCTCTGGACGCAGCTGACTATGCTCAGGGGTGCCGTGAGCAAGAGCCCCTACGCCTTCCGCAACACCTACTGCAGGATGGGCGGCTGGATGAACAAGCAAGTCATCGGCACTATGAATCCTGATCAACTTACTAAGATTGTGAACGAGGTGGCATTCGTGGCTACTAAGAAGCAATGGACCGACCTGCCAGAAAAGTTATACACCGACCGCACCTACGAAATGACGATGTTGCAAAAACACGCCTACGACAAAATGTTCAGAGACATGATAGTGGAGATACAATCCAGACCAATCTCTGTACAGCAGGCGGTGCACAAGTATAGCAAGCTCCAACAGGTGGGCAGCGGCTTCATGTTTGACGAAACCGGGGAGGCCGTGCCGATCATGAACTTTGACGGAGTTCCTAAGCTGAAGGTGCTGGAGGAAATACTGGAGGAGACAGACGGCAAGGTTATCGTGTTCGCACACTACCGCCCCTCAGTGGAAGCCCTGAGCAAACACTTCAAGTGTCCGACCATTCGGGGCGGCATGAAGGAGGAGGAGATCAAGAATGTCATCGAAGAATTCAACAACGGCGACCACCAAGTGTTCGTCGGACAACTCGCGGCCGCCAAATATGGCCTCACTCTATTGGGGCATCCCGGAATGCCGTGCCACACTACCGTATACTTTGAGAACTCATACAGTCTCGACGCCAGAATCCAGTCAGAAGACAGAAACCATCGCCACGGACAAAAAAACTCCGTCTTGTACATAGACTTAATGGGGACCGCCGTGGAGCGCAAAATAGTCAGGGCGCTCCAGCACAAAGACGACATTAGCCGATTAGTTATGGGAATGAATGAGGAGGTACAACATGCCGCGTGAGGAAGCTAAAAACATTAGGACTGACATATTAAATCTTGCCATTAAGGCGTTGGGTAATCGCGGTATACAACACGGCGAAGCCCATCGAAATATGCACCACACGGCTGCTTTGTGGTCCGCCTATCTAGGAGTTGAAATTTCTAATATAGACGTTGCTCAAATGATGGTGCTCCTCAAGGCCAGCCGAATCAAGTGTGGCGATAACACCGTGCTGGATCATTACGCCGACCAGTGCGGCTACTCAGCGATTGGCGGCGAGATAGCTCAAAAGTTATGAATGGGCGGCCCCCACCCAAGGATGACGAGTACTTGAATGGGGGCCTACGCGCCAAAGGTCGGGGAGGAGATTGACCCGGCAGCGATCAAATTAGTCCAAATTTTGAGAGTATACCGACCTTGGGGCCGCCCAGGCCAAACAGACCTTTGCTAGAACCTCCAAGCAACGACGACACCAGACCCTTAGTACCTTTAGCATCGCCAGGCTTTTTAATACCGAGGGTCTGCGCAAACAAATCCATTAAACCAGTGTTAGAAGGTTTTTCCGCGCCCGCGCCCATACCATAAATTGGGCTGGTTTGCGGAGACACTTCGGTGTCCCCCAGGTCATTGTCTATTAGGCTACTTAATTCGTCGGGATCGATGCCTAACTGAGTGGCAGTAGCCAACAGGGCCGCCCTCTGCTCATACGATAATGCCATTTTACTGCTCCTGCCCCTCCATCAAACCCTCAGCACCGCCACCCAAGAAAAGCCCGAGCAAGCCGTACTTTGTCAAATTCTTCTTAATCTTATTAATGGGGTCCCACTCATACGATTGCAAAATTTCCACGTCCTTCTCGGGGTTGTACATCACGAAATTCCTGGAACCAGTGTCTTTATAGTGCCCCTCTGCAGGCATATACTCATGACCCGGAATGCCAGCTTCCCTAAAGGCTATGCTGGCAGCTTTAGAAGCATCAATCCTGGCGTCTCTAAGATTAAGATTTCTTGCATTTTGTATGGACTCTGGAGAAGCTTCTGATGAAAATTTGGGCATAGCGGGTTCATTTTTACTTATATAACTAGTGTTCATAGCATGCCGCACGTCCCGGAAGGTGGTTTCATCGTCTATTAAATCATCAATCGGCCCCATCCCTGGCCAATCACGAATAACTTCTAATAAATTCTTCTTAGCCTTAGGCTTTAAAAAATCATCCGACATAGGCTTGTCGAGCGACGGTAAAATTTCAGGGTCAACGTCTAAATTTAAGTCATAAGTAGTGGACCTAGGAATATCCGGCACACCCTCTGTTTTAAACCTTTCTAATTCTGATTTAACATTTTTATAATGATTCACCGTCCTAGACAAAGATGTTACCATTGCATCAGTACCAGGAAGATGACCGTCTTTAGCAGCATCCTCTATCTGCTTAGTATAAAGATTTATATTTTTATCTATATAACTTATAGCTTTGTTAAAATTTCCCTTGTTAATCTCTAAAAAGTTTAAAGCTTGAATCCCAGCTCCACCAGTTTTTCCAAGTATAACTCTATCGTCAAATTGCTTTTGATAATACCTCTGGGCCTTTTCCTCATTACTAGAATAATGACCCCACTCCTCGTCTACCGTTCCCTCCCCCTTGTCGGTGGCTATGTATTTTTCCTCAAACTTCTTGATGCCAGGTTGCGGCGACACATGAGTTGCCGCTATACCGCCTTTGGGAGTACGGAACTTAGGAACGTGCAACCCCCTCGCGGCGGGAAGGAAAAATGCAGCATCCACGATATTCTCTCGCCAACCTTTGTCTTTTATCCGATCGACGGTAGGACCAGGGTTGTTTAGCACCGTAACTGCGTCGTGGCCGAGATTTCCCAGCCATGGCAACATAGACAGATTCGTCATTTTTTCGGCCATGTCGGTCTTATTTTGGAGCCCAACTTGGTCTTGGCCGTCCTCTGTGGCAAAGTAGTCCAGCAGCCACCGACGCAATTTTTCGGTGGGCCGTGTTGGTTCAAACGACGACAGCAGACCTTGTTTATCAAAATCTACTGGCTTAAACTTTTCAGCCATTTATGGAAACCCTAGATTCCTTGTTACGGCTGCCTTAGCGAACTGACGACGTAGTCCGACAGCCCTATCTCTGGGATTGTGCGGAGTGACATAACCGCCGCCACCGCGATTCATACGAAGCGTTTCGGGGCCGTTCTCACCGACCGTGTAGGTCTTGCCGGGCTCAGCAGGCCCGCCGAACTGGAGACGACTCTGGTCCTTGGTGCTACCGGTCTTGCCTTGAACTGAGCCTGGGCCGGGAGGCCCACTTCCATAAGGACCCTCTGTGTTTCGTAAACCCTTCATTCCAGTATAACCAGGATGAACTCCAGGGCCATATTGCCCAGAACCGTATGGCCCTGAGTAATAATTACCCATCCCTAGTTGCCCTAAATACATGTCCTTTGGGTGAATGGGCACATCCCACGGTGACGGTGGTGACGGTGGTTGCGGTTGTGGTGGTGGCTCTGGTGGAACAGGTACTTGAATTACCTCTGGAATGCCCGTCACAGGGTTGCGGCGCCTTATAGTCTGTACTCGTGGAGGTTGACCGATGGTGCCGGGACTTGGGTTTCCATTATTAGTGCCGTTGCCGAAGTCGGTGCCAACCATGCCGCTGCCCAAGCGCCCGAACTGGCGGTCCTGCAAGGTCTGGTCGCGCCGTGGCACGTTGAAACCTGTGATGCCATAGGGTCGCCCAAGCGCGTTCTGGCTCGCTGATCTGGTATTAAAATTCTGAACCCGACCCTGCTGGTTGCTATTGCTACCAGTCTGGCCACTACCACTAAGGCCGCCGGTTCTGCCAGCGCCACGATCAGCAAGACCGCCTTCGTTATTCTCAGACATAACCGTTCTCCTTGGTTAAAGTTGTGTGTATTCTCCAGGCCCGCGCGTGTCCGTGTGCGCCACCCCCGGCCCGGCGCATGCCCCGCCGTGCCCGTCCGGGGGCCGTCCGTGGGGTGTGCGTGGCCGGGCGGCACCCCCATACCCCCGCACACACATGGGTATGACAGAATTCAATCAATTTTGCCCCCTATTAAACCGCTCGAATGCGGACAACAGACCGGGTGCTCCCGTTATAGCCTTAGGTGGTTTGTAGTCCCAAAGAGGATCGTTGGGGTCGGCCAAAGCCCTTACCAACTTGTCGGCCCTCTTTCCCTCAGAACCCTTCGTAATACTCCTAACTATGTCCTTTATGCCCGACCAGCCCAAGGCCGAAGCGGCAAAAGGATGCCCGGTGGCAGCAGCAGCAGCAGAACCAGCGACCTTTGCCCCAGGATGGGTAGGAGTTTCAACTCTCATAATTCGCTCGCCGCCAGCAGCCTCGTTGGTCCTGGCCATCCTCTGCATATCCCGAATATTCTTTATCAAATCCTGAGAAGGAGCTTTTCCAGTAAGGTCCTTAAGGTTTTTAACCAGATCAGTGTCGTTCATCTTGGGACTAAGAACAGAGCCTATGTTTCTCTCGGCGTCCCTGACAATAAGGTCCCGCTGAGACAATTTTACCGCCGCCGACCAATCTTTGTCCTTGGTAGACGCGACGAGAGTATTTGCTAGCTTCCTAAGATGACGCTGCTCGGCTGGATTAGTAGCAGAGGAGGCCGCGCCCGACAAATGGCTACGAACTCTTTCCAGGAACGCCGTCGACACATTTTTGCTGTTCATAGCATGGCGCTGTTCGTAAGGTGTCATGCCACCTTTAATCTTCTTAACGATAGAGGCCACTACTGGAATTTTTAAAGTTCGATCCAGTTGTTTATTGTACGGCACATTGGGCTTTTTCCTAAAATCGCCAAATGCTGTGTCTGCCGCGCCCTTCAAATCTTCAACTCTTCCTAAGCCCGGCGCCACCTCTCTGCCAACGTCTAAAACGGCCTGGTCCTTCACCGGCCTCTTGGTGAACGGTATTCGTCCGGTTTCTGGGTCGGTCGACCGCTTCATGGCAGTTTCAAGTAGGCTGGCGCCTTTCTCAGTAACATCGGCTGGCAACAGCCCCCGGTCGTGAGCAAGGGCTTTCACCTTTTGGCTGTTAAGCCCGGCTTCTTTTAAATTGTCGAGTGCGGTAGTGCTGGCCCTATTTGCATACCTCGCGACCGCTCGTGGAGTGGCCAACCCCGTTATGGTTCCAATAAGCTTCCCCCACGGTCCGCCAATTTCTTCGCCAATAAAACTACCACCACCACCAAGGACTGTCTCGGCTACCTTGAGAGGAATCTTGCCAGGGTTCAGAGCAACGCTGGGCGCCACCTCTCCAATTGCGTTAACAAGTTTGCCCGGCCCAGTTTCCGCTTCTGGCAAGCCCCCGGTCAGAGCCGCACCAACGTCTTTTATGTCATATGGGTTGGCACCAATATACGGCTTCGCTAATTCTCCTAATTTCATAAGAGGATCAGGAATAACACTGTTGATAAGGTCGCCAGTACCACGTAATAGCCCAGACGGGGCCTGTTCAGCAACATCCTGCATCACACCCTTGGGTTTAGCATAATCACCAGCCCTAAATTTGGCAGCAGCCTCCGTGCTGGAACCCGCTTCAACGGAAACCTTCTGGCCGGTCGCTGGGTCCTTCACCCAATACTTCGTCGCCATTCTACTGCTCCTCGACTTCTAAACCGTCGACGATTTCAGGTGTTTTCGGCTCCGGGAACTCTGACTTTAAGTCGCTGGTGTCGATTTCGCTCTCCAGCGGCCCGAATATCAGAGATTCTCTAATCCCGTTCTCCTTGGCCCTTATTGAATATTCTTTGCGAATTTGGAACGCCCTCTTTTCAGCAAACCTGCCCAAGTCTGTAGTCGCCTTGAGCATTTCTTGAACTGCTTGTTCGGGAAGAATCTCGCCGTTCTTGACTCTGTTAAGATACATTTCGAACTGCGCCACATAACTGGCCGTTTTCCCGCCCAGAGCGACTTCACCTTCTCTAACAGCACTGTCAGAGTCCAAAACCTTAACGTAGTTGTACAGCACCTGCATCTGCTGTGCCGCTGACAAATTCTCCTGCTTTACAAGCTCCATAGCCTGACGACCGGCGTCCAGCGCCTTGTTATACCCTTTAGTCCTTCTATCGTAGTCGTCCCTAAACTGACCGGCTGTCTTAATCTCAAATTCAGACTTAATACGGTCCTGAACAGCTTGAGTTTCCAGCTTCTTTGCCTCGTTGGTATCCTTCGCCGTTATCTCGTCTCTAATCTGGTTTATAGTTTCGCCAAGCTTCTCTTCGCCGTTAGCATAAAGCCGGTTGGCAATATCCTGGTCAACCACTGGCAACCCGGTGCGGGTCTTGATTGTAGCCAACTCGACGTCTGAAAACTCCCTCTCGTCCCCCGGCTCTCTGGTACCAAATATATCGCGGTAAGTCTGAACCTCTGGAAGTTGGCCCTTGCTGTATTCTTTTTCCATCAACTCCACAGCCTTATCTGGTTGGCGACGGAGCGCCGCTGCCAAAGCTGGGTCTTTTTCTTCAATGCTCTGTATAAACGGTTCTACAGAATCCAACTTTGCCTGCTTCTCTGCCTCTGCTTGGTCAAGGGAAGATTGTTGCCTACGGTTGTCAATAATAGCGTTTAAAGCAGAAGAGAATGCATTGCCCCCGGCCAGGGCTGCCGAAGCTAATTGAGTAAGCTCTGTCTCAGTTGGGTCAAGAAGCCCAGACCTCTTGGCAATGTTGCTCATAAACGCTTGATTGTCGGGAGAGGCGTCACCACCGCCCAACATGGCCCTAGCGAATTGCGCCTCCGGGTCCATCATATCGTCAATCTGCTTACCCATGATCTTGTCAATATAATCCGGGTTAGCATCAATCATGTCCGCTAGTTCAGGGTTGCTCCCTCTGATCTTGTCAGCATAAGAACGAGCCATCCTCATCTTTTTGTCTTGTTTAGCACGCTGGTCTCGCAACATACGGTTATACGATAGAGTGCCCATGTCGACAGGCTTGCCATAGGCCAGCCCAGACAGGATGCCACCTATCTCCTGCAGGCTAGAAGATTGGTCGGGGCTGAACAGTCCAAACAAACCAGAATTTGGAGATTCCGCGTACGGGTCCGCATCCTCTTCTGGCTGCTGTCCCCTTAAAAAGTCTAGTAACGCCATGTCATTCTCCTAGAGCGCCCCAAGGATACCAGCAACACCGCCGATAGTCCCAAGAATGCCAGGGTTTGAAGACCCAGAAGTCTTAGTAGTACCATAACTACCCGGATTAAGAATCGAGGCCATGTATTGCGCCAACGAATTTTGGGGCTGACCTGTCGCTCCCGTATACTGACCCTTGATTGCATCCATTAACATTTGCTGTTGTTGTTGTTGCAGGGCACCCGCTGCCAACTGGTTCTGCTGCAACTGATTGCCAAATCCAAAACCCATGTTAGACAAGGCGCCTAAATTGCTAGCGCCGTACTGAGACATGCCAGAACCAAGGTTGCCGTAGAGGTTGGCAAGACCCCCCAATCCAGCGGCACCGCCAGAGAACATGTTGGCATTCATGCCCTGGTTTGTAGTGTCGGCTTGGAAGGTACGGTTTATGTCGTTAGTGCCCATTTGCTGGGCGTTGAGAAAGTTGGCGCTGTTCAGCCCAGCCAGAGTTTGTGCCTGGGTGTCGGCGTATTTTCCACCCAACACGCCCTTTTGCAAATACATACGATCGCCGCCAAAAGCATTCTGGCGTTGGGAAGCGTCGTTAATCCCCTGTTGCTGGACAGACTGCTCCTGATTTAGCCTATTCATCGTAGTGTCAATGACACTATTCTGATAGGGATTCATGTACGGCGATAAGTCAGTGTCAGACAGTTGACCAGCCGTAATGTTTTGCGGAACATAACCGGTCATCTGGCCATAGACGTCACCAGCCTGACCGCCATACTGATCGGCTTGACCTAAAGCTTGATCACCGGCAGCGCCAATGTTCGAGGTCTGGCCAAGAGCAGAAGTATAAGCATTAGCCGAATTCTGGGCAAGGGGGTTGCCCGCATAAGGATTGTTGGCCGTGTTAAGCATAGGATTAACGGCGGGGCCAGTACCAGCGCCAGTTGTTCCGCCCATTATACTCTCCTAACTAGCAAAACCATGATTAAAACCACTACCGCCGCCAGAACTAAAAGCACCAAGAAGCCCGCCTCTGGGGTCTAACGGCCCACCAGAGTTAATGTTGGTTGGCCCACGTTGCATGCCACCCCGCGCAGCCAATCCACCGCTGCCCATGCCACCCTGACCCATACCCATTCTATTAAAAGCAGGACCATTAAAATTAATACCGTTGCCGTTGCCGCCGCCGTTATTATGACCAAAATTACCAGTACCAGTGCCGTTACCAGTGCCGTTACCAGTGCCAGGGTTGTTACCAGTGCCAGGGTTGTTACCAGCCCCTGGCATATTACCGGTAACAGGGTCTATGAAGAACGACTTAATAAGGTTTGCTATGCCGGGATAAGTTTCTTGGAGTTGGCCCATTTGCTCCATAAAACCAGGGTAGCTAGAATATCCCATCATGCCGTTGCCATAATCAGTGGCTGGCATTAGGCTGGACGCTACATTCGGCGCAGCTTGGCCTGGAGTATTAAACGCTGCTGACCAGTCTGCCGACTGCTGGAAAGCATCGACCATCTGCGGGGTAAAAGCCGCAATCTCCGGCCCCATATAAGGGACATAACCGATTTTAGCGGAATCTTTACCCCACTCGATCGCGTCCTTAGCAGCACCTTCCCACCACGCAGGAGGAGTAGATACCTGTTTTTGCTTCTCTTTAGCGCCTAACGAACCGCCCATCACAGGCTCCTTTCGAAATATACCATCGGCTCTGTCCAGCCTAATGCCGGTAGCCGTTTCTTGAACCCCTTGCGACCAAGTATGGTCATCTTCTTAACGCCAATCATTCTGAAAAAACCATCAAACGAATTTTGAAGCTTAGCGATGCCGTCGAACTCGCCTCCAGAAAGAAAAACATGAGCAACCCTGTAATTGGGATGGTCCACAAGCTCTACCACGGCAAAGGCGCTATCATTTTCAAAAAATATCTTTCGGCCTTCCATGACGCTGCTCTCAACATCGTCATAACTCATAATTCCCCCGCCAGACGACAGGGCGGTCTCCATTTGGGGACGCCACTTGCGCATGTTATCAACAATCTTGTTGACGGGAATCTTTGAAAATTCGTTCATTTTTTTCTCATTAGCGGTGCCGTTGGCAACTTGTCTTTTTTAACCTTAACATTAGGACGCTGCTTTAGTTCTTCACGTTTTTTGATGTTCTCAATAGCGTAGGGACCAGTGCCAGTAAGATTCATTAAATAATCCAGTATACCTTTCATAGCTTCACCATCAACGCACCAGTTGCTGTTCGGTAGATTGTCCCTTGCGTGAGACCACCAACGCCCGCCGCCGTGTCGTCGGCATAGACTTCGAGGTTTGCGAAAGAGAGAGCCGCTGCAACCGCACCCGCCGCCGTTGACGCATTAGATGCAATATTCTCAGCGTTCTGAATGTTACGCCGTGACCATTCACGAAAGAGTTGCTCCTCTCGACGATCGTATCTGTCCTTGGCAAGTGGAACAACCGCAGTCATCGTCTACCTGCCTGCTTAATTCGCAATCTGACTTTGCCCAATTTCCAAACAACGTCCTTGTTTTGGCTAACTCGTACAACGGCCTGACGAGCCTTCATTCTAACTGTAGTGTACCCCTTCGGATTAGCTAGTCGGATCGGTCCGACCAACCGCTCCGGTGCCCCTGGAGCTTGCTGTAGCTTAAACGTGAGAGTGAAGGCGTCGGGATCACCTATAGAAAAGCCTGGGCCTTCTGCACCAGCATCTTGGTAGATGCGGTCAACCCACATGCTAGTGTCGCCCTCGCCAATTTCCAGCGCCCCGGTCTCGGCATAAATTTCGCTGCTGCGGCTCTCACCGTCAGCCAGTGAACCATACTCCTGTTCATAGAGGATCGTGCCATTGCATCCCAGGGGCCGGGGTTGCCAGACAGGATGTATCCATGCCGTGCGCGGCATCTGGCCCTGTGTCCAGTAGCTGTCTTTCGAATAGGACAGCGCAACGTATCGATCCGGGTCTGAGCTGTCTCTGTTCGGGTAGAACAACCACAATTCCTGGGCGAACTCGTTCAAGCCCATATGAACTTTGTGAGACGCCGTCAGATTGGAATTGTAAAAGAGTTCTGTGTGGAGCGTGCAAGGAACTTTTTCAATAGCACCACCGGAATAGGAGAACAAATTTGCGTGATCCATCCAAATGGCGTCACCGCGAACAGCGACGAGGGTGTTAGAACCAATAACGCCACCTTCGTCGGAAATTTTGCGGCGACCGTAATACTCCGGGGGGCCTACATATTCAATTAGATGTACATCGCTGTCAGTAACAACGAGAATGCCAGACTGCACTTTGCAGGCAGCAACAATCGCGCCGTTGGATTTAAGGTCCCAGCCACCAGCGGAATTGTCTTCAGTGGCTACCCAAGTATTAATCTCTCTGCGTGAACACCACTGAACCCGGCGCGGATTGTTCTTACCACCCAGGAGCATCAGATGTTCTTCTTCGGTGGCTAGGACCAGAGTATTATCAATTGGAGCACCAGTAACAGCAGTACTGACAGTAGCAGGAGTAAGAGGGTCCCACGATACAAGGCGGCCATCCTGCGAATGAACACCAACCAGAAGCTTGCCAAAGTTATCCAGTGACCACAGCGCCGTCTGGTCGAAGACGACACTGGAGCCACCACCATCGATGCCGAAGGGGCCGGAGCCAAAGCCGCGACGGCCAAAGCCGACCACACCACCAGGGTTCCAAGCCAGCGAGGCTGGTGTGATGTCGTACTGCGTGAAGACACCGTTAATATAGGAAGCACCGATCAGCTTGTCTTCTGACCCCGCAGCCAGCCAGGGCGCTTTCAGATCGTCGCGCCAAGTGAACAGCTTTCGGATGGACGTGGTGGAAATGCCGCCGAAGTCCAAAAGCTGACGCCAGCCCCCCACCGGAATCATGACATTATTGACCCAACGGACCTGATTGGCCGAATACCACTTCTTGCCTACCGCATATTGCGTGCTGTCCTGGAAAATTCCAGGCGGCAGATCGAGGAGTGAGACGTTCTGACCGCTCATCAGGTACCTTTCACGGCGAGAGTGAAACAAATCCAGTCACTCGCTGGAGAAATAGCGAAAGCACCTGGATCATCCGAAGTAGCAACCGTGACTTCTTTAGCAGCAAAAACTGACTGAGCGCCCGAACCAGTGTTCACCTGGTGAAACAAATCATAGCCAGCGGGGTACCCAGAAACAGTGGCACTAGACTCGTCAAGCAAAGTTACAGCAATAAGTAGAGCCTTAAAATCAGCCCATGGTGGATCAATAGCCGGGGGATTTGGTGCCGTACTAGAACCTGTAGCTGTAGCTGTTTTCTGTGGACCAATGGCAGTATCGGCTCCCGTTATACGCAGTACTGTCATCATAATAGAGAGTGCCGAACCGCTGGCAGGAACAGTTATAGAATCGCCATCTTCTGTTCCATCAGCCCATTTGTAAAAGACGCCAATATTCGACGTTTGTTCCAGTTCTGTCCAACCCGAAGGCGTGCCTGTAATACCACCTGAAATAGAGCTATGGCGATCGGCAATAATAAATAACAAATCACCCGCATCGACTATCGCAGGCATAATAGCAACGTAAGGCCCGCCAACACTGTTGAAAATGTTGTCAGCGATAACCGGGGCAGTTCCACCACCATACATGTGCTGACGTGATCTGCGGGTCATGTCTTCAAATCACCCCATACCCACCACTCGCCAGCCGCGATCTTCTTGACCGAAACGCCACCATACTGGTCGGAGATTCGGAGCTTGGCGCCAATTGAACGCATAATGGCGCCAGCTATAGTCACTTCCCCAGCCGCATAGCGACCGACATTGACAATGGTGCCAATTGGAATAGCTGCGTCAGCCGCAAATGTAATAACAGCCGCCGCCGTGCAGCGGATCAGTTTGCCGGAATGCGTGTTCGTCACCGTTAGGTTGCCACCAGTATCGACCGTCGCTTCTGTAGCAATCAGCGCTGGCACATCGACCGCCGCGATATTGTCAATCGCTGCCTTCACAAAGGCCGTCGTCGAAAGCTGCGTTGTGTTGGTACCAAGCGCTGCAGTCGGTGCGGTCGGGATACCGGTCAAGGCCGGGGCTGCCAGCGGCGCCTTGAGCGCCAGGGCAGCAGCCAAATCAGTGATATTAGCCATGACGTGGGTATGGCTAACAGCCGCTTTGCCATCGATGGCCGCTTGCAGACCGGTGACGTCGGCAATGATGTGGGTGTGGACCAGAGGTGCCTTGGCAGCAGCTGCGTCGGCATTGAGCTTCATACGGGTGTCAATAATGTCCATGCCGGTATGATAGTCGTCGCCCCAAGCATCAACCTCGGTCCCCACCGCTGGCTTGGGGATCAAATAGTTGGTAGTGTAGGTGAAGCTCATTTCTTCTCTTCCTTCTCAGGCAGCTTGGGTGGGGGCAGAGACGGTGCGCTCATACGCCCACCGGCAAAAGCAATAGCTGCCGTAAAAGCCATCGTAATTAGCTCCTTCCCAAAGTCCTTCAAATCCGTGCAGACGGGCATTGCACGACCGGTCACAGCGAGATACGTACACGTTCCCATGCCGAGCAGCAGAATGATCATCATCGTGCCAATGATCATCGCCACCATCAGGAAGGCCCCCTTGACTGTGTCGAACTGTGCCACTCATCTTTTCCGTTTCCAAACGATCATATTTGTTAGTTCCCAACAATCTTCCACCGCAGCTCCGATAGGAGTTACAAGAAACGAATACTGCGGCGGATGCTCGCCTTCTTCCGGCGTAACACCACTCTCCGGAACTTCTGGAACCTCTGGAGCAGTCTCTTCTTCACCGTAACTGGCAGCACGTAGCGCCTGTTCAAAACTCTCGGCATAGTCCGCAAGCATATCCGCCTTGTCGGTCCCATTAACAACCCTTCGAGCATTGTAGTAGTCAGTGATGGTATCATTGACATAATCGCCTAGCTTTTTTCCCGTGAACCAGCCTTCAAGCATCCCTCGGAAGATGATCTGAGACGCCACGACAGGGTCGAGGGCAAGGTCGAAGTCGTCAAGTAAGGCACCATTGAGGGAACACTCGGTATCGGCTTTTTCGTAATTGTAATCCCATGTGAGTTGAACGTAACCTCTGCCATAAGCCACTTGATTGTCGTATTGGGAGCAAGGTTCCCCATACTCATGACCTTCTCCTTTTCCATACTCGGCAATCGGCGTCATCGTCGCCGCCGTCTCGTGCCAGCTTGTCGAGAGCACGTAAGCAAGCTGGTTCATCGGCAGCGAATACTCCTCCGCCGCATCGAGCAATGCCTCAGTGCCGTTAACCTGATCCTGTGACAGGCTGCCGAACTCATCTCTCATCACATCGAAGAATGCTTCTCTGTTCATGGGTCGATGGCTCCAAAAGGCTTAAACACCGGCGTAGTATTGCCGACATATTTCCAAGCATGACCATCCGTCTCTGTAGGTATCACCCCGCCGCCATCCCCAATAGCATGTGAGGGTTCCACAACCGATGCAGGAGCCGCCGCTCCGACAGCGGCTATTGCCGGAGGATCGACCTCGCACTGATAATAATCACCCAAGGCGGTTATTATTTTAGCCCCTTTGGCATAATCATTATAAGGTGCCCAGCGAATGGGTATCGGAACCAAGTTAACTGGATTGCTTACATATGCCCATTTATAGCCATCTGCTCCCGCTGAATAAACGGGGGCGCAAGTAACAGACGTTCCAACAGCGTAGTTAGTACCACTTATCCACTCGAAAACAGGTTTAGCCTTAGCTGCCCAAGTGTAGCCATCCTCCCCTGTAACGGAACCCGAAAAATGATCCGGCTTTACACTAGCTGCACCGGGTCCAGCCACAGTGCAAGTGTAGAAAAAGCCCGTATCATTCTTAACTAGTGTGGCTGCTGTGTAGCTAGCCCCACTTGTCCACAAAACCGTCGTATTGGGATTAATCCATACCGTCCAAGCATAGCCGTCTGCTCCGGTTACTTTGCCGCTTGTGTGAGTTGGCTTAGTTGTAGACAACATAACGGGATCAATGGTGACTTTATAATCATGTCCGTTGGAAGCCTTACGAAGATCATTAATGGCGTAATTAGTACCTGTTACCCAATCTAAAGCAGTTGATGTGGCTTGATACGTCCATTGATAGCCATCTGCCCCTGTCACCGCACCCGAAAGATGCACTGGCTCAACTGTTGACAAGGCATTGGGTTTATCGGCTATAGCAGCAAGTATATAGTGAATATTAGTATGTGTTGGCTCAACCGTAGACAAGGCCGGTACAGCTTCAGAAACTTTAGGCGGATCAAGCGTAACCTGATAATGACGGCCATTCGAAGCAATAACATGACCGCCATTAATATAATCAACACCTTCCGCCCAAGGCATAACCACTGTGGCCCCCGGCGAAAGAAACAGCCAAGCATAGCCATCGCCATTGTCCACTGTCCCGCTTAAATGTTCGGGCTCAAAACGAGATAAACGTGGATCAGGTGGCGGAACTGGATCAGTTGTCAAACGGTATGACAGCCCAACTGAATTAATAACTACCGCATTAAGCACATAATCTGTATCTTCTACCCAAGGAGTACCGCCGGAATTACTTAAGAAAGTCCAACCATAGCCATCCGCACCTATCACCAAGCCAGCCGTATGTATAGGCTCGTTCCTTGCTGGTACAGGAAGCAGGTCATCCCCCGGCATTGTGATAGCTTCTGAGGGGTCAACATCGCAACGATAGGACCTACCTGCGAATGTTCGCACATTTTGGTTTATAAAATAATCATTACCATTAACCCACGGAGTATCCACACCCGACGCAGTGATATACCTCCAAGAGTAACCATCAGGATAATATTTACTGGCAATACCGAGAGAAGTTTGATGGCTAGGGACGGTAGAAACTGGGCCTAAACCAACACCAACACATTCGTAGTAATAGTTCCGCGAATATTGGCCCGCAACTGGGCTAAAAGCTGTTGCCCTTACTATAGTACCAACAGTATAAGAGTTGCCTATTGTCCATAGGTCCACATCCGGGGGATTTAACAAATGCTTCCATTTATAGCCATCCCCACCCGGCAATGGAACAACTACCTCGCCGGTTGTATGAACGGGCTCACATCCAGCCTTTGATAGGAAGGGACCAAGAGGCGCGGCTGGGTCTATCTCTAATTTATACTTTTTGCTGGCCGCCGTAGTTATATAAGTACCGCGAATATAATTAGTGCCTGTCGCCCATGTTGCACCAAATGCTCCACCAGTAGTGCAGACCCAGCCCACTTTTCCACCCGCAACTGCACTCTGGTTCCAGACTATATCCCCCTGCGCCCACACTCCCGTTGTTGGTGCAGCGGCGGCGCCCGTATGTCTGCGTTGCCCAATAGCAACCTGATTAAACTGAACCTTATAAGGTTGATACTCCATCGTACCAAACAAGGTAGTTGTGGCATGGCCCGTTAGAGCCATAGCTACCAGAGAGTCGGCATTAGCATAATCAATGCGCCAATTGCCCCCCTTATAGTGAAAGCGATAGGCTGGCGCCCCGTTAGGCATATAGCCCCAATTCAGCACATCGCCATTAATATCATTACCGCCGATATTAACACCAATAGTTGAGCCTAATACCTGAAAACCAACTCTTGAAGTAAATTTACCTGTTACTGCCCCGATAGACCCGCCGTAGCCACCTATATTAAGAGTTTGGTCGCCAATGAACGAGAAATTCTGATTGCTCTCGATATACGTATTTAGGAACAGATTAGGGACAGAATTTGCTGAATAAATAGGCCCACCGGCAAAATAAGTACCAACCGGCTGATTAGCCAGCCAATTAGGATGCTGCGGATGCTTGGGGCCAGTTCCCCACTGTCTCCACACGCTAGTGTTAGTGCCCGGAGTCACCGTCACAAAATCTACCTCGGACGCGGTAGCAACTGCGCCATAGGTAATACCTTCGTAGTAAACAACAGATGACCTATTTGCGCGGTTCTGAGCAACATTGGCAATTCCGTTACTATCAAAGTGTAAGCTGCCCCAGAAATTACCAATAAAACTACCTTCATAGATGCCATAGCGACCGTTGCTTGAACAATCAATAAACTGGCCGCCGCCCGCCTGACTATCAGCACCTTCAATAAAAATACCATTCATGGCATTGGAGCCAGAACGAATAGAATTCATGCGGACAACGTTAACGTTACCTCTTCGAGTACCGTCACCATCATTGACGCCCGCCCACACATGAATGCCATCGCCGCCAAAGCTACCGACAAGTATATGATCTAATGTAATGGCGCATTGAGCACGGATACCATGTGCTTCGCGGTTATTTCCAAAACCTCCCGTTAGCGTGAGATAGCGAACAGAGCTACCAAAAGAAGAGCCCGTATTAGTTCCGGGGTAATAAATATCATCAAGCGTATCCCAATATTCAAAAACAATACCGGGGGCATCTGGTGGAAAAACAAGTTCCGCTCCCTGTGTGGCATTGCTCATGCCCGCAGCATCACCAATAAAGTGCGTTTGCGCCTTTACTCGAATGCCATTAAAGCAGCTTAGTAGCCTGTATTTGGCCGGAGGAAAATAGATCGTCGGGCCTTTAGGATATGTCGGAAGCTTAGAATTGCCCATACGCATAGAAACAGCTTGTTTAAGCGCGGGCCAATCGTCAAAGCTACCATCGCCTTTGGCGCCAAACATTTGCGGGGTGAAGATATACTCCCCATTAGCCCACCACGCCCCATCAGCCGATTGAACACCGCCCGGACCCGGATCGCTAGCTACTCTTTTATATATGGCACCGCCAAAATCACCGGGGCTATAATACCCCATAGTGATTACACCCATGATGCCGGGGTCTATATGGCTCCCAATAATGCCGGCAAAGTTATCAAAGTACCTACCGGAGTCCGGTCCCGGAGGACCAGGAACGCCACCACCAGCGCCAGGAATGCCCTGCGGCCCTCTTGGACCCATAGGCCCCATAGGACCAACATCACCTTCCGGCCCTACAGGACCAGGAAACCCCATCTCACCTTGCGGGCCGGTCAAACCGCCCGGCAGTATGACTTCTACAACTTCAGTCAAGGGTTGCCCCTCCCTTACCTACCAGATCGCCCCACAGCACCGTCTCCTGAGACGTGCCTGCGTAGACTTCCAATTCGTATTTCATATTCTCTTCGGCAGGAATCAACCGCGTCTCAGCCGGAATCAAAGTAAGTTCGACCGTGCCATTGGTGGGTGTCGCCATAACCATCGAACCATTCTCGGTAGTCTTCTGAAGAACCACATCGCCATAGACACCGCGCCACCGGACATTGAAATCAGTCAAATCGACTGGCGAACCGTCTGCGGCCTTAAGCTGGTATTGCCGTTGGAAAGTATTACCGCGCACTGCGGCGTCCCGGTAATAAGCAGGCCCTGACGCCATACTGCCCACTAGAGTATTAGTCATAGCACAGTCACCCCATTACTAGAAGCTGACGCTGAGCCCGCCTCATTCTTGGCAGTTTCAATGCAGGTCAACGTGTGGCCGCGATCCAGCAAATTGGCCGTGTGATTGGGGGTAATCGCTTGATTGATTTCTGCTCCGTCACGCAGCCACTGATAGGTTACTAGATCAGGGTTACCAGACCACACACCCGGAGCGCAAACTAATAGATCACCCAAATTCGCCGTGATCATACTTATGAAGGGCAACAAAATAACAGTTGGTTCCGGCTGAGGTATGTCCTCCGCAAAGTAATCCATGCCTCCGAACCAGATACGATACGGAGAGGTTACAATTTCAGGAGGCACCCATTCCGTGCCTGTGGCCGAATGCGGCTTATATCTCTTTGACCTGATAAACTCGCGTTCTACTGTGTCACCAGACACTCTCAAATTCACGTGAAAGCGAAGGTCCGATCCTATGGGGCCAATATGATCCGCATAGTAGCCTTCATTGTAGACAAGCGTCAGCATTCCAGTTTCTGGGTCAGTTTCGGCGCGGGCAATGCCTTGGGCTATCGCAGCTTGCCGCCACGCATCCTTGGTTTCTGCCACATACATGAAGTCCTTCATGGCGTGGACCATGCTTTCAAAGTATCATCGGGCTGTCGTGTGGTGGAATATAAACCTTCCAGTACCCACCCTTCTGCTGCAATAAGACCGTTGTTACGATTACCCAAGACTATTAAATTGAACGGCTGCGTTACCGGAGGGCTCCAAGCTACATCCATTAGGGGTACTTCACCCATACTAGACAGAGCGCAGTCATTCAGCTTATACCCTACTGATAATTTACACGTTCCCAATAATGGTATAATAGTTTGTGTCGCTGCCCAACTCATAGTAAGTCCACCATTATCATAACCAGTCACAGTCAATTTACCGTAATTTGCTCCTCCTGATGTACCAGTTCTTATCCCATTTACTAAAGTAGTGGTTGCTGTAGCATCTAAATTCATACTACCACTAGTACCTCCAACACCAACAGGATCTCCCTGAGTTATGAATTTTGAATAAAGAGTGCCTTCTGCATTATTTATTGAGCATTGTGAAGTTGTTAATTTAGGTATATCTGCGAAGCGTGTCGCAGTAGCAGTAGTTGTCAGTATGGGGCTAGAGACACATAGAGCCTCATTCTGAACACCCCACACAGCAATTCTATCGGGGAAAGCGAGACGAAAACCCACTACCGGATTAGCTAGCGTCTGTGTGGGTATCGTAAACCGTGCCCATGAAGTTGTTGGACTAATGGCTACCCATGTAGTGCCACCATCCGTAGTCATTTCAATAAGGCCAGTACCTGCTATTGATCGTTTTACATATGCCGACATAAATCGAGCAGACGATGCTATTGTGGTAGTTTGTAAGATTGTACATGGACCGGGGCCGGGTACTAAATCAGTGGCCGATAAAGTCTTGCCATCTGGACCTGTTTGGTTTTTGGCGACCCCAAACATAGTGGATACCCATACAGGGGTAGACCCTGTAATATTTCTGGTAGCTCCGCTTGTGGCACCCGTCAAAGTGCCTGTGAATGTTCCAGTGCCGCCAGAGATAACATAAAATGTAGCGGTTGTTCCATTAAGTATAATCTTACCCGTGCCACCACCGGTAGCATTAACTGTTTCCCCATCAGTAAATCCACCTGCAATATTTGTCCCGGTGAGATGGTGAGTTATCGACAAATCATTGCTTTGAAGAACAACGTTGGTATGGGCGTTCTCTATTAAATACCCCGGCTGACTAATGCGCCTGTCATAGTCCCGGCGAAGCCCGTTCCATGTCGAAGAAGTAGTGGGCTTATAGAATGTGGGAGTGTAAGGAGCCGGAATACGCTCGAACTGATAGCCCCATAAATGATATGTAGCATTGGGGACACGAGTAGTAAGGCTATTTGCAGTACAGGCAAGTAACAACCCCCGAGAAGTTAATTCTTTGCCGATAATGCCTGTAACGGAAAGACGATAAAAACCATTGGCGGCTGGCTCAATTGTAGCGTTTAGCCATAGTTGTCCGGTAGTTCCTGGAGTTAATGGGGAGCTAACCCCCATAGTTCCCGTAGCCAGATTAAACCACTGACTTACAGTAACCGATGCCGGGGTCCAATGCTGGAAAAGAAACCAATCATTCAGTGGCCCTTTTTTTACATAGCAAGAGATAGTGCATACATCCCCAGCCATAATCGTTCTACCGGCTGTAGGCTGAACAAGCGCATTGCCCGCACTACCTGTAGTTATTAAATCAGCCGTCATCGTGCCGTCAGGCGCTAGAGTATCATTAACTGTAGCTGTCCAGTCGGTATGCTGCCATGCGGCATTGCTAAAATCATCCGACCATAGGTCTAGGTTTTCAGGACCATAGCCTACAGTGCCATCCTGATTGTTGAGCATTGCTATGCCGTTTCTGACATTACCGAATTTAGGACCGGGAGGACCCTCATAGGCATTGGCAGGAGTAATACTATCATTTATTTTTAATATATCGGTAGCAGCATCTAACAACACACCGTTACCCAAAAGCGGAGGAGGACCACCACCACCACCACGCGTTGGCCGCGACCTAATCGAAAGCTCAAGAGCGAGCGCTGGCATTAAGAAAGACCGATCATCAAAGTTGCAGTTGACGCCGCTTTAACTTTAGTGCATTGGCATAAAACATAGCCGCCAGCCGGGACCGTAAAATTAACCGTTGTTCCAGGTTTACCTACCGGCTCTATAGCAACGATTCCAGCGCCACCCACAAAAATTGACGAATATCCAACTTCTGTGGTATCTGACGGAACAACAGCTACCGCACTCCTAGCCAAGCCATCATTAATAGCCATTATGATAACCCCGTAATTTGACGCTTCAAAGGCGTCGAGCCCATCTTGATTCTGTTCGGAAGATCGTTAGCCACCGCCACCGATTCTACGTACTTCTTTTCCCACACCTGAATTCGCTCATCTTCAACCATATAGGGAGCCGCTTCCATGCATGCCGCATAAAGAAGTGTGTCTGGATGGTGGACAGTAAATGTGTTAGTACTTACACTGTCAGACAGCGGTATAATTTTCTCGTAGTAAAACACATCAACAATCGAGTCTTTCCCTACCCAAGGGTATATATGCAAAACATCGGCGTCTATTGCATAAAATTTTGGGTCCCCACCTGGGAAAGGGTCTTCTTCGATAAATTCCTGCATCTCGTTAATAGCGGACACGTCTAACGGTCCCACTCCACGAACTGACACCAACCTAATCCTGTTAAAGGATGGGATGTTCAACGACAGAGAAATCGGGTTGCCAACCATGGCTTCCAAAATGGTAATGGGGAAGCGCTGCTCCATATGGTAAGAGGACAATTCCCGGTTCATGCGCATCTGCGCCAAATCCAGGAACTGCCCCACCTGAGCATCAGAATACTCGTCCGCGCCTATCCAGTTGCGAACGTAGGCTATCCAACCGTTATATGTAGTTGGAAAACTCATTAGCAGAAAATCGGCTTTGGTTTGCCAGGCTTGCCCGGCTTAGCTGGTTTCGGTTTGCCCATCATAGCCTCCTAGTGAACAGGTGCGCCAAACGACTGCCACCCCAAGAGCAGCAGCAGGATGAATAACATGACGTTGCCGCCAATCATGAAGTGATTCGGCTGCCCGGCATTCCAGTTAACCCAGATGCCTAGTACCAGCCACAATAGCATGAGAACCCAAAAAATCAAGCCCATAGACATTGCGCCCTCCTATATTTTGTCAACAGTCATCAGTTTCTTGTTATTCTCCAGAAACCTTCTGACATACTTCTGAGCCTCTGGAGAGCCATCCATAATATTGACTCCGTGTTCTCGAAGTATTTTCTCTACTACAACGCACGGAATCGACCCTATTTTTCGCCAATTCCTGCTAGGAGAGAAGCCGTTCATTCCGCTATTGCGAATGGCAGCGTTCTCATCAAGCAGGGGCTCTACGTCCTCAACATGCTGAATCCGTAAGGTGTCAGTGTCTCGGTCGTAGAACTCCTGCGAGATTCGTGTCACTTGTGCTTACCGTGTTTGTCGTCTTCGTGCTTGTCAAACAAATCTTTTTGCTTAGACGTACCAGCCTTGATAGCTTCCGAAACCGCTACCGCAACAGCCTTCGCTTCCATACTGGACCGAGTTGGCTGCTTGACAGGAGGATCAGACAACTTGTCTGAGGCTTCAGCCTTTTCAGCATCACGCATGGCAATCAGGAATTTTGCTCGGCCCTCTTCAACTTCAATCACTTTGCCGGGTGTATAAATTTCGTCGTCTTCTCCTAAAACGGTATTCTTTGTAACGATTTTCATGGTGGCCATAATACCCTCCATCAACCGTTGGTATCAGCGACGATGCCAAGGGCCTTCTCGTTGCCTACTTCCAGAGTATACTCACCCTGGATCAGTCGGTTTTCCGTATGGCCGGTACGGGCCAAGGGAAGTTGCCGAGTCGGCATCAAAGTACTGATCTTGACGTATTCCGGATCGATGATGAAGACATCGCGACCGGCAATGAAACGATCCGGGATGATCTGTAGCTGACCAAAATCCGACTCGTAGACATCGATCGAGTTAACCAACTTCTTGTCGTCGGCTGACTTGTACTTGGTAGCATATCCGGTAAACACCTTGCTGATCACCCGCTTGTTAACGGGAGACACCAAGGCATACTTAGGATCACCGCCCTGTGTCCACACCATCTGAATGACAGTGTTAAACAGGTCCTCTGTCAAGTCACGGTTGACGCCATTGACAGCCGCCGTTGCCGGATAACCATTCGGAGCCGCCGACAAAATCGGAGCAGCACCGGTAGTAATACCGTGAGAGTGGTTGGTGATAATAAACGCAGCAAGACCAGCTGCCACTCGGGTCGTTGCACCAACTGCCGCACCCGGCACCGCCGCGATGTTAGCAGTAAGCATTCCTTCTTTGTCGCGCTTCAGCTCTTTCAGCTTATAGCTGATCTGCTTGGCAATGTCTTCAACATTGGCCGCGCCGTCAACAAACTGCGAAGTATCGGACACCTTGACAACCTTATCGGAAATCTGGGTGTAGTTGCTCCGCCTGAAAGCCAGGGTCGGTGTATCGACTGCCGGGGCGTCTTCGCCTTCAGGAACTCGGTTTGCGGACGGGGAAGCCAACTCGACCAGCGGCCACTCGTGCAATGTCTTGGTCGCCTTATTTTTACCGGCGATCATAGAAATGAACGGAGTTTCCGTGGGCGAAATCATGTTTTCAGCGTTGGACAGGTCCTCTCGGAGCGTCACACTGTCGTAGGTTTCGAGTGTAGCAGCAGCTACAGCCATTGTCTTAGTCCTTTATTTGGCTCGCACCAGCAACGTGGCAGCGACATCTTCGGCCCTACCGGTTCGTTGGGCGCGAGCGAGTGCGTTTTTATCCAGGCGTCGTGTTGCCTGAACAGCGGGTTTGGCAGCCGATGGGCGAAGCATAAGCTTCTTTTCAACCGGCGTGTTTGCTGAGTCACGTTGCTTCTTCACCAACGCGCGGTATTTAGCCGCATCGTTGAGAACAAGCAGAGCCCGATGGTCCATAACTTGACCAAGCTCTTGTTTCGTGTACCCGTAATAGGCTGCCGCGTCCGTGAATTTCCCCATAAGCTCAGGAGCCTTTCTGGGGTCACGCATTTCTGGCAGTTTGGCAGCGAGTGCGTCGGCTTGATCACTTAGGTAGCGGGATTGAGCGTCGGCCTGTAACTGAGCCTGCTCTTCCTGTACCCGTTGGATTTCCATCTGCACGGCGTACTGCCTATCCTGAGCATCTCGGACTTCCTCTTTTTTGAGGATGTATCCTTGAGGATCAGTAGCTTTCAACTTCACCCAGTCTATCTGGGGTTCAGTGACTGTGCTTAAAACGGCGTCGATCTGCTGGAGCTTCGCCATTGCCTGTTGATTGGATTGGTACAGGCTATACGCCTGCGCCTCAACATGCTTTCGGGTCTCGACAGCTTTCGTAATGTTCTGTTCGACAAATTTGTTGCCCGAGAAGGTCTTTTTCAGCTCTTTCAGGGATACTTCGACCGGCTTCCCGTCTACCGTGACTTCAACAAGGTAGTCGTCGATGTTATCTTCGGGCTCTGCGGCGGCCTCTACGTCATCTTCGCCCTCCGGAACGGGCTCGTCTGGCCCCCCGTATGGCTGGTCATCCGGCTCGTCGGGCTCCGGCTCTTTCGAAGGCGTTCTAGGAACAGGTTGAGACGCCTTTGGAGCTTCCGGGTCCTTCCCCATAATCTCCGACAATACGTCTGAACTAATCTCGGGGTCGTCAGCCATGTCTCTGTCCTTCCGTCATCATCGTGTAATTTCCGGCGTATACCGCCAATCTCCCCAAAACCCTCTCAAGGGCTTTCGACTCGCTATAGAGGCTCTCCCGCAATTCCGATTGCTCTGGTTTAGAATTCATAATGTCGTCTCGGATGTTATCCTTGACCTCTTCGATGGCCGAATTGAACAACGGCCCGTCCAGCATATCCTTTATGGCTTTGCAGCGCCGGTATGCGAGGTCGTCCAGTATCATGCCGGAGTCCTCTTTGCCGCTGTTTGTTTCGCCACCTGTAGTTTTGTCTTAGCGTCCAGTTCCACTTTTTTGGCAGCAACTGCGTAATCCATGTCTTGCTTGTCCCGCTGCCTGTCGTCCTCTTGTACGGCCTTGTCGCGTTCCAACTGGTTGTCCATCAGGTGCTTCTGCATGTCTGCCGTGGACCTGATTTGCAGCTGCTTCGATTCGATCTGGCCCTTCTGTATCAATTCGGCGGACTTCAGTTGACCTTGCTGCTTGAGCTTTGCCCCCTCTGTCTGTATCTTGACCTGCCCCTTGATCTTTTCGGCTTCGATGATTGCCTGTGTCGGGTCCGGCGCCGTCTGTTTCTCCTGCTTCATGGCTTCGGCCTTAGCCTGGTCCATCTGCTGAAGCATCTTCGGGTCCACATACGGGAAGTAGTCGTTGATGTTATTTATCCCGGAGAGCCTCATTAACTTTTTGTATGTATTCCTTAATTGAATATAACCGGAGAGGGGATTTGAAAGGCCATATTGCCCGATGGCTAGTTTTTGGGCTTCCGCCACCATCGTCAGTATCGCCTGTTTCTCCTCGATCTTCCCATTCCCCAAACCTACGTTCATCTGGATCGACATGTGGTCGTGCCATTCAGAAGTATCTATCTCCCTATAGCCTTGTTCACCTTTGTCGTCTTGAATCCTCGCCGGTCCTTTTTTGTCGTGTATGGCGCATCGCAGGATTGCCATGAACAGTTCTTTGCACCCGGTCTCTCCAATATTCCGGGCCATCATTTCGATACGAGCCTCGGCGGATTGGGCTATCTGATTGGCGGCCACCCTCGAAGTTGACTGGAGTGCGTCGGCGTCCATGCCCTGAGACATTTTGGTGACACCGGACCTGGCTTCTGATATCTCGTTGAGTACTTGCAACACCGGCAGGGTCTGCCCCGCCACGAACGGCGTTGCCAGTTCTTCTATCTGCCCCATCTGCCGGGCTCTAATAATTGCCCCAATCTCGTTGTTCTTGGAGTCGTCCAGGTTCACCGCCTGTTCGTTCACCACCGTTCTCGGGCTGTTCACTAGCGCGGTGTTATCGAGAATGCTGCGCAGGAGCGCCGTCATGGCGTCTTGGTCTTGCTGGAGGTCCTCTGCCAGGCTAATTGGAAAGAAGACGTTCGGCATCATGTCTGATTTGAATATCGCCAACGGGCAGTATTTTGCCGGTTCGTCCACCACAATTTTATACCGGTTGCCCACCGTCATTATGTGCCGGAATTCCGCTATGCCGTCCCCGTCGGCGTCTATCCGCATCCATACTTCGCACAACAGGGCCTCTCTCGACGTGGGGTCTTCCGGCACCTCTTCTTCTGGAATGTCAAACCCTAAGCGGTTTACGCGCTCTTGCGCCAGTGGACTTGAATCTTCGTCGTCCAGCCCGCTGTCCAGTATGGTTTGGTAGTCAATCCCGAGCGCTGTGAGTTCGTATATGCGCTTCATTGAACGGAGACCAAACAACCTGGCGTCCTGTGTCGTTAGCGCCTCTGAACTTATGATGAATTCTTCCGGAGGTACACAGTATATTTCCCATGTGTCCCGTGTTACCTTCCGGGTGATCACTGCCTCTCTAACGTTAGAATCGAACCCGTCCGGCCCTGTCGCAACTTGGGGCTCCCCGAGTTCGGTCAGCGTGATGTCGTCCATTTCGTCAATTTGGTCGAGGTCCTCCTGAGTCAACATGGAGGTTTTGGTCTGCTCTGCTATCTGTTCCTTGCGATAACCGACCCTGATGATCCCGATTCTTGATTTTAGTGCGCACGTGACCGCCTCTATAAACGCCTTGTAACCCTCGTACCGCCAGAATACGCGGTTACAATATATCGTGGCGTCTGTGCACAGCTTTTCGTCCTCTTCGTCGTCCGACTGGAATTCTGCCACGGTGTCCGATTGTGTGAATATTCGCGCTATGCTCGCGATCACCGACTTTATGGCGTCTCGGACCTTGGTTACTACAACCTGCGACCTACCTTTGACTGATTTTAGTGACGTCCCACCTTTGTAATATAGTTCTGCCCTCATGCGCTTTGGGCTGATTTCGGCCTCTATGAAGTCTGTGGCTTTGTCAATTTCGTACCGAACAATTTTCTCCAGGTCCTCTCTGGAGATTGGCTTCAACCGTTCTTTTTTGTGGAGAGTGCTGTCAAACATGTTCACGGCGCTGACCCCTCAACGTATCTGCTGATTGGGGTCTTCCAGTTTGACAGGGTTGATTTGCTGATACCGGCCCCCACTGCACTTTGGTACGCGAAGGTTAGTACGAAGGCGTCCGCCACGTCTGGCGACCGGTTGCCGCGTTTCTTGTAGTCGTCC
>Ga0209593_10000101_pt1 | contig 43414 bp, 60 predicted proteins | sample PPLLaktember2015_3_FD_187260 | JGI IMG/M metagenome (GOLD analysis project Ga0209593, IMG submission 187260) | Freshwater sediment microbial communities from Prairie Pothole Lake near Jamestown, North Dakota, USA - PPLs Lake P7 Core (6) Depth... | ecosystem: Environmental > Aquatic > Freshwater...
TTTCAGCAAGCAGGTGCTAGTCGTCGTTGCGGGGGTCAGGTGCGCCACCTTCGCGGCTACCGCCGCCCGGCCTGGGCGAGGGCGAGCCAGGCTTCGGTTGCCCGCTGCCGGGCTTGTTGCCGCCGGGATTGGGCTTGGGTGCAGTTGCCATGTCAGTCTCCTTTGGTCGCGCCGGTAACGACGCCAGCATTAACGCGCTCGGCGTCGCCCTGTTTCTGGGCTTCCGCCTTGACGTCGACCAGGCCCGCCTCGGGCAGCTGGTTGGGATAGCCCGGCCGGATCTGCTCGCCCGTCGCGGGCATCGCGGTGCTGACCTTGTGGCGGGGCGTGCCGCGGCGGTCGATGATCATGTTGACCCAGCGCAGAATGCCGGCCAGGGCCTCGGGGTCGCCCTGGAAGGCCGGTTCGAGCAGTCCGGTGTCGAGTGGCTTGGGATCGTCCATAACGTCTTCCGTTTGTTAAACAGCCGTGTTAAACAACTTCGATGAAGAAGCCCCCGTTAACGCTGACGCGCCGCCCCCTGTTCGAGAGCGACCCTCAAAAGGGGCGGACCTTGAAGCCCGTAAGGGCCAAGCCCAAGATGACCGTTGTGCAGGTCGAGCAGTTGCTTGCCGACCAGATCATCGTCGGCTTCAGGTTAAACGCCGATCTTGTTAAACAGATCGACGCCTACGCCACGGTGTTCGGCATGTCCCGCTCGGCAGCCATCCGAAAAATCCTGCAGGAGCACCTGAAGTGAAGACCGTCATCATCCGCAAACGCCGCAAAACTTACCCGAAACGCTTGGCGGCCGCATTGTTTCATCAGTACCGGGCCGAGGGCTTGTCGCCCGAGGATGCCGGTCGCCTCGCCTCCGTCAAAGCACGATCCGGCTCGGGTCTCTCACCGGCACGGGAGGAGCCCGAACGTAGCCCGGAGGCGGTTCCTCGAGGCGCTCCTTCGGTTTCGCGATCGGCCTGACGCCACAATTCGTTGCAAATTCGCCGAACGCATCGGCCCCGTGGCTGTTCTCATCGTGGAGCGGCCCCATGTAGACGCCCAAGGCCTCGTTGATCTTCCGGCTGTAGCGGCGCAGACGTGACAGCCCAAGCATCACCCGCTTGCTCTGCAGGAACTCGCAGACCGGGAGAAGCGCACGAGTGGCCGCGATGCGCTCCTCCGGGTTCTGCGCCACCCCGAGGGCCATCTGGGCCACCGGGATGCCGAGCGAATTGATGATCTCGACGCGGCTCTTGGCGCCGGATCCCCATTCCCTGACCCTGACGTCATGCGGCCAGAAATGCCGGCCGTAGCTGAACGGATCGTCCCTGCCGAGCTCGACCATGGCCTCTGCGCGGGTCTGCAGATCCCGGCTGTATTCGGGCAGGGCGGCGGCAATAATCTCGTCGGCGCCCGCCCCGCTCGCCTCGTAATAGTCGATGACGCGAACCCGGGGCGTCCTGTCCTCGAGGTGCCTGACCTGGCAGAACCAGATCGCGGTGTAGTCGTCGACCCCGATGTCCCAGGCTGTGTAGACCGGAAGCTGGGGTAAATGCGGGAAATACCCCAGCCTGCCGTCCTTCTCGGCCTCGGCTATTCGCCTGGCGTAGTAGGCGCCCTGGCTGATGACCTCGTAGCCGCCGCCCCAGACATGCTCGGCCATCTCGGGGTCGTCAGCGTAGTCCTGATCCTTTTCCTCCCGGAGAACAGCCGGAAACCAAGGGTTATCGTACCAGTTCACGGGAACGAGAATGGCGTTCTTGCGCTTCTCTCCGCTGCGGAAGAACTTGTCCACCGGGTCGCTATCGTGACGCGGGTTCCAACTGAACCACAGTTCCGAGCCCTCGTTGCGGATGGTCGGGCGGAGCAGGCGGAGCGATCGATCAGACAGGGTCTGCGCTTCCTCGACCCAGGCGACGTCGAAATCTTCCAACGACTTGATGTTTTCCGCGTTGTAGGTCTGCATGCCCCTGAAGATGATGAGGGAACCGTTCCTGCCCCTGATCTCGGCCTCGAGAACCTCGAAGTGCTCGCCGAGCCCGAGGGTCTGGATCTTGGCGACGAGGAGCTCTCGAACGCTCTCGCGGAGGGTATGCTGGACCTCGCGGATGCAGACGGCTCTGGTCCGCTTGCCGAAGCAGAGCAGGACGAGCTGCTCGGCGAAGAAGTGCGACTTGGCCCCGCCTCGTCCACCGTAGGCCCCTTTGTATCGGGCTGGGGCGATGAGGTCGCCGAAGGCTACGGGGATGTTAACCTTCAGGACGGATGAGGCGGAACTCGATTGCTGTGACCTTGCCATTGTCATCGATCGGGCCTGTCACCTGCAGGGGGAGCACCTTGCCGAGAAGCGACATGAACGGGCCTGGGTTCTGAATGGCTTGCACTTCGAGATATGCGACCAGGCCACCCGCGCCACCCGCCCGTGTCGCAGCCTGAAGGATAGCGTCCTTGAGCAGCGCAGTGGTCTTGTTGGGTGTGCCCTTGGCGCGTCCGGTCTTTGACCTGTCGAGCTTGGGCCTGTTTTCGCCTGTTTCAGGCATTGACGCACATATCTATCGCAAAATGCCCCGGGCCGGTGATACCCGGAGCCGAGGCAGATGACCAGTGCTTAGTAAGTTGCCATCAACTGGCTGCCTCGTCAAGTACCCCGAATGCCATCTCTGGGAAGGCGGCAACTAAGACCTTCAGGGCATCCCTCGCAACGTCATCCTGCTCGTCGGGGTGCAAGGCATCAAACGGCACATCGCCATCAGCGACTGACCAGAGCGCCCTTGCTGCCGCCTCGATGCGAGCGGGGTTAAGCGTGATCATCGCCCTATCCAGAGGCCTCCAGTTCGAACAGGAGCTTCGTCTGGAGCGGGTGCTTGTCGACCCGCGGGCGTGATGGCGTCGACCACGACCTGCCCCGACCACGATCGCCGAGACAGCGCCAAGCCGGCAGCTGTGAGCGACGTGCCCGGCTCGCTGGCGAGGATGTATGTTCCGATGCGCTTATAGCCGAGGGCAAAGGCCGCTCGAGCCGCCCGGCCGTAAAGGAACGAGCAGGCGTTGGGCGTGCCGTCGGTGCAGAGCCGGGTGACCTCGGCGGTCATGCCGTCATCCCTCATCCGGGCCACCGGACGCCCGACGATGACCACCCCGACGATTGCATCTCCGGTCGATGCGCCGAGCGAAAACAAGTGGCCGACCACGGGACGATGATGCCGGTGGTGCGCCTCGACAAAGGCGTTGGCTTCCCCGAGTTCAATGCGGACGTGATCGAGCCTCACTGGGATATTCTCCAGTGTCTTGCCAATCTGTCCAGGCACCAGGCGAGGTTGGACAGGCCGACGGCGCCGATCGGGGCCTGCTCGTGCTCCATGGTCAGCCTGAAGGCGGCCAACAGGTCGACGCCAGTGCCGAGGGCGGCAACCGCGTCGTCGTACTGGTCCATTGCCCGATGGCGCTTTTCGAGCAGCCGTTGGCCCTCCTTGGTGTCGACCGGCGGATCTTCGCCGGCATGGGCGCTGCCGCCACCGGGAGCGAGCGGATAGGGCATGGGGCTACCGATCGCCACGAGGTAGGCCTCCCGGCAGGACCACCAGCGCTTGGCAGCCTGGTATTGCGTGGCGGTGATTTTGCCGGCCAAAAACAAGCGGCCAGCCTCGGAGCCCCATTCGGGGTCGGCCATCCTTGCCACCGCAGCATCGCGCAAGCGCTTGGCGCTGGTCGGCGATGGCACAGCATCCTCGGCCTCGGCCCGTGACGGGCGGCCTGAAGGCTCACGGGAGCGGATGCCTTTGGCCTTGCGAACCAATCGAAAAGTTCCCTTGCTTTGCCTCGCCTCGCCGTACCGTACGCCGCCGCACAGGACCCCGCACCGCACCGCCGCACAAGACGCCACCGCACCATACGCCGCACAGCCTGGCGCTGCTCCGTAAACCGCTAAAGTATCCTCGCCTCGCCTCGCCTGACCTCACCGCGCATTGCCTCACCCGGCCGCGCCGCACCCGGCGTCGCCCCGCACCGCCGGACAGGACATAGCCGTGCCTAGCCTAGCATAAACCACTAAAGTATCCTCGCCTTGCCTTGCCTTGCCCCGCTATGCCACGCCTTGCCTTGCCCTGCCCTGCACTGCCCAGCCAGACCCGACCAGACATCGCACCGCGCAATCATCAAAGTATCCTCGCCTTGCCTTGCATTGCAGCACATCGCCATACCTCGCGTGACATCGCCAAGCACAGCACCGCCACGCAGAGCATTGCCGACATCGCAATCCAATCAAGTATCCTTGCCTTGCACCACGCAGCCCGACCACGCCATGCCTTGCACCGCCTCGCAGAGCCCGACAGCACCTAGCCTCGCCCCGCCATGCTACAGCACCAAACACCAAAGTATCCCTTGCCTCGCCTCACCTCGCGCAGCATCGCCGAGCATCGCCACGCCCAGCTGCGCCACGCGCGACCTGGCATCGCAGAGAACGCAACCAACTAAAATATCCTTGCCTTGCCGCACAACACAAAGCATCGCCTTGCCCTGCCGCACCGGACCCGGCAGCGCCTTACACTGCAGAGCACTACGCCGCCTTGATGATCGCCGTATCCAGCACTTGCCAGTTTACAACCACAAATCGTCCAAACGGACCTTTACGCGCCGGTCTGTAATCGCCCAGGCCAATTTTTCGGCCGGCGTCGTCGACCACCGACCGAACCAACCCCGGACTAAACATCGTGGTATCGACCTCGACCGTGAACGTCAGGCGCCACCTGTCGACCCGCGGCCGGTGGCACATGATCCGACCACCCGTCGAGGGGATCACCACCGATCGGCTGTCGACCTCCCAATGCTTAAGCGGCCGGTCCTCCTCGTCGTACAGGGCGCACACCAGTTCATCGACCACCAGGCCTGCCGGGATCAGCGAGCTCTTCATGGTCGTCAGCTTCGACTTGCCCGCCTTATGGAAGGTGCCCGCCGCGATGATGCACGAGAAAATGTTGGGGCCGGGAATGTACAGGAAACCGTCGGTGTCGGCGTAGCGCTTGGCTTCGGCCTGCTCTCGGGGCGTCCCCTTGTCGCCGCGGAAGGTGACTGCGGTGCCGCCGCTGACCTGAACCTCAGCCGCCTCGGTGAAGCGGTTCATCAGGAGAGGAGCCATACCTTGGATGGTGATCTCGATTTTCATTTTAGCATATCCTTTGCCGGTCTGAGCGGCGGTGAAGTTCGTTTAGTTTCCTTGCCTTGCCTAGCCCTGCCATGCACTGCGCCGCAAAACCACGCGCCGCGGTGCCAAACACGGCCGTACCACGCACTGCTACACACTGCTACACGTTGCAACGCCACACTGGGCAAGGCTCCGCCCGACATGGCAACGCCACGCACCGTTCACCCAGCCTCCCACACTTCGACCTGCTTGGCCAATGCCAAGCTGATGCCGTCGAGCGGCTCGTAGCCGGCGCGGTCGTATTCGCGGATGCGGAGCTTTTCGTCGACCGCCAATCGCCACTCTTCAGGCAGCATCGCTCGCCTCGCCAATACCGTTTCCAGTGTCTCGTGTGGAATACGGGTCATCAGCCCACTCTGTCGGGAAATAGAAACCCAGTCCGTTCTCGTGCCTTGATCCAACAGGCTTTGGCAGATTGCCTGCCCCTCGTTCCTTCTTCCATCGGCTAGCTAGAGGCCACCAACGCTCCTCAGCATCTCGCACCCACGTTACCGACCGCTTGGGGTTTTCCTTGTTTTGCGGAAATTCCGAAAAATCGCTTTTTCTTTCAGTGTTGGATAGTAAGTCAGTTCTTAGTAATGCATCCGTGTTTTCAGGATCAGGCTCTTCAGGATCAGGCTTTTCAGGAAATTCCTGATCTTCAGGAAATCCCTTTTCCTGCTTTTCAGGAATAGGGCGGTTTGGCTGGTCTTTCACGAGGTAGTTGATGGTCCCATCAGTGTGCTTCTCCCGGACGATGTAGCCCGCCAGAATGCACTCACGCACCATCGCGTAGGCCTTATCGCGCCCTACGCCGGATGCCTTCTGGAGGTCGCTGACGCGCACCGTCCAGTCATCTGGTTTGGTGAGAAGATACCACATCAGCCACCGCGCCTCGATCGATAGGCGCATATCGGTGGCAATCGCATTGGGAATTACCGTAAAGGCGCTATTGTGCTTACGGCGGATGATCATCAATGAGGCTCCCTCTAGGAAAGGGAAAAAGAAGGTGCGCGGCTAGGCTTCCTAGCGCCAAGGGGAGCTACCCCTGTTCGCCGACGCATCGACGATGATAACGCCGAGCCGGCTAATCCGGCAAGCACCATCATCGCATTTCCTGGGGACGAGGCGTCCAGCCGGAAACGCTCTTCTGCCGGGCCGTCCCGACGTAGCCGACCTTGCAGTGAACAGCGCAGTAGGACCGCTCGGCCACCTGCGGCTCGCCGCAAAACAGATATTGCAGCCCCTTTGCCGGAGCGTTCATCGGCCACCGGCACTGACCCCGCTCCAGGTCGAGCAATCGTACCGGACCCGAAACGATCACAGGGAGGGGGGCAGGACGGGCGATAACCACCGGGGGCACCGGAGGAGCCTTTTTCGGTTTTTGCGCCCTGGTGACGCTCCTGGGGGGCTTGGCGGCACGTTTGCGCTCGACACCTCGGGCATGGCTGCCGACGCTACGGACCTTCACCCGCTTGCCGCCCGACCACCCCGTGTTGACCCGCTTGTGACGCCAGTGTTCCCGGTGGCTCTTGCCGATGATGGAGTTCTTCGTGGCGCCACCGCCGATCACCTCGGCGATCGCGGACGCCGACATCTCCTCGACCTCCCACAGGATGCGGCAGCGCTCGACAAGCTCCGGCGTCCAGTTGACCAGGTGGACGTTCTTGCTCACGGCTCCCTCCGGTATTTCTCCGGGGCGGGCTTGCGGCGCTCGTTCTCGAGCAGTTCCTCCATGAAGTCCGCCTCGGTCGGCGGGCGCCATGGCGGGCCGACCGGGAGGTCGTCGAAGCTATCGGCCTGGCCGGCGACATAGCCCCGGTGCCAGGCGTACAGGTACAGGCCGATGCCGAGGATGGCGATCGAGATCGAGGAAAACAGGATGGCGGCCCAGGCGGAGATCACGGCACTACCACCCATTCGCCATTCTCGAGGGTCAACGGGCATTTCACGCGGTCGGGTGACCCGCGACGGACCACCGTCCCGTCATCAGGATTGAAGGTGCGATATTGAGATCGGCACGCCTCCCGCCAGGCAGCATCACCGTCCGGCGTGGGATCGGCAGCGGCAGGCTCGGTACCCTGCCGGCCGACCGCCTCCATCGCAATCCTGTTCGCCCAGTTGACGGTCTGCGCCGGCGGCAGGTCAGGCAGCGGCAGCACGTCGTACTCGACGAGCCAGGTACAGGTGCGGCGGTGACCGTCAGCCCTGATCTCGACCAGGTTGGCGTCGGCGGTCTTGAGGTCGACATCGTCGTGGGCGATGAAACCGAGATCATCGCCGATGAAAGTCAGGTCCAGCTGCGACCCGGTTCGGACCTCGACCTCGGCGATCGCCCTCGACCACAGGATGCAGTATTGAGGATCGGCCGCCATGACCTCGGTCGAGAGCAGGACGGCCGGAACCAAAACCAGCCATGCGGGGATCATGCCGCCCCCTTCTTGCGCTTTTTCTTGCTGACCTTGATAATGTTGAAGGGACTGACAACAGCGCTTTTGCGCTTGCCTAGGTCCAGAACCCAATGCAAATTATCCTCACGGAAGGCCGCCCGACCTTGGCGTTCATCTCCGCCTATCTGGACGGTGACGCGATCTCCTATCTCGATCATATCTAAAATCGTTTGTGCGACCGGACGAGATGTCATTCAGACCCCCTCTGAAAAGGGCGAGGGATTTCCTCCCCCGCCCCGTCTAGACATACCCGTAGACTGGGATGATACCAGCCTACGGACTACTCGACCGGGTCAACATGACCCTTCTTGCTGTCGAACTTGATCGCCCGCGGCTTGTTGCCGGCGCGATAGAAGTTCCAAGCCGAAATGCAGCCGAAGTACAATGCAGCCGGCTTGGGCCGGTCGATCGTCTTCTCCTTCATCTCGGTCAGTGCCGTGTCGAGCTGGCTGGCAGGATGAGTGTCATCCCCAGCCACGCCCCCGCGAGCAACGTGATCCCAGAAGACCTTCGTCTCGCCGGAGTTGGCCTGCCAAGTCGCCCACATCGCCGCGATCACCGGCTTGTAAGCCAGTTCCTTGGTCTTGGAGGAAAAGATCGACCCGTCAAGCCAAGCGATGAAGTCATGCGTCGCTTTCTCGTGCAGGACTTCATAACAGTCGTCGCCAATCACCTTGGCCCCGCCGACGATGGCGGTGTCGTAAAAGATGATCGCCTCGGCCGCCAACTTGACGACCTTCATATCCAGCCCGGCCAAGTCGGGTTCCAACTTGGCGTAGGCGCCGGCCACATCGAGCGGGGTGCGACCCGTGATGCGGTCGTCGAACTGCCGAAACAGGTTGACCAGTGCATACTCCGTCTCGACGTCATAGATGTCGCGATGGATCATGAGGCCTTCCGGCAGACTGCCGTTGAACTGGCTCAGCGCCTCCGAGGAGTGCTGTCCATTGCAACGGATCTCCTGACCCTCGAGTATGGCTGTCGCCCACGTGAAGGGTATCCCCTTCCCGGCCTCGATCTTCTCCTTGAGGATGGTGACGTGTCTCTTGTCGAGGCCACGCTCCACGGGTGACGCCGGCAGTGCCCGAAACTGATCGAGCACCTCTTTTGTCAGCGGGACGGTCTTACTGGACCTCAGGGTGAAGCCCACATTGTGATCGGACATCTTTTTCTCCTTCGATTGTCCGGTTCAGTCTTGAGGCAGGGTTCAGAGCCCTGCCTCACTCGTTCTCCCACTTCCCCATCAGGGTCTTCAGTTGGTGACCGAGGCGAGCAACGGCCGGCACGGAGATCGTGACGCCGTTCTTTTTGCCTTCCACCAGAAGCCCATCGAGAATGGGAGCGAGTTCCTCCAAGATGCGAGCGCGGCTTAACTGCCGGTCGGTCTTGAAAATGCGGTAGCGCTTGGAGCGCCCGTAGGGTTTTTCCTGAACCTCATAAGGATAGCCCTCCTTGAGGCGAACTTTCATTTCAAGCGCGTCGGCGAGTTCCTTCTCGTCGGTGTCGAGGTGGTTCGCCATGGCCTCGGCATCGTGCCATTTGCCGTCAGAGAATTTCTTGCCAACTGCCTCGCGTAGAGGACCAAAGTCGCGAGAGACGCGCTTCTTGGGTTCACCAGACGCAGCCACGGCGGCTTCGTCCTGCTCGGCGGCAAGGATCAGTTCCCATGTCTTCTGGTAGCGTTTGCGATCGTTGCCGGAAAATTCCTTGGTCTGGTTCCAGAAGACAGTGCGGAAGCGCTTCAGAGTCAGCGGGGTCTTCAGGGCGCTAATATCTTGATTTATCTCCCGGGAGATAAATCGAATAAACCCACCAAACATCATCAGGTGCGAGACTGCACTTTGAGCATACCCAACCTCGGTCGCGATTTGCTCCTGCGTCCAGCTACGGTCGCCGCTTTCGGCGAAAAGTTCGCTGATGGTTTGCTCGAAGCGGACGCCAGCGGTGTGCTTGGTGGTGCCGTAGGTCTTCCTGATCTCGTCCCAGCGGGTCTGAAACTCCTCGCGGGTCATCACATTGGGGATGACCACCACCTCTGCTTCGGGTGTGTGCTCACTTGTCGGAAACCCGGATTGATCGTTTGCGGTCACGATGCCGCCTCCTCGGTTTCAAAGCCGAACAGGCGCGGCGAAACCTTCTGGCCCCGGCGCTTTAGCTCCGCCTTGATCAGCAGATAGCGGTCGCTCGGGATATACCCGCGCGTCTTCCAGTTGCTGACGGCAGATGGATTGACGCGGGCGGCCTTGGCCGTCTCGCCAGTCCCGCCCAATGCCTCTACGGCCTGTTCAACGGTCTTGATCATGACCCCAATCTAATTCACGTTTCGTGGTTTGGCAATCTTTTTTTCATTAGCCGTGCATTTTCTCTTGACAGCATCACGGTCTGTGAATAGGTTGAGGACATCGAAACGGAGAGACGACATGACCGCCCCCCTCACCCTGCACGAAGCCCTCGCCACCCTGAACATCACATCCGCTCCCGCCGATGGCTCCGGTCGCGACCTGTACTGGAATGACCTTCCGCTCGGGACATACAGTGCATTTCAGGCGTGGGTGCTCGTTCGCGCTCTCCAGCCCTCCGTCGAACTTCCCGAAACCGTCGCCCGCGACCTAAACGAGATGGTGCTCTAATGACCGCCCCCCTCACCCCCCACGAAATCCTCGCCGACCTCAAGGCGCTCGCCCGCATCGAGGCCGACTGGAACGCCGACGGCCGCCTCGACGGCTACGCCGAGGACGACATCAACAACAAGCGGGCCGACCTGATGGACAGCCTCCGCGAGGGTCTTGAGACATGGGAAGACGTTGAGGGGACGTGGCACGCGGCAACCGGCGTGTTTGATCTTGAAACCCCGGTCGGCACCGGCAAGACCGAGATCGAGGCCATCGAGGATCTGCTCGAACGAATTGGAGAGGAGGTTTGACCATGTACACCTACAAGCCCCGCACGGTCGCCGAGATCAGGACCGACCTCCGCAACATCACGGCCGAGATCGCACGGGCCCATGATGACGACCTGCCCGACCTTCAGGACGACCGCGAAAGCCTCTTCGATGAACTGAACGAGGCCCTCGACGCCCGCCCCGCCGCCGACAAGTACGCCACTACCGGCCTTGACCTCATCCGGGTCATCAAGGCCTTCGGCGGCATCCCGTCAGACTGGGACAAGTGATGACCATCGCAAGCTTCTGGCAATGGCTGATCCACCTCGACCTGACGCCGGTCCTGTGGATCGCCGGCATCTTGGCGGTATTGCTGACCCTCGCGTTCATCCTCGGATCGATTGGCTTGGCTGCCGACCGCGCCCGCCAGCGCATAAACCAGAAAAAGTGGGCCACTAGGTCCGCCAAGGAGTGGGAAAATTGGAGCCCCCCTTCAGTGAGTGAATTGTTGGCTGATGCAGAAAGAAGTGATCATGACTGACGACCTCGCCCTCCGCCTCAAGGCCAGCCACAACGCCCAGACGGCGGCTCAAGAGATCCAGGCCGCCGCCGAGGAGATGCTCAAGCACGGCAACACCCTCTACAACGACCCCCACGACAGCGCCGCCTTTCGAATGGCGGCAAGGGCAAACATCCGCGCCACCGAGGCCCTCATCACCCTCTGGAAGATCAGTGAAACATATGGCTGAGGAGAAGCGCATCCGCATCCCGCTCTGGGTCAAGCTTGAAGCCGCGCTGATCGCGCTCGGCCTCGACCCCGACGCCGTCGACTGGCACCACGAGCCACCGCTGAAGATGCGCCCATGGACCGGCGAGGACTACGACCCGCCACAGTTGGACCCGCGCCACATCGTGCCGATGCCAAGGGTCAACCACCGGCAGCGCACTGCCACGGCCGACATCCCGGCGATCGCCAAGACCCGCCGGGTCACCAAGGCCGAACTGGAGTTCCGTGAGCGTCTTCTCGCCCGCATGAACGGCGAGCCTCGCACACCCGGCAAATGGCCCTCACGCCCATTCAGGAGCAAGTTATGATCGACTACAACACGCCCGAGAACCACGCTGCATTTTGCGCCGCCATGGCAACGGCGCAGGGCCAGATATCCAACATCACCAAGGGTGCGGTGAACCCGCACTTCAGGTCTAACTACAGCGACCTGGCCTCGATCCGCGCCGGCATCCACGAGGTGCTTGCCAAGAACGGGCTCTTCGTGATGCACAAGCTCGTCACCGTCGAGCGCGGCCTCGAGGTCCGCACCACGGTCGGCCATGCCGGCGGCTATCGCGAGCCCGAGAACGTGTTCTTCATCCCGGTGGCCCGCATGGACGCGCAAAGCCTCGGATCGGCCTCGACCTATGGGCAGAGATACGTCACCATGGGCCTGTTTGGCCTCGCCGGCGAGGATGACGACGGCAATGCCGCTACAGCGGCCGCAAATGGCCGCCAGGCGGCTCCGGCGCCGACCGGGCCCATCTCCCCCGACCAGGTCGAGATCCTCCGTAGCACCATCGTGGAGGTCGCCGCAGACCTGCCGCGGTTCCTGAAGGTCTTCGGCATCACCCGCGTCGAGGAAATGCCGGCGGCCCGCTACGAGGAGGCGAGGAAGATGCTCGACCTCAAGCGGCAGCAATTCGACAAGATCAAGGGCACGCAGGGCATGCCCGACGAGGGCACCCCATCCAAATACGCCGATCGTATTTACCGGGAAAAAGACCTCGATGACGAGGGCACCCAGTAATGGAACAGGGGAGCGCCGAATGGCATGCGGCCAGGCTGGGCAAGGCCACAGCCTCCCGGGTCGCCGACATCATCGCCAGGACGAAGTCGGGCTGGTCTACGTCGAGGGAGAATTATCTCGCCGAGCTCGTGGTCGAGCGCCTGACTGGCGTCGCCTATGAGGGCTACAGTAACGCCGCAATGGCGTGGGGTACCCAGATGGAGCCAGAGGCGCGGGCGCAATACGCCTTCGTCGCCGACGTTGACGTGGAGGAGGTAGCCTTTGTGCCTCACCCGCGCATCACTATGGCGGGGGCATCACCCGATGGGCTAATCGGGGCCGAGGGACTAGTCGAGATCAAGTGCCCACAGAGCGCGACCCACATAGCGACGCTCCTCGGCGAGCCGATCGCCGGGAAGTACGTCACCCAAATGATGTGGCAGATGGCATGTACCGGCCGAGCGTGGTGCGACTGGGTCAGCTGGGATCCCCGTCTCCCGGACTACGCTCGCATCCACATCAAGCGCATCCACCGTGACGACAAGGTGATCGCCGACCTCGAAAAGGCGGTGGAGGTCTTCCTCGCCGAGGTCGATGACCGGACAGAACAGATCAGGGCTTTGGGCCATGGCTAGAAACCTGCTCGTCCTCAACAATGATGCCGCCCGCGACAAGGCAAAGACATGGGTCGATACTTCTCCCCATGGCACCTACGTCGAATTTCGCGAGGGCAAGCGGAGCCTTCCGCAGAACGATATGATGTGGGCGTTGTTGACCGACGTGTCGAAGCAGATGCTGCACATGGGCCGGCGCTACCCGACCCATGTCTGGAAAATTCTGTTCATGGCCGCCATGGGCCAAGAGGTAAAATTCATCCCGGCTCTCGACGGCAACAGCGTGATCCCGCTAGGCTACCGCTCGTCGGAGCTCGACAAGGCCGAGATGAGCGAACTGATCGAGTTTATCATCTCCTGGGGGACCGAGCACGGCGTTATATTCCACGATCACGATCACGCACCCGCGGCGAGTACGGGCCGCGGCAGTCCCCTCCCCCGTCATCCGCCGCAAACCGGCGGGGGAGGGGCAACCCTTGCGAAGAGGGCGCCATCCGAGGACCAACCATGAGCGCATTCGACCCGAGCATTGGTTTTGCGGCATCGCACGACGGTGGTCCACCCGAAGTATGGTCTTGCCGCCGCACCCGGCGTGAAGCCATCGACCGCATCCACGAAGGGGCGATGGGTGTGGACGACTACCGCCGGCTTGACCGCGCCGGTCGATGGAAGCTGGCGAAGAAGAACGGCTGGCGCGTCGTCAAAGTAAAACTGGTCGAGGTCTCCCCATGAGCACATCCCCGGCCGACCTCGCGAGAGAGGAGGCTCGCAGCATCTGCGAATGGATGTGGGTGGAGCACGGCATTGCGGCGGACGGCTTGCACGACAGGGTCACCGCCCTGGCACTCGCCATGTGGGAGCGGGGAAGAGACGACGCGGCGAACGCGGTCCAGCGCATGTGGCAGGACACTCCGAATGTGCGCACAGACAGCGCGTTGACCAGCTTTCAGCAGAACGGTATCGGCCAAGGGTGCAGCGCCGCGATCAAGACCATCCGCGCTCTCGCGGCAACGGAGAAGAACGATGGGTGAGCGGACCACGTCCCCGGCTGACCTCGCGAGAGAGGAGGCAGACCGAGTGATGGACACGGTCGTATATCCCGTGCCACGACTTTATGATTGGCGGTCTTTCAATGGCGACCTTGCTCGCCGTGACGCCATCGCGGCCCTCGCACTCGCCATGTGGGAGAGGGGTCGCGACGAAGCGGAGGGCCTGTTGAACGACGGGGAGGAAATTCGCGGCGATGAAGCCGACCTGGTTGTCGAGGATATAGTTGGTCGGTTTGTAACGCGATGGAAAGGCGGCACGCTCGGCGGCGTTCCATCAATGAAAGCGGAACTGCGGAAAGCCCTCCGCTCTGCCAATGCCCGCCTGGCGGAGGTGACGCGGGAAGAGGCAGAGCAACGTAAAAATGCGTGGCAATTGCTCGATGAGGCGACCCGTCTCCGCACAGCCGCCGAGAGCGCGAGGGACTTCCTCGTCGATGACCAGTGCCAAGTCACAGCGGCGATTGACGCCCTCACCGCCGCACTGACAGAGAAGGTGGACAAATGATAGACGAGAGGCCGCGTCACATCTCTTTTCTGTTCGAACGTTTGCAGCCAGACGGCGGCGACACGTTCGCGTTCTTCGATGATTTGCTCCTCAAGTACGACCGTCTCCGCACAGCCGCCGAGAGCGCGAGGGACGATCTGCGCGACGGCTTCCCTACCCGCGCGGAAGTAATCCTCACCGCCGCCCTGACAGCAACTCCTGACAAGGCATAAGACATGTCGGAGCCATTAACCCGCCCTGAGCTCGTGCAGATCGTGCTGGAGCTCGCCGTCCGCCTGGCAGAGGCGACCGACCTCGAGGACGAGCAGGCCATCATGGAGGATATCCTCGTCTACGCCGCCTGCTACGGGATGCTCACACGACAGAAGCGTCCTGAACCGTGGCGTCCTTGATCGCTTGCAAAAAGATGTGGTGATAGCCGGCGATCAGTTCGTCATCGTCGTTGCCGTTGATGATCTGCCGGGCGTTGATCGGGTCGTCGGTGTCATCGTTGAAGTAGTCGCCCAGCTTCTTGCCGGTGAACCAGCCCTCGGCCATCCCGCGGAACAGGATCCGCGTCGCGATCAGGCTGTCGCGGGCCATCTCGGGATACTCGACAAGATCCCGCTCGTCGACCAGCGATAGAGCCGTCGAGGCATATCTGTAATTTTCCAGCCAAGTCAGCATGACGAAGCCGCGGCCGATGTAGGGCCAGTAGTCTTTGCTCTGGAGGTACTCGTCGGATCCGTACTCGGTGATCGGCCACATCCGCATGGCCGTTTCGTGGTAGGTGGTCGAGAGCATATACGCGAGCCACCGCTCGTCGGTCATCGGCGTGCCGCCAGCGCCAAATTCCCAAACCGCCAAAATGACGTTCATCCCGTCGACCTGGACCTGCTGCAAGGCTCCGCCGAAGAGCGGTCCCCGAACAGCGTCAAAGAAGATGTCTCTGTCGATCACGATACGCTATCCTCTGCATGCTGGTGGCATGGCCTGGCGCTGCGTGGCTGGGCGAGGTTAGGTGGGGCAGGGCTAGGCAAGGCAAGGCAAGGCAAGGCAAGGGAGGGGTCGCTTCGGCGGCCCCTTTTTATGGGAGGCTCACGCCAATGCCTGGAAGGATCGCCCGCAGCAGCCAGAGCAGCGCCAACAACAGGAAAACTATCCAGATGATCTGCTGGATCTTCGCCGGTATAGGCTTACCGACCACGCTGTCGAACACGTAGATGACCAGCCAGACGACACCAGCTGCAACAGCGATGTAAATCAACGCGATGATGACGGCTTCGATCATGGCTTTGTATCCTTCATTCCCATGTAGGTAGCGAGGCATCCGACCAGCGCCCCGCCCAGTGCCACCACCACCTGCGATCCGATCTCGCCCATGGTCAGGCCGAACAGGATTGCCAGCGGCAGAACGACAAACAGGCCAACCGCAGCGCTGGCGGCAATGACCAGGGCGGCGACGCCACGGAAGTCAAAGTCCTTCACAGACGGGTCGCCAGGAGCTTGAGGATGGCTTTAAGGGTGGCTCGGATCTCGGGCAGGGTGCCGGCATTGTCGTCGCACCAGGCGTCGATCTCAGGCCCCGTGGAGCCGTGCAGGAGGGCGAACAGGGCGACGACCTCGGGCGAGGCCTCGATCGCCTCGGTGCGCGGGGTCGAGGCGACCGGCAGAGCACGAAGCTTGTCTCGCCAGGCCTCCGGCGTCGTCCGCCGCAAGAGCAGGTTGGCGAAGACGGAATTGGTCATCAGACCATCGTCCCCATGAAGAATGTGCGTGTGGTGGCGCCGAACATCTTCATCGATCCGCTCGGCGCCGAGGATATAGAAAAACGCACGTCATAGACGTTGCTGCCGTCACACTGATCGACGATCACGAGCGTGCTGCTAGTGGCGCCAGACGCCGCTGTTTCCTGTAATATCGAAAGGCTTTTGAAGGAGACGCCATCCTTGTAAATGTGTAGAAAGGCACCCCCGGCAGGAATGGCCGCCGCTACCGTCGCGGTTATCATCGCGGTGCCGGCCGGAGGCGTCCATTTTGAAGTCGAGGTGCTGTAGTGTGCCCCGACGTTGAATTGCGCCGTGCCAAACGTGACCGGGTCGATCGTCCCGCCACCTGTAGCGTTCTGGTCGACGTTGTTCTTATGGGCGCTGAAAGACGACCGGGTCGAGGTGTTGTCTACGGCATACCCGGCCGCATAGTACATCCGGGTGCTGTCCATCACCACCTTGGTGCCAAGCGAAGAGCCCCCGCTTGTCAGCCAGAAATTGATCTTGCCGTCTTCCGTGCCGTCGAAGACATCACTCGCGGAGGCAATAATCGCGGCGTAAGCCGTCTTGACGTTGCCGCTATTCTTAGCATTAAAATAAAGGCCTCCGATGAGGTCGCTGTTGGCGGGCGAACTCGAATTGCGGTACAAATCGAGGACCGGCCCGCTATTGGCGTCAGGGTTGGTCGACAGCAGCTGCAGCGGGGTCGTCCCCGTCGTCGACATGACGTTGGTGCCGGTCCACGTGTTGGAGCCGGTCCAGGTGTTGGTGCCGCCGGGCAGCGGAAACCCGGTCACGTTGGTGATCGTGTAGCCGCCCATATTGAGGTTGCCGGTCATGGGCGCCACGCCCGAGCGGAGCAGCACCTGAGACAGGGACGCCGCAATATCGGTGATTGGCACGTTGTGATCGGCAGCGTCGATCACCGTGCCATCCGTCACAAGCGAATTGGCTGGCAGGGAATAGTTGCCGCTTCCATCGTAGGCCATGGTGTTTTCCTATCGGGGAATGAGGGCGTCCATGACGGACTGGATGCGGGGGTCGATGGGCGAGGACGGGTAGCCCGCGCCTTGGTCCGACAGGGCACCCGTGACCTGGGCGATGCTCGACCCTGGCGGTAGCATCGAGGCGTTGGGCTCGCGGGCGATCATCCGGTTGGTCAGGTATCTCTGGACACCCGAAGACATGCGGACAGCCTGCGGGAGGCGCTCGAACCCCCACTGCAGTGGTGCGGCAAACCCCGCGTCCCACCAACTCTTGTTGGGCATTGGAGCGCCGCCCGTGAACGGTAGCGGCGACATCAGACCAGAAGCAGCCGTGGACACATCCGGCAGGTCACCCTGACCACCCTGCCCGGTGACCATGTTGCGCTTGCCGTAAATATTATAGAGGCCCATCTGCAGGGCCGCAGGCGTGACTATCCCGAGGTTTGCCTCTCTTGATCGCGTTGACACCGCCTCCGCGAGAACCAGAAGGTTGCGGTATCGCCCTCGAAAATCCTGCCAGACGCCGGCATCCTCGGGGCGGACGCTGCGGTCCATCGCCTCATCAAGCGTCTCCTGTAAATCTCGCAGCACCATCCGCAACTGCGGGTCTTCGGTGCCACGAGCCATCCGGGACAGGCGCGAGCGGTAGGCCTGGTACTTCTCACCCGACATGACGGGACCGGCACCGGGTGCGGTGTAGAGGTCTTCGATCTCATTGCGGAAACGGTTTATGAACGGGGCGCGAGACGCCTCCGGCACCAGGTCGTTGTAGTCGTCGACACCGGCCGCAAGCCGGTTATAAGCCTGCTCGTCGAAGTTCAGGTTGTTACGTGACGCCACGTCCCGGACAACCCGACCTTCCCGCTGGAAGGCCTCGTGCAAGACCGGGCGACTTGCCACTCTCCCAGGTACGCCGGCCTGACGCATTGTCTCTGCGGTGAGGTCTTCAAGCTGCTCCATGCCACGCCCCTCGGCCGCGGCGCTCATGCGAGCCCTCTCCTTGGTCATGGTACGTGGCGATGCACTGACCTGCCCCTCGGTCAGGTGCCTGATGCCCCTACTCCGCAGGAGGGCGGCGTGGGCAGCGTTGATCTCATTAATATTGCGGGGACTGACGGCTCGCCCGAACGCGGTCGGCGACATGGCCCCCGCAATGCCGCCGAAGACTTCCGCCGGCCCTTCAAAGGCTGTATCTTCCGCCAGTTGGCGTCCGCCCTCGCTGCCGAGGCCGCTCAGGCCGCCGGTCAGGAAGCCCCACGGGCCGCCGACGATGCCGCCGGCAGCACCCTGCAGCCCCTTCGCGAGAAACTTGCCTTCAGACGTCTGCGGCTCGACAGGGGGCGGGGCTCCGGCCTCCGCCTGGCGTTTTTCGTAGTCGGCAATGTAGTCGCCGCTGGTCGGCAGGTAGTCCTTGATCGGGTTGCGCTCGTGGATTTGCTCGGGCGTGGTCGTGCCGCCGGCGAAGGTGCGGTCGAGGTAGCCACCCAGCTGCATGCCGCTCTCAAGGATCGACCCCGGTATGCCCTGGATGCCGATCAGGCCGCGCTCCAGTGCGGTATTAGCGACGCCGGGGGCCTCCTGACCGAATGTGACCTTGGGTTCGGCCGCCCGTGCGGCGGCGGCTTCGTCAGCCTCCTTTTGCTCCTGCAGGCGCACCTTGGCGCGGGCGATGGCGAGCGCCCTGTCCCGCTGTAGCTGGAGGTCGTCCGCCATCAGTTGCCCCCCTCGTAGAGCGCCTTGTCGTCGTCCGACATTACCGCCCACTCGGCCGCCGTCGGCCATTCTCCTGCGTAACCTTCCGGTTTAGGCGGCAGCGGATCGTCTGCCGGCTTATCAAAAGCACCAACCTTGTTGAGCATGAATTCCATTTGGGGCGTCAAAATTGAGCGCCGGTTCAGTTCCTGCAATTTCGTGCGGGCTTCCTTGATGGAGATAACTTCGTTCTCGGCCTGGGTGATGATGTTCGACCGCTCGATGTCAATTTGGGCCTTCGCCATGATGGCTTGGCCGATCAACTTGTTCGCGACGGGGTCTTTGGATAGGCCCGGCAGTCCCCGCAGCACGCCGGCATATTCGATGTCCGACTGCGAGCCGGTGCCTGCTACATGGAAGGTCGGTGCCATCTGAGAAATGAGTGAAGCGGCAAGATCGCCGGCCGTCGAGAAGCCTGGGAACCACTCCAGCAACCGACCTGTAAGCGGGCCGTCTGGGGCCGCGTTCAGGGCTTCCATCAGCACCTCTAGGCTTTGTGACCGCGACGCAGCGCGGTCGCCAGCCTCCTTGATCTTCGACCAGCGCTCGCCCTCGCTTTCCGAGAGCTTCTTGCGGAGCGCAGCATCGGCACCGGGCTCGCCCCCAACCGTTTGCGATACGCTGATCGTCCCTGCTTTTGTCCAAGTGAGACGGTCGACTGGAAGCGGCGGCAATTCGGCTTCCGGTACACCCGATGCTTTAGCCGCGTCTCTGGCCTGAAGCGCCTCTCTAACGTAGTCATTATATTTTGGATCGGACGGCTCGGTGCCGGGGACGACCGACGGCTTGCCGTCCGTTACCATCCAGTTGCCCGCCCCGAGCGGCAAGCGCATCGCCTTGGCTTCGTCCGTCGTCAGGAGCTTGGTGCCCGGAGGTGCGCTCCACAGCGCCTGGCCGGTAACCGGGTGATAGGCCGTGTTGTTGATGATCTTCGGCTCGATCTTCGGCCCCTCGGTGACGTTGCCCTTGGCATCGATGCGGGCGTTGATGGTCGGGTCGATGCCCTGATCGCGCTTCTCGGCGTCGGTCATGGCGCGGGTCGGCGTCTGTGCCTGGCGGAGGTTCTCGATCGCCGCCTGCAGTTCCACCCGGTACTTCGGGTCGGCCTGCTGCAGTTCCTGGTCGAGCATGGTCTTGGCGATCGCCAACTGACCGTCGTTGCTCCACGGGTTCTGGATGACGGCGATGGCCTTTTGCGCTGTGTCCGAAAGGCCACCGCCCGCACCCGGAGCGCCGGGCGTCCCGGCAGGGCCACCAGCACCCGCCATTGCAGTCGCCACCGGGTTGGCAGCGCCGCCGGCAGGGGCGCGAGGCCCGCCTCCGAACAGCCGACCGATGATGCCGCGCCCACCACCACCCGCGAGGGTGTCGGTGCCGGCGCCGCCCGTGAGGGCAGCCGCGACCGGGGATACGCCCGGCGACAGGGCTTCGTGACCGGCGCTCGCCACTGGATCCATCAGGCCGCTGGTCTGCGGCAGGGGATCGACGCCAAGGGCTTGAGCCACAGGGGCTACCCCAGCACCGGCCGGAGCCACCGGAGCGACTGGCGGGGCTGCTACGGGGTCTGCAGGCCGCACTGGCGGGGTGGGGATGGCGGGATAGTCGGTGCCGGGGATGCCCCCCTCGTATGGTGTCGCGCCTCCGGCTGGGACGAAGGCAGGGGCTGCCGGGATGATGGGTTGGAAGTCATCCTTGGCGGCGGGATCGAAACTGAGCGCCTCGATGGTGTCTCGAACCGCTGGAACCGGCGTCAGTGTGTCACCGCCAATGCCTCCCCTCAGAGCCTCGGTGACGGCAGGCTGTCCGCCGCCACCCGCGAGGGCAAAGACACTTCCGCCAGATCCGTCGAGCGGTCGCCCAATGCCGCTGGCGCTCGGCGGGGAAGCCCCGCTGGGACGGCCACGGGCTCCGGCCACCTCCATGTGCCACGGCTCGTTAGACAGCGGGAAGCTGAACCCAAACTTGCCCGCATTCTGGTGCGCCCATTCCCGCGCCCGCTTGGAGGCAAACTTCCAGTCGATGGCGTTGCCAAAACCGTGCTGCGACCGGCCGGGAGGGGCCACCCACTTGCGGGCCGCCGAGGCGGAACCGTACTTCTTGAGAGCGCCTTGCCAGAGCCGTTCCTGTGTCTCCGGCGAGCGGAAGCCCGACATCACCCGAAGCTCGTTCTGGATGTCGGCCGGGGCCGAGGAGATCATCGCCCCGAGGCCGCTCGACATCTCGGGCTGGAGCCCGCTGAAGCTGTCGCCCCGCGCCGCCGCCCCACCCGTGGCAAACGGCGAGAAGTCGAAGGCACTAGTCGCCCCTACGGGACCGGGGTCACCTACGGCTCCGGCTACCCCGATCTCTCCACTTTCGTCGCGGGCAGGTACTATGTTTTCCTCATCCCATCCGGTCCACTTATTCTTCCGCTTTGGGCGAAGCGTAGCTTCCCGCACCAGCGGCGTGTCGCTGCCGGCCAGGGCCGACGTGACAGCCGCAGTCCCGCCGCCGCGGTTAATGCCCTCCCATTCGCCGATGCCTGCGGGGCCGCGCCCGTACCACGGCTTCCAGCCGCTCTTGGCGGCGTTCTTCAGGGCGTAGTCGATCTGCGCCTGCCAGGTCGAAGGGTCGGTCAGGTCGCCCTCAAAGCCCGCCCCGAGGCCCTTGGTATGAAGCTGGAACGGCCCGTAGGATGTCTCCCGGACGCCGTCCTTGACGACATTGCTCTGCCATGTGCCGGGCTGTAGGCCTTCGTGCTTGGCGAGGTTGACCGCGACGTCTGGATCTACGCCATACTTCGGCGCCGAGGCGCGGATGTAGGCTTCCTGCGTCGCCACATCCGGGATACCGGCAACCGACATATCGGTGCCACCCGCCGGCACTACACCGGGAAGGGCCGCAGTCTCACCGGCAACCGGCGTCCCGCCGCCACCGAGACCACCGAGGAGGTTGCCGAAGAGCCCCGCAGCCCCAGCCTGTCCCGCCGCCTCCTGGCGGGCGAAGTTGCGCTCCATCAGGGCACCTGCGATCGACGAGCCCAACGACGACAGGCCACCGCCGATCGTCGTCGGAACCGCACCGCCGCCCAGCATCGCCTGCGCCACCGCACGGCGCCGCTTGAGCGTTTCCGGGCTTTCACCGAGCTCCGGCCGGAAGGAAAACAGTCCGCCGCTCGACATCAGTATGCTCCCATTCCGCCGACGGGAACCCGGAGGTCGGGGAACCGGCGTTTCAGTTCCATGATAGTTGCTGCCTGCTCAGGCGTGAGCCCGCCTGCTGCGGCCGGAGGAGGTGCGCTGACCGGCTCGGTCATGGGCATCGCCGCCGGCATGCCGCCGCCAGGAGGCATCATGCCGGGGCCTGCGCCGCCCGCCAGGGCGTTGGCGACCGCCGCCTGACCACCACCCGGCATCGGACCCATCGGGATCGCCTCGGGGCCGGGGGAGGCCATCCCCGGCACCACCAGTTGCTGGCCGGGAACAATAAAATCCGGGTTCTGAATGTCGGGGTTGGCCTCGATGATCGCCTGCGGGTCGACGCCGAGCCGCTCGCCGATGTCCCAGATGCTGTCCCCCTTTTCGACCGTGTAGGTGCCGGTGCCGTCGCCGACCGCCTGGTCGTAATTGACCCCCTTGATGCCGGTCGCTGGATCTTGCACCACCGCAGACGGGTCGACCTTCTCGACGTCCTGCGCCATGACGCCGGTTTGCATGTTGCCGTCGCCGATCGAGAACTCGTAGATGGGCAGGCCGTCCTGCGTCTTGCCGACCTGCTGGATGTTGTCCTTGATGCGCTCGTCGGAGGCGATCGCCGCCCCGCCGAGCTTGCCAATAAGGTCCAATCCGCCGCCCATCATGCCGCTCTTATTCGCCTGCTCCTGCGCCCAGGCTTTGAACTGCTGGTCCCAGTTGGTGTTGATCGCGCCGGGGTAGTCGAAGTACGGGCTGCCCTGCGGCTGGGAGCCGGTGAACTGCGGCATGTTGGGCTTGCCGCCGGTCAGGGCGAACTGCAGTTCCTGCATCATACGGTTTCGGTTCTGGAACTCCTCACCCGCGTACTGGCCCCGCTCCGCCAATTGACGAGCCCGCTCAGATTGGCTCTGACCGAATTGCTGGGCCTGTTCACCCATGCCGAGGGTTCTTGCCCCCGCCAGTTGACCGAAGCGCTGCTGGTTGCCCTGCAAGCGGCTCTGCCATTCGGCCTGCTGCTGGTTGGCCGCCTGTCCCCAGCCCATAAGGGCCAGTTGGTTATAGGCGTCGTTCTTGGCTTCGTCCTGCTGGGTCATGGCGGCTGCATAAGCCGGCGTACCGCGCCGGATGCCCTTTTCCAGCAGTTGGGCCTCCTGTGTCGCCGCCTCGCGGGCAAACCGCGGGTCGAGCCGTCGACTGCCGAGTTGGTTGATCCGCTCTTCTACGGCTTTGTTGCTCAGGTCGAGCGGGTTGCCGCTCCACGCTTCACCGCTGAGATCCTTGCCTGGCTGGTAGATGTTGCCGCCGATCTCGCCGAGGCTCCTGGTGTAGTCGAAGGGAGTGAGCCCGAAATTGCCCATCCCGCCGAGCATCTGGTTGCCCTGCTGGAGCAGGCCGATCTGGTTGGCGTTTGACAGGTCGTACTTCTGCTGCTCCTCGGGCGACAGCGTGATCCGCTGCTCCATCCTCCGCGTCTTGTACTTCTCGCCGGTGTAGGGGTCGGTGTAGGTGACCTTGCGGACGTTTCCCTTGGCGTTTCGATCCGCATACCAGCCCGTATCTCCATAGGGCGACGAGGTAGCAAAGCCCTCCACCTTGCGATTGGCGTCAGCCATGCCCCAATTGCCGCCGACGCCCGTGCTGATCAACTGGTCGAGGTCCGGCGTGTCAGGTGCCGACTTGCTTCCACCCATGCCCATGGCATCTATTCCTTGTAAAAGCCGTTTGTCTTCCAGGCGTCGTCGGTCAGGATGTTGAGGATCTCGTCCTCATTCCGTCCGCGCAGCCGCGGCAGGCGGTGCTCGGTGAACCCAAACCGCCGCAGGATCTTCAGCATCCGCTCGTTCCGCTCGCTCACCCGCAGGACGACTGCCTGGCAGCCCAGCCCCAAAAACGGCATCGCAAACATGTGATAGAGCACCTGCCGGGTGAGCCACCGTGGCGTCGTCGAGGCCGCCGACATCTGGAGCACCCCGCAGCGCCGGCTCCAGTCGTGATAGGCGACGACCGCGATCAGGTCGTTGGTCCGGTCGAAGATGCCGAGGGTCGAGAACGGCCCGTTCAGTGGGTAGCCCAATCGGCCCTCGAGCCATCCGCACATCCTGGCGTTGGCCTCTGGGTTGCTCGAATTGCCCCAGACCAGGTTCAGGTGACGATCTCCGCGACGGTGTAGGTCAAGTCGATCCTGACGAGCTCGGTATCGAGCGGCTGCACCGCACCGCTGGTCAGACGCAGGGCAGGAGACAGCGACCGGCCGGGACCACCATCGACCGACACCCAGTCCTGTACGGTGTATAGCGGCGGTTCATCGCCGCCGCCCCAGACATCGCCGGTCCCGCCATTGCCGACCGTCCCCCACAAGGCGCCGCCACCCCATATGGCGCCGCCTGCGACCGCCGGCGCCGCCGGCACCGCCCACAGATTGAGAGGCCGGATATCATAGTCGAAGAACGTCTTGATCGATGCGTTGACCCGGACCGGGGACCGCAGCACGGCGCTCGCCATCTGGGCGATCTTCTCGGACCCCGGCGCACCCGCGTCCTCGAACAGAGGCACGATCGTTGCCGTGTAGGGCAGACCCTGGTCCGCGCCGGTGATCCCCACCTCGACCACCTTGCCCGCCGTCGAGCCGAAGAACAGCCGGTCCCCAAAGACCGCCAGGCACCTGGCGTTGAGGCCGGTGAAGACGGTCCACGCCCCGGTTCGCAGGTTGGCGACGAGCCACTTGGTTTTTGTCGCTTCGATGGTCGGCAGCATCACCACCGTCATCGAGCCGGTTGGCCACGTCTTGCACCTCCATTCGGAGGCCGAACGCAGGCCGACCTCCCGCTTCCAGAGATCCTCGATCGCGTAGGACAGGGAGGACGGGGCGAGGGCGGCCACGTCGCGCTGGACGGCAACCGACAGCGGCACCAGGCCAAGGTCGGTGGCAATGATGACGTCGCCGCCGGCACGAATGTGCGCCTTTTTCCCCATCGGCATTCCGCTGCGATAGACGCCCACCTGCCCCCACTGGTCAGGGTCGGACGGGTCGATGCCGACATAGACGGCGATTTCGCCTTCGTTACCGATCGAGTTGCTTTCATTGCCGGTGACGAAGATGCAGCGACTATCCAGACCGTCAGCGCTCTCGATCGACCACGAGGAGCCGAACAGCAGGCTGCCTCCGAGGGCGAACACCCCGCCCATCGGCAGAACGGTCGCCTGCCCGCCGATACTGTCCACCGCGAGATACCAAGCGTTGAGAGTGTTTTTCTCGATGAAGTAAAGCCGGTTTTTGTAGACCCAGACGTAGGACCAGATGTTGGTGTTAACGCCCGTCGGCAGGCCGGTGATGCCCGCCAGGCGAAGCGTCGACGTTCCGTTAACCAGGGCGGAGCCGCCGCCGGTCAGTGCCTCGTTGTCCTGGAAGGTGCCGACCAGACTGTCAACGATCAGCGTCCCGGCCGCGGTCGTGCCGGAGATGTTGCGGACAATTGCTGTCGCGCCACTGGTGCCTCCCGTGATCGTCACGCCAATGACAAACGGCACGGTTCCGGTATCGTAGGGCAGGGTGTGGAGGTTCGAATACAGTTTCCGGGTACCGTTGGCGACTGCGGCACCGCCGGTCGGATCAGTCAGTGGCTCATTGTCCTGGAATGTGCCGGTGACGTTGGAAATGGTCAGCGTCCCGACCGCAGTGGTGCCGGTTTTGGCGGTGATCGTCCCCTTGGAGGTGCTGGTGGTCCCGGTGACGATCTGGCCGACCGTGAAAGCCCCGGTGCCACCATCGTAGGCCAGCGTGTAGCTATTGCTCGCCCTCAACGGATACCAGAATTGGCCGTCATAGACCCTCATCGCGTCGGAGCCATTGACCCCGACCAGGAATGTCCCGCCGGTGGTGGCGAACTGTGTCACCACCCAGTCGCCCGACGTCAACCCCGTCACCACCGCTGTCAGTGCGATCGGGTTGGTGATGTTGTAGATCGTGGTCGCCGTCGCCGCGAAAAACTCTTCCTGGTTACCGCTGAGGTAGGTCCACATCTCCTCGACGTTGGCCGAGCCGCCGCCGACGGTCGTATAGAGGCCCGAGCCGCGGCGGATGGTGGCCCCTGTGGCGGTCGGGAAAAAATTCTCGAGCACCATGGCCGCAGGCACACCGCGGGGCGTGGCAAGGCCCTTGTTGGCGACGAGGCCGCCGACCGGAGCCGGCCACGAGGCGAGGTCCGAGGTGCGGGGACCGGGCTTTGGTCGAGGGCGGAGATACATCAGGGTTTCACTATCGTAAAATTACCGGGCGCGAGCCCCACAAACGATTTGCCGCCAAATTCCTCGTCGTTGACCACAACGTGGCCGTAGCCCTGCTCAACAAGAGCCTGTCGGGCCTTCTCTGCGCTACCTTTGTCCGTAATGAACCTCTCAAGCGCGTCCAGCGACTTGAACGACTTGCCCTTGCCGCCAACATCCACCGGCAAAGAGTGCTTGAACCCCATTTTCCCGGTTATGTCTTTCTGGCTAGCCCACGGTCCCAATCCGGCAAGGTTGGTTGCCCACGGATCGTCGCCCGTCTGGTTCAGCCTCGTAGTATTTCCAAGCCGTCCCCAATCGTATCTTTCGAATGGGGCGTCTGTAACGTGATAAGCGCGAATACTTGGCACCCGCTGCCCTGCTGCTTGGTTCTGGAAGTCGATGTCCGGCATGATCTGCTGCACCGGCAAGGCAGGCTCACCGCCTACTACGCTCCCTGTCTCGGGGCTGTTTATACCACCAAGTCCGAGGATTTCATCCTCCGGCCCGCCCGCCACCTGCGTGAAGCCCATCCCGAAGGATGGCTGCTGCATCCCCATGCCGCCCGCCATCAGCGGCGGCGGAACCGCCGGCATCACCGGCTGCGGCACCAGTGCGGACAGGACATCCCGCAGCGCCATGGCTACGGCCCCAGAGCCCACGGGTAGGCGACGGAGACGTTGCCCGGCATTCGCATCGGCCCGGTGGCGAATATCCTCGAGCCCTTGTCGCGCCCGCTTATTTCGTTAAACGCCTTGGTAAAATTAGCCTCGTCCTCGCCGTGGTCGAGACGCTTGTTCTGCCTCCACCTCCAGATGATACCGAGCCGTAGCAGCTTGCCGACGAGGAGAAAAACGTCAGTATCCGCCGTGAAAGCATTCTTCGGAACATCAAACTCATCAGCCGCGAAATTGCCGGAGATGTACGGAAACTCGGCCACGGCCCCGTCCGGGATGACCGGGTAGAACTGAAACATGCCGCCGTAGAGCGTCCAGCCTCCCGGCATACCGATCCCGCCGCCGACGCCCGACGATCGCATGGCGAGAAACTCGTTGACGTCGGTGATCCGCCCGTAACCCATGCCGCTGGCGTTGATCACGTCGGCGTGAAGCGGCATCCGGCGATAGTCAGTGGGGGCAGGGTAAACGTCGGTCACCCCGTCGCCGACAAAACTGGCGATGCGACCGAGGGTCTGCCAGTCGTGGCTGTCGGCGATGTCCCGCCCGACCTCGGTGGCGAGGTCGACGATCTCCATTTCGAAGGTCTCAGTCGACGAGGCGAAGGTCGTGGGCTTGCGGCCGACCAGCCGTATGGCTGCCGACTGGCATTCGGTGAGCAGCGTCATTTGTTCTTCCTCGTCGTCATGCTATAATCTCGCCATGACCGAACCTAAGACAATCCCGACCGCCAGTCTCTGGGACGAAGACGGCCGCTGGCAGGGCGATGAGCCCATGGACCTCGCGACGATGGAGCGCCTGGCGCTGATCCTGATCGAGCGCGACCTCGACAACCAGCGTCTGCGGGGTCAACTCGACGACTGGGAACCCAGCGTGCCGTCCTCTTAGAACCTACCGCCTGTCCTGTACTTCGGCTGTGCTGCCTCGGCCTCGCTGGAGCCGCCTCCGGCGAGCAGGATGCCAATCGGCACCGCTATACCGGCCATGTTGTAGAGCGGCATCTTGGAGAGGACGATGCCCTGCCTCACCACCTCTTCCGGCGCCATCCCGGTGATCCGGGCCGTGCGCTCGACCGCCTCGTTGACGATCTCTATCATCGGCTTGGCGCGTTTGCCCTTGCCGCTGGAACCGCCGCCCTCGGTCTTCTTGTAGCCCGACCAGGCGACCTCCTGCAGTTGACGCGGGTCGATCCCCAGTTCGGCGGCTACCCGCTGCACGAGCTCTTCGTGGGGCCGGTACGCCGTTCCCTTGAAGTCCTGCTTGGGGTGCTGGAGGATGTAGGACATCTGCTCGTCGAGGGTAACGGCGTTCTTGTCGCCGAGGAAGTTGCCCGAGAAATTGTAGCGCTTGGGGTTGTCAGGGGTCAGGCCCTGCGCCGCGATCTTGTCGGCCATCTCCATGTTGCCGCCGACGTAGCGGCCGCCAATCGGGGTAGACAGTTGATGCGAGGCCTCCGGCGACGCCGGGAGGCCCTGCGCCTGCTGGAAGTTGGCGAACATCGCATTGCGGAGGTTGTCGGTCGGACTGGAGCCTCCCGTGGTGGCCGCCATCTGGTCGGCAAATTTCTTCTGGAACTGGACGCGGCCCTCTTTGGGACCGTACTCGCGGATGAACTCCTTTTCGAGCTGACCCATCATGTACCAGTTGACGGCACCGGGGTCATCCTTGCCGAGATTGTAGTAATGGACCAACCGCTGCGCCAACTCGGGGTTGGAGGTCCGCGCCGCCATCTCGGCGACCGTCTTCGCCGCCTTGGGCGGGGTCGCGGTGCCGCGCACCGGGTACTTGGTCGGGTCTACATCGTAGCGCTTGGCGGGGTCAAAATACGGCTTGTAGTTTCCGGCCTCGATCTCCTTCTGGATCTTGGTCGAGACGTTGGTCAGCGCAGTTTCCTCGGCGGTCTTCGCCTTGCCGTAGTAATGCATGGTCGTGTCGAGGGGCTTCGTCCGCCAGTCGGGCACCACCTCGGGGCTGACCTTCTTGCCGCCCTGCTTGAAATTTACGGTTGGCGGTCCCGGCACCGGATAGCGGGCGGCGAGTTGCGGCATGAGGCCCATCGGGGCCGAATTGCTGCCGATCACCGCCAGTGGGTTGATCGCCCTGGCCGGAGGAGCCGGGGCTGGCCTGACAAAGCCAGACGCCCTCGGGTTGCCGGGAACAAAGACCTCGGTCGGAGGAGGTCGCACGGCCTTCGCCGACCTCCTCCCGGCTCCCTGGTTCTGCAGGTCGAGGGCTGGCATGATTTGCCGTACCGGCAAGACGGGCTCGCCGACCAGGACGCTGCCCGTGTCGGGGCTGTTGATGCCGCCGAGGCCGGTCAACTCGTCCTCCGGCCCGCCGGCCACCTGGGTGAAGCCCATGCCAAAGGTCGGCTCCGGCTGAAAGCCGAAGCCACTGAACGGAGCCGGGACAGCCGGCATCACCTGCTGCCGTGGCACCAGTGCGGCAAGGACATCCCGCAGCGCCATGTCAGGCCGCCTGGGCTGCCTGGGTGGTCTGATCGAGATCGACCGCCATCCGCAGCAAGGTCGACCGGCCCGGATTGCCCCGTATCTCCCCGCCCCGCTCCTTAATAAATTCCCTCAACCGCTCCTCTGTCATCTCGACGAACTTTACGCGCGGGTCGGCGCCCTGTGCCGCCATGTCGGCGACGCTCTGCTTGAGGCGGACATTTTCCGCGGCGAGGGTTGTTACCTCGGCCATGCCGCTGGCACGGTTGAGATACTTCTCGGCCTTCTGCTGCTGCTCCAGCCCGTTGGGGCCGAGGTTCTTGAGCGGCTGCCCGGACATCGCCGCCAGTTGCTCGACGGTGTAGACGCCGAGCGCCCTGAGCGTTGCCTGCTCCGCCGGGTTGAGAAACGTGGTTTCCGAGAGCGGCGTACCCTCGACCACTTGCGGCTGAGAGGCCCTGTAGCGGTTGACCTGGGCCTGGAAGCGCATTTCGTAGGTGAGGATCTGGTCGCCGTGCTTCTTCCATTCCTGCCACACCGGATGGTCGCTGGTGCTCTCGCGGTCGGCGGGCCGCCGGATGGTGACCATGTCATAGGTCTTGAATATCGGCCGCCCTTCGCGGACCGAGGCGGCCTCGTCCTTATCCGTCTTCGACCAGACGACGACGTTGAGGGTCTTGTCCCTCTGGCGCTGCTCTTCCCAATCGAACTCGCGATCATACGCGGGCATTATTTATCTCCATAAAAGAAAAGCCCCCGGTGGTGCCGAGGGCTTGAGGTGGGAGGTTGCTTGGGAGGGGTCAGTCGACGCTGACGTCGTTGTCGGTGGCGAGCTGGACGAGGGCCGCCTTGCTGGCACTGGACGGATAGTCTACGCCGGCCTTGTCGAGCGCCGCCCTGAGCTCGGTGGCGGTATACTCGTTGAGGTCGACGGTCTCGCCCTCGGCGCCGGCCTCATCCTTGCCCTTGCCCCCGCCGGCCTTGGCCTTGCTCATCCTGGTCTCGAGGCCGAAGCGGTCGGCGTAGCTGATCGGGTCGCCGAGGTCGTCCTTCTTCCATTCGGCGTCGGCCGGGCCGGCATACATCACCTCGCCGGTGCCGCGGACCTTGATCTCGAGCATCTCGACCGGCTCGTCCTCGACGTCGGGGTCGGCGGCCTTTTCCTTGATCCTCGCCCGTTCCTTGTTTTCCCGGCGCTTTTCCTCGGCCCTCTCGTCGATGTAGATCCGCGTCTCGAAAACGTTATCCTGCTCGGCAGCCGGGTGCCGGGTCCGCTCGGCCTTGGCCACGAGGGTGCCCTCGATGGCTTCGGTGTCCTGGGTGTCGGCGGGACCTGGTGACGTATTGGGGTTAGCGGCCATGAATGACCTCCTGTGGGGATGAAAGGGGAGATGAAAGGGGCGGCCCGAGCCGCCCCCCCGTTGGCTAGGCCAGGGTCTTCTGCAGCCAGGCGCGATCGCCGATGGCGTGGGCCGCAGTCCTCGTGGTCCAGGCGCCGGCGCCGGTGGCGAAGGTCATCGCCGGCGGCGTGCCGGTCTCCGTCAGGATGACGACGGTGCCGGCCGAGGCCACCGCGGCGCTGGCAATGGCCTGGATGTAGGCGTGCCCGTCAGAGGCCTGGATCACCGACCCCAGCTGCGGCGAGCCCTTGCCGAGGTTGGCGTCCCAGTAGCCATAGGGCTCGCTGAGGGTGTCGAGGAACCCGAGGCTGGGGGTTATCGAGAATGCCATTGTAGTCTCCTTTCGAGGTTAGGGTTCGTGAATGGGTGTCTACGGGGCGCTGTCGTAGAAACGGGCGTGGAACAATGGATTGACCATCGTGAGTTCGCCCATCCAGCCCACGAATTGCGCGATGGCATCTTGATTTATGGGCATCTGGCCGTCGCCTTTGAACAACGGATCGAAGTTCCGCCCCGGGTTGTAACGCATTCTCAGGCTGTCGGTTTCGAGGAGGAAGGTGGTGTTGGCGGGCATCAGCGAGCCCTTGCCGCCGCCGAAGACGATCTCGGCCCGGCGCCCGACGCCGATGTATTCGAGGCTGGTGAAGCCGAGCTTGCCCATGCTGGTGGTGTCGTTGATCCTCTGGATCGCCACCGTGGCGGCATCGTAGGCGGCGTAATGCTCCGGCGACATCAGGAGGAGGTCGGGCGCCCTGGTGCCGCGGGTAAGCTGTCCGAAGATGCGGTTGAGCATCGGCCGGATGGTCGTGCTGTTGACCTGGGTACCGATGTCGGTGGCGAACGAATTGGCGTCGTAGGAGCCCGTCCGCCAGATGGTGTTGAGGTTGCGGTCGATGCCGCCATAGACGTTGGTCGGGGTGATCGGCACGGCCAGGTTAAGCCCGCCCAGTTCCTTGCCGCCGAAGCCCGTGCCATCCGAGAAGAGCGAGGCCTCCATGCCCTCGCGGAGGCCGATCTCGGCGGCCTGGATGTAGGTCCGCATGACGTCGCGGATCTGGTTCGACCCGGCGTTGTTGAGGATCTCCTCCCGGGTCAGGGAGATGGGCACGACGCACATTTTCGGCGTGAAATAGGCGTCGCTGAGCAGTTCTTTCGGCGGGTTGGCGAGGAAGTCGTAGCCGCTGTACCACTGGATGCTGGGAAGGTCGAGGAGCAGGCTCTGCCTGATCTTTGGCCCGCTGTAGGTCTCCCAGAGGCCCTTGCGCTGCAGGACATTGAACAGCGGGATGGCCTTGGAAACGATGTCCTGCCATTCCGGGGCTCGGTCCTCGAGCGCCATCGACAGGATTTGTCCATAGTTTGGGTTGGCGGGGTTAATTGCCATTTGAGGTGTTCCTGATGGTTAGAGCCCTGCCTTCAAGAAGGCGCGGTCGAGGCTCTCGTCGATGGAGGAATGCTTGCCCTTTTTTGCCGGCAGCGACGGGTCTGAGCCGTTGGCCGGCGAGCCAGCGATGGATCTGGTGCCCGCGCCATTGGCGGGGCGTGGCTCCGGTGTGATCGAAGCCTGTCTTCCGGTCGCCGGGTTGAGCCGGTCGGCCAATTCGTAAGCTTTTGCCAGGCGCTGCTCCGGTGGCCCCGGCGGCACCATGCCGGGGAGCTTCAGGAGGTTCTGGATGCTGTGCTCGATGTCGGGAGCCGACAGCTCGTCGAAGCGCGGCTGCCCCTTGGCGAAGGACGTGACCTTCTGCTCGATCGCCTGGGTCTGGGCCTGCTGCTGGACACTGGCGACGCCCTGTAGCTGCTGCTTGAGGCCGGCGATCTCCTGGTGGAGGGCAGTGAAGGCCTGACTGTGTTCCGCCTCGCGCTGGTCGGGCGTCGGCGCCGGCTGGTTGAGGATGGCCGCTGCCAGCTGGCGCGGCTCGACCCCGGCCCGCTTTAGGACGCGCTGGATGCCCTCCCATTTTTCGGCGGGATCGTCGGAGGCCAGTTGCCGCTCGATGGTGACGTAGTTGGCGAGCGCCTTGGGCAACGTCGTCCCGGTCTGCTTGGCGAGCTCGTCGAATTGGCGGACCTCGTGGTAGCTCTCGGCCGCCTCACGGTATTTGCTGTAACCGTTCTCGAGTTCCTTGATGGCGCGGTGTGCCTCGGCCTGGACCTCGGGCGGAGCCTTTGCCCATGCCTGCTTGGCTTCGGGCGAGAAGCGGGCCGGCGGCTCGGCGTGCGGGGCGTTCTGGGCGGGCTCAGGGGCCTCGCCGTCGCTTTCGGCGGCCCTGGGGGCAAAGCGCCCGCGCTCGCCGCGTTCGCGCTCTGGCGGGGCCTCTGCGGGCTTCCTTGCTGGGGCCTCGTCCTTGGCCTCGGTCTTTGGCTTCGGCTCCGGCTTCGCCCTGGGTTCGGGCTTGGCCTCCTTCTCGGCCTTGGCGAATGCCTTGTCGAGGCTGTCATCGATCGAGCGCTGCTTCTCGGCAGAAGGCGGCTGGCCGCGTGTGGTCTCGCCGCCATCGGTCGGGATGTTGTGGCCACTGCTCGGGTTGGGAATGTACGGGGCGTTGGTGTCGATGACCACGCCTCCTTCGGCAGGCGCGGAGGCGCCGGCGCCGGGGGCACCAACTTCTGACATTACTGAGATCCTTGTCTGAGAAGGGGTAGTTCAGGCCGAGGTCAGAACACCGTCAAACGGGTCAGGTGACCGCCGCCCTGCTCAATTCGACCCAGCCTGGCGTAGAACTGTCGTACATCAGCACCATCCGATAAAGCACCGAGGCGAGCGCAAAGTCCGCGCCAGCCGCTAGACGGATATTGCCGAGGTTGTGCTTGATCGTTGGGTCACGGCTGGAGGAGAGGCTGCGCAGGACCAGGATCTGGCCGTCCGAGCCGCCGTTGATTGTGGTCAGGTCGTCCGTGGCGGCCGCTGCCTCCGTATCCAGAGCGACATACCCCACCTCCTCGGTTATCGTGATAACGCCGGAGACGATCGTCAGTGTCGGCGCACGAGTGGTGACGACGCTCTGATACCGCGTCCGCAACAGGTTTGTATTTTCGACACCGAACAGGTCGGCACCGCCGGTGTTTGATATCGAGATATTGTTGCCGATGACGCAGGCGTCCGAGAAATCGGCTCGAATACCCCTAAGCGTATTTCCGGTAGCGACGTTGTCGCTTATTATTATGTGCTGGCAACGCTCGGACGAGCTGGTCCCGGAGAGCCTGATCCCGTTCCCGCCGCAGTCGGCAACCGTGTTGCCATTAACGGTCCCATGGATCGTTCGCGAGAGCAAAATACCGTCGTCGCCACAGCCGCGGACGGTATTGCCTTGGATATTAGCCCGATAGACAAGCGCGGTCGCTGTTTCCCCTTGAATGTATATGCCCTGCAACCGGGCGCCAAGCACCGTATTATTCAGTATGTTGACGCCGACCATGCCATCGGGGTCAATGTCATATATGTGTGACAGGATCCCCATACTCCTGCTACCGGTTATGGTATTGCCAATGATGCTCGTCATCTGGCCGCGGTTTAGGATGGTTCCTCCGCCACTGTTGGTAATATCGTTAGTGCCTGTAATTACATTCTCGTTAAACTCCCACAGGAGACAATCCTCGTGGCAGTCCAGACTGCTAGGTTCTCCGTTGGAGCCGCCTTCGACATGATTGTCCAAGACGCGGCACGCTATTGATGGACGGCTGCCGCCCCCCGCTACGCCGTGACGACAGCCGGAGATAAACGTATTCTTGATCGTTATCTCGCGTGTGGCGGTTCCCGGCGCGAGACCGTATCCGCTGACCGAGGTGACCGGGCCGCCACCGGCAAACGGGCTGGTGGCGTTGAGGTAACGGCCGCCGTCCGCACCGCCGAGATACGAGTAGGTCCATCGCAGCCCGGCATCCTCGCAGCCGTCCGCTTCGCACTTGTTCCACCAACAGTTCTCGGTGTAGTCAGCCCTGAACCCGATATGGGCTTTGCCAACCCCTCCCATGCGGACCTTGAGGTCGTTGACCTGAACGCCTCGCACCGGGGCCAACCTCCAAAGCTCTCCCCCGATCGTGTGGTTGTAGTTCAGGAACAGGCCGTCCGATAAAATCAGCTGTGTGCCGCTGGCTACGGACTTGACGCGATGGATCTCGGCGCGTGTTTCATCCGCGTTCGTGTTTATCGGGTATGGCTGACCGGACAGGACGAGCACAAGACCGCCGGCCGACACACCCGCCGTCGTAGAAGCGTTCACAACCACGGCCCCGGCGACCAGGCTGCTCGACAGCGTTCCGGTCAATGCTATCGATCCGCGGATGGCTAACCCGTGAACCTGTTCCGGCACGGTGGCTGCGGCAATGGCGGACCCGTCGAGGGTCGCGCCATTACCGTAGATGATCTGGTCGTCGGTGTTGATCGTAAGCCCGCCGTTGAAGGCGTAGGTGACGCCCGGCTCGAACCAGACCGGCAAGCCGGTGTCGAGCGCCGCCTGAATGGCAGTGGTGTTTGCCGCCGCGGATGCCGCCGCGGACGCGCCAAAATCCTTCACGCTGATCACCGGCTCATCAGCGTCGTTGCCGAACAGTTTCGACAGGTAGTCGGCGAGCGGGTAGGGGACGCCGAGCGAGCACAGGCTCGTGGCAATCCTCTCGACCTGGTCGGGCGGCAGCGACAGCGGGACCACAGCCGCCGGAGGCGGTGGCGGTGGCGGAGGCACGACAGACAGAGCCGCAGGCCGCGGAAACGGCATCACTGCCGTCCGCAGGCCTTGCGTTCGTTCTGTGAAGCGGCTCATCGTTCGCCTCGGCTGTGGCGAGCAAAGGCCCGGTCGATGCTGTCGTTGATCGCCTTGGGGTCAGGCTTGGGCGGCTCGGGCTGCCGGAAGCGGGCCGGGTCGTTGCCGACCTCGACGAACTCGCGGCCTTGCGGATTGCCGGAGGCGCGGTAAGACCGCCGCATGGCGCTCTTGCTCGTGTAGATTTGTCCGTCGGCCATCGAGCGGGTCGGCGGCATCTCGTCTTTAATGACGTTTGCCATCAGCGTTTTCCCGTCTTCCTGCCGGTCTTGGTGACCGACCGCGCCGGCGAAGCCCGCTCGGTCTGCGGTTCGCTCCAAGTCAGCTTGAGGCTGTTGTAGAGGTCGATCGCTTCCTGGTCGGGGTCGTCGGGCGGGCCGAAGTCCCACACCAGCGCGGGGTCTGGATCTCCCGGCACCACCCGGTCGGTCAGGTAGTCGACCACGTCGGCGTTAGCCTCGTCGTCGAGCACGTCATCCGGCAGCACATAGCTGCCGTCCATCAGCGGGGCCGGCTCGAGCGCGCTCTCGGGATGGGTCGGCGACAGGCCGAGGACGTATTCCGCCTCGGCACGGTTGAGGACGATCATGGCACTGCTCCAACCGCGGTGAGGTAGGTGTTGAGGGCGTTGTAGAGGTCGGTCTGCTCGGTCAGGTTCATTGACCCGGCCAACCCGACACAGGCCACCGTCCCTGCCCAGTAGGTCGCGGCTGATCTGAGCGCCTCCAGATTGGCACTGGTCACAGCAATTGAGGAATTGGTGCCTGAGCTAAGCAGCGTCGCATTGCGATAAAATTGCTGCGTCGTGCCGGCTGTCCGGTTGATCGACCACAGTCCAGTGCCATCAGTGCTTGCCGGGACGTTGGTGGACGCTGACGTGGCGTTAACTCGGGCTTCGGACAAATCCGAAGCGGAACGCGGCAACAGTACTATCGACGAAGCGGAATTACCGATTATCCCCCTAACCGATTGCCCGGCAGTTAATGACCAGGCAAACGCGCAGCACAGGTTCTGGGTGTAGTTAACCCCCATCGTTGCGGGATTGAAACTGGTGTCGATATAACTCGACGAGCCGTTGCCGGTGAACCCGCTATCTGCCGTAAAGGTCGGTGAATTGACCGCCACCCCAGTGGCGCCAGCCGGATTTTTCCAGTTGATCAGCGCGGCTTGACTATCCGCCGCTGCGTCCACTTCCAGCAGATCAATCTTGTCCCATACCCCGGCCGCCTTGAGCGCCACCACGGCAGCGTCGATCAGGTTCTTCCTTGCCGTAGTCGGCGGTGTGGTGAAGGCCGCAGCAATGGCCTCCGTCGCCGCGTCGTAACCAGCGGCGGCCGTCGTAAACGACCACAGCGTCGTGCTGGCGTTCGCCGCCACCGGGTTGTTGGCGATGTCCTTGACGACGTTGGCGTCCCAGATGACGTAATACTCGATGCCGGCGGCGATGCTGGTGGTCAGCCGCATGGTCAATTGCGTGCTGAACTCGACGCTGACCTGGCCCGCCCCGGTGCCCGCCTCGGTCACCACGTCCCAGGCTTCGATCGTGGCGTTGTCGCTGGTCCGCTTGAGCGTGACGACGCCGGTGCCGAGCGTCACCAGGCTATCGAAGGTGACGATGAGCAGGGTGGCCGTGTTGACGCCCGTCGCGTTATCCGTCGGCGAGAAGCCGACCGCCAGCGGTGGCGTAACATCAGGCCCGATGGCAAGGCCAACCACCGGCATCCCGCCGCTCGCCACGACGACCACGGGCATGCCGTAGCCGTTGGTGGCGATATCGACCGGCGTGCCATAGCCGTTCGTCGCGATCGTGACCGGCGTACCGTAGCCGTTGGTGGCAATGACGACCGGCAATCCCATCAGATCCTCACGCGGCTAGCAATAGTTCAAGGGCTTCATCGTCGTCGTCCAGTTCGGCCTGGCGGATCAGCTCGATCGCCTCCAGGCGGAGCGCTTCCAGTTCCGCATCCGCCTGCAGGATGCGGGCGCCGAGGGCCTCGATCTGATGGACCCGGTCCTGGATGCCCTCGAGCGCGTCGTCGATCGCCACGACCTCGGCGACCGGCAGCGGCGTCTCGGCGTCCTCCGGCGGCTCCAGTTGCCCTTGGGCTCGTGCAATGGCACGGTCGATGGCCTCCGCCAGTTTCCGCAGGCTACGCTTGCGCTCTCTCTCGCGCTCTTCCTGCTCCTGGTCCCGCTGACGGTAATACTCGTCGTCGTAGTAGCCGTAGCCGGGGCCGCCGCCGCCGCCGACCGGCACCTCGGGCTCGACCGGCCAGGTGCCCTCAACCAGGGCCGGTGTAGAGACGAAGGACGCCGAGACGACGTCGTTGGCGAGGAGCGCCTGCTCGACGCTGGGTGCGATGACGACCAGCGCCGGAGTTGTGACGCTCGACGCCGAGATGACGTTCTCGGCGAGCAGTCCTCCCGTCTGATGCAGTGCAGGCTTGCCGACCGTCGATAGCGACGTGACGTCGTCGGCGAAGATCTGGCCTGGACCGCCGACCACCGGCTTGGTCAGGAACGTGGCCGAGACGACGTTAGAGGCGTCGAGCCCGTGGACCTGATGGGCCGCCGGTTGGGTTACGCTACTGTTGCTCTTGACATCGTTGGCGAGGATGCCGCGCTGGATGCCCGCCGCCGGCTTGGTGACACTCGATGTCGAAATGACATCGTTGGCAAGGCACGCCACTTCGGTGACGGCAATGCCCGAAGAGAGCGCCTGGAGATGCCGGGAGCTGAAGTGCCGCGCCCGGAAGTGCAGGATCATGTCACATCCGTCGTAACCGCTGTCCGGTTACCGCTGCTGTCGACCGTGCTGACGATGCGGTTTTTGCTGTCGCCGACGTTGCGGAAGGTCTCGGTCGCCGTGCCGGCCCCGGAAACCTTGCCGGCGAGCGCCGCCGTGTTCAATCGCAGCGCCCCGCGTGGGGTGACGCCGGTCTCGATCCCGTTAGCCAGATCCCATACTGCGGCACCGGTATTGGCGGCCGACAGCGGCGGCGGATTGCTGTACAGCGTGTCGAGATATTGGCCGAAGGTGCCAATGTTGGTGTGCGCTCCGGCGTCCTCGTCCCACACTGCGCTGGCAAGATTGGCGGAGGTCGCGAACATCGCATCGAAGACCGCCTCCTCGACCACCTGGAATTCGCGCCACACCGGCAGTGCCCCGCTTTCGCTGATTGCCAGGATCAGGATGCCGACCGTGTTGGTGTCGGTGGCGTCGAGCAGGCAGCGATACCAGCCGTTCTCCTCGTGCGCTGCCGCCGTCGTTTCAGCCTTTTGCGCCCAGTCCGCCCCATTCTTCGCCAGCCGCACGTCGGCCTGGCTGATGGTCAGGGCGACCTCCGCGGTAAATCCGTCGGTATTGTCGACGAAGGGTCCGACCTTGACTTCGACCGCCGTGCTTTGCCGCAGGATCGTCGCCATCAGGCCCGCCTCATCCGGTATTGATGCATTCTGCCCGCCAGTTTAGGTGCGGCCGCTACCATGACGTTCGGCGTGCTGACACTCGACGGCGAGACGATGTCATTGGCGAGGAGGCCCTGGAGGACAGGAGGCGTCCAGCCAAGGTCAACGCCAACATATTGCGTAGGGGACGCTACGCCGGCGTCAAAGGCCCCTGTGGTCCTGAACACCGCGCGGGCTTCATCGCTCAATGCCGCGTCAAGCGTCGTTGCCCCGGCATTAGGCCAAAGCTGTCCGTCCGAAGCGACGGTTGCCTTGGTGACGCAATAATAACTTCCCGACACCAAGGCGGTCGGAGGGATTGGCACCCAGTACCAAGTTCCGGCCGTCTTGCCGGTCGCATCGAACGCCGTCGATGTTATTAGCGACCCGTCCGTATTGCGGAGCGCTAGTTGCTGGGTGCCCGTGTAGCTGGCTTGCATCAACAGACCGACCCAGGTGACGGTCTGGTTGACAATCATGTGGGCGCGTAGCCCGACCTCGCCGGTAAGATCCTGTCTGCCAGAGCCGGGGGTGTAACCAGTAACTAGATGTGCGCCGGGAGCAGTAGACGTTGCCGTGAGGGCTAACGCGGGTTTGGTAACCGACGAGGCCGAGACGACGTCGTTGGCGAGGCAGGCCCGGTTGTTGTCGGGAACCGTAATCCGCGGCGTCTGGGTGTAGGTCGTAAACGCCGTGGTGCTGTTGTAAATGCGAAGGTCGAGCGTATCGCCGCCCGCGACGTTGGCCGACTTGATGATCAGGCCGAACTCGAACTCATTGTAGGTATTGGTCGCCATCGTCTTGGTGGCAGACCCGGTCTCGTCATAGACCCCGGTCGCTACCGTGCCAGTGCCGGCTCCCAAGCGGATATTGGCAGTGGCGATCACCGCCTCGTCGGCGTCACTCGATGCATTGGCCGACTGAATGCCGCCAGTGCTCGAGGTGGTTATTGCGGCGTAGGCGCCTCCATTCTTGCTCAGTCTCAGGACGAACGGACCGCTCGCTGACGGCGTCGTGTTGTTGACGGAGAAGCGAACCCTGAAGTTGGTTTCGACAGCCGGGGAGAAGTTTACATCCTGCGCCGCTCCCCACGTCGGCGTTGCATCGACGGCGCCCGCATCAGTGCGGATGCGGAATGTGCGCTGGGTAAGCGCCATCGCTCATCACGTCGCGTCGGCGATTGTCACGTCGATGGCGTCGAGCGTGAACGTGTTGCCCGACGTCACCGCCTGGGTTGCCGTCAGCTGACCCGCGGCATAGAGCGTGCTCGACCCGTTCGACAGCGCCCAGTGACTGGCCGTCCCCGTCGCCGTCACCGACCCCGGCGCACCGCTGGTGATCGCCGGCACCGTGACCCGCCGACCGTTGACCGCGCCGTTGGCGGCTGCGCCCGTCGTCAGGCCGGTCTTATTGCCCAGCGTGACGCCGGCAATGCCGGCATAGTTCGCCGGCTCCGCCGAACAAATGTCGATCTTGGTGCCGCCGGCGGTGATCGTCGCCAGCCCGGCGTCAAAGACGCTGTCCGCAATAAGTGCCATGGCTATCCTCTATCCTGTCCGTTCATGACGCTCTCGACCCCGGCCACCCGGCCGTCAGGGCCGCGGATGATGCGCTTCGGAGCGGACAGCGCCTTGAGCAGCGCCGCCTGGCCGTCGCCCGAGGCCTTGCCCTGCTTTTCGGTGAAGGCGGTCTGGCGCTCGGCGAGGCCCTGCCGGTGCTCGGCCTCCTTCGCCTTGAGGCCGAAGTCCTGCTCGGCCCCCTGACGCTTGATCTGCTGGTCCTCGTGGCCCCAGGCCATCTTGGCCTCGGCTGCCTCGAGGTCTTTCTGCATCTTGACCATCTCGGCCTGGATCTTCCGCATCTCGGCCTGATGCTTCTGCATCTCCAACTGCATCTTCTGGCGGCTTTCGTCCTGCTTGATCTGGGCTTCAAGCAGCATCTTTTCGCGGTCCGCCTCTTGCTCGGCCTTCTGCTTCATCATGTCGGCCATCAGCTTGCGCTCTTCGGTTTGCTGCTTGGCCTTTAGCTCTTCGGCCTTCATCTGCATCTCGGCCATCATCTTGGCCGCCTCGGCCTTGGCCTTGATCTCCTCCGGGCTCGGTGGCTTCTCGCCCTGCGCCGACTGCTCGAGTTGCTCGACGAACTTGTCGATGCTGCTCTCCAGGCTGCGGCCGACCCGATACGGGGCGAGCCCGAACTTGAGCACCTCGCCGGCGAACTCGGCCGCCTCCGGTCGAGCCTCGACCAGCGCCGCCAACTGCTGCATCAGGGCCCCGAAGACCTGCAGGAACTCGGCCCGCCGCTGCTTCTCGGCGTCCTCGTCGGGCTGGATCGTGCTGTCGGTCTCGATGTCGAGCGCAAAAGGACTGAGCCGGCTGTCGTGGAGGAGATTGATGCAATCTTCGACCGTGGCCTGGGCCTGGAGATCCTGCACCTGCTTCATCGCGGCCTGGAGGGCCTGCTGGGCCTGTTCCTGCAGTTGCTGGAGCTCGGCCTCGATGTCGGGCCCTTCGCCCTCTGGCGGGCCTCCTGGAGGCGATGGAGAGACACCCGGAGGGCTCGACGATGAGCCGGGGGGCTGCGGTGGCGGCCCTCCGGGGCCTGCAGGCTCGGCACCTTCGGGTGGTGTTGGACCGGGGGCCGAGGCCTGTAACTGCTGCTGGACGGCCTGCATCTGCAGCATCTGCATTTGCTGCTGCAGTTGCTGGGCGCCCTCCCGCACCTGCATTTCTATCTGGCGGACCTGCTTTTGTATATCCGCGTCGGTCGGCAATTCCATCTGGCTCATCGCCAGCAGCGTCTCCGTCGAGAATTCCTCCGCCATGATTTCGGCGATGATCCGGGTCGCGTCCCGGGCGACCCTCACCAATTCGTGTTGCTTGTCGCGGATGCGGATCGAGCCGTACTGGCTCTTAAGTTGCTGCGCCCCGAGGGTTTCCGTCGCCTCAGTGCTGCCCCGCATGATGTCCGACAGGCCGACGATTTGATATACATCGTCAATGATTTGCCTGCGCATCTCGATCAGGCCGGCGATGGTCGTGGCGACCATGTCGATCGGCATCCAGATGATCGGATCGCCAGAGCCGCCAAACGACGCAAAGTTGCTGACCGGCACCATGATCCGGCGATCGTCGTTGATGTTCAGCGCCGCCTCGACCGCGTCGCCGATCTCCCCGCCCGCAGGATAAAATCCCTTGACCTGTACAGCGTCCGACAGCGCGTGGATGCGCGCCGTCAGCTTGTTGATCTCCTCCAGTTGATCCTTGTAGTAGACGTAGTCCGGCACCGGGACGAGTGTCCCCGGCTTGAGCGTGCCGTAAGCCGGCCGCGGGCATGGAAAAAAGCCCTCGATCTTCAGGTGCGGCGGCCCCTGGTCGAGCACGTCCTCGACGCCCTCGGTGACCCACACGACCGTGTTCAGGCCGCGGTGCCAGATCTCCCAGATCGGAGCCTTTTCTTCCGGGCTGGTGCCCTCCTTCGGGCGCCCCATGTGTGTCCCTTCATCGGCCACGACATAAGGCGCGGTGTCGGCCTTCTCGCCAAACCGCTCGCGGGCCTCCTTGCGGGTCATCCAGCCGCAGCGGGCGACCCAGTCGACCTCCGGCCAGGTCCGCGCCGGCGCATGCCGGAAGTCCCGCCTGTTCAAAAACTCGACGATCGCCCGCTCGCCGGTGGTCTGGGTGCTCTTGTCCGCCTTGACCTCGCCCTTGTCCTCATAGCGGACCCAGAGCACGCCGCGGCCGACGATCAGCATGTCATCGCGGCAAAGCCGCATCACCTGGTCGATGTCGGTCAGGCCGTACGAGGTGACGAGCGCCCGCTCGAGCATCTCCGAGGCGGCGATCTTGACCGGGTCGCGATCCTTGAACTCGGGAACGACGACCGGAACCGGAGGCCGGGCGTAGACGCTCGGGGCGAGCACGTTGATATTCGCCCAGAACATCGCGAACTCACGCCCACGAACAGAACTCGACTGCCGGTCGAGGTCGGCGTAGTACTCGCCGATGTGATCGGCCCGATCCTGCCAGTCGCGGAATTTCTTCTCCGCGTCGGTGAGCAGGTTCAGCCACGGCTGTGACGACGAGGGTTCTGACCTCGGATCGTATTCCTGATCGAGGAGCTCGTCGTCAGCCATGGCCGTCCCATGAAAAAGCCCGGCGCTGGGGCACCGGGCGGGGGCAGTTTCAGCAATCAGGTGCTAGTCGTCGTTGCGGGGGTCAGGTGCGCCACCTTCGCGGCTACCGCCGCCCGGCCTGGGCGAGGGCGAGCCAGGCTTCGGTTGCCCGCTGCCGGGCTTGTTGCCGCCGGGCTTGGGCTTGG
>Ga0209593_10000102_pt1 | contig 43290 bp, 58 predicted proteins | sample PPLLaktember2015_3_FD_187260 | JGI IMG/M metagenome (GOLD analysis project Ga0209593, IMG submission 187260) | Freshwater sediment microbial communities from Prairie Pothole Lake near Jamestown, North Dakota, USA - PPLs Lake P7 Core (6) Depth... | ecosystem: Environmental > Aquatic > Freshwater...
ATGCAAAGGGGGGGTGTATTCTGCGAGGCCCCCCCCTCCCCTTTCAAATTATCTCCCAAGTTCTAACGAAACAGTTTTAATAATCTGGAAATTCTTTTGTAACTTTTACATAAATTCCTAAAACATTTTCTTTAACAATCTCATTGATCGCATCCTCAATCTCTAAATCATAATCTGCACTAGACAACTCGTATGATGTCTTGGTTATGCGGGCTAAGAACGAAGTTGTATTGTATCCTGATTGCATGTCATAAGCATACCATGCAGCGAAGTCATCGAAAGGAGAGTAGGGATTGTCTAATGTAGTTAGCATAGTTCTAATCATCTATCTCCTTTCAACCATTCGTTGCTTCATCCAATGTACTAAGTGATACACCCAATGCTTTAGCTACATCAGCTCTAGTAGCACCAGATGCTAGCATAGATGCTGCTCTCTTAGTCTTAGCTGGTGTCATCAAGTAAACTTCATGTGGTGTAGCCAGCTTCTTAACTATCTCCATGTCGGCATTGCTAAGTATCTCGGTAAGCTTATGATCACTGATAGCCCCTGCTTGAATAGCATCCCATTGTTCTTGACTTATCTTGATTTGGGCCTTCTTAGAACCGGTCTCAACACGAGCCTGCTCAAGAGACAACATCTTAATCTTGTTTAGTGTATCTTCATCCATGTTAGGATCATCGTTTCTCTTAGCTTTGATCCTACTACTAGCAATGATTTGTGCCTGGCGCTCAAGGGGGCGTGCCTTCTTTGCTACGAATAGGGCGGCATCTAATTCCTCTACCTGTTTTGCATAGGTCTTCTTAGCAGAGGGCACCCATACGGAGCGGGGGGTATTTTCAGCTTCAAGGCGGGCCTGGTTAGACATCTTCTTAAGCTTATTAGAATGATCGGCATAGAGACGTTCCATCTGTGTACCCGATGTAGTAGACATAAGTGTACGAGCATCGGTTGTTTCAGCTATCTTAGTACTCTTTGTAGTCCTTGGCTTACCTGTTCTAAAGTTTACCTTATTGGTGGGCTCATATCGAATCTCACCAGTAACCTTGTCAACAGGGCCGCCTTCTTTGTATGACCTAAGCTTCCTTTGTGGTACATACTCTGGTGACCTAGCCCTTGACAACAGGGTTGCTGCACCACCCTTAGCACTACCCTGATACTTCTGCTTTAGTTCTTTAATTCCATTATCATCATATGATTGCTTGTAATTAAGCTCATGCTTTTCAGCGTCAATAACAACCATCGAATGCTTAACAGCTCTAGTGATGTGATTAATAGGGGCGCCTTTAATGGACATGTCTGTAATAAGATTAGAAATCAAACCCATTTCTGTTTGGGTGTTTGACATTACTTTCATACCCTCATACTTTGGGTACGTTGCACGAGGGTCGAAGTTCATAAGTTCTTTAATAGCAGCTGTTGTATTAACATGACGCTGGTTGTTTGGTATCACAAGTACTGTGTCACCATCGAAGTCTGCGCCTGACAGTCTTCTTGCTACCTCATGGTTAATACCAATAGCATCGATTGTTTTAGAACTACCAAGAAGTCTTTTTGATTCAGCATGATTATTGTTTACTGTAAGTTCAGGGATTTCAAATGTGCCACCATGTGGGTGACGAATCAATACTACCTTTTCACCATGAAGAAAGGATGGTGCATATACCTGAGTTGGAGGTAGTGTAGATATTGGAAGAATAACATGCACACCTTGACGTGGTAATGCTGCAGCCTTAAGATGCACTGAAGCAGATGCTGTTTCTTCAGCGAATTCATTAAGCAACTTCTTACGAACAGCAGCATTAGTAAGATCTTGAATACCCTTCAATTTCATTTGACGTTGTTCATGAGTCATGTCAAGCTGTGTCTTAGCAAGAGCAGGACTTTGTTTCGACAACATCTGAGAAGATAGGTTACGAGACCACTCGTTCCAATTGCCTTCTTCATTAACAATATTCATAGCCGAAGTAACTTTTTCGTTAGGTGTGCCTTTGTTATCAACGATTTGACGAACCATAGATCCAAAAGGATTATCTTCATCTGCTTTGATTTCTTTCATAGCATCAAGTTTATTAGGCGAATCGCTTTTCTTTTTACTGGTATGAAATTGGACATCTACTCCATCCGGTAGATCATCCTTGTACATGGCCATACCTTTTAGATAATGATTCTTACCAACAGCTACACGAACTTGAGCATAGTTCTTTCCACCCAACTCAACATCTTTAACGCCTCGCCTTACATAAATCATACCATCGGCGTCGCCGCCACCATCTTCTGCAAAAACAACATCAACCCGTTTTGGGTTAATTTGAAGAGGCGGATGCAAGCCATAGAAGTTTCTACCATGATCATCAGAAAACTGTTCAATGTGCTTAATCTTAGTTGGGTCCAGAAATATTTCTCTTTGCTTACTTCCAGGAGTACCAAGAACTTTCATGTTTGTATACTGTCCAGTACTAACTTGCTGTAATTTTAAATAATGCGTTTCATATCCTTCATTATTTAATACCTGGACTGCAGTATCCATCATAGTTCTTGATACACCAGTACTATTCTCTACACCACTACCAATATCAATGAACCCATGCTTATCAACTTCTTCTCGCAACATCTTTGCTGTCGCCTGAAGATTGTCTGATTTATCAGCAGCGCCAGTAGCAAGAAGTGCTCTTACTGATGATTCATTCTTTCCCATCTTCTCACCAATAGCTACGTTTGAATATCCTTTATCCTTTAGTTTTTGTGCTTCTGTAATATCTTTTTGTCTTTGGTGATGTCTAGCAATAGACTTTTCTGCACGATATTCTTTTTGAGACATATGAAGACCTTTAGCAATTAGAGCATCACTGAGTCCTTGACTTTTCATTTCTGAAATATAATCCAACAGATTCCTGTTATGGGTGTTTTCGTTTTCTCCAGATCCCCATGGATAACGCCCCGACCTACGAATAACACCATAATGCGCTAAATATTCTTCTTCCGTAATAAGCATGAGCATCACCCCCTTCTTTTACCAAAGATGCGACCCATTTGAAAAACACAAGCGAACCTACTATCACACACAAAAACACAATAACACATGCGGTCACTAGCAGTATGTAGTAGATAAGCTTCGATCGCACGAAAAATCTCCCTAGAAATCAGAAGCCTTCATTTGTTCAATCTGTTGATCAAACGATATGATTTTCTCCATGATATCGATAATTCTTTCAGGAAATGGTTCGTAGACTCTAATTTCATCTCTTTGATAAATACGAAGTTCGATCTCTATTGAATATGGATCAACACTGTATTCCAAACAAAACAAGGCAGCATAGACTTCTAGTTGCTGTTCTGAGGTAGGTGTAATGCCGGTTTTCAAATCATGAATACGAAGTTTACCTCGGCGAAAGGAAATGGTATCAGCCGTGCCGAAACAATTCTCAGAAAAATATAAAGGTTGCTCACATAACATTCTGTATCCAATAGCATCATTAACGTAAGTAGATAGGGCTTTGTTTGCTTTTGAAAATTTGACCCCAAGACGGATAGCTTCATGCGCAAGATTATGCAAATCAGTACCACGACGCGCTGCAGTAAATGCTACATAACGAGCTTCTAACTTCTGATCATCATAGTTAATCCAGTGATAATTGCTTGGACTAAGAAACGCGTGTTTCCCGTGCAAGTCCAAATGCGTGTTGAAGATCACCTAATATTTCCTCCTCATTTTGTGGATTAATAAATGAGGCAAACGACATATCATTAAGCAATCCAACATAGTATTCTTGATTAGGTTGAATATTCGCATCACCTGCGAGTTTAACTTCAAGCATGGCCCATTTGTTCTTATACAAGATTAAGACATCAGGCACACCTTGAATATGCCTAGGATCATTCCTTAAAATGAAACAACCAGGTAACAATTTTTCAACTTTCTTAATCAGACGGTATTGATATTGAGCTTCGTTCAATGTCACCTCCTTATGGAGTAAATGGTGTTGCGCAAATAAAGGTTTCCCACAAACGACCATTGACATCTTCAAATACTACTTCGGCCGGTTGAAAACCCTCTTCACATAATATGGTGCCTGTGGCGCCTTTAGGTCCTGTTTCACCTACAGGTCCAGCAGGCCCGGGAGGTCCCTGTACACCTTGCGGTCCAGGCACATCAGACGGAGCTCCTTGAGGACCTGGTATTCCTTGTTCCCCAGGTTCCCCTGAAGAACCATTAAGTCCAGGTGCTCCATTACTTCCTGGAGGCCCAATGATTCCAGGTGCACCATTAGTTCCATCTCTCCCATCATTTCCGGGAGGGCCAGGTTCTCCAGGCGGGCCAGGTTCACCAGGTGGGCCAGCAGGTCCGGTATTTCCAGCTTCTCCAGAAACTCCAGGAGTTCCAACTTCTCCGGCTTCACCACGTGGGCCTTCCTGTCCATCTTTTGCAGTACCAAACGCAGCTAACCCAAGCAGCAAACCCATAATCAAGAAACAAAGAACCGCCAGCCCTAGCCAAAATGATGATCTCATTCGTGCCTCGGATCAATTCCTGGATAACGCATCCTCCATTGATGGACTTCGGTTGTATACTCTTCAGCCTCTGCTCGAGCTTGGCGAAGATGGTCCTCACAGTTCTCAGAACCTTCCTTTCGAGCCTTAACAACTGAAGCATATGCAGTTATGATTCCAGCAATACCAGTAAGAACGGCTGCAAGAACATAGAGAGCGGTAGAAATCTCTGCCAGGATCATACAGCCCTCCTGTCAAAAATTTATAAGGAAACCACACAAAGCGGTCTCCTCTCATATTAGTCCATGTTTAACGTGCGTGATTATATATAAATAAATTTCTGGCCTGTAGGAAAGACATAAGTATCGCTTGGGATGGCTGCTTGAATATGTTTACACAAAATCCCATTTGCTATAGCGGCCTCAAATACGGTTTCATAATGTAGTTGATTAACCACATCCAGAAGCGGACCCTTAGTATACCACCGGGGATGATTTCTGAATTGAGCCGCATACTCATGTGCAAACCATCTAGGCCTCCATACGATGTTGGTGGCATCTAAGTTCTCTTTGTCCCCATCTAGCTGAATTGGGGTATTAAATATGTTTGTCTCTCCGGGGACAAACGCTTTCGCTACCAAAGACTTCACAGAACGTCTGTACTGAATATTATGTTTCATCAACCCAACGGTAAGATCTCCCTGAATCGTTGGGGATAGAACCATCTGCCTTCCTGTGAAATTGTTGTGTACTCTACCCCTATTGCTAATGGTATAAATAGGAAATTCTGGTATTTCTTTCTCATATTCGATCTCAATATACACGTTTTTGCCTCCATCCCGGCGTTCTGGCAAATAACAGGGCCTTTGAAAAACTCTTTATGAATACGGGGTTTATATATTTATTATTACTCTCTATTATTTATATAAGTAATAAATGCCTATATGCCATAAGAGTACATAACAGCAGGTCAGAGCACGTCAAAGAACCTGGCTAGATACCCCGCGCCCCAAACTCATTTGACGAAAATTGTCGACTCGCGTTCATTAAAGTTCTTTTTCTGATCCAAGGCTTTTTTCACGGCACTATCAATCGCCGACGAACTGCCGAGGATATAGTAGTACAAATCGGTAAACGGTGTGTCCAAACGGTCAATTCGTCCTTGGCATTGAATAAAATTTTTGTACGAATAAGTAAGGGAGTAAAGCACCATAGCATCCGTTTCCGTACAATTCCAACTTTCCGCCCCGGCAGAATATTGAACCAGGTATACCCAGCTATCCGTATCCGGTATTGGCTGATGCTGATGCCCATTCCACTCAGCTATCGTGGTCACATCCCCAAGGCCCCTAAGAATTTGCAACTCGTAATCAAAATTGTAGAACACGATCAACTTAGGGTGAAACTTCATAATGAACCGCACATTATCCAAACGACTAGGATCAGTATTGACAATGGTTCTAACTAGCCGAAATAGCTCACTAGCATCTTTAAGTGGACGATCTTCATATACATGCCAACGATTCTTGACAACGAAATCCACAAGCTCCTTGTCGTATCCCACTGGCACGAAGTTGATGATCCGCTCCGTGTGCTTCACATAGGGCATCTCTACCAAGATCTCATTACGAAGTCGCTCGAGCTTAGACTCGCCTAGGTATCCCGTAACAATTGGGAACTTCACGTACGGCGCATAGATGACGTGTTGACGCTTGAAATCGGTGATGTTCTTGTACCACCCGTTGGCAATGAAGACAGGGGCATAATCCAGCCATGTATCTCCCGGAGTCGCGCTCAACAATATCCAGTGATTCTTTTTTACCAGCTTCAGGAAATTCTTGACCCATGCTCCACTCCCCACCAGTCTCTGCTCATCGAAGATGAAGAACGCGTTCTCAATATCTAGGTAGTTCCCGATATTGTTCCAGGAGTCAACAGTCATGCATCCGGCAACAGAAGCATCGTAACTGTCACCAACACCAAATTTGGCTGCTTCGCCCTGCCACTCGAGGGAGTCTCTTTTCTTGGCAGTGGTAATAATATATAGATCTCGATGTGACTCACGCTCACAATAATACGCCAGAGAAACGGCGGACTTTCCAGCACCGACACCTCCATACAAGATCTTCCCATTACTGAGGAACTGCAGGGCTTCCTTCTGATGTGGCATCAGCTCGAGAACGATCTCGGGTGGCTCCAACAAACATGCGTCCATATCACCTCCTCAAAAATATATAAAGTCGGAAAAAAGGAGAAACCTTGTTAGGTCTCTCCAATTCTTTAAGCACTTTTCTCAGCAAAACCTTCGGGATAGTAGTACTCCTGGGGGTCAATGCCCTTGGTTTCCAAGAACTTGTAGAACGCATTCTTGTTACTCTGCTGCAGTGCAATCGCCGCAACGGCGACAGCACCAACCGCATAAGTAACCTTGTTGCGAACAACGTGGTTCTTGACCTTGATGGCCTTGTCCTTGATGTAATTCATCTCGAATCCTTTTGTTGATTATGTCTCACTATAATCAATGTAGAAGCTGCGAGAGAAAAAAGGAGAACACATGTTACTGTGCTCTCCCTTCATTCAACTTGAGATTTGCTTGTTGACTTCATGCTGAACTGCTGCGTCAAACACGACCTTGGTAGCAAGGATCGCTGCACCGACCACCAGGACCTGCTTTGCAGTACGCTTGGTAACGTACCACATAACTTTCCTGTTGTATCGGGCAACTTCCTTGTTTGCCTTGCTCATGTCATTGCTGACAGTCTCTTCGATGATTCTCATAACAATACTCCTCGTTAGTTGGATCTCATTATAATCCATGTAGATCCTGCGAGGATATTAGCCGTATGTGAACCAAACAAGGTCGCCTTCAGCATTATATGCCCTAGCAAGGCGAGTTAGTGGTCCAAACGAATCAGTTTCGCCCGGCAACCACTTAATATCGGTGTATCCGAGCGCTTCCAACTGAGGGTTGATAATATTAATCTCTTCTTGGACATAATTCTCACCGTATGTGAGACCCTCGAGGCTTATAATTGTAGTAAGAGGAATGTAGTATGGGCCTTCGAAAATATTGTTATGCGTCATAATGTGTGTGGCAATCCTAGCGTTGGCGGTTGTGTAACCGGCGGTGTCGTCGGCACAATTGGTGACGTTGTAGATGGTGCGGGCGTCGTTGTTGCAGTCGGTGGCAACTCACACACGGCTGTGACTTCGGTCGCTGCGCCTGAGAACACTCCGTCCGGTCCAAGTTGTACGAAAACATCGATCTCGGTGGCGACAACAGTGACTCGACCAGTACCACTAATGACTTCTCCAGCAACTGCCTCGACGTCTGGAATAACCACTTCAGTCGTGCCACCCCTGAGGATGATGTTTGAACCTGGATGTACCGAATCATTGTTAGCTCCAATAATAGTTACGTCGCAGACTTGGCCAATAAATTCGTCCGGAACATCTATGACAGCTACCTGATGTTCAGAACCTGGCTCACCACGAATAGTCTCTTCAATAAATACGGGGGGTAATCCAACTTGTTGAGCATCGGCGGAAGTCAACGTGAATGCGTATATGAGAAAACCTACCGATGCAGCAATGATGACAGCGATGACTAACGCCAATGCCCGCTTCATCAGTAAATCTTAATCGTGATTAGAACGGCACAAACAGCGGTAACAATGTTGGCTACGGTGTTGATAGTGATCCGTTCCATCGTTCCTCTTTCTCGGCTCTGTATTTTGCTCTTCTGTTAGCGGCATAACGTCGTCGTTGAGCACGTAAATGTTCTTTATCTTCCTCAGTCATTTTACCTAACGCAACTCGTTTAGAATAAGAAAGTCCGTTCTCATCCTTCGGGAGTCTTGCTTGCGGTTTGTGAGGATTTCTATCAGGTTGTGCCAATATCTCATCAACCTTCGCATACACATCTGGAAACATGTTTCGAAGTTGAATAGATTGATCCCTTAAAACGTCGTGTATGATTTCTTGCATAAGCGCATTATTATCAGTGGACGCCATGATGTCGATGCCTTGGTCTCCACTAATAACATACGGTCTGCGTGGACGTCTTAACTGTGGCATGTCCCTCCATGCCCGCCAATAGAAAAATAGGAAGTGGGCCAGCGGTCTTGACGGTTCGAGAGAAACCAATCAACACTTAGCCCACCACCCATGTCCACTCGTGACCACGCCTTGCATACGTGGCGCTTGCTCCGAATCCGCAAGTTAGATCCGGGTTGCTTCAGGCCCATTGGGGTATGTCCCCTCCGGTTTAACAACGAGTGCGGTTTTTTGTTTACCTGAACATCGGCTGATCACGACCGATGCGTTCTGTGTAGCCTTCACAGTCAACCCAGGGCGGTCTGACAAATATTCACGCAAAGCGGCAACTAAACGTAAATACCCACAGACAGTAAGACTTCTACTTTGAGGAGTGCGAGCTCTCACAAGCACTGGGTAGTGGTCTTAGCGCCCTGACGCTCTAAGCCTAATGCGGTTTAACGTCGCTTAGTCGACGGATTTAACTGTCCATTCACTAATATCAAGAATTCTCGAAATAGCAAGATTGGACCAGCCTCTTTTCCTCATTTCTATAATTTGAGAACGACGAAGTGCTTTTTGTTCGTCCTTTGCATTAATTCGTTCTTTTTTGAAATCTGAAGCTGATTTACCTAATGCTTCTGAAATTTCTCGATTAGTTTTTTCCATTGCTTCTCTTAGTCGACGGACGATGACCGCTGTCAAGTTTGAGAATCCAAACACCCGCTGCTGCACAAAACAGAAGCACTATAGAAAGTATGATTATAACTAAGCGGTTCATTATTCTCCTATGCTAGTTGACAACAAATAGCGGGGTGGTCTGACCCAGACATACAGGTTCGGGCGGCTTGCCAATATGCCCTGCAGACAGTAAGAGCTCCACAAGGGTCGGGCGGGCTGCCCACCTTGCAGTATCTTAGCACCCCTAAGTTTATTTGCGTGTATCAGCGTTAACGTTAGGAACAAAATAAAGATAAGTGTACATGTGATCGTTGCGATCCACCACCACTTATCCATCGGTTCCATGATTCTCCGAAAAAGAAAATGAGAAGAGTCCGCTAATGACGCCGCCCAACTGGTAAACATCCTTGTCTGCACGAGGTACCGTGCGTACAATCCTGTACTTCAGTCGTTTCATCATTAAACGAACTCTTCTCATTATAACCCGTGTAAAACCTGCGACCTACTGGCCTTTCTTATCCATGAACTCTAGCCAAGGCCTAATGCTATCGTCTTCTTCAATGAACTGTTCCCGGAAAACTCGACGGGAATAACAACGAACGTTCTGACCCATCTTCGTCATATAGAAACCGGTGTATACTTTTTCTAGGTTAGGAACAACTCGAGGATCTACCAGGATGTACTTAGTGCCGTCACCCACATCACGAAGTTCACCGATATACTTCGATACCTCTTCGATATTCTGCGCTGTAATCTCCACTCCTTTTACAGTGAAAGGCTTACGAACAAACGTTGTAAATTCCATGGATGATCCCTGTTCGTTTTTTCGGCGGGTTCTTACTTCAAGCTTTTGCCGGGGGGTTCTCATTAATAGAGTACTTTCGTTCTAGGGCGTCCTCTTCGATCGTGACAAATAGTGACTGGAGATATGCTTTAGTACCCGTCTTACCATTGACATTCCAATCATAACCACGCGCAATAAGATCAGCGCTCTTGATATCAGCATAATCCAGAACTTCAACACTGTCTTCATCAAGCTGAGTACGACTCGTGGAAGTAAGCAATACCACGCGAGGAGGGCGGTTTTTAAAGTTAACGGCGACTGAGACGTAGGCAGTGTCTTCGTCTCCTTCTTCTCGGGCTTCAAGATAACGTACGTTCCAGCCGTCGGCGAGCATTTGCTCAGCAATTTCCTTCGGGAGAATAACTGAAAAATTACGATCTCCTTCACGATTAAACTGTCCTTCTTTACCAGCAAAATTACGGAAAATGATCGGAGCGTCTTCTACCATAAACGTCTTTGCCTGATCAACCATTCTTAATCACCTTATCGTCTGCCCAATTTGGATCATGATCTGGATGCTGCAAAGCAACATGCTTTTTAACAGCCTCCAAAGAAGGATATGTTCGTCCCTTGTGGCAAGAGCGTGGACAGTAGTACACTTTTACTTCAGCCATCACACCTCCTTCACTAATTCTTCATATGGAACAAACTTCTCAATAGCCTTCAGGGCGTCATTCTTTAAGCCATCGAAGTAATCCATATCAGTGAAGAGTTCGTCGATCTCATCTCTGTATTTGGCAATATCCCGTTCTACCCACAAGAAATCTTTGGTACCACTTACATGATACTTCTTATCACCATCTACTCGCCACAAGACTCCACCATCGTAGCGAACAGGCATGAAGCTTCCTGTCTGTCCAACATGTCTCATGTCCTTGATGTCTTCTGCTCCATGCATATCAAGATACATGCGACCCTTAGTTACGTTCTTAGTCTCGCACAAATCGTCGAACTCTAGCGGTTCTTTGGAAAATAGCTCTTTATAGACAAACGGATGTTGGAACTGTGCACCAACAGCAGTCCAGCCGCGATCATCACGAGCAACATATACTGCATCGTTAATGAGACAGAACTTCTCGTATGTAGTTTCATGCTCGAAGACATACCCGTACTCCTCTCCTAATTCACAAATAAATCTGATGAGCTCTGGTGTAGCTCCGGGAATTTTAATAGAGTCTGTCTTAATATGAACTACTTGAAAGCCCTCGTCTTGCACTGCGTGCTTCAGATCAATCATGAACAAGGCACCACGTTTAGCTACGACGTTATCCTTGTTGCGATTGTCTTTGAACATGTTCTCAAAACGAGCACTGGTAAGACCGTACACAATGTTGATCACGATCTTCAAAGCGTAGGCAAGCTGGTCGCCGGCGTCCGGATCATTCTCAGCATTGATAAGAAATGGCGCAATCTTACCGTCTAGACAGGCTCGAGCTCGGTCGTAATCGCGATTCTTGATAGCAATACGAGCGTCAACCAAGTCACTATAGTTCCGGGTGTAAGGGCCAAATAGATTGAGTTGCTCGATACTGGACGGATGCATAGAAACCACATCAAGTACCACCACGTCAGTGTAGTATCCTGGTTCTGAATATACGTATCCACCTTCGCCAGTAACTTCGTCACAATATGTGCTTTGCTTCCCATCAAATACGTATCCCGGGAACTGTTCACTTAGATCCGTGTACTGGAATTTCTTTTGCGGATGCTTATCTTCGCCAAAGATAATCTTGGCTGTGTGTTGCTGAGTAGTATGATTAATAGATAGTCCAGACAATTCAGATAGAATTTGCCTAGCCACGAAGTCTTGTTCTCTGGCTTCGAATACAGCTTCAGTAGAAATAACATCATTAACACAATATTCCTCCACTTTCGACCAAACTCCCTCAGGCACTGGCTCGTCCCAAGGAAGATCTAGTTCTTGGTGATGAAGTCCAAGTTCAATCTGAAACTTCTTCAGACCTTGTTTCTTGGAACTAAAATCGAAAATATCAGCATAAGACAAGTTGTACGCTTCACCAAACATTGCACTATTATTGCCTTTTGGATTCTTAATGATTCGTTGACTCAAATCAAATAACTCTTCGAGAGTATAACCAAGATATCTTGCATATAGTATATGGTTGTCGTATCTACGGTTATTGAACCCAACAAGTCTCTGCCCAAAAAGAGGCTCGAGCTCCTCTGCCGTAGGATTGATCATACGAACAACTATCCCAGAGCCTTGTGTCTTCCAACACACAATGAACAAGTTGGGATACACTTCCACATCAAAGAACAATAGTGCTTTGTTCTCGACATGTTCTGGTTCTGGCATCTCATTTTTGCCAACGAATTTCATAGTTTGTACAAGTTTGATACAAGCGGTTGCTTGATTAGTACTGTTTGCTGCAAATGTTAGGATTACTGGGCGAAGATCTCGAACATCATAAGCAAGTCCAATCTCATAGGCATCCTCTAGAATATGATGAATGAAATCAATTGATGGCTTCGTGCCAGGGTGAATTTCCTTCCGTAGATTCCTCTCAATGAGTTCCCTAAGACCTTTCTCACTCTGAATACTCTTAGTCTCGATCATCTTCTTCTCTTTCTTAGGCAATCCCCCGTTGAGCGTCATGATATCGAGATTATTACATTTAGTGAGTTTCCTCCGAAGAGAACTATCACCCAAGAGAGTTTTTACTTCGACGCCAGTCTCAATCATAGAACCAAGCTCATGCACATCACCGCTGTAAATATAGTGCAGGTGTATGCCTTTGCCGCTTTTACTTAATTCTGTATACGTTGGCGGAAATTTTGACGCAGCCTCGATGTTCTTTGTAAGATCTTTTTCGCCGTTATCGTCGACCAAATCGAAATCAATTACGATATGTTGTTCTGGAATCTTTACGTAATGTAGATCAGTAACATCAATGTCCTGCAGCGTAGTTGTTACTTGATCCCACTTTTTACTCGGATATCCACTATCCGTTGTCCCCTGTGCTGGTTGATGAGCGTACGCAGTATTGAAGGCAGAGTCATGATAAACAGGAATGTAGTCATCCAGTTCAATGACGTAGGAGGTGTCCGGTACGAACGGGATCGGACCTTGCTCGGGAAGGCCTTTGAAACCAATGTATACACTCCTGTATTCTTTGTCTCCCATAAAATAACGGTCCTTGAAGTCTTCAAAGTAACTACTCAGTTCATCTCGAACTTCGTGATACTGAAGCCGCTTAATGATGTTTGCTTCTTCACAATACTGCTTGTAAAGTTCCCAAACACGCTTAAGCTGAATCGCTTCTGTGGACTTGAAAATATCAAAGTGAGCTTCTACAAAGTTGTAGAAAGTGTCCGTCAGCATCATCATCTTCGTGGGAATATAGTTCTCGTAGTAATACTTTCCCATTTTTCGATAACGTTCTAGACACTTGTATGCAATCTGCCCAAGTTCAAAGTTGATGTTTTCAGTTAGAATATGGTATCGTCCTGGCTCAATCTTCACACCAGTTGGGTGAACGTCAATCAACCGTCGAGTATTACCTGCTTTTGCGTCTGTGATCTTTACTGGTTTGTTGGTACCAATGATCAAGAACGCGTTTGGTCGTATCGTATATGCAGATCTATACTTGATGTTGATTGTCATTGAGTCATGTCCCACAATCGAATTCAACTTCGTGTTGTCTTCGACTCGAGACAAATCTCCATCGTGTTGAATAGCAACCAAAGGATTGCTCTCAAACGACTCCATAGAAAATGGACTGTGATTACTAGTAAGTGCTTTGGCTTCAAAGGTTGCTACATAGCCAGTGAACAATTTCTCGATAATATCGATGACTGTTGACTTACCAGTAGCTGGCGGTCCATAGAATACTAGAAACTTCTGAATCCATTTGGAATCACCAGCCACAATAGCGCCAATAGCCCACTCAATTTTATCACGCTCTGTAGGAGAATATAGAACATTAAGTAGCTCATCCCATGCGTCGGTCTTACCGTTCTGTAACGAATATGGTAGACGTTTGCTGACAAAGTCTTTCTTCTTTACTTCCGTGTTGGCAAAGGTAATGTTCTCATCCAAGGGATGATAGTTACCCTTCTCCGGAAGGTTTCGAATATACCTGTTAAATCGTTCCCAACTACCTGAACTGAAGTTCCTAGTTAACAACGGTTCGATGGTTTGTCCTGCTTTTCTAGCTTCATCGACATAAGCATACAGATCAGCATCTACAAATTTCTGTACATCGAACTCACTTGTCGACCACATTCCTGACGCTTCATCCCATACTGCATAAAATGAACCGCCTCTGATCATCAAGTCGTCAAAATGATCAACAACCCAGTCGGGGTACGCTTGTGCTAAACCTCTGGCTTCTCTAGTTCTTATCTTATAGAAATCCACGTCCCCTCCCTTCATGGAAGATGATCTTTATCTACAAGATAATCACAGAATTGATACCAGATTTCAACCTTAGTTTGATCTAGATGATCAGGTGGCAGATTATTTATAGGGAACATACCCCCTAGACCGTCTTCATCGTAAGTTCTCCAGATAAACTGATACAAGATCTCATCGATCTCTTCTGGATCAATATCTGAACCATCGTTAAATTCGTTCAAGCCAAGATTATTCAAGAATTCCCAAAACCATTCATGAGCAGGAATATCGGTTTGGAATTCAGCTCGTCTAGCAAATGCGATAAACATTTCGAGCACAGAACATGGAATTAATGTTCTCCACTCTACATCGTCTGGAATATCCGCTTGAAGGATGAATTCTTTTCTTAGTTCTTTTCCATCTTCGGCTCTGTTATCATCTCCGGATATAAGCCACACAAATTCTGTTTTGTGCATCTTCTTAAGTAGTTCCCAGTACGTAGATGAAGGAAGATAACTATCTGGGTTTACAACCTTCGCACAGAGCCAATTGAAATATAGGTTTTCAAGCGGCTCGCTCATGAGTTACTCTTCTCTGAATTTACGAACGGAATGCTTGAAGTCTTCGTGATTTAACTCGTCCTCAAGCTGCCCACCAAGCACCTCAACCTGAAAATATCCATGGTCAAGGAGAACTTCGAAGTCAGCCTTTAGATCATCGTTTCGAACATAAACAATGTTGGGGTCTTGAGATCCACGTCCAAACTCAAGTTCCCCTACCAGTTTATGGTGATTATAAATGGGAGTATCATCAGTATCACAAAGAACATTATCAGCCAGATAATACTGAAGTGTGGTTTGGCTGTGATCTGGTTCGTTGAGAAAAAACTCATCCCTATGGATGGTATAAGGAACGCCTGGTCGGCGCTTCTTTACTTCTTCCTCTTCGTTCCAATCGTCCTCAATCCCTGAGAATATGTTGTTTGGCTCTTGAGCACTAGCAGTAGGATGTACTGACATTGATCTTAATTCTTCTGCTTGCCTTTCTAGAAAGTTCGTTCCTTCGTCTCTAAACTTTTTTACAACATGTCCTGCTTGTTGAAATAAGCCATTCATCTTTTCCTGATCCTCATCCAACTTGAATTGAAGCTGGACAACATCCGATTCAAATTTAACTGTGGTGTTCTCTAGCTTCTTGACTAGCTTTTCTAACCTCTTGTATCGGTATGAGCTAAACAAACATCCTACACCCACACCGACCCCAAAGGAGACAACTCCAACTGCTGATGGAATCGTCCATTGCGGTTTCCATTGCAATCGCATCATCCTCCCTTCTTATCAAGCTTGTCGTAGATGACGCCATCAACATTGAAGTCGAGCAGAATTGAACGTTCGCCGCCGTTCACAAAACGTGAATTATATGCATTATAGATATTAAAGTCAACATAATTATCACCAGAACCGTCGTTGTTTCTAAACCAACCAACAACAGCGCCGGCACCACTTCGTTCGATCCCCAACATGTCATACACTTCGTTGAGAAATAAATGCCCCCTGGCGATTAGGAGATTGTTGGCATAATTTTGCTGACACTGAATGAAGAGTTGATTTACTTCTGGTTCTCTTCGCCATTCTTTGGACCATTCATCAAAGAATCGTGCATATGGAGACATCTTATTAGGATCAACTATCTTGAATTCTTCTTTATTGTGTATCTCTGTCTTTGCTCCGTGATATAGATCGAGCTCTTTCTCTTCACCAAGTTCTTCACGTACACGATCTCTGTAATTATTAAATGCTTCTTGTACTGCTGCATAAGCAGCCATCAATGCTGTGTTACGCTTAGTGAGTTCAAGATGTGATTTAGTGAGCATAGCAATTGAGCCTACGCCAATAAGAACTGCTGGCCCATATAGCTTTACAATCTTGATCGTGCCTTTGGTATATACATAACTTGCGTCTTTTGCGTATTCGTTCTCAGAATATGCAGTAAGACCAGTCTTGTCTGAAGTCTCTTTTAACGTCTTCACACTCTTGACATCATTATGAATCTCATCAAGAGTAGCAGAAAGCTTCAATGTTGCCCGACAAGCAAGAACGGTACTAGTGACGACCCCAACAACACCAGCAACGAACAGAATATGAGGAGAATTCTTCTTAAGAATTAATGTTTGCCGACCAAAATTCCTTGTCAATGCAACCGGTAATGCCATTAGATCTCCTCCAACTCCGGAAGCTCAATCAAGAATCCATCACGCACTTGACGAATTTCTACATTATTCAAAAATGTCCAGCCCCATTTATTGTCAATAGGAGAACTGTTCAATCCAAGAAGAACATACAGATCAGACAAAGAAGCGGCATCATACTTGTCGATAATATCGATCATGCGTTCTACGACAAGCTCAGCTTCTTCTCTTGAGATTAGAATAACATCATTGAAATGATGCCTGTTCGCTCGCTGCAAACGAGGTTGATCAGGCAAATATGCTTGTTGTCTTGGGTCTCGTGGATCTACTGGACGTTGTTGCATCAGTGGATTATTGTATTGGACTCGCGTTATAGGACCATAGCCTGTAGGGCGTCGTCGATACCCGGATACTTCACCGTATACGACACGTTCTGCGCCCTTAGTAACTGAATCAACTAGTAAATTTCTAAATGCTGGAAGAAGTACATCAGACGCAACATACCTCATGGCCAATTTGAAATCGCCACCAAAGAAAATATCCTTAAACTTACGGCCAATTCCCGGAGGCTTCTGAATAACTACTCCTGTAACAACCTTCTCTAGCTTCTTGTCTTCTTTCTTCTGCTTCTTTTCAGATTTCTCTTTGTCTTTATTGGTATTGCCTTGATAATCCAAGATTACTCCTTAACTTGCGGGTGGAAGCGGAGGTGTAACATTCAATGCTTTTAGATCTTTCTCACCTTGCGCAATAGCTTCCTGCATATCCTTCGGCGTGATACCCTTAATGAAGTCAGCAGCGGCCTGTTCATTAGTCATGAGTTCCATAAACAACGCATCATAGGCAAGAATTTGAATGAATTCTTCTCGAATCGCATTACTCTTAATGAATCTGTTGCCGTCCCTAACACCATACGATGAAAGGATGATGTTCTTGATTTCATCAACAACGGCTTTAATATCCTTCGTTTCGATAATTCGTTGAATAGATTTTTCCAATCCTCCGGTAACACCAAACTGAAGATCAATGATCTCGGTTTTGGTCAAATTGAAGTAGAATGACTCAGTGACTGTTTCACCATCAACGTTCTCGTAGGTGATATCACGCTTAAGCATTCGTCGTCCTTTTTGTCGGAGAAAAAGAAAGAGCCCTTGTTCAGGACTCTTCCTTCTTTGCTAACCTTCCTCGACCAGATCATACTGCCTGTTACGATATGCTTCGAGAGCGGCATCGTACAGCCGTTCTGCAAGCAGGCCAGTACCGAACACCACTACTGCGGCGAACATGTACTTACCGAACTTGTGAATGAACGGAGTAGTCGGCTCCGTCTCAACGATCTCAATGACGTTGTCTGACATTACATTCCTTTCGGGTAGGTTCTCTCATTATAATCAATGTAATTTTTGCGATTACAGCGGCACATAGTAATTGTAATCAAACGCCAGACAAGGACGTTCGTCTTCAGTAAGTACGGCTGTGAATTGCAATTCCATTAATCTATCGGATTTCCAACCAACATTTGACGAGGATGCAGTTGGATTAATACCTATCATGTAATAGAAATCATCGAATGTAGCATAATCGTGCGTCAATACTCGCTTATTGAGTAAATTCTCTGCTTTATGCAGTTTGTCTGCATCACTTGTGAAATATCGTCCTGTGTACATCTCCATACACAGCACATTACCTGGACCAGTTACGAGAACCTCCTGTGACGGAGGAGGATTCTCTTTTACTCTATCGGCTGCCACTTTATCTCGAATGGATTGGTCTTTACGTGCACCAAACTCTTCAATGACCTTATCTCTATAATCAGAATATACCTGTTGGGATACTGTGAGTGCAGTTTGAGCTGCAATTGTCTTGTTGGTTGCAAATCGATTTGCGCAGACGATACAAGTGATTGTAGATGCTGCCGAAACGGCTGATGGAATATAAAGCTTCCAGACAAGTTTCGTCCGTTCGATTAAGCGTTCCTTAGGATCAGCATGTGTTCCAGTAGCATCTTCGTCTAATCTAATGATCTCTGCTGCCTCGAATGATGCTTTTCCTACTAAATATGCTGTAACAAGCGTACCCAAACCTGCTACACCTGACAAAATAAGAGGAGAATGGTGCTTTGCATTCCGTCGAACTAATCTACCGATATCGCCTATGTTCATCATCTACTCTTTCGCATCTCCCTGACGAAAATCCAAATAAGCCAGAACCCACAGGTGATGAGAGTCATGAATACGTCGCCTACGAATCCGAAGAAACCGTAACGACGTGGACAATCACACTGCGTCATTTTTTTCATTCAGTTTTTTCACTTCGAGCAAATATGTAACTATTGTGTTATACAACAGACGTCCTGCCATGTTTGCGACTACCATATAAACAAATACTTTACGAAGTTGACGCTTATCCCAATTGACGTTAATGTCAAATCTCGCATCATTAAGCAAATCAATAAGAACTTTACGCTCTGCTTCATCCATGGTTTCCCTCGCAAGTCTCGCAGTTAGCCTGAGTCCACTCGCTCAGCCACTTTTCACACCAGGCATCCCAGCCACCAGCCAGAGTGACTCCACGCTGCTTGGCTTTGCCAGGCTGAATATGAATCCCTGATTGCGCAGGAATCAACTTAGCAATATCGCCAAGGAGGTTTGCGGCCATAGCAACATCACCATTAGTGCCTTTGAGGTGAATTGTCATTTTAAGTTGCACTATTAATCCTTTCGAATCAGAAAAAAATAAAATGAGAGACTAGGGTTCACAGCCCATCGAAAACTGTGTACCGGGTGGGTTGGTAAACGTACCAACGCCTTCGTGTCTCACCCTCTCTCATTATAATACATGTAAAACTTGCGAGGTTAGTTAGCAAGCACTCCAATTGGAACAACCTGCTCCATTCGCCCATACTTCCGCTGCCCTGGCGTCCTGAACATCCTCAGGAGCATCAGAGGCATGGGAATATCCTCCGTAACCACCCCACGTGCCATCAATGAATTGCCACTTGCCCGATGCAGTGGAGACAGGATTCTCGGCACGAATATCACCACCTGACTCACGTTGCATTACGTAACAAGGAGGAAGGTTACCTCCACAGGTACCATTACCAGGCTCTGAAGCCCTTCTGTTACCACCCGTACGTTCTACAGCGTCAGCCACTCTCGATCGTTGTTGCTCATCGTACTGAGCCTGCTCCAGCATTGCAGCATAGACAGCGGCTTGAAAATTAACGGCCTGAACATATTGAAAACGTGCTACGTCTCTGAGATACTCTCGGCGCTCAAGGATCATAGCCTTCTCTTGATCAGGCGTTAACGTTTCCCCAGCATACGTAAGAATCTTTTCGTTTTTTTCGGTTTCTTGTTTGGGTTCCTCGGCTTGTGCAGCAAAGGCTACGCCCATAGTAATAAGTAACAAAAGTACTAGGCTGAAATATCGCTTCATGTTTTGCTCCTTTGTCGAGAAAAAGAGAGTGTATGTTGCAGTGTGCTCCCAATGTGAACTTTGTTATCGTTCACTGCATTAGTGTGCCCCCAATGGGGACTTTGTTATCGGTCACTAACCATACATCTCTCATTATAACCTGTGTAAAACTTGCGAGCGAAAAGGAAAGCCCCCGTAGGGACTCTCCGATTATTCAGGCACATAATCACTTACCCGCTTGAATGTATGCCCATTTACATGTTCTCGTCTTCCATTCAAATGATCTGATACTTTTGTAACACTAGCTCCAACAGATCTTGCCGCTAGGCTTTCACTTTCAAACCTTTTCCAAGTCGTCGTATCCACGACTGGAGTTCCAGGTCGGCCAATAACGTTCCCATACTGGGAAATCGTTTGATATGTGTTATTATGAACAGTAGGTTTGTAATTAGCTAAGAGCCTTTGTTTGATTGAAATCAAAACATGCTCTTCCATTTCCATATCTGTCATTCCATACTTACGCATTATAAATAGTGCAGTAATTATTGAACCTGTGACTATACCAATAGTCGTTCCAATATAAATTTTCTTGTTATCCTTAATGTGTTGCTTAAATTTTTCGATTTTTGTTAATTCTGTTTCTTCAAATTCCATTTCATCTCCTATGTAGCTTATATTAAGAATGTCTCATTATAAGCCATGTTTAGACTGCGAAAAAAAAAAGAGTGAGAGGATTCAGTGTGCCTGCAAACGCAAGCTTTTGCACTCATTAGTGTGCCTGCAAACGCAAGCTTTTGCACTAATCTTATCCTCTCATTATAACCCATGTAAAACTTGCGACCTCTTTTGGAAAGTCTCCCCCGGGAAATTTTCGACCTTGAAAATGGCAAAATCGTCTGAGAGGCCTCTATTTCGCGTTCTGAGACGTCGACCCCCCTATCCGGGGCAAATATACCAGCCACGATCCAAAAATGGCTTAGAAGGCTACACAGAGGGGTCAGAAAAATAGAACATATGGTAAAAATGCGAAAACATAGGAACCATGTAAGATTTCTCTCACACAATTCCTATGCTTTCTCTACAATTCCGACATTATGGTTGATTTCTTGTCTTCATGATGAAGCCAACTGCTCGTGACACCATTACGTGCTTCTGCTCGTATGCCACGATGATCAGAATGCCGAGAAGATTTCCCGCCACTATGGCCATCGTATCCGGACTGACTCGGCTGCTTTTTTCGTCTTTCAGCCGAACCAATCGTTCAAGATTGCCCAGTAGCGCAGAATATTCCTCGCTATCCGGATCGCTCGTGCTCATCTCGACCAGAACCTTGTTAATTGGTTCCTCGAGAATTGACTCCTTCTTCTTAAAAAAGTTCCTCAACACTAAACATCCTCTCTGTAGTTCTCAATATAACCCATGTTTAGTGTGCGAGGTCAGTCATCTGTGTACGTGAAGTCTTGCTCATCAGTTATCTTGAACGTAACCGAACGCATATGTTCAAGATCGTCCGGATCTATGTTCAATTCGAGCAAAAATACCTTTTTTCCGTCATCTTGCCTAATAACCAGTTGACCCTCGTGCGCAAGCGCATCGTGATATCGCTTTGAGCTGGCTTCGAGTAGCAAACCAAGAAAAAGCGTAAATAAGGAAATGGTGCCAAGTATGTTAACTACTCCTCGAGGGTCCCAGAACCATGAAATAACGAAATAGATAGATGCGTAAGCTGGAAGAATGACGTGAACCATGATAGTAGTCCACATGTAGCTACGAGAGTTCAAATATGACTTCGGTTTAGCTGCTTCCATCTACACTCCTGGGACAGATAGCGTCGGATGGCCACTTTCGCCGTTTTCGTCCTCAATCTCTGCGTATTCTGTGACACGCATGACAGCGATTTGGCCAAAGTTTCCGTCGAGAGAAATAAGATCACCTACATTGTAATCTTTTCGATATTGATACTGCGACGTGCTTGAAATATCCGCTTGACTGATCGTAATTTGTTGCTGGGCCTTGAGTGCTTGTTTTCCTAGGTTTTGCATCTTAACAATTTGCTCAATCAATGGGCTACCAGTCAAAGGAGCAGTTAAATTGTCATCCATCCAGGATGCATCTACAAGCATCATTCGTCTGTCGTACTTAGTGGGCCCAAGATCTACCGGTACGTAATAGTACCTGCTAACGACCAAAGCCGAGTTCTTCAAGCTCTTGTTACTAAACAAGTAGTCTGCCGCAGAGAGATCTCCTGCTTTCCAAGAGAATATGACAGTCGCTGACCTATTAACGCCTTTGTAGATGGATATCACCGTTTGTGTACTGCTTCCAACTACTCCGAACGTGTTCCGTCGAATTGTTTTCATGCCAAGGTCATCAATGGCCAATATCTCTCGTACACGGGTGTATACATCACCACGATCGATACTTCGGTTTTCTTGAATACCTGTAGCAGCGATCGAAGTTTGCGCAACGACGTTGACAAGCGCATCACCAGCGTTTTGTGTATTGACAATATGATCATTGATCAGCTTTACTACTTGATTATGCGTGTAATCAGCAAGAAGAACGTATTCAGCAATGACTCCACTAGCCCTAGCTAGGTTCATTCCAACAATTCGGTTTTCCAAATATGTATCAAAGGATCGACCAGTAATCACAAGCGTTGGATCTTCTTTTTCTTTCTCAGTGATCTCATGATTCTCAACAATCATGACTTCGTAAGTATCTGCATGAGAAATAAGCGTTCCCAATGGCAGAAACTCTCTGAGACCAGTACTAAGTTGCGCTTGAAGCTCAAATTCTCCTGCTTCAGAATATCGTTCTATCCACATAACACTATTCAGTTTAGTAATAGCTTCTCCCCGCTCAAGGAGTGTAGGATCTGTTGCAAAATTAAACTTGAACAAATCCATGTTTACACCCCCCAATACGCCGCATAGTACTGTACGAGGTTCCAGTTGATACTGGCAATATCTACGAAATGGAAACTGTTTTGACCAGGAAATAGAATTGGCCATACCGAAGTAGGCTCAATTCTGTCCATCAAAAAGGTAGTAGTTCCTCCACGAACCATGTACAAAGTCTTGTTAGAATAATCGCTTGACAAATATAGCACATCTCCAGACACAAAGCCTCCATTAGGAGTAACTTTGAACTTCCAGTCTGGGTTTGTTGGAACGTCCTGAATCGTGAATGAAGCTGCAGTGGCTTTGAACGTTACTTGTAAGCTGAAGCCATGTGGAGCTGTTGAGAGACCGTCTGGAATCAATACTGGATTTACTGTAGGTAGTTGTGCTGCTTTGAACTCCACTGGGTTTACAGCTCTGAACGTTGGGTCATCACAGCGAACAGTAAGCTGAACTTCCGGTAGTTGAACAAAATATGGAACCTCAAATTTAGTGATAAAACCATAAATCCTAGCAACAAGCGTGCCAGCAGAGTTAAAGTGCAATACAATTTGTCCCGCTCTAGTAGCTGAGATAGCACGATAAAGTTCATCTCTAATATCAGAATATGATTCATCCAGGTTGAATCGTGGATTCAATACGACACGAATCACGATCTCTCTTGGCTTCAAACCGAAATCGTAGAATCGACTCTTTGTTTGAGTACCAAATCCATAGAACTTCGGAATAATATCTTCTGCATCTAGACCAACAATACCTTTAACCATGTATGTGGCAGACGCATCTCTATCCCTCAAACTAAAGGTGATAGCTTCGGAAAGGTTGGATGCATACATCTCTATGCTTGTCAGCCTCATGGTATGCTCAACTCCTCCTTAGCCAATGTAAGTTGGTTACGAGTTTGTTTGTAAATATCACTCGTAGACAATTGAGTTGGAGCATTAATTGTTTGCTCAAACTTGATCTCGTTCGGAGCATTTGGAGAAGTTGCTTCAGTGTCTCGAGTTGCTGTACCCGCAGCAATAGTACGAGCGTTGGCGTACGATGTTGCTGCATTGATTGCTTCTGAACTCTGAATATAGTCACTAATCTTGGACGCATCCGTTGCTAGTTGAGTCAAATCAAGAACCGGCGTAATTACCGGATTGAATTCCTCAACAGCGCCAAGATCTTCAGTAATCTTGTTCAAACTATCCTTAAATATGTCAGCAGTTCTACTAATGAAGTCAGTAGAGCTAGCCGCAACTGTTGTATCACTATCCAAAGCGTATACAAGACCCTCAGCCATTGATTTACCAATTTCGATAAATACCTTGGATGGAGAGTTTATACCAAGGAACCGCTTACCCGCATCAACGGCACCTTTAGCTACATCAACTACACCATCAGCAGCTTCCTTTGCTTTCGCTGCAAGCCCACCTGTCATACCATTGATGATTGCGCCTGCTAGCAATTTTCCTTGCTCTCTAAGTTCTCCACCTTTACTGTCGATAGTAATCCGAAGTTGCTTGATGAATTCAGTAACGACATCAAATGCTGCGTCAGCAAACTCATTCAAGTTCTCCGCAATACCTCGAATAACGGCAAGAACGAGATTCTTACCAGCCGTGATGATTCGATTGACGTTCTTTGCTATCTCGTCGATAAACGTTACAATAAGCGTCACCGCTGCAGGAACAATAAGTGTTACTGCTTCGGTAAGTCCTGCCAGAACTTGTAGAATAACCCAAACACCAACATCGATAAGTCTTTGAATCGTGTTTCCAATACCGATAATGAATTGCTCAATAACCCAAGCGGCAGCAGCTATGATTTCAAGCGACTTCTGCCCAATACCGACAATGAGCTGGATGATCATCTCAGCACCGACAGAAACAATCTGCCAAATAGCGCTGGTGATTCCTTCAATGAACTTGACAATCAAGTCAACGCCGGCTTGAAGGATCTGTGTGTAATATGTCGCTACCGCAGCAATAAAGGAAGTGATAATGTTCCCCATTGCTTCGGTGATTAGATGAATGTTCTCAGCAATCCCATTGAGGAATGTAGCAAGCAAGGTCATACCCGCTTGTACAATTTCATCAACGTGTTCTGCCAGCGAATCAAGGAACTTAATGATGATCTCAGAAACCAGATCCGTAATATGATCGATGTTCTCGCTGATTCCCTCGAGCAACTTGACAAGCAGCATCAAGCCCGTTTCAATAAAGTCGGGCCCCTTCTCGTTTAGGAAATCGAGAAGTGCTGTAGTAAGCTTGTCGAATACCGTTATGAATTTCGGAATCAACTTAACAACGGTATCCATAAGGTGCTCGAGTACAGCACCAAGAGCTTCGGCAATTACCGGCGCAGCGTCAGTAAATACCTTGATCGTATCAACTATACCCTGTGCCAGACCCTCTAACAATGCGGGAATTGCTGCACCAATCGCCTTGAGGATTGCTGGTAGAGCTTCAGCAGCTGCCTTACCCGATTTAGCAATAACCTCAAGCGCTTTACCAACTAGCATTGCTCCAACACCGACCAAAGCGAAGCCGGCGCCAAGTGCCATCAAGGCTATTCCCAAAGCAAGCAATGTTGGAACAACCGGTGTAAGCGCCCACGCCGCAAGCCCAAGAACAGTCAATGCAATGGCTAGCCCAGCCAAGCCATGGAACAAATCTCCCCAGCTAAGGCCGGCGAACGCTTCGATAACTTTGAACAAAACACCCAACGAAAGGGCAACTACACCAATAGCTATTGCACCAAGAACGCTTCCTTGCATGGCGTATGTAGCAGCGGCAAGAATAAGCAATGCTCCTGCCATAGCAACAAGGCCTCGAGCGATCTCTGCCCAAGACATACCACCAAACAGCTTCATTGCTCCAGCAATTGCACCAAGCGCAATACCTACCAGAACCAAACCGGCTGCCGTAATTGGCAACGAAATAGGCATGAGCTGCATAGCTAGACCGATAAGCGCTAGCGCTGCTGAAACGCCAATGATCCCCTTGGCCAGATCAGCAAGACTCATCATTGCAAATAGCTTGATAGCCCCAGCCAATATCGTTAGACCAGTAGCCAGTAGAATAAGTCCTGCACCAGTGATGACAATCGACTTTGGAATCAATCGAACTGCCAAGCCGATGGCAATAAGCGCTGCAGTAACACCCACAAGCCCCGTCTTCATTTCATCCCAGGACATTGAGGCAAATATCTTCATTGCAGCACCAAGAATAAGCAATCCAGTAGCGATTGCCAATATCCCAACTCCGGCCAACGCCATTTGTGCAGCATTTGCGGCCAAAGGCGTCGCCATCACTGTTAGAATTAGAAGCAACGCTGTTACACCAAGCAAACCTTTAGCAAGTTCTTCCCAACCAAGATCAGCTAGTTGCTTAGCGGCAAGAGCAAGTATAAATATAGACGTAGCTAGTAGATTAAGCCCAAAGGCCATAACAGCAAACTTGGCTGCGCTGGCTGGACCAGACGCCATCTTGGCCAATACTGAGAACGATGCCATGAGTTGACCGAAGCCAACCGCCATAGCAGTCAAAGCCTTGGTCAATGCCGCAGAGTCGATCATCGACAAGACCAACACAGAAGCAGTCAAGATGCCAATCGCGATGGCAATCTTCATGAGTGCTTCAGCCTTGATCTTTGTTTGCATCGACTTCAAGACACCAGTAAGCTGCTCGAACGTCTGACCAATCTTGTCAAACATTCCTCCGCCAATGTCAAAAGTGAAACCACTCTTGATAAATTTGGCAAGGAGGGCTGCGATTCCACCAAGTAGACCGACGTTTACAGCATCTAGGACCTTGTCAAAGTCGCCCTCGCCCATGGTGTCGGCGATCTTTTGACCAAGTTCCTGGAACCAGGTCTTGATGACTTCCCAAATTCTGTCCAAGACCGTAACAATCTTCGAGAGTGCATTACTGAACGGCTCCCAAATATCCGCCGCATGACTAAATGCATCTTTAACTGATGCCCAACGATCGCCAAGACGCCCAAAAGAATCAGCGACTCCATCAGGAACACTTGGATCGAGTGAAGTAAAGAAATCAAGAACTGCGTCTTTAAGAAGTCCGATAACCGCAAGAGGAGCACTAATTACATCGCCTAGCTTTTCAAAGAACTTTTGAATACCCTTTCCTTCGACGAGGAAAGAATTAAGGTTGGTAAAGAAATCACCAATCTTGGCAGCGAACTCAAGAAATGAACCGCTACCAACACCGACAGCCCCAACCAAATTAGCAATGAATTTAACGCCCTCTTTGATGATCGTCCAACCGATCTCCAAGATAGAGAACAAACCTCTAAATATGCTTCTAAGATTATCTACTGTATCTGCAGTAGGTTGCAATGCTCTTGCAAACCTCTGGAACAGTTGCGTCAATTCCATCAACTGTTGACCAGTAACCGGTGGGAAAATATCCCTGAATGCGTCCTTAATCGGCTTGAGAATCTCCCCGAGGTTCTGCAATGCTTCTTTCATGGAATCAATAAGAAGGGCACGACCGCCCATCATCTTCCATGTGCCAAGCAGCTCGTTACGAGCGTCCGCATTCTTCCCAACAAATGTACCAATAGCGTTGTTAATGTCGCTAAACAACGATTTTGCTTCGTCGAAATTACCAATCAAGATTTCAAACGTCTCTGCCCAACCGGAGCCAATAGATTCCTTGACCGTACTCATAAGTTGGGTGAACGTCTTCACATCTTGCGCTGCCGCAAACGCTTTCTTACCGATGTCAGTTGTTTCATCGGCGTAATCACTAAGAGTGTTAGTCAACACCTCTGTGGTTAGCCACTGATCAGTAAGTGACTCATTGAACCCTTGGGTAGCACTTACCGCATTCCCAGCTTTCGTTACCCACTTATCCCCTTGCTTAGTGAGTTCCCCTGTAGCTTCAGCGGCATCAATAAGCTGCTGCTTGAACTCAACGGTACCCATGTTAGCAAGTTCAATGGATTTCCAGTCAATAAGTTGCACATGACCCTTTGACAGAGCCTGCGCAAAGTTATACATAGCTCGACTAGCTTCTTCTGCGTTTGCACCAGAAACGGCAGCTACGTTAGCGACACCTTGAATAGATGCAACTGATTGATCAAGACTAACACCAGCGTTCGTAAACTTACCGATGTTAGTTGTCATGTCAGCAAATGAATAAATAGTTCTGTCTGAATACTCGTTCAATTCTTTAAGCTTCTGATTAACAGTTTCCAAAGATGCGCCAGAACCAGCCATGATGGTTTGAATAGAGCCAAGTTTAAGCTCGTATTCTTGGAAACCAGCCGTAATCTGATCTAAGCTAAGCGATTTGACGATCTGAATTCCTGCATCAATCGCTTTATTTGTGATGTTGGAAAGTGCTGTAAGAGCAATAGTACTTAGGGCAAGGAACTTCTTACTAATGTTTTCAATTCCTTCACCCATGTGTGACATATCAAATTTATTAGCTTCTGCACTTACATCAGCGAGCCCTTGCTTAGCGCCTGTAAGTTTCAGTGCCTTATCCAGCTGACCGAGACTGGTTAGCGTCTGTTGTACTTTTCTTTCGAACGCAGAATTATCGAATTCCATACGGACGATGCGATCGTCGACGCTAGCCATTTGTCACCTGCCTCCAAATATCGTCAAGGATCTTGTCGAATACTGGCCGTATTGCAGGATTAATATAGTCTCTTCCTTCTACCCAACCACCAGTACCTGTACCATGGCCATATTGGAGAATAACAGCGACATTAACTCCGCCTTCTACATCATTATTATACCAATGAATAGCATGTATTCCACTTTTATGTTGTACCTTATAGCCCCAAGAACCAGCTGCGCGTCCTGTATCTCGTGGTGTCGCCCGAGATAAGGCATCAACGCCCATTCGACCATAACGATCTAGGGACTGAAATATTTTTTCACTCTTCATAAGTTCTAAAAATGACATTGTTTTCTTAAAATCACCAGAAGATTCGGCAGTGATCATTGATCACCTTCTATCGCACATGACCTGTGGGTGCTCCATAGAATGCTGCATCACCAAATGCAAAGATTCCACCGTCTTGGCCCAATAGCCAATAACCATGGCCCGAAGGAGTAGCAGTAATACCAACGATAGGATCATTAAGACTTTGTCCACCCATGCTTCCATGAAATTCTGCGTCACCGTAAGCAAACACTCCGCCATCACTACCCACTACCCAGTAACCATCGCCACTAGGTGTGGTGGCCAACATTTGGGCACCTTTAGGCACATCATCACCCTCTTCCGCTGGTACTGAGCCACTATGACCGGCTTGACAAGCTGACGCTATCGCTGCTCGCCTGTTGTTAGTGTTATCACCAGGACAAGCAGTAGCAGCACTGTCACCATGATGAACAACCTGTGGATTATCAACCAACCAATTACGTCTACGAGCGTCATCGCAACAGGCGGCAATGAGTCCAATGTCTCCATCTGATACAGCATGAACCTCTCTATTGCCTGACAAACAAATCTGCAGGCAATGTCCAGATTGTCCTGTAGTAATAAAGCTATCTTCTGGAGAACGCCACAATTCATAGCGAGTCAAACCGATACCAGCACTGTATTTATCAGTGCTTAGAAACCGTGATACATTATCAGAGGGCGCGCCACCTCCCTCATGATGGATGGTAACACGATCGGCTCGCATTATTCGTTCGAGTGTTCAGTGGGCTCTTCCTCAACATCTTCTGAAGTTTCCCCCGGGGAATTTTCTTCTTCGGAAACTACAACAACTTCTTCACTCTCATCGTCTGGGTTACGCTCAAACATTGGTATTCCTTTCGGTTATAGGACTCGAAGCAAGGAATTGCAAACAATGTATGGCTGCATGTTATTGTGTGCGGCATTAGAACCAGAAGCACCAATATTGTGTGCGTGTGCTCCAGCTGCTTCCATGCCAGAGAATGTAACATCAGCATTAGAGTGATCCACATTAGGACCAGTATTCATGAACAACGTTGATGTCAACAATTCACCAATAAGCGCTGAATAACCAGAAAATCCGTGAATATGGCTACCTTGAACGTCAACAGAGTGTCCGTGTGATGCTAGTTCGGCCAAAGTGAGGACGTGAGCACTCTCGCCACCAACTGTACCGACAGCTAAAGCACCGCCGGCCATAACACCTACACGTTGACGTTTGTCAGGAAGACCAAAGGTAGTTCCATCGCCGGCACCGTATGTTGTTCCAAATATAGCGAACAACGCCGCATAAGTAGTGCGAGAAATGGTCTGTCCGTTTGGAAACTTCCAACCCGGAGGTTCTGTGCTACCGAAATAGTCAATGGTTCCACCGAGTGGAATAACTCCAGCGCCTTGCCATGCAGTTCCGGTCCAAAGAAATTCCATGTTAGTGTCGGTTTCATAAATAACAACACCTTCGTCTGCCGCAACTAACCCGGTGGGACGAGTAACACTTGTACATATAATCCGTTCTTGCAACTTCCACCGTGTACCGGTCCAAATTCGTGTAAGATCGGTATCGGTTTCATAAATAGCTTTACCTTCATCGCCGGCAACGAGTACTGGGCGAGTACTACTTGTACAAATAGTAAAACCGGAACCACCGGGTCCCATGGGTCCACGAACGTTTCCGGCATCGATGTTTGTTCCACCTCTAGTAACTAGAATAAGATTATTACCAACAACATTACCATTAATAACAGTAGCGGCTTCCATTGTAATCATACGTTCTTTAGTTAAACCAGTTACTGTGGCCATAGGTCCTCCTCATTCTTCTCGCTACTGCTGATTTCATAACTATCAGCATCCAACATTATTGCTGTATCAGAAATGATTTGGAACGTGGTGTCATCGAGCATGATAAGAGTGGTGGTATCTTCAGCTTGAGTATCGGCAGTCCATGTACCATCACCGTTATCAGTAATGATAAGACGGTCCCACTTCCTGATAAATGTAGCAAGACCCTTGAGGGACGGTAACTGTGCATCACTATCTTCATCACCATAAATAATGTCTTCAAGATCCGCAAGCATGTTCGGGTCCATCAGACGACTGTCAAATATAACATGCGCTGTTGGCCTATAATTTTCAATTTCTTCTGGAATTGCTGAAATTGTCCACTCAAATTCAATTGGTTCCGTGTCCAAAGACATTGTTTGATAATCTCTTTGAGACGGAAGTGCAGTTAAATTATACAAAAGATGAATCTTGTAACCCGCTTCTGTACCAATAATATCGTCACCAACTCGTGTTTGATATGACAAACCGAATCTACTTTGTGATTGACCGGTAACGTAGAAGCCGGCTTGCTCTAAATAAGTTCCTTCGTAGTATAGAAATTCTTCTGGGTATGTAAATGCTCTAACTATAGCGGCAAAATCACCAACTGTTACAATGTCATTGAACTTAACCCCATCGAAATAAACTGGATCAACTTCATTTCCCATACTTTCTTCAACCGAAGTCAATCCGTTCCACGCAACACCATACCCATCTTCTTTGTAAAGGACGCCCTTGCTTACGCCGGTCTCATAGATACGTTCTCCAACTTGATCCCAAGCAAGTGTCGTCATTTACCCTCCTAACCGCTCGTATTGTATTGCGCTCTTCTTATGGCATTAAGCTCACGATTCCTGCTTGCGATCTCGTTCCTGGACATCTTGTTTGGCTTGGAGTTCTTAATGTTACAGATACGAATCAACGCAAACAATCTATTCAAATGCCAATACTCACACTCGAACGGGATGTTAAATGCAACCATCCAGTAGTAAATTAATTCAGAGGTGATGATCTCTCCTTTACCTTTACGTGCTGGCATAGATCCAAATGTAGTTGCCGACTCTTTTGATTCAATGTAGTCATTAATTTGTTTAATGTTTTCTTTAGAAAATCTGGCAAAAAGATCCGGAGGATAAATAGGAGAGATAATCATCGCCTCTACGTATGAAAGAATTTCTTCTGAAGTTTTCTCGTTATCTGCCAAGAATGGTTTTTGAAATTTTGACTCCCATTTTGACAGTGAGACTAAAGAATGCTCTAGCTCTAATTCGAAGTCACCGACTGACTCAAAAGTTTGTGCTTCTTCATTAAAGTATTCCTCTCCTAAAACAATAAGTTTGAGCATTCTCTACTCTCCTTAAGCTGGCCCAGCTACCCAAGCAGTTCCATTCCAGTGAGCTTGCCCAGGAGTACTAGCCGTTTGAGTTTGCACATACTGTCCAACGGTCCATGCCGTGTTCGGTGAGGCAACGATACCGGAGGCTTGAAGGGCAGCAACATCTGCAGGTACAGTAGAACCGCTTGGTGTCCATGATCCAGGAACACCTGCGGTTGCCCCAGTGGCTACTGCACCACTACTGAAAAGCGCAATGACCTCATCAGGTAGCGGCAGGTTAGCTGAACTAGCGCCATTACCATACAGTTCGGCTTCAAGGAGCGTGAGTGAGGCTTCGTCTACCACGGTTGAGTCCACCACGATCAGGGAAGTAGGATTGTAGTCGGTAACGGGAACCGGTGATGTTGAGATCTCCCAACTGAATGTAATAGCCTCAGGGGAGTCGTTAATAGTGTTGTATGCCTTCTCCGACGGACTTGCAATACAACCGTAAACGAGGTGAAGCTTGTAGCCATGCGCTTCGCCTTCTGTGTCATTACCAACACGAGTACGGAATGACAACCCAAACATCTTCCTGGGCTGTTGACCAACCGCAACGCCATCCACTGGAAGAGCGAGACCATCAAACTCGGAAAACTCATCCGGGTATGTAAACGCTTCGAGTGTAGCGCCAAACTCTTCTGCTGAAATGAGGTTCAGGTACTTAATGTTGTCTGCATACTGAGCAGTGGCTTCTGCTCCAGTAGGAGTTTCCGAAACGCTAGTAAGACCGTTCCAAGCAACACCAGTAGCATAAACGCCACTGACGTCAGGAATGTAAAGAACGCCATGATCTACACCAGTTTCGTAGAGGCGCTCACCAACCTGATCCCAAACGAGTGCGGGCATTGTGTCTTCCTCCTAGAAGAAAAGCTTGAAAACATCGTGATTGAGGTTCTCAGAGGTATAAAACCGATCGTATATACACAATGGTAATGCAGCGACTTTATCAGCGATACCACTGTCTGGATCTCTATCAATAACCGTCACCTGATACCGCAATCTAAGTAAATATGGCCTATCATCTGCAAATGACGTTTCTTCATAATCTCTTCTATAAACAATACACGGATATTCCATCTTTACCGTAGGCGGTGGTTGAAAATATACCTGATCGGTTTCGAGGATTGCGGCTAAGATAGCTTGAAGCTCAAGCCGTGGGGCCATTGTAAACACTCCCCAAACTCAGGACGAGTCGGGGGCTCCTGACTTCCACATTTGTGACAGTCCACAGAACCCCCGCCCATCGTACGTACTTAATTTTGAAGAAGTGTTCAACGGCATAGTCATCAGCGACAATACTGATTGAATTTCCAACCGTAATATCATCGTTCAGACTTTCTCCAGGTTCTAATTTTCTTGTATTTCTGATTACATCACCATAATATTTGGCTTCAGTAATCGTATCAACCCACACGCCTGAGTTAGATGGTTCTTCTATGGAATCGCCATAACCAACTTCTCCAAAGAATCTTGCCATCTTAACCCCTTCCTTAAAATTATTCCTTAGGAGGCTTCGGGGATCGTGCTTCTGCCGTTCCCACTACACCACCATCATCAGGAAGTGATCCGTGAACCGGAGGAACACTTTGACGCTCGTTAGGAGGCTCAGGCACGATAATGTGAGCTGTACCATTAGGCGGAGCAACGTAAGTACCTTGCGTAACAACAATTGCAGACTTGAGTTTGACCAAAGCGCCTGAACACCTGGTCTCAATCAAGTACTTGAACTGGTTGTAGTCGATGTCAAAGTCGTCGAACAGGCTAACTTGCCCGCCTTGATCAGCACCAATGACATAGTCATTCATGTTGACAATAACTGCCAAAGGAGCGCCGGCAGCCGGGTCAAAGATGTCAACCGGAACAATCGAAGAAACACGAAGCTCTGAAGCAACTTGCTCCAAAGACGTGTAAATACGACGACCCAACGTGTCCTTCAAAAGCATGAATTGGGCAAGCATTGCTTCGCTGGTGTACATCGTGGGTGTACCACTACCACGGTACTGTGAACGCCACGAAACAACTGCATCAACAAAGTTGTCAATACCGCCAGCAGCAACATCCGCTTTGACCTGAATGGTAAAGAGCGGGTCGTCCTTAGCGATGGGACGAATACGATCTTCCAGAATCTTGTCAGGGTCCGGAACTGTACGGCCATCACCAAGAAGAATTGCACGTGCGAGCTCTTCGTCAAGCATGAGACGCATTTCGCCCTTCATCCAGGCGACTACGTCGAAGTCGGTGATGTCAATGATGTCATCACGGTCCAACTTCTGCTTCTTGTAGATGGTTTGAGGAGCAGTTTCACGACGAGCAGTTCCGTAGAACTCCTCTTGCTTCTCTTCACCAGTAATATAACCCTTCGCACGAGCGTCATCGTACGTAAGGTCTGCCCAATGCGTCTTAACTCGACTAAACGGCGTCTTACGAGCTCCACCAAGAACTGAATTCACCCATTCAGTACGCCGAGTGTAGAATTCAGGTGCAGTCGTAAGGGCCCGTGCCTCTGGGAACAGAACATCAATCTGATTGATGCCATGTGCCAGCGCATAGTTCTCAACGGCCTGCTTAAGTGAACCGACCTTGGTTGCATCAGCAACAATATCTTTAACATCAGAATGAGAAAGAACAGGAGACGTGTCCTTCTCGTCCTTTTCAAAAACGTTTCGGGTCATCTTGCTACCTTCCTGATCGGTCTCGTTAGAATCGTCGTTGAGGTTACTCTGCTCTGCACTACCGCCTGAGTTATCCTCAAGGGCTTGTCCTAGCATGTAATGAAGGACATCTTTTTGCTTATCAGTCATAGAATCATAGATGTCTTGGATGGTCTCCCCATCCGCTTCTTCATCATCAGCATGAGTAAGCTCTTCTTCTACTTCTTCGGTAGTTCCGTGTTCAAGTTCAAGACCAGTGTAGATAATAACCTCATCGTCAATTACGTCTTCGCCGCCATCAGAGTGACGGATAGTGACGTTCTCAATGAGAGCACCAGGATTAGCACCCGAAAGAACGAGACTTACTTCACGAATAGCTCCGTGAAGAACTCGACCCGCTCGCTCGACAAGTTCATTAGCCCAGATAGAAAGCATGTTGATGTCACCATGCTCTACCAAGCCTTTTGTATGAGTTGCCTTCGGTGATGTATTAAAGAATCCATAAGCATAAACACCATCATCACGATTTTCGAGAACCGCATGACCAAGAACATTCTCGGGATCGGAATGACCGTGCTGCCAAACGAGAGGAACTCGCGTTTGATCTTGATGCTTGAACGCGCCTGACATAATCGTTCGGCCATCGGAACACTTAAGCCCCGCTTTAGTTGCGTAGCCGCTGAAGTCCGCTTCCATTTTGACTGTTCCTTTCTAAATCGTCAGACCCCGGAACTTTTAATTCTGATTCCGGTTGAGGCATGTTGCTGTTAACAAGCTTATCGGCTTTGGGATCGCTTGCTGGTTGAATACCCATAAACCCTCTGATTTCGTTTGCTGTAAGAATTTCGTTACGAGTAAACTTATCAGCGATCTCCGCAATCTCATTAACAGGTACAAGCTTAAACGGATCACGAAAGTACTTAATACGTTCTTTATTCTGCGTGCCCTGGGGTCCAAGGAACGCTCGCTGCATGGATTCAATAACAGCATCAATGATTGGTTCAATTGTACGGTTAAAATAATTAAGCATGTCTTCTTCTTTAGCACTACCGTTCATTACTTCCTCGGTAAGACCGAGCTGGTTGTACAGTAGTGCGGTAAGGTACTCTACCTGCTTAAGGAGGTTGTTTTCGGCAGGTCGGTTAAGTTGAGTAACCTTTTCGGTACCGTCGATGTAGGCAATACCGTACTGACTCCCCCTCAATTGGAACTCAATATCCTCGCGTCGAGCCTCTGCTTGCTGTCGACGAGCCTCTGACTTGATCACATATGGAAGCTGAATGATAACATCCAATCGACCCGAACTAGATTGTTCGTCCACTGAGTCAAGAAGACCTAGTTTTCTGATCAATCGTTGAAGAGTTGAGTTCGGTTCGTTCATAACTGAATACAAAGGATTCTCAATAATAGCTACCATTCGCTTTTCCAAAGTAATTTCTTCTCGTTTACCTTTGTTTTCATTGTAAACGCTAAGACGAACGTGTTTTGGATACCATGTGATGATTTCACCTACACGCATCGTGTAAATGTCAAACATTTCATTGGTTTCCGGACTTCTAGAGGTATCAACAGGAACAACTGCAGCTACGCCTCTATCAAAAAGAGTCATAGCAATGTCTTGTCTAAACGCTCTAGGAGACTGATCAAGATTTGGCTCTAACGTAAAACAAGTATTTAATGGACTATCAATGTCGTTGATATAACGTCCATCCTTGTCGATTTTTACGTGTTTAATTAGCAAACCGGCGACATCAAGGCTTAATCTCGTATAAATAGCTGAGATAATGGATCGTTCATTGTAAACTTGTAATCTTGACCTTGAGGGAGATGCTCCTTGATAACCGCTTTGAACATAATCTGTATTTGCATAATCATCGCTATTATTACTACGAAAAGCGTTCCAGGCTTTCTTAACTCGATCCATAATTGCCAAGATAAGTCACCTCCCTTATAGTATTCTCAAAGAACTTCTACTCAAAGTTCTTCCACCTCTTCTAAGAATTTGATCTGCAATCAAAGCGCCGGCAACACCAACCATAACTTGGTCTGATTTATAGCTGGTCTTTTTATTTGCGTTTTTTGATCTAACTGGGACAATATCAGTAATTCTTGTCGAACCATAACGCTTAATTAGATCCATAGCTGTTGATTTACCAGCTTTATGTCTTTCTAATTGCGCACCAACACGCTTTGACTTTCGTTCTAGACCACCACGAATTCCTCTACCTCTGACAAGGTCAACTACACCTAGTCTTCCAGTAGCACCTCTGATTCTAGAACTTATTGGTCCACCTTTAGTTCCCGCACGCACGAGCGCTTGCTGTCGACGTTCTCTACGAACACCCCACTTCATTCCAGGAACGCCGCTATGTTCAAAATATCGATCAATTTGCTCATGAGTCATGCCGTTTGCTTCAAGCATAGACCCAATGTCATCGATTTCTTCTTCGGAATATGCAATCATTCAAACGCCTCCTTGTTCGCCTTGTAGGCAACATATGCGTCCATCATAGCCGAAACATTGTCAATCTTTTCTTCGGCACGTTTCTTTAGAAGTTTTCGGTTTCCATTAGTATCTTCTAAAGTGACCGCATTGCCCATGGCAAACGACATGAGGTCTTGATCAAAGATTAGTTTTCTTTCCTCCGCTAGAATCTTCAATTCTCCAAGAGGAACTGATTCTGTTCTTGCTCCTTGGATGACCTTCTCAAGTCCATAAGCACCATTCTCGATTTCCCATCGAGTAACAAACTCTTTGGCATTGTATGGGTCAAATCCAAAGCAACGAACATCATACTCGTTTGCTTGAATGAATGCATCTAGATCGTCGTAGACTTCCATCATGTCCAAGACAGTTCCATCCAAAACATGGAGACTGCCTTCAGAGATGAACTCTTCATACTTGTGTCGCATAGCACCAGGAAGTTTCATCAACGTCAAAGACGTAATGTAGCTTCTAGTTTTGATGCCAAAAGAATAATTCTGGAATGGAAAGACAAAAGTGAACGCACAGAAGTCATCACCTTGTGAGAGGTCTGCCCCGAGAGCGCATGGCATACTCCAAAACTCTCTTGCGCGATGAGGAAGCGTCTCTTCGTACGTGAAGAAGTACGTGTAGCCCTCCATGGGAATGCCAAACCTCTTTGCGAGGATGTCATTCCTTGCGGCTGGCGCTTTCTCAGCTCTTTCCACGTCCAAATGATAAACATCGTAGGTCACTGTCTTACCGAGATTAGGATTTGCCTTCAACCACATAGCTGGATTAGCAACTTCTTCAATTTCATCCAACTTGTAGTGCCAGATTGAAATGTGAGGAGCTTGGTACTCTCCTCGAAGAATGCTAGCAAGTTCCATTTTGACAGTATCACCAGAACCGTTCCTAACTGTTCCTTCAGAACTGATAGCAACGATCAGATAGTCTTCCATCTTCGAGGCGCCTTGCTCAATTGCTCCAACCACATCTTCTCTAATGTCTCCAGACAACCATTCGTCGATCGTCGAGACCTTAGGACGTAGTCCTTGAAGCTTGTTGATCGTCATAGGACGAATCTCGAGCAATGAACCAGTTAAGAAATTCTCGATACCCTTCTTAGTTGAAGCTAGCTTTACTCTTTGGGCCCTTGAGCCGGTGGTGTTCTGTAGAGAACCCTCGGTCAAGAACTTAAACAGAGGGCCCCTTGCTCTAGTGATGGCAGTACGGAAGGGGGACATTACTTCTTCGGCCTGCTTCATGGTCGGGGCCGTTGTGATCTGATGAGTAGTTGCGGTATCTACATTTAAGAAGTAGGCTTGGATGCAATGGGCATACATTGACTTAGCGGACCCTCTGGCCACGATCAGGTATTGCTTGGTAGTCAGGCGTTTCTTTATTAGCTTCTTTACATAGTGGCCACCAGATCCAATTTCATCTGGTTGATAAACACTTCTCTCAACAAAGTAATACCAACCAAAAATTTGTTCTGCCCAAAGTTTAAATGTATCTAGCAGATGTAGATCACTACCATCAGTAAGTGTTAATTCAAACTCACAATACTGAATGAAACCAACTACAGCCTGATCATCGTAATAGATGTTAGGATTATCGATCAGAGCATCAATGCGATTCATCTCTAAAGAAACTTCTTCATTAACTGGAATGTCACCAGCAAGGACTTGCGCCCTAAACTGTTCATAATAAAAAGGAGTTGCAGTATTAGATAATGCCAAAACTGCCTCCTTAGTTTACATACCCTTAAATTTTAGTTGTTTGTATGCAGTTTTTCTACCAGCATTCATTAACGCTTTTCCAGCAGGACTATTAAACAACGTGTATACACTAGCGGCTGTGGTTGCTCCGGCAAGAACACCCTTAGCTACCATCTGTCCTTTTTTAATTTTAGTTGGATTAAGTCTGCTGTAACTTGACTCAAGATTAATTCTTTCGTTTACTTTCTTCAATTGTTTGTTACTAAGTTCGTGTGTCTTCCTACTACGCAAATGCTTAGTAGTTTTGAAGTCACTAGCTTCTTTTCGTTCTTTTCTAGATCTCCGAACGCCCCACCGCATCCCTTTGGTGCCGTAATGCTCGATAAAGTCCGATACGCTGCTCGCCATCTAGCACCTCCTCAGGGGTAAGCTCAACTTCTCGGAAGATGTTGAGTCTCCATTCGTACTCTCTAATCTGATCTTGTGCCGATTGAAGCAAGAACGATGTCCCCGGAGGATCGAATAGAACTCGAACCTTTAGGTAAATATACGTTTTAACTAGATTAAGTTGGTTTGGTGGAACAATAAAATCGGCCCACACTGCGCTATCGTCTACAATGAAGAACCCGCCTTCGGGTCCTACACCCAATTGGTCAAGAATGGAGAAAGCAGCGTTGATATGAGTAATTACATCTGGGTCAAACGCTAGATAATCCGCTTCAAGACCAAGAATTTTCTTAGTACTCTTCAGAATGCTCTCCTCCATAATTCACCTCCCTAACTATCTGTTGAAAATGCGAGCAACTTCTGAGTTCACGGCGTCAACATCGTAGCCGGCTTCTTTAAGCCGCTTTCGACGTACGTTTCCTCTACCCCAATAACCAGCAACCACTTCGTTAGCGATTTCTTGAACAGATTTTGTATGTTGGCGTTCCTCGATAGGAACTTGATTAGGATCTGAGTCAGAAACAGGAGTATAATCTCCTGCAGGCACCTGGCCTTCAGCCGGCTCAGGGTTAGGCTTAGATTTAGCCACCACATACTCCTTTGTTCGACTACCAAAGCTTTGTATCATGAGGAGATCGTGCTATAACAGTCTTTGGAAGTAGCTTATCACTACCGAAATGTATGGCATTATGGGTATTTTGTGTGGTAGTTATTAGGTATTCTGGATCAAATATCCACTCTTCGCCGTGAATAATATCATCAACGCCCATTGGATTGATGTGATGAATAAGCAACTGACCGTAAATCTCATACCCAGGAACACCTAAATCACACCCATCGTCTCGTAATATAACCTGATTACGAGCACGTTTCCACTCATAAGAAGTGTAGAATTTCTGGTTAATATAGCGATCAAAGCCAAATGTAGAACGACCAATCGCTCCATTTAACTTCAAATAGTCAAATCTTTCGTCAAACCCAACTATTCTACTAAGCTCGGAATATGACCTAATCATCATAATCCATCTCGTCAGTTTCTTCGAACGTTCTGCCAGCATACGTACGCATAGCGTTCAACGCCGACTCATAAAGCTCTTCGACTCGCTTTGCTGAGGCCATCATCTCTACTTTGGAATTAAGTAGTTGATTCTCTCGATGAAGACGCTCTTGCTCTAGTCTTTCTCTTGTAGAACCAAGTTTTAGGTAATGAGTAATTACCTGAGCTGAAGCGTTTCCCTCCGTGAGTTGCTTCTCAGCCAAATCAATGGCAAGGGAGACCAGCTGGTTCTCCCTACCTTCATCTGTAGTAGCCGGCCGTCGCCGGGGTTTGCGCTTAGGAGCCAATTGGCCTCCTTTCATCGCGCTCTGAAAGTTATCCCATCAAGAGAAATCCATCCAGCGGTTTGACCTGTAGGAGAAGTCATCCGCATAATACCATCACCGACCGCAGAACCAAGACCATGAATACGCATTTGACCAAAAGTGTCACTGTTCACAATGGGAAAGAACTCACTAAGTGGTGGTCTATACCCAGTTGGTAATGTAGCAACCGTAGCATTACGATTAGACCCATGATTAACAACACCTTTAATGTGAACAATACCAAATGGATCTTTATAATACGCAGCTGTTTCGTATTCACCACCAAGGTTTGTCCAACCTGTTGCTAAAGGTAACGCAATCCAAGCTTCTACCGATGGAATAAGCGGACCACCGGGATCGCCTTTCTCTCCTTTATCACCTTTTGGACCACCAGCAATTCTCCATACTTCAAGTGTAGGAGCAGCTGGATCAACAGCATTACCACTAGCAGCATAACTTGAAGTCCAAACCCCGCTGGGAGAATATCCAACCATGTTTACCAAATCGCCTACCATTAAATATGCTTCAGTAGACAAATGTACAGAAGAGAAACCAACAACTGGTAACGTTTCTCGTTTAACCATAATTCCATTAACTTGAATTCCTACAATAGAACCATTACTTGGTCCAGCAGGACCAGATCTAACATACCCATTAATATGATACAAACCTTCAGTAAGAATTTTAATTTGATAAGTAAAACCAGCTACATCAACTTTCTCAGTATCTGTTCCTGTTTGAAAAAGCGTAGTTGGTACAACAATAACTTGTGATGCAGCGCTTGGAATGTTCAGATCCGCATTCCCCCGGAGAACAGTTCCTGCCACAGCAGCCACACTAGACGGATGCGGAGGACCAACTGGACCTGGTGGACCGGTTGCTCCTTGTGGACCAGTGTCAAGTTTCTGAATTGTGTAAAGAGAACGATTATCCGCATTAGCAGCAACTTGTGGTGTTACTGCAATTTGAATATAATCACCAGCTAACATATCAAAAATCCAGTTACCTTCTGCAATACCAAATGATCCACCAGTACTGCTTACTGTACTTACCGTTTCTACCAAAGTTCCTGCGGATCGATACTGTTCTATGAAAGCAGTAATCCATCCCGCTGCGCCTTGAACGGTAGTAAGTGCAGTCACCCTATAACGACCAGCAGCAGCAACTGTAATCTTGTTTTGACCAACGATTGAGATCCCGGCCGTTTTGTGTACTAGTGTCATTCCAATAACTTGCTTAACGTTGGCTGCCATAGCCCCTGGCATTGGCCCAAAAACACCCCACTCTACCAAGTTAGTAGCTGCGGGACCGGCAGGACCTTCTGGGCCAGCTGGGCCTACAGGACCTGGTGGGCCTTGCTCATGAAGTACCGAAACGGATGATGAAGTAGGATCGACGATAATCGTTTGTGATCTAGAAATAACATTGATCTCGTCGCTCATTCAGTCACCATCCTTTCTACGGAATAAGAGCAGCATACATTTGGTTACCGGTTGGTGAAGCAGACAGCTGCGCATCAGTAATTCCAGTAGGCATAGCTGCAGCACCAGTTCTTTGAGCACAAAGTCTTGGGGCACGCTGCTGTCCAGTGTTCAATACCGCTGTTGTTCCAGCAAACGTGGCCATTGTGCCCGTTCCAACGATGATTTGAGCTACTGCATACCGCTTTCCTGCCACAATTGGTACGCCGGCAGTGAGTGGAATAACGTATTCGGTGGTTGCTGCTATGAATAAACCAGGAGTATTAGCTGTAATACCAAGCCGAGTAAGGTCCCTTGTGGTAGGATTCTCCTCGAAAATGGCTTGTTGAAGAAGTGTAGGCGCCGCTCCTGATGCCGCAGTAGACCCAGTAGCAACGATAATGCTGCCAGCAGTAAAGGATTTATCGGCATAAATATAGGTAATACGGATGATTTGTGTACCATTGGTAACAGCACCACTGGAAACATACCTACGATTATGGGATTCAATCCCATTAGCAAGCCGATCAAACCCATCGGCACTTGGTGGACCTGGTACAGTTGAATCTGCGCCTGCTGGACCTGGTGGACCTGCCGGACCGGTTGCGCCGGCTGGACCTGCGGGTCCTCCTGAGGGACCAATGGGACCAGCTGGACCTGGTGGACCTGAACTAATTACCGAGACAGCCGCAGACCCTGGTTCAACGATAATCGTCTGTGATCTAGTAATGACATTAACTTCATCACTCATAGGGTCACCGTCCCTCTAAAGGTGACCTCCAATGGTCTATCAAATACCGGAACTGGCTCTCCTCCGGTGACTCTTTTGAGGTCCATATAACCGCTATTAGCTTTGATTTGCGCAGTCACAAGATCATCTAACTTCAATAGCAATTCACCATCAGCGCCATTAGTTACAAAGCTAACTACCCATGTAGCAATCAAGGGCGAGTCTGACGACGGTTCCGATCGGATTTCGCTAGTAAAGGTATCGGCGGAGACGTTCATACCAAGCTTTACTCGAAGAACATTCGTTCTACCCTTGTGAACGACGACTTCATTACTCATCCTCCCTCCAATCCCTTTCGTCCCAATCATCCCGATTGAAAAAGTTGGTCAGATACTACCCCCGGGGCATTTTTTTAG
>Ga0209593_10000103_pt1 | contig 43170 bp, 27 predicted proteins | sample PPLLaktember2015_3_FD_187260 | JGI IMG/M metagenome (GOLD analysis project Ga0209593, IMG submission 187260) | Freshwater sediment microbial communities from Prairie Pothole Lake near Jamestown, North Dakota, USA - PPLs Lake P7 Core (6) Depth... | ecosystem: Environmental > Aquatic > Freshwater...
CAGCGCTTCAAGGGTCTTTGGACCGCTTGAAGGCTTTCCTCCCCATCTCCCCATCTCCCCCTCTCCCCCGACTCCCTACTTCCCCTTCACCCATTTCACCGCATCCGCAATGATCATGTCCCCTGCAGACTGGTTTGTCAGTTCAATCATTGCTGTATCCTGCGAGAATGAAAAAGTGCCCAGGTAATTCCAGCCATCTTCACCATCGGCGCTGTTCAGGATCACCTTTTCCACCCCCTGATCATGATGGATCCAGAGATTATAAACAGGCAATTTATTGCTTCTTCTCCACATACCGTTTAATTTGTCCAGATAAAAATACACGTCATAACTGGTTTTGTCAGGCAAACGGGCAATCCATGAAGCTGATCTTTCTCCGGATCCGGCACGTGTATAGCTGGCTGAATGAATGAACCTTCCATAAAACTCAGATCGAAGAACCGGCTTCCATTCCCTGGGAGGATCCCATGCCCGGATGGCTTCGTATTTGTAATGATTATCTTTCCCCTTCTTCAGGAGAGATTTCAGAAAAGCCTGGTTGTCTGACTGATGTGCCGAGAATCCCGGATCTTCATTGTCAATGATAATTTCCCCGGATTGCCGTTTCCCGCCAGGCGGAATAACGCTGATCCCGTCCACGGGCATTACATTTCTGATTTCCGAAAAACCGGGGAAATCCATTATGATGTTATAAGGAAGATTTCTGGAAATATGTGTTACGAGTGACATCCTGGCCGGCTCAGTATTGAATACATAGGCTATTTCACGGGATGAGCGTGCCGGCATAAATATTTTCTGTGAAAAATCAATATTAAATTCACCATTATTATCCCGATCCTGACGGTTTGGATTGTTCAGTTCTATATTCAGGGTCAGCAGACCATCTGCTTTTTCGGGGTTCGACAATGTGAACCTGATCTGGTATCTCGTGGCTTCACCTGCACGCACCCGGTAGGAAGATATTTCACCGACTTCGAAACCCGGTGATCCCTTCTGGTTATACCAAATCACTGCTTCTTCATGGAGTTTTGTGTTAAAACGGTTTTCAAATTCCGATGCCAGTTCGTCAAAAGCAATAAGCTTATGGCGGTGGGAATTGACCATTTCCGTCATCAGGCTGTCCACTTCATGTTCTCCCAAACGGGCTCTCAGTAAATTAAAGAAATGTACACCTTTGGCGACGGCTACATCCCGTATGCCGATCTCCTCTTCGCGCTGAACCTTCTGTCTTATACCCTTTTGCAGGATCTCAGACAGCGATGCGCTGTCAAGTTCCAGGTTCACTTTTTCCTGGAGGCTTAAATTCTCGTACCACAGGCGGACAGAAGCGGCCTTGTTATTTCTTTCACTGATATAGGCCTCAAATGCCGTGGTGAATACAGGCCATTCGTCTGAATGCAGTCCGGTTACAAAGCTAAAAAATTGCGGAAACAGCGAAAAAGTACTCCAATTCACGGCATGACGGAAGTTGAAATTCTGTCCTGCCCGAGACATAAAATTGATCCTGATAAATTGTTTAAACAGTTCCGATTGAATTTCTTCCGGAAGGAGTTCTTCATTGTTATTTTTCAGTTCCTTTTTTCTACGGTTCAGATCCCTGCTGAAATCTGATGCATCAAAAACCACTCCTTTTTCAGGGCACAATATCATTTCCGGCTGAACCGCCTCGCTTGAATAGTTGTAAACTGAGTTATCCAGGGCAAAATGAAGCGGTACCTCTGCCAATGTCAATCTTCTGAACGGGTATTTCAGGCCCAGGTTGATTTCATATTCCTGTTTTAAGCTGCGGATGAGTGATGGCAGCGTATCGCTAATTTCAGCGAACACAGGAGAAAAATAATCATGCCCCCTGATGGTATAGACACTGTATTCCACTGAATCGACCTGTATAGATTGCTTTGTATAATCACCGATTACAAGACTTATGCCCGTGAGGGGATATTCGGGTTTAAATTCAAAGATGCCTTTTTCAACGGAGATGACATTTCCCTGGGAAACTGCTGTAAGATCCGCTGATGTCTTCACATGGAGGGAAAAAAGGGTAAAGCCATTTTCAATCCGCAAAGGCTTTGTATTGGCATAACCTGTGCCTGAAACAGGATACCATTGCAACTCACGGGTCAGACATACAAAATCCCGCTGCAAAAAGGCAAACCGCTTCCTGAGCCGGAATACTTCGAGATTGAAATTATCCTCATAAATCGCAGGGTCTTTGTCCGGAAAACACCCGTTTTCATTAATCCTGCCGGAATATGTCATCTCCACAACTGCGGAGTCACCTGAAAGCAAGGGTTCAGAAGGAACTATTCTGATGATTTGCAAATGCCTGGTGAATGCAGTCATTTTTCCCCTGAATGTTATCGTTTTTACATTCAATCCTGAATTCAGACTGAAAATCAGTGTATCAGCCGGATGATCTTCCGGGTTGTTCACAACCAAAACGGCATCCGCCAGAATTTCCCTGTTCCTGTGTTCCAGGTTTAGCCGGCAAGTCCTTATTACAATTCGGTCATGATCTGCATACAGGTTATTCAGGGCAAGGGTTTGGTGGCGAAAAGACCGGATGTCCCCTTTGATCTGAAGATACCGGTAAATACAGAATCCGCTGCACAGCATGAAAAAAATACCGGCATACAGGGACAGGGAAGCCAGGCGGGGTGACTGGGGCAGCCTGTGCAGTTTATAGGCTGTAAAGCATATCAGGCCAATTCCAAGAAAAAGGTAAACGCACCTGTGGATCAATATCTCAGCCGGATTACCAAATCCGCTGATGGAAGAGTACATCATTGGCACCTGGTACGCAATAAAATCAAAAATATGAAAGGCTTTTTTATTCAGGTAGAAAATGGTCAGGGCAATGTAACCCAACAACAAAATGAATGTAACGGCCTGGTTTTTTATAATGACCATAATAAAGAAGGACAACCCAAGAATATAGACCAGGGTTGGAAGACTCACCAGAAAAGGATACACGAGGTATGGGAATATCCGTTGCGAAGCAATATTACTTATAAATGAGAACCCAATTCCCAGTGTAAGGATGAGTATGTTGAGTACCAGGAATACAAGCAATATACCCAGTGTTTTTCCCAGAATGTATTCCCCGTTGCCCATCGAACGCACATATATGACCTCCACCGTATCATTCCTGAGGTCTTGTTTCAGGAATTCAGATGCGAGAAAAACGGCTACTATAGCCTGGCCAAGGTTCAATATAATAAGGTTGGCGTAAGGTATTGAGGCGGATATTGCCCTGTACATCCATGGTGCCCCGCTGGATTCAATATTCATTGCCGCATTGAAAATTCCCAGTCCGAAAAGGGACATCCCGACAAAAATCCGGAAGAACCAGCTCCGCATTAATGTTCGCATTTCATAGCGTGCAATGGTACCGATGATATGAAATTCCATATGCAGGACCTTAATTTAAATCAGAAAGTGAATCCATAAAATAAACATAGGCATGCTCCAGATTGGGCTCGATGGGCAAAGCAGTATTCATGCCGAGATTTTCCCCAACAAGTTGAATCTCCCATCCGTCTGATGAAGGGATTGTGGAGGTGACAGCGTACTTTTCCTTAAGCAGGTCATACTCGGTCCCGGTCGTAAATACCTGCCAAACATGTCCCCTGGCCTTTTCTACAAGTTTTTCCGGGGAACCGTTAAACCTGATCATTCCATTGTGCAGCAAGGCAAGGTCGTGGCATACACTGGATATATCTCCCACGATATGGGTTGACAATAATATTATAATATCCTTCTGGCTCAATTCTGACAAAATATTCCGAAACCGGATCCTTTCTTCAGGATCGAGACCTGTGGTCGGCTCATCCACAATAATAATCCTGGGTTCTCCTATGAGTGCCTGTGCGATGCCAAGCCTTCTTTTCATCCCGCCTGAAAGATTATTTGCCTGACGATCGCGGGCATCGAACAGCCCTACCTTATCGAGCCATTCATCAACCCTGGCAATCCGGACTGTCTTGTTTTTTATTCCGGCCAGGCCTGCGGCATAATCCAGAAATTCCCAGGTTTTCAGTTTGCTGAAAAATCGAAAATCCTGAGGAAGATACCCCAGCATTTGCCGGATCATACCCCGGTCCTTCATCAGATCAAGCCTGTCAACAGTGACCCGGCCGGAAGAAGGAAGCAGCAGGGTGACAAGAATCCGGATCAGGCTTGATTTTCCGGCACCATTTGGCCCCAGAAGTCCGAACATCCCATTTTCAATGGTGAGGTTTATTTCAGAAAGTGCCTGTTTACCATTGGGGTAAATCTTGTTAAGGCCACGGATCTCGATTTTCACTTTGAAAAGCTTTGCTTGGTTTAGCCACATAAAAGTAACAATAACCTTTCAACTGCGCGTCTCATTATGCCTATTTTCGCATTTTAAACCGGTGTGTATTGGCAAATGCGTGATTATCTGCAGTTGGTATGAAATTCATTGATTGATTTTGCTGTCATTCTGTTCAAATACCAATGTATATTTGTAATATTATGATGCCAAAGCACCACTATTTTCCTCACCATGCAAAAACCTGAAAAAACCGGTATCCTGAATTGTAAATCAATTGCAATCAATAACATAATTACGATATTGCATTCACAGGAATCGCTTGACAGCAAAATGGAGCAGATCTGTGACCAGATTTCCCGCGCTTATGATTGTCCGGACCGGGTATCGGCCTGCATTTACTACGATTCGGTGCGGTATGTATGTAAGGATTTTACGGAATCCCAGCGGTTGGAGCGATATGCATTTTCAACCCCCGACAAGGTGAGTGGTGTGATTGAGGTTCATTTCAGTGATGATTTCAAACCTGTATCAGGAGAGGAATTTCTTCTCCGGAAAAATGATTTCATCCCGCAGATCGCAAAACTGATTGTCGGATCTGTCTCTGTTGACAAGCTGGCCAAACTGATCTATGATAATTCGGAACGGATAAAGGAACTTAAAGGTATCCGAAGAACTGCCGAGATCCTTAAAAGAGAATTGCAGATTGAGCAATCTTTACAGGATATTTGTTCCGTGATCCCTGAAGCCTGGCAATATCCCGATTACACTGTAGTAAGAATAGTGTTTGGCAAGAATGTTTTTACCGGGGAAAAATTCAAGGAAACCCCCTGGCTACAGAAACAGGTTTTTGAAACACCTGATCATCAGAAAGGAAGCATAGAGGTATTTTACCTTAAAGAATTTCCGTTGGAGTATGAGGGTCCGTTCCTGAAGGAAGAGCGGGACCTGATTAACAATCTGGCTGCCCTCATCGCCGGTTCCGCCACGCGGGAAGTATTACAGGATCTCCAATACGAAAACAGGGAACGTCTCAAGGAACTGAACCTGATAAACCAAACCTCTGCCATCATTTCACTCGGAAAACCGGTTGATGAAACACTTCAGAAAATCTGCTCGATTCTCCCCAGGTCATACCAGTATCCCCGTTCGACCGCCGTGCGGATATTCTATGAAGGCAAGACCTATACAAGCCGCGAATTTAAGGATACAGCCTGGGTTCAGCGTGAAAGCTTCATTACAATCGATAACCGGAAAGGAACCATTGAGGTGTTTTATCTGAAGGAATTTCCGAAATCGTATGAAGGACCTTTCATGAAAGAGGAAAGGAATATGATCATTAACCTGGGAAAGCTGATCAGCGGCTACCTTAATAATTATAAAGGAAGGGAGATTTACAACAAACGAAGGTTTGAAGACATACGTCCCTTCAACGCCAATGATTACAGGCAGTCTCTGGTTAAAAACAAAAGACCCCTGCAGCTTTTCTTTAACCGGCAGTCACTGGACAAGTACATCTACCTCGACATGATGAAGTACAAGGTTAAGGAAATACTTTTCGTTGCGACTTTATATGATGCATTCGTGCTGGAAAATGAAGACAGTTTCTTTGAACAGTTCATGGGTATTATTTATCAGTACAGCCTTTTTTCACTTCCTCGGATCACCGGGGTCACCAACCAGGAAGAAGCCCTCGAACTTCTTGACAGCGCCCATTTCGATCTGGTCATTCTTATGGTGGGAATGGACCGGCAGACACCCATTGAACTTAGTGACAGCATCAGGCAGAAAAGAGCGGATCTTCCTGTTTACCTGCTGCTTAACCAGAAGAGCAACATCCGGTACTTTGAAGAGCTTGTTCCCAAATTGAAATCCATAAACCGCCTTTTTGTATGGAGCGGAAACTCGCAGATATTTTTTGCCATTGTCAAATCCATTGAGGACGAGGTTAATGTTGAAAACGATACACGCATCGGACTTGTGAGGATCATTTTGCTGGTGGAGGATTCGGCCCAGTATTATTCGAAATACCTCCAGATCCTTTATTCAATTGTTTTCGGACAGGTTCAGCAGGTTTTGCCCGAAGTGGAAAAAAATGAGCTCAACAAAATTTGTAAAATGCGATCACGGCCCAAGATCCTGCTTGCCCGCAATTATGAAGACGCAATGTACATTTTTAACAAGTACAAGGATTTTATGCTTTGTGTTATTTCAGATGTCGAGTTTGAAAGAGAAGGAAAACCGGATAAAACAGCCGGGATCAGGTTCATCAGATACATTAAATCACACATTCTCAACCTGCCCATCATTCTGCAATCCTCTGAAAAAAGCAATGAAACCGTCGCCCGAAATCTCAATGTGAGTTTTATCAACAAGAACTCGGAGACGCTGATGAATGATCTCAAAAACTTTCTGACCTTTTATCTCGGCTTTGGTGATTTTGTATTCAGGAACAAGGAGGGAGAACCCATTGCCATAGCAAAATCCCTTCGTGAATTCGAAGCGCTTCTCCAGGAAATTCCCGATGAGACCTTTTACCTTCATGCACTTGAAAATCAATTTTCACTGTGGCTGATGGCTCGCGGGGAAATTGAACTGGCGCGCACATTAAATCCGCTCAGAATAGGAGATTTTAAGGATGTAAAAGAATCCAGGAAGTTTTTTACCGAAACCATAAGAAAGTACAGGGAGGAAAAGAAACGGGGAAAGGTGCTAAGCTTTGACGAATCAGCATCGCTTGATGAAAAAAACATTGTGGCTTTTACCACTGGCTCCTTTGGAGGAAAAGGCAGGGGTCTGGCATTTATCAATGCCCTTGTTTATAATTTTGATTTTGGTGATCTTACCCGGCAGATCAATATCCGCACACCCATTACTGCCATCATCGGAACGGATGAATTCGATAATTTTATTGAAAATAACAGGTTCGGCGATTTAATCCTAAAACCGGGCACAGATTACAGGGTGGTAAGATATCATTTTGCACAGGGTTCGCTATCATCTGCCCTTATCAAAAAGCTAGAGGTTTTTGTCAACCAGGTTGAAAAGCCAATTGCCGTGAGATCCTCAAGCCTGTCGGAGGACAGCCTGACCCAACCATTTGCAGGCGTTTTTGACACCTATATTATTCCCAACAACAGGGAAAACAAGAAGAAAGTACTGGAAAACCTGATGAAAGCCATTAAGCTCGTTTTTGCCTCTGTTTATTCGGATAATTCCAGGACCTATTTCAGGGCCATCCATCATAAAGTCGAAGATGAAAAAATGGCTGTGATCCTGCAGGAATTGGTTGGCAATTATTATCATAACTACTATTATCCTCATATCAGCGGTATTGCGCAATCGTATAATTTCTACCCGGTTGCCCATATGAAGCCCGAAGAAGGCTTTGCAATTGCAGCCCTGGGACTGGGGTCCTATGTTGTTGATGGCTGGAAATCATACCGGTTCTCCCCCAGGTATCCAAAAATTGAAATGTATACCACCAAAGACCTGATTAACAGCTCACAGGTAAAGTTTTATGCCCTGGATACTTCCAGGACCGAAGCGGACTATGTGGAAGACGGTGAACTGGCCTCGCTCTCCCTGCTTGATATCAGCGAGGCAGAAAAACATGGCACACTGGTGCATTGTACTTCGGTATACAATATTAATAATGACCGGATTGAGGCAGGCCTTTCGTCTCCCGGTCCAAGGATTATTAATTTTGCCGATATTCTCAGGTATAATTACTTACCCCTTGCAGAAACCATCGATATCATGCTTGGCACCATTGAAGACGCCCTTGGATCACCCGTGGAGATTGAATATGCGGTGGACCTCAACAGAACCCAGAACAACCTTCCTTCCTTTTACCTGCTTCAGATTAAGCCCCTTCTGGGCAATCAGCTAAATTATAATTTCAATGCAGGTGAGCTCGATCCTTCAAAAATCGTTTTGCTCACCCGATCGAGCCTTGGAAACGGGGAAATAGACCATCTCAAGGATATAATTCTCGTGGACACCCATAAATTCGATAAACTGAAGACCTATGAAATAGCCATGGAAATCGAGCAGATCAATAATAAGATGATCAGCCAGAACAGGCAATATATTCTTATCGGACCCGGGCGATGGGGAAGCCGGGATCCGTTCCTCGGAATTCCGGTATTATGGTCACAGATATCCAATGCCCGGGTAATCGTGGAGATCAGCCTTGCCAATTATCCGCTTGATTCGTCGCTTGGTTCCCATTTTTTTCACAATGTTACATCCATGAACATCGGTTACTTTTCCGTAATGGATTCTTCCCGGACTGATTATATCCGATGGGAGATGCTTGAAAACCGCAATGTAAATACGCCATTCAGGTATCTGAAACATGTGCGTTTCGAGCAGCCGCTGTTGGTGCTGATGAACGGCAAGCAGCGCACATCCGTCGTTCTATACAACCATTGAATCAAATGAGCCGGATATTACTGGGTATATTTGATGATCACAGGATCGTTCAGGAGGGGATCTCAACCCTGCTGAACGATGTAACTGATTTTGAAGTGGTGCTCAGGGTGCACCAGATCGAATTGCTTGCCGAAAGTTTAAAATTGAGCCGTGTTCATATACTGATAATGAATCTGCATGAGAATTCTCCTACCATGTTTAGCCTGATTGAAGTTCTGGTACAAGAAAATCCGGCAACGAAAATTCTTATCCTTTCAGCCCTCCGAGAAGACGAGGTTATTCTCAGGTCCATCAAGGCAGGTGCAAAAGGATTTCTTGCCGGGGACAGCGGCCGGGAGGAATTCATTGAGGCTATTTACACCCTGCGGAACGGACACGACTATTTCAGCAAATCAATTACCCGTCTGCTCATTAACCAATACATGCAGAACCTTAAGAGAGATGAGAAAAAATCGGAGTCCCAGGAATTAAGTGCCCGGGAATTGCAAATCCTGAAACTTTGGGGGAACAGCTTAACGAACAAGGAAATTGCAGATTCCCTTTACCTCAGTGTCCGGACTGTGGAAACACATAAAAACCATATCATGCAGAAATTAAACCTGAAAACCTCGGTGGATATGGTGAAGTATGCCATCAGAAATAATATCATAGTAGTTTAGGGAATACGTGAAATACTTAATTTCATACGCAAACTACTGAAAATATCTCCCACATTCATTCCTGACAGATTAATCTTCATATTTTTAGGGTGGTCTCGAAACCCTTAAACCCATTTACAATGTCAGATATACTGGATATAAAAGTTAACGAATTCATGGCCAGGCTTATTGCCAGGAATCCCGGAGAAGCAGAATTTCACCAGGCTGTTAAGGAAGTTGTGGAATCCCTGATGCCCTTCATCGAAGAAAATCCCAAATTCAAGCACGGAAAGATCCTGGAACGGATTTCGGAACCTGAAAGAGTGATCCTTTTCAGGGTCCCCTGGGTGGATGATAATGGAGAAATCCATATTAACAAAGGATACAGGATTGAAATGAACAGTGCCATAGGTCCCTATAAGGGAGGCCTCCGTTTTCATCCCACTGTTAACCTTGGGATACTGAAATTCCTCGCATTTGAACAGGTGTTCAAAAACAGCCTTACAACCCTTCCCATGGGAGGCGGAAAAGGTGGTTCGGACTTTGATCCCAAAGGTAAATCGGACAATGAAGTAATGCGCTTCTGCCAAAGCTTTATGACAGAATTACAAAGACATATCGGGCATGATACCGATGTTCCGGCGGGTGATATTGGTGTTGGCGGAAGGGAAATAGGTTATATGTTCGGCCAGTACAAGCGGATCCGCAATGAATTCACCGGGGTGCTGACAGGTAAAGGAATCGAATGGGGCGGCAGCCTGATCAGGCCTGAAGCCACCGGATACGGTGCGGTTTATTTCGCTGAGGAAATGCTTAAAACCCGTAAGGAAAGCATAAAAGGCAAGAGCGCAGTTGTTTCAGGTTCCGGCAATGTGGCACAATATGCAGCTGAAAGGCTTATTTCGATGGGCTGTAAGGTGGTAACACTCACGGATTCATCAGGATACATATATGACCCGGACGGCATCGACAGCGAAAAGCTGGCCTATGTCATGGAACTTAAGAATATCCGGCGGGGAAGGATTCAGGAATATGCACAAAAATACGGCGTAAAATATTACAGTGGGGAAAAACCCTGGTCTGTAAAATGTGATATTGCGTTTCCATGCGCCACCCAGAATGAGATCAATGTGGAAGATGCAAAATTTTTATGCAAAAACGGTTGCATCGCCGTTTCTGAAGGAGCCAACATGCCATCAACGCCCGAGGCTGTAGAGGTATTCCTGAAATCAAAAATCCTTTATGGTCCCGGCAAGGCAGCCAATGCCGGTGGTGTGGCAGTATCCGGACTTGAAATGACTCAGAATTCCATGAGGCTTCCCTGGTCACGTGAAGAGGTAGATCAGAAATTGCACCAGATCATGATTAACATTCATGAAACATGCGTAAAATACGGAAAGGAGCCATCGGGATTCATCAATTATGTTAACGGCGCCAACATAGGTGGCTTTATCAAGGTTGCCAATGCCATGATGGCACATGGGATCGTATAATTTCAATACAGATCTATATCTCAACAATAAATGTGGTAAGTTCCGGGCCGGATACCACAATGAGCGATCCTTTGTGCAGTCTTATTATTTCCTGGGAAATGCTCAGTCCGATCCCTGAGCCTTCTTTTTTGGTTGTAAAAAAGGGCACAAAGATTTTCTCCTGTACGTCAGGTGGAATAACAGGACCATTGTTAGACAGGCTGATCCGTGACCGTTGTTGTAGTGACCTTTCAATCTTAAGGGCGATCATCCTGTCCTGTTCTTTTTCCATTACAGCATCCATGGCATTGTTGATCAGATTCACCAATACCTGGTTAAGCAACTTTTTGTCTGCTTCAATCTTTTCAACAGTTCTGTCGGCTGCCACGGAAAAAAATATTCCCTTATCCTTCATCCTGGCTGAATAAACAATGCGGATCTGGTCTATCCAGTCATCCGCTGCAAATGGATTTATCTCAGGAGCGGGTATCCTGGAAATCCTGCGGTAATTATTCATGAAATTAATCATCCCGTTGCTTTGTTCCTCTATCACTTCAATACTGCCGAGGGTTGTTTTCAGGATATCTTCGTTTAACCCTGACAAGGTAATGGGCCTGCCCTCCGGGTGGTATGCAGAATTTAAGGCGCCGGACACCGAGGTAAGCGGAGACAGCAGGTTCATGATCTCGTGGGTCAGCACGCTGATCAGTTTCCGGTAAGACTCTGTTTCCCTCGATTCGAGTTCCTGCCTGATATCCTGGATCGAGACCAGCTTAACGGAAAGTTCATTTTTTCTAAACAGGATCGCCTTGAATACCAGCACTTGAATTGTATTTCCTGTGACCTGCCGGAATATCTGGTTTTCACCGGGCCGGAGACGGCAAACCGCCTCAAAAAACTGGGGATTCTTAACCTGAAGTATCCTGGGATGTGTTGATTCGGGAGAAATCCCGGCATAGCGGCAGGCTGCCTCGTTTATCAGATCAACCTGATTATTGCCGTCCATGACAAGCAAACCGGCAGCAGCGTGCTGGATCAGGGTCCTGTAATATTTTTCATTGTACTCATTTTGAAGCCTGATTTCCTGAAAATACCGGTTAAGGCTGTTCATCCCCTTGTAAAGACGTGACAGCGACTCATTTTTTACCGAAGATGGAAATTGAAGGGTTGTATCTTCATTTCGAAGGGCATCGAAAAAATAAGTGATCGTATTATTCGTGAACTGGTACAGGCGCATGATCAGCCAGGAACAGACCAGTCCGGCTGCGAAAAAAACTACTGCAAGGGCTTCATTTGTCCTGGCAAAAAGAAATCCGGCCGCGGAAAAGCATAATACGATGAAAAACAGGATAATGTACCTCATCCTGGTATGTAAAAGCCGTTCAGAGATCATATTTCTTCATTTTATTGTAAAGGGTCTGCCGGGTTATGCCCAATTGCTCTGCAGCGGCACTTTGATTCCGGTTATTCTTTTTAAGTGACAGGATAATCATCTTTTTTTCCATGTCTTCGAGGGTATCCAGGTTGTTCAGCATATCATAATCTTCATTGCCAAAGAAGAAATCGCGCACCCCAAGTTCATCCGTTTCGGTGAGTATGACTGCTTTTTCAATTGTATGCTGTAATTCCCGGATATTTCCGCGCCATGGATTTTTCCTGAGTACCTCGAGCGCGTCATCTGTAATTCGCAATTGTGTTCTGTTGTATTTTTTACTGTAAACCTGTACGAAATGCATGGCCAGTTCTTCTATATCCCCTGGCCTTTCCCGCAAAGGAGGCAAATGGATCTCTATTGTATTCATGCGGTAAAGCAGGTCCTGCCTGAACAGGTTTTCTGCAATCATGCGGGTCAGGCTATTGTTGGTGGCGCTGATCAGCCTGATGTCCACCGGAATTTCGGAATTTGAACCCACCGGAGTTATGATGCGCGTCTGCAAAACTGTGAGAAGCTTGGACTGAAGACTCATTGGAATATTGCCAATCTCATCCAGGAACAGGGTGCCTTTGCCTGCCAGCACAAATCTCCCGGTTTTGTCCTCGTAAGCGTTTGTGAATGAACCTCTTTTGTGTCCGAAAAGTTCACTTTCAAAAAGTGACTCTGAAATGGCTGAAAGGTCAACCAAAACGAATAGTTCGGCCGACCGGGGTGATAACCTGTGTATTTCCCTGGCTATTAACTCTTTGCCTGTACCGTTTTCGCCGGTGATCAGCACATTGGCATCCGTGCAGGCCACTTTGGAGACCATTTTCATCACATCCAGCATAGCCCTTGATTTTCCGATGATAAGCGGCATTGTCCTGTTGGATTCATGCTTTAATAATGATTCCCTGGATTTGAGTTGTGTAATCTCCAGATTTGACTTCCTGAGCTTTATGGCCGCCTTAAGGGTGGCTATCATCTTGTTATTGTCCCACGGTTTGATGATAAAATCCGCTGCGCCTTCCTTCAGTGCTTTAACAGCCAGTTCCACGTCCCCATAAGCAGTAATCATCACCACCTCAATTTCCGGATATCTGTTCTTTATCTCCCTTAGCCAGTAAAGTCCTTCATTCCCTGTATTGACCCCCGCACGGAAATTCATATCGAGCAGGACCAGATCGCAGCCGCTGCGTGCGATTTCCTGCAAAAGCTGATTGGGACCTGGGAGTACACCCACAACTTCAAATTCGTGCTGCAGCAGGATTTGCAGGGCGTTCAGAATGCCCCGGTTGTCATCGGCAATAAGCAGTCTTCCTTCTTTCATGATGCAGACCTCACTAAGCTATGGTGATGGGTATAAATGTATAAATTTTAAACCATGAATGTAAAATATTTTTACACTTTATCCCGTGGCATAATATTAAATTATTGTTAATCTGTTTATTATAACTTATGGCATAGAAATGGCGGGTGAAGGCAAAAAAAAAGCGATTATGATACGAACCATAAATCTTACAAAAGTATTCAGGACCGAACTGGTAGAAACCACTGCCCTTTCCGGAATCAATTTTGAGGTAAAAAGTGGCGAATTTGTTGCTATTATGGGACCGTCAGGATGTGGAAAATCCACCCTGCTTAATATTTTGGGCCTTCTTGACAATGCTGATTCGGGACAATACTATTTTGACGGCACGGAAGTATCCCGTTTCAGGGAAAGCCAGCGTACAAACCTGAGAAAAGGCAATATAGGCTTCGTATTTCAAAGTTTCAACCTTATCGATGAGCTTACTGTTTTTGAAAACGTGGAATTGCCGCTCATTGCCCTCAGAATACCTCATTCAACCCGAAAAAAAACGGTTGAAAATATGCTGGAAAAGATGCGCATCGGGCACCGGAGGGAACATTTCCCCAGGCAGCTTTCCGGAGGACAGCAACAGCGCGTAGCGGTTGCCCGTGCTCTTATTACCAATCCGAAGCTGATCCTGGCCGACGAACCTACCGGCAATCTTGATTCTACCAATGGGGAGCAGGTGATGCAGCTCCTTGAACAGTTGAATGCCGAAGGCACAACGATAATCATGGTGACCCATTCCGTAAATCATGCGGACAGGGCCCACAGGGTAATCAACCTGTTTGACGGCCATTTGGTTACTGAACGCGTTGATAAAATATTCCAACCAGTCAATTCATAATTTCCATTCCACCCAGCTGAAAAATAAGACACCATGCTTAAACAGTCATTGATCCTTTTCTTCAGAAATCTGCTGAAGGACAAAATATTCTCCCTGATCAATCTTACGAACCTTGTAGTAGGGTTTGCAACATTTATCCTGATAACCCAGTTCATTGAGGAAGAACTGCACTGGGATAAACAGAATCTCAACTATGACAGGATCTACAGGGTACAGTTATTTATGGACCAGGAAAGCAATACGATAAGACACTCCTCGAGCGTTACGGCTGCATTCAGCCGGCATGACCTGGTAAACCTGCCGGAAATTGAAAAGATCGCCCTGATACATGATGTCGGAGACAACAATAAGGATGGAGTTTTCCTGTCACCGGACAAGAAGAACCAGTTGCTTACCCGTTATGGATATTATGCAGATCAATCCGTATTTGACATTTTCAGTTTCGTGTTTCTTGAAGGAGATCAGCATACAGCTCTTACAAAGCCCTTTTCGCTCGTTATGTCGCATAAAACAGCCCGCAGATTGTTTGGCGATGCAAATGTACTGGGAAAACAGGTCTATGGCGAAAATAAGGTACTATTCACGGTTACGGGTGTGTATGAGGATCTGCCGGAAAATTCGGAATGGAGGCCGGAATACCTGATTCCCATGTCATCCTTTACCGCCATTACCGGATGGAAAGATTATGAGGACAACTACTGGGCTTATTCATTTTATACGTATGTGCTTCTCCGGAAAAATGCAACGCCCTCCTCTGTGGATGCCAAAATACAGGATGCCTTGAAGGATTACCGAAAGGAACATTCACCATACCTCCGGCCTTTATCCAAACTGCATATTAATCCTTATTTTGAAAATTCCCTGCTGAACGGTTTTACACTACTTTCCTTTATAGCCCTGCTAATCCTGATGTTGTCATCCATAAATTATATAAACCTCCAAAGTGCCAACGCCGGTACCAGGCTCAGGGAGATCGGCATCAAGAAAGCCGTAGGTTATTCCAAAAAGCAGCTGCTGCTGCAGTTTATTTTTGAATCGGTTATTATCGCCATACTGGCCGGTTTCGCCGGCCTCGTGGTCGCCCATTTATCCGTACCCTTATTCAACCGCCTTATCTGTAAGAACATCATTACCAGCGTGTTTTTGCATGGAAACCTGCTGATCATCATTACCCTGGTTACCGTGGCTACCGGTGTTCTGTCAGGAATTTACCCCTCCCTTGTGATATCCTCCTTTAATCCCGTGATAGCTTTAAAACAGCGTTATTCGGCCGAGGAAAGGAACGGGATCAGCCTTAAGAAAGTTCTTGTGACTTCCCAATTCGGCATATCGGTTTTCCTCCTCATAGTGAGCTTTATCGTTTACCGCCAGACCGTGTATATGTCCAGCCGTGATATGGGCTTTGAATCACAAAACCTCCTTTTTGCCAACATCGTTACGAACAGGACCGGTTCGTTCGAGCAGGTAAGACAAGATCTGATCAGCCATCCTGAGATCATTGAAGCCAGTTTTTCAGATTATATTCCTTTCATACTCCCCGGAGGAGACGATCTGAACTGGGAAGGAGCACAACCCGATGAAAAGGTGTTTGTCCGTTTCAGCAATATCAGCTATGATTTTGTAAATACCTTTGACATGAAAATGGCTGACGGGAGAAATTTCTCACGGGATTTTCCTTCAGATGCTGACAAATGCCTGATCAATGAGACAGGTGCGAAGGTGTTCAGATGGAATGATCCGGTGGGAATGCACATGCACCTGGGTGAAAAGGATGTTGAGGTGATCGGGGTCATAAAGGATTATATTCCCTTTTCTGTCCACAATCCCATTGAACCCCATATGTATTTTCTGGTTCCTGACACCTCGGCTTTTTCAGGAATTTATACCATCCGGTATCTTCCGGGCAATGAAAGAAAAATACGCAGGCTTGTAACCGAAGAGTTTGAAAAATTCTTTCCCGAAGACGCATTTGAATTTAAGAATATCCAATATCTCATTCAGAATGAAAATGCCCTGAAAACCTGGAGAGTATTCAGAAAAATGTGTGTTTTCTTTGCGGTTATTTCAATTCTGATCTCCTCAATCGGGTTGTTTGGACTGGTGTTGTTTTTTTCACGCAGAAAGATGAAAGAGATCGGAATCCGCAAGGTATTGGGATTTTCAACCTTTAACCTTTACTATTCCTTATCCTCGGGATTTGTAAAATTGCTTTTTGTTTCACTGCTTGTTGCCTGGCCGGGAGCATATTATGTATACAGGTTTCTTCCGGGTGCCCACAAATATCCCATCCAGGTTTGGGAATTTATGCTGGCTACAGGGATATTGCTCATTGTTGCCCTGGCCACTATCAGTTACCAGATATTTAAAGCGGCCAGGACAAGGCCGGTTGAAGTGCTGAAGGATGAGTAGGCAGTTTTAAAATTAATTCTTTTGAATTTAATTCAAAACTATTACCTTAATCGCCAATTTACACAGAACCTAAACAAAAGAAATTATGGAAAAAACTGTCAAAAAAGCACCCGGGAATGCAACCGAATCGGGCAAGAGTTACTGGACTTCGATCATGATTATTGGCGCCTTGTTTTTCATCTTCGGATTTGTTACATGGCTGAACGGGATCCTGATCCCATATCTGAAAATAGCCTGTGAACTCACCACATTTGCATCTTTACTGGTAGCTTCTGCTTTTTATATTTCCTATTTTGTAATGGGGACGCCTTCTTCATGGGTGTTAAAGAAGACAGGTTTTAAGAAGGGGATGATGGTCGGATTGCTCATAATGGCTGTTGGAGCTGTCATATTTATTCCGGCAGCAATGACAAGAACCTATTCCATTTTTCTGACCGGATTGTTTGTAATGGGAGCAGGAATGACAATTCTCCAGACTGCTTCCAATCCGTTCATTACCATTCTCGGTCCCAGGGAAACCGCAGCCAAAAGGATCAGCATAATGGGGATCTGCAATAAGATAGCCGGCGCACTGGCTCCCCTGATCCTGGCCTATTTCATACTCAGTGACGGCGATGCTTTTGTGGCCAATCTGAAAACCCTGAGTGAGTCGGATAAGATAATTGCCCTTGATGAACTTGCTGCACGTGTCATTGTTCCCTATATAGTCATTGCTGCAATCCTGGCCTTTCTGGGTATTATGATCCTTTTCTCCCCGCTTCCTGAAATTGAAAGTGAACCGGAAGAAGAAATGGATAAGGATGTAGCTACAACCCGGACCAGTATTTTTCAGTTTCCCCATTTATGGCTGGGGGCTATTACCCTTTTTCTCTATGTAGGAGTTGAAGTCATCGCCGGAGATACAATCATCCGGTATGGCATTTCCCTCGGCATTCCCATAGCCGAAGCCAAGGTATATACAACGTATACCCTGATCGCCATGGTCGTGGGATATATACTCCTCGGCATTATCCTGATTCCCAAGGTGATTTCACAGCGTACGGCTTTAAAGATTTCCGCCATACTGGGAATTATTTTTACACTGCTTGCCGTGCATACCGAGGGAAAAACATCTGTTCTTTTCGTTGCCCTGCTTGGATTCGCTAATGCACTGGTTTGGCCGGCCATGTGGCCCCTGGCACTTCATGACCTGGGTAAATTCATCAAGACCGGCTCCTCCATACTGGTCATGATGATTGTTGGCGGAGCAATTCTGCCCCTTGCCTGGGGAAGGCTTGCCGATATTTTCCCGGAAAATCCGCAATTTGCCTATTGGATCTGTGTACCTTGCTATATCGTCATTCTTTATTATTCCATCTGGGGATACAAGGTTGGTTTAAAAGGGAATCATCTCAGGTAAGAGTTTTACTTTAAAAGCCTGAAGCCTGGTACGGATATCAGGTTTCAGGTTTCAGGTTACCGTTTCCTTGGTACCTCCTCCCCTGCCAGGTATTTCTTTTTTCAAGTAATTTTTCAAATTTCAGCAGCACCTGATCATAACGGGGACCCCACGGTTTCTGAACCCCATAACGTGGAGGCGTCTCCCCTGCAATTCTTTCTATTACAATCCGGGGATTAAGCACTTCAATATATTCAACCATAAAATCCAGGTAGTCTGATTCGCTGAAGACTACAAAATCGTCTGGATTGTTCCTGATCTCCGATTCCATTGTAGTGCCTTTGAATATCTGGAGCTGGTGAAATTTGATACTGTCAATTGGTAATCGCGATATCTGGCTGGCACTGTTGAGCATATCTCCACGGCTCTCGCCCGGTAAACCAAATATCAGGTGACCACCCGTCTGGATTCCTCTGGCAGCAGTCATTATCAGGGTGCTGAGGGTATCTTCGAAAGTATGGCCGCGGTTGATCCTTTTCAATGTCCGATTAAACACCGATTCAATTCCATATTCCACCACAACATGATATTTCTCTGACAAAGACTGAAGAAGAGCCAGTTTATTCTCATCCATGCAATCGGGCCTCGTTCCGATCACAAGACCCATTATCCCTTCACAATTGAGCGCTTCCCTGTATTTCTTTTCGAGGATTTTAACCGGGGCATGCGTATTTGAAAAAGCCTGGAAATAAGCCAGGTATTTACCTGCCCTCCGGTAGCGTTTCGCATGAAATGCCTTTCCTTCGGAAATCTGCTGTGCAATCGACTTTTCAGGAGAACAATACGAGGGATTAAAAGCATCGTTCAGGCAGAATGTGCATCCTCCCTCACCTAAGGTGCCATCCCGGTTCGGGCATGAGAAACCGGCATCGATCGTAAGTTTCTGGATGCGACCACCAAGTTTCTTCTTTATATAATCGGCATAGGCATTGAACCTTCTGTTGGTTTCCCAGGGATACATAAGGTGATTTACGATTTACGATTTACGATTTACGATTTAGGATTTAGGATTTAGGATTTAGGATTGATCTAAGCCAGGATCATCGATCCTTACAACCTTATCCAGCATTACATACCATAAATATCCTTCAACCTTTGGATACCCCATCTGCCTTAATAATCCAATATATTCACCAACTTGCCGGTGATGGGCGTGATCCATCCTTTCACCAAATTTATAATCAATGATGAGGGCTAGCTCTTCCCGCATCATTACCCGGTCAGGACGCTTTGACATGCTGTCGGGAAGAATAATCTCAGCTTCGGTAAGTACCTTCCAGTCTCCGGTAAACCAGGACAAAACCTGGATGTCGTTCATTAAATGGGCAATAAGGTTAATATACCTGTCTTTTTCGGCCTGATTGATCTTACCATGGAGGAACATCCCCGTGACCGACCGGATGATATCATCCTGTGTGCGTATGGAGGTGAAAATCTCATGCAGTATTTTTCCTTCATTGATGGGCCTTTTAGGCTGATGGACCGTGGGATCCATGTATATTTTCCCCGCATATGCGATATGAATCCGGCCGGAGACATTCTCCACCGGAATGCCTTCCGGTTCGAAGATTTCTCCCGGTTTCTCCCGGCGATTTTTATCCTTATCCGCAAGATATCCGCTTGTAAAGTAATTCCCCCTTTCGTCAAAGTTTCCATCAAAAACGGAAAGATGTTCATTCAATATCTTTTGGGCAAGCCCCCCAACGTTTTTAAGGGTGTCCTCCTTCTCCTGTTTGCAGTAAATATATAATGCATCACAAGGCCTTGTAAATGCTACATATAAAAGATTCAGATTATCAATATACTGGTTTAACAGTTCTTCGTAGTATTGACCTGCAAAATAGGTTTTCTTAAGTTTGGAAGAGTAATTTACAGGCATTGCACCGGATCCGCTAATGAAACTGTTATCAGGTTTGCACCATAAAATGGTATTGTGCATAGAGGTCAATTCCCATGTGCAATAGGGTATTATAACAATATTAAACTCAAGGCCTTTGGATTTGTGAATGGTAAGGATACGTACCGCTTCCTGACCGGCCGGTGCTGAAACCGACTTTTCTTTCCCGGTTTCATGCCAGTACTCTATGAATTTTACAGGATCAGCGACCTGTTTCTGTCCATATTCCTGGATCAGATCCCTGAACGCATCCAGGTAGACCAGTTCTCCTGTAAACCGGGAAAGGCCGAAAATTGAAATCAATCGTTCGGTCAGTTCAGACAGGGAAAGTGCCATGGTGGATGCCGTAAGATCAAAAAAAGAAGCTGGCAACAGGGTGGAAAGTTCTTTTTGCCGTGCATTTGCATCATGGTCAGGCAAAATCCTTCTGTCCGTATTGTTTTGCCCTGACAGGTGGTTTTTGAAAAACACAAGGATATAATAGGAACAGATCGGGTCTCCCGGATCAACCAGGTACTGGAGGAGGGAAGTCAGGAAAATCACCACCGGTGAGCTTCCCAGTCTGAGTGCTTCGTCTGAAATTACATCAAGCTTGTGGCGGAAGTCCGGATTTTCGTTATTGTAGGAAAGCAGGAAATCCGCAAGCAATTTGGCCTCTTTGTTTTTGCGGGTAATCAGGGCTATATCGGAGGGACTATAGCCTTTATCCAGAAGTTCACCCAGCAATTGTACGAGGTCCCGGTTTACCAGATCATAAAAATCATGATCATCTTCTTCCTGCAAAAAACTGATCCGGACCAGTCCATCCGGGCGTTTATGGTCTCCGGGTTCCTGCCGGGTATCTGAATAGATCCGGGATACAGGTGCATCCGCAAATTGTACTCCGGAATATTCCCCGCTTTCAAGGGCAAGCCTGAATTCCTGATCCATGATGCCGGCGGCCTCCTGAAAGAAATTGTTATTAAATTTAATTATGTTCATTCCGGATCTCCAGTTGCGATCCAGGGACCGGCTTCTGATTATTCCCGACTGGAATTCCTTTTCAAGCTCTCCTGCCAGAATGGTCCAGGTACTGTTACGCCACCGGTAGATGGACTGCTTAACATCACCCACCACCAGGTTATCAAAACCCTGCGAAAGACTGTTGCTGATCAACGGCCGGAAATTAAGCCATTGCATGATTGAGGTGTCCTGAAATTCATCGATCATAAAATGGTTAAACCAATAGCCTGCCTTTTCATAAATGAAAGGAGTATCATTTCCATCTATGATCTTCTGCAGAAATTGCGGGGCTTCGGGCAGCAGGAATGCATTATTTTCGCTGCACCACTGGTAAGCCAGTTGTGAAAGATCAGACAGAATACCAAGTGTATATATGTTTTTCAGGATTACTTCCAGGGTATAGTATTCCAGGTGATATGCGTCATAATATTCCACGGTGCGCTGCATCAGGGGCATCAGTTCCTTTCCGGCCAGCAAAGCAATTTCCCTGGTTTTGGATGAATTGCGGGTATACCATTTTTCCACATTGCCGGCAGCCAGTATGGCGGTTGGAGTCGGCTTCCTGAATTCGCCTGTGGCAAGTTTCATGAGAAATCCGGCAGGTCCGCTTTGTTTCATTGAGAAATCATCGGTGCAGAGCCCTGATCTTTGCAGAATTGCAGCTGTTCTTTTGCCAAAATTTCTGTAATCACTTTCAATCGTACGCAAACGGCTAAAGAGATCCTGTTGATATTGCCTGAGTGAATCACGGTGGTTGAACCGTTTTAATACGTTGTCAGGCAATGACTTAAATTCTTCCCTGAATATTTCTTTTCCCAGTGTCCTGATGCTTTTCCTGAAATTCCAGCTTTCCCCTTTTTCAATGAGCGATTCCGCATAATTGCCAAGCCAGTTCAGGAGGGATTTGTCGGTTTCAGCCCGTACAAGGAGTTTATCGATGACTGTTGTCAGCAGGGTTTCCGTATCCAGTTCAATCGAATAGGTTCCCTGCAATCCCAGCTCACGGGTGAAAGCACGGATGATTTGCTGGAAAAAGGAATCAATGGTGCTTACTGAAAATCCGGAATACTGATGCAGTATTTTTTTCAGTATGATGGCGGCCTTATTCCGGATCTGCTTTTCAGTAAATTCTGTATGTTCCATAAGATCCGCCAGCATGGAGGCTGGCTGACCTGAAGAAAGCGTATGCAATTCACGAACAATGCGACTTTTCATTTCATTTGTCGCCTTGTTTGTAAAGGTCACTGCCAGTATATGCCTGAAATTTTCCGTATCAGCAAATAAAAGCCGCAGATATTCATTGGCCAGTGTATAGGTTTTGCCTGAACCGGCTGATGCACGGATGACTTTTAAATGTGGCAACAGGGAATTTTTTAGAACCGGAAAATTACCATTATTTTTTCAATTAAACTTTGATTTGACTATGTTTGCATGTCCACCTAGCAATGGGATTCATGAATAGAGGTACAAAGGGACATAATTCTACATCTCCGGAAAAAAAGGTAATACCCTTTTGGTTTGGTTTTTTACTGCTTATGGTATTATTTATTACCGGTGCACTGGCCCTTGGCAGTTATTACAAGATCATACCGGTACCGGGTTATGTTTTGATCTTTTCGCGGTGGGCAGCTGTTTTTTTACTGATAACCTATGCTGCTATCCGCAGGTCACTGACAACCTGGATACTGATCAGTATGCTGGCTGGGGCAGCATTCGGGTATGATATACCCCAAACCGCAATTCACCTGCAGGTGATAAGCCGGATATTTCTGAGGCTTATCAAGACCATCATCGCTCCGTTGCTTTTTGCCACGATCGTGGTTGGTATAGCAGGACATTCAAATCTCAGGCAGGTAGGCAGGATGGGCTGGAAGTCACTGCTGTATTTTGAAGTGGTTTCCACAATCGCGCTTTTTATTGGCCTGCTGGCCATCAATGTCAGCAGGGCAGGGGTTGGCGTTGCTCTACCCAAAGCAGTTGCGGAGGAAAATATACCGCCTGTGGCACCTCTTACGGGTACGGATATCATTTTACATGTTTTTCCTGAAAATATTGCAAAATCAATTTATGAAGGCCAGGTGCTTCAGATAGTCCTATTCAGCATACTTTTCGGCATCGCTGTTGCCCTGTTAAAGGAAAAATTCAAATCCCCCATGGTTCGGTTTTCCGAAGCCCTGGCAGAAACCATGTTCAAGTTTACCCAGCTTGTGATGTATCTGGCTCCTTTTGCCGTTTTTGCTGCCATAGCTTACAGCATTGGACATATGGGCCCCGGCATCCTGTTCAACCTCTTCAAACTGCTTGCAACACTATATGTCGCGCTGATCCTGTTCATATTTCTTGTTTTGCTTCCTGTGGCCATTCTTTTTGGAATACCGGTAAGAAAATTTATCAGGGCAATAGCAGAGCCGGTGTCTATTGCATTTGCCACGACAAGTTCGGAGTCTGCCCTGCCAGTTGCCATGGAAAAGATGGAAGAATTCGGGGTTCCCCGCAAAATTGTGGCCTTTGTTATGCCTACCGGTTACAGCTTTAACCTGGATGGTACTACCTTATATCTTTCCCTGGCGACGATTTTTATTGCCCAGGTCAGTGGCATTGAATTGTCCCTTGACCGTCAGCTGCTTATAGTTTTTACACTTATGCTGACCAGCAAAGGGGTAGCTGGTGTCCCACGTGCCTCCATGGTGATCCTGCTTGGTACGGCCGCAAGTTTTGGACTCCCGGCCTGGCCTGTTTATATTATTCTTGGGATTGATGAATTGATGGATATGGCGCGCACTTCAGTAAATGTTATTGGCAATTGTCTCGCCACAGCAGTTATTGCCAGGTGGGAGGGGGAGTTGGGGAGCGGCCGGTCAGGAAATAAAACCTAATTGTCCCGAAAACGTATAAGATCCCGGGACCATGTAAAGACTATTACCATGAAAACCGGCAAGGCATTTGCGTTTGGGCTGATCATTGCAATATTTCCGTTATTATCAGTGGGTTGCGGCTCTGAAAAGGAAGCCGCAGAAAGAAGAAATTTTATGATCCCCAGGAAATCGGAAATGGCTAGAAACAGCAGATACAAGGAAGTGGAAAAAAGGAAGACAAACAAAATCAAACTTAACAAGAGCAAGCGAAAAAGCCTGTTCTGATCCCGGCCATTTTAGTTCGAACCGGTATCCCGTTTGATTTCACCAGGTTGTTTAACCGTTGTTATCCCTGAAGAATCCGGTATTGCAATCACCGCATTTACGGCGGTATCAGCTGTATTCTTAAATCCAGGTCTCTCTTCAATCCTGGTCTGCCGGAAAATAATAAAGAAACCCAGCAAAACCACCAGCAAAGTTACAATTGACAGGAGGATCACAACGGAAAGTCTACGGCCGTGTCCGAAGGTTTCGCCGGTATACCGGTTCCGGATCCTCCTTGAAAGGAACTTGAGATCACTTTTTACAGTTCCGTTCCATGCATGTTTTTTAAAACCCTGGAGGGCTTCTGCGCAAAGCTGGCACTTCCTGATGTGATCGTCGACCTGCTTTCTGTAATTTGAACCAAGTGAACCATCGGCATAACTTCTGAGCGCCAGTGCAGTGAGGCAACCACCAGGGCCAAATAACCGGTCATGGGTGTAATAGATCATACCGGCTAAGTAAGTAATTTTTAAGGTTTCTTTTGCCATTCTGAATATGGCTTTTGACCTGATTTAACGGAAATCCCGTCAGCAGTGTAATATCCCTGTAACTTTTATCTTCCAGGTACATCAGGCTCACACAGATTTTCTGTTCCTCATTCAGGCTCTCAACAGCAGAATGGATCAGTCTTTCATTTCTTATGACTATTTCGGGATCAAAGTCAGATGGTTCCCGCAATTGCAAATCCCTGATTTCCGAATTCCTTTCTTTTGATCGTTCATAGCTGGCTGCCTTCCGGAGGATCATCAGGCAGTGATTGCGGGAAACGCTGTATAGCCAGTTTTTAAATGATAATATCTGATGGTTTGCAAGTTTTTCAAAAAGGCTTTCAAAGATCTCCATAACCGCATCCTTGCAGTGGTCCTTATCGTGGAGGTACTGCAGGCAAATACCATACACCAGATGGGTATACCGCTCAAACAAAATGGCTATGAGTTCTTTATTTCCGGTATGGAGGTATTGAGATACTAAAACTTCATCAGATAATTCAATATTCTGAGTGTAATTTTTATCCGTGGTTTTAAGTCTCAGAAACATGACCTATACTTTAATTCCCTAATTACTACAAAAAACGTTCCAAAATAGGATGATTTTGTTTATGGAAATTTATTAAAAACTGCATCAATAGAACAAAAGCGATCACTAACAAATAAAAAAACCTCACATGGAAACTTCAAAGATCTCAAACGAACCGCGAACACTTGAAGATATTATCTTTGAGGATCGCAACAAGGCTTACGGAGCCTATGCCCTGAACAGGCATTGCACCAAATATTTGCTGATTGCTTTTCTTATTTCCCTTACAGGGGTTGCCACTGCTGTTGCCGTGCCTTTTATTAAAGTCATGAATAATCCGCCTGTTAACCGTTTACCCGTCCATAACGTTAAAGTCAATATGGTGAAAATCGATATTGAGCCTGTTCACCCTGTTCTGCCTCCGGCTTTGCCAAAAAGAACCGAACAGGTAGCACAGTATGCACCTCCCCTTATCGTGGAAGAACCACGGGAAGATCATGATATGGGGATTATGATCGATCTCATTGATAAGTACACCAAAAAGCCGTTACCGGATGTCATAATCTATGTCGGGGATACCTCGGGCGAAATCCCGGAGAATGTTCTGACGGATTTCGTCCTGCACCCTGAAGAATCTGCCACATTCCTGGATGGTGATCTTTCCACTTTTGCTGTCTGGGTCCAGAAAAATATAGTGTATCCCCAGAAAGCAATTGATCATGGTATATTTGGTAAAGTATTCGTTGAATTCTGTGTCAATTCAATGGGGCAGGTAGTTGATATTCAGATCCTCAGGGGAGTTGATCCTTCGCTTGAACAGGAAACCATACGGGTGCTGATGTCTTCACCGCTCTGGAGGGCAGCCCGGCAGGGCGGAAGACCGGTAAAACAAAAATTCTCGATTCCGGTTGTTTACCAGCTGGACTAAAATGTAGTTTTTTGTTCAATTTAACCAAGGGTTGTGAAAAAATTCATATCTTGAACAGCTAATTGTGTAAAAAAGATTCCAGTAATAGAACATCATGTTACGGGGATACTTATGGATGGGTTTGTGTGTGAAACAATTATGTCTGGTTATGAATTTGTACTTCGCTGAAAGGCTTAAAAATAAATCCCTCATTCCTATTCTGGTCATTTTCTTTATTATCCTTACTATAGGTTTGTATTTGTTTTTCCATCACCAGGCAAACCAGATAAGACAAAATAAGTACGCCGAGATCAGGGCAATAGCAGAGTTAAAATCAAATGAAATCATACGATGGCTGGAGGAAAGGTTCCTGGATGCTGACTATTTTGCCGGCAGTCCGGAACTCAAATCAGTCATTCGCAGGGTAAATGAAGGTGACAATGTGGAAATCAGCGACCAGATGGATTTTGAACGGGTATTCTTCCGTATGAAAAGGAACCACAGGTATGAAGATATTTTGGTTACAAACAGTGCCGGAAAAATATTGTATTCATTTGACAGTCGGCATGCTAATCCGGATTCCTCAACCATGGCTGCTATATTTTCGGTATTGGAAAGCGGAAAAATAATTATGAATGATTTTTACTTCAGCAGGTCATACAAAAAAAACCTCCTTGATATTGTTGCACCTGTTGATCTGAAGGATGGAAACATTGCCGCACTTGTATTTACCATCGATCCATCTGTTTTCCTTTATCCCCAGATCAGGTTCTGGCCCACACCCAGTAAATCCTCTGAAACCTTACTCATAAGAAAAGACAATGATTCTGTTGCATATCTGAATCCGCTCCGGCACATGCATAACTTCCCGCTCAGGTTGAAACTTACGGTTTCTGATTTGAATCTGACAGCCGCAAGAGCAGTTTCAGGATATTCCGGAATTTTTAGCGGGCATGATTACAGGGGTGTAAAAGTTATAGGAGATATTCGTCCCGTACCCGGAACGCCATGGTTTATGGTGGCAAAAATTGACAAGCGTGAGGTATATGGTGACCTGCGTTTCAGGTTGGTCCTGCTTTCATTTACGGTATTGCTATTTTTGTTGTCCATTGCCTTTTTGGTTGCCTATTTATATAACAGGCGGCTGAATGCTGAATTGGAAAGGAGAGTTGATGACCGCACCGAACAGCTAAAGAGAATAAATAAGGAACTGGAATCCTTCGCGTATTCGGTTTCACATGACCTTCGTGCCCCGTTGCGTGCAATTGACGGTTTCAGTGCAATTCTTTCAAAAGATTATACAAAGTACCTGGATGAGGAAGGGTTAAGGTTTATTGCTGTAATTCGTCAAAATGCCCAGAAAATGGGGTCTCTGATCGATGATTTGCTTAGTTTTTCGCGACTCGGACGTGCACAAATGCTATCTACAAGTTTATCAATGAAAGATATGGCCGGGTCAGTATTTGAAGAACTTTACCTGACAGGTATCCACCATAAAATTGATTTCAGGCTCGGTGATCTTCATCCTGCCAGGGGCGATGCAGATATGATCAGACAGGTGTGGGTCAACCTTATTTCAAATGCCATAAAATTTACCTCCAGGAATGAAAATGCGGAAATTAACATTTATTCGCGTGTTGAAGATGATACCCTTGTATATTGCATTGCTGATAATGGTGCAGGTTTTGATATGAAATATTATAATAAGCTATTTGGTGTGTTTCAGCGTCTCCATTCGGAACGTGAATTTGAAGGTACCGGTGTAGGCCTTGCCATTGTACAACAAGTTATATCAAGACATGGTGGCAGGGTATGGGCGGAGGGTAAAATGAACCAGGGAGCAACCTTTTATTTTTCTCTTCCAAAATAGATCCCTTTGCAAGTAAAACATGAAATCATGAAATCCCGATCAAATGAACCAATCGATATTCTGATCGTTGAAGACAATCCCCAGGATGCCGAACTGACGACCAGGGCATTGATGAAAAAGCACCTTGCCCTTCGGATTTTTGTTGTGGAAGATGGTGAAGAGGCATTGGATTTTGTATTTTCAAGGGGAAAATATGAAATACGGAAAGCATTAAAACTTCCCAAAATTGTATTTCTCGACCTGAAATTACCGAAGGTGAGCGGTCTTGAAGTATTAAAAGAAATTAAAACCCAGCCAAAGACCAAATCAACCCCTGTGGTTATGGTCACATCATCACGCGAAGAGGCAGATATCAGGGCTGCCTATGAATTTGGTGCCAATGGATATGTTGTAAAACCGGTGGAATTTGAAGCATTTTCGCAGACGATGACGCAGACCGGGATATTCTGGCTCAGGATAAATGAAGAACCAAGGTAGCAATCAATTCACCGGCCCTCGCCAAGCATTTCATGCAATGTCACAAACGTGTAGCCCTTTTTTTCCATTTCGGTAAGAAGACGGTCCAGCTGGTTGTAAAATTTGTCTTTGCGCCGGGGATCGGTTCCAAAATGGGTTAGAAATATGAACCCGTTCATGCCATCCTTCATATCCTTTTCATAATTAATTATATGGTTGAATATGGCTTCACTGCTGATATACTGGTTTTTCAGTTCCGGATAGGTCCAATCCTGGTTCGATGTGGTCCCCTGCGTGAAATTGATCAGCTGAAGTCCATATTGGAGGCACCATGAAGCAATGGAATCATTGTACCATTCGTAAGGAGGAAGGAAAAAACGGGCATCCCCTGCCTCTATACCCATTTCCTTCATGGATGCATAATTCATTTTCAGATCGTTGATAAATTGACTTCTCGTAACCAGCAATGAATCCCTATTGTTCCAGTCGCAATAAAGGAGATGCTTATCCGAATGGCCGCCCAGGTAATGCCCGTCCTTCCTGAGTGTATTGATCATGCCGGCAAATTCCGGATTGCGGAAGAAGTCGCCCGTAAGAAAGAAAGATCCGGATATATTGTGCTTTTTCAGGACCTGCCGGACTGTTTCAAATCCATCAGCAAATTCATGCCCGGTAAAAACAAGGCATATCTCCTTTTCAAGCCGGCTACCCCGTATAATAGCCCCATGATCCGTCTCCGGTGCTTCCCGGGATGAAATTGCCAAATTGGCTTCTGCCTGCATGGCGGACAAATAATAGGTGAGATCTGCCGATCCATCCATTGTCGGTTCATTGGTCGAATAGTCAGCATGATCATCATGGTAGACGACAGCATCCGATTGAAAATCGTTATATTCATCGCCACCGGCCAGATAGATGCCTTTGAGATTCTTATATATTGAATTATACACCGGCCCGTCAACCAGTCCCCCATCGAGCGGATAATGATGCAGCAAAGAAAGGGATGAGTGGGTGTCGGAAGGTGAATCACCAAAGGAGGGCAGGCCGACAACCATGCTTGTGCCCCATGGATTGCAACCAAACAGCCAGTCGCGTAAAGCTGCTTCCATTTCATCGTAAGTATGATCTCCGGTTTGCCGGGCATACAGGTGACACTGGCTGATCATAGCCGTAGTAAGGTTATTGGAACACCAGATAAAGGGTATCCCATTGAGAAAGGCATTTTTTTTGCCTCTCTGGTAAACTGCCTCAATACCCTGCTTCCAGTAATTCATAAATTCATTTGCAAGCTGACTGTTACGGGCTGCGGCAATCTGCCAGTGTCCCATATTGAAAAACGGATACCACTGGTAATGACGTGCGGTGTCGGAACCCATCCAGGGCGTTTTCAATTCCTGCCTTCCAAATTCAGCAGCTTTTTCCAGGTACCTCTTGTTGCCTGTAAGCTTGAACAGGGTTGCTCCAGCCAGTTCCATATCATCGGTCCAGTTATCCTCTTCATAGAAGTAAGGTGCGGTGCATGGGGCTGTCTGGCATACTCCCGGATGTACAAGTCCGAACTCAAACGCTTCTGAAGATTTACGGGCCAGCATATCACTGTAATCGGGAAACAAATCCTTTAGTATTATGGAGCCAAGCGCAAATGCAGAAGAAAATTTGCCGGCTGTTGAAGCAATCCCGGTGGCCCTGTTTTTGTATTCCATTACACCCTGGATTTCCCCGGTGCAGAAATAAACAGGTCGCTCCTGCCCCATCCCGTAGTCTGCCTTGTCCTCATTGGGTAACCTGAAACCCACATGATCACGGTCATCCGCGAGCTGGTTATACATTTGTCCGCTATCAGGATTCATTTTTAAAAGCCAATCCATACCCCACTTTGCCTCATCCAGGATATCCGGTATGCCATTCCTGCCGGGCTCACCGTTGGACATATGTTCGTCTTCGAAGGCCGAAGGGTTTTGCTGGTATGCGAGCAGCATCTGAAAGACAGCATTTGCAGAAGTAGCAGTATATTGCAGGTAATCCGTAGCATCGTGCCATCCCCCGGCGACGTCGATATGGGTTGAATCAAGTGTGGGATGATATATGATATAGCCATCCCGGGTATGGCATGAATCATGCAGAAAAGGATTGTAACCGCTCCGCTGCTGGCGCATATATCGTAAAAGAAAATCAGATGTTCCGTTATAGACACCTGATGAAATGCGAAATACCGGGGATTTGGATCCTCCGGCAGAAATATAATACGAACCATCCGATGTATATTCGGAGAAATCAAGCCGGAATGATGAATTAAAAGCGCCCCATGAACCAAAGGATCTTACCTTGCCGGAAGTATAAACTTTTACATCTGAAATTGCATTATACAGGTCAAAACTGCTGATTTGTGCCTGATCCTTGCTGACCATAACTGCCACCTTCACGGAACGGGGTGTATAACCCAGCTGGTTTATGCGGATATATGATTGAGCATTAACCACGGTATAAACCAGGAACAGGCACAGGATTACTAAGGTTTTCATGGCAGTTTATGTTTTTAATGTTTAAATGTAATCATTCCGGCTTCAACTTTTACTTTAATATCCCGGAATGTGAGTCGCAGTTTTTTCTTTTCGGGATGAAATACAGAGTAAAAATATGGCGGTAAGCTCAGCGGCTTCCCCCGCCATAAAAAGAATCCAGTTGAATGCTCCGGGAATATACATAGTTATCAGGCCGGAATGGATACCCGGGGTGAGAACTGACCGGAGTGACTTGCGGCTTGCCAGAAATGAACCAAAATCCCATGTGCATGATAGAAAAATCAAAACGGAACCGGTAATTATAAACAACCATATGATCCGTCTGAACTGATTGGAACCCTTCCTGCGATCTGCATACAAAAAAGCAAGGGAAAGAAGGATCATGGTTACAGAAACCAGGATGGGAACTATCACCGGACCAGTCCATAGGATGGGTATAAGAAACAGGATATCCCAGGTGAACCATGAATCAGGCCAATTGATCAGGAGTTTCAGAAAAATATAATAGAAAATATCCCATACTCCAAATCCAATGATAAACCATGCAAACCTTTGTCTGAAGTTGCTGCCTGCAAGATAACCAACAGCGAGGAGCATGATCAGGGTAGCCAGTTCACGGAATATTTCGGTAACGGCAACCCGCAAAGACATGGTAACCAGCGGGAATGAAAATCCACCCGGATAATATAGTTCTCTCAGGTATACAACCACAGCACTTTCCACATAGGCCATGGATATGATGAAACCCAGAAACCATAACCAATGCGATTTCATCCTGTTTGCCGGCATTGATGGTACTATTTCTCAAAAATAGCGAAAGAAAATGAAGCCATTGATCTCTTTTGACCGAAGGATTATTTTTTTGTCAAAATGGCCTGGACTTTGTCCGCAATATTAATATCGTAATAGAATTTTACAAGCTCCCCGTAGTGTTCCCGGCTAAAAACTCCTTTGTACATTTTGATTTGCCTGTAGTACATAATCCTGTTATTTTCAGCAGAAACACGGGATTCATAGGAACCGAACGGTGAATTCAGAAAAGTGTTGCCCGGCAAGAACTCAATTTCATATCCACCGGGAACCACAAATTCAACTGAATCCATATCGAAATATGAAATCCGCTTTTCAATATTGCTCCAGCGATTTTTCAGCTTTGGCGGAACGTATGTCTGCCGGTTGATATGATTTAACGGCATGAAAATCCGTTTCCCCGAAACGGAACCGTATGCTTCGGCATTCAGGGACATCTTCAAAAATGACTCCGGTTTGTCCGCATCAGACTGTTTAAATTCAAACCTGTCGATTTTAAAACCCGGAAGATCAATGTAGTTGTAGAGCCATTTCTTTTGTTCATCCGCACCTGCATTCAGGTAACCGGAAACATCGTCATGCTGTAGACCTCCTAATTTCCGTGAAAGCTCAATTGAGGCATTTCCTCCATCGACAAGTGTGATCTTTGCATAGGTTTCCTGGAAATTCTCCCTGATTGAATAAACAGGTGTCCTGGCCAATTCTCCGCCATTTTCCCTGATCAACAGAACATGCCTGTCGCTCGTAAAGTCCCCCAGAAATCCGAAAGGGATTGTCTGGTTTGTGCATTCAAGCCAGACGGTATCTTTTTGCAGGGGGACACATAAAATAATGTGATTGAACTGATCAGATGGAAAATCAGCTTCGATCTGGGGAAAATTTTTACCTGACTCAACCAGGCAGTAATAGGATTTCACACCAGCCACCTTCAACATCGCTTTCATATAGTTCACAAGGCCTTTGCAGTCACCATACCCAACTTCATCCACCACCCTGGCCTCCATGGGCTGAAGTCCCCCTATACCCAGCTGAATGCTGAAATAGCGGGTCCTCTCCTGAAGGTATCCATAAATAATCTTTACTTTTGACCGTTCATCAGGGACATTCTTTATCATATCCATGATTTTTTTACACGTATTTTCGGACAGTGCATCCCTGCCTTCATTCAACCGGCCAAACCATTCAGCAAGATCATTCCATGAGTTCATTTTTCCACTGAAACCTTCAAGCTCAAAATCGGATGGAGCCGTGTATACTGTTTTTGCATACTGGTTCATGCTACCTATGTAAGGCTCATTATCACGCGCTTTGATATTTGAAGCCGTCCATATGTACTTTATTGATTCGCCCTCTTTTTGCATTTCAGGCTCACCTGAAAAATTATACTGTTTATAATGGAATTGATAATCAACAGGAACTATGATCTTTAATTCTGCCTTTTCAACGGATACATTAAATCCGCTGCTGGCAGTCCAATCAGGAAAAAAATATGAACCTGAATATTCAATTTCATATTCATACTCCACGGTATAGGGATATTCGGATATAAGAGGATTAAAATATTTGCTATAAAAATCACTGAAATCCGGATATCCTGCTGATTCATTAATTTCAGTGAGTTCTGAGTTTTTGATTTTCCGGATCAGCTTACCTTCCGCATCAAATATATTTCCCCTGAAAGAAGTAAGTTTCCTTAATCTGTCATGGTATATTCTGATGACACTCTTGGGATCACCTTTTGAATTCAAAACAGTGACTGCATACCACACCTTGAGTTTGCTGTTTTGTGCTGATTGATAGATAAATTCTGTTATATCTTCACGGACAATAGCATTGGCATTGATTTTCAGGGAATCCGGAATGCTATTTGAATTATACTCCTGTGCAACAATGGTTGCCGATAATGATCCCGGGAATAACCAAAATAGGGATGCCACAACTAAAATCCTTATGCAGGGGTTTCCGGAAAATTTCCAAAAGGAACAAAGGGTGAGTGTCATGTCTCGTCAGATGGATTTTTTCAATACGATCTTTTCCCCTCTTTTATTGACCATCTTAACAAAAAACTCTTTCAGCAGGGGATACTCATCATTTATATACAGAATTTTACCAATATCAAGGATGCTCAACAATTGCAGCTGATTGCCGGTAATGCTTATCCTGTATGAAAATTTGGTTTTACCGTCGGGAAGCGAGATGACCAGATCAGCCGGCTTTTCATCTATAGTATACCCCTCCGGTATCGTGTAATTGATCACATCCTTAAAATAATGCGGATAGGTAAAATCAACCGGAAATTTCCTGTCTTCGAGCTTAAAGGGATTGTCTGTCCATTCATCATTAAACAGAGGTGACAAAGAAATGATGTTTCCGGTTACCAGGGCAAAATCGGAGATCTCAACCTGCAAGTTTTCCTGCAGGGGCTGGCTAAGACTATCTATTCCCACCAGCTGGCATTCCTTGATTGTCAAACCCTGACTTGAACTTTCGAGATACGAAACGTATTCTTCATTGGTCCCTTTATTTTTGATTTCGCTTCTTTTGCTCAGTGCGGCATATTTTCCATATAGCCTCTGCAATTTGCCGGTTATCCGACCATCGGATTCAATGGAGCCGTTCATCATATTGATAATCTCATATCGCTGATTGTTGTTCAGATCTACCCATCCCGGATTTTTTTCCGCTATAAGCCGGCCCTGGCCATTCATGCATCTGGATGGGAGCAGATTATACGGGCATCCCTTTTCTGTAGCATCCAGAAGATAGGTATTATTTGCTGCAGAAACTGAAGCGATTACATAATTGAACTGATTTGTCATGATCTGTGCAGGATGGACGATACCATTATCACGGGTACTGAGGATAACAGGGTTTGAATTAAATCCGAGCTCCTTTAATAAAGTCACGAGCATAAGGTTGATGTCCGCTGAACTTCCCGATTTCTTATCAAAAGCGTTACGCAATCCCTGGCTGGTAAAAACCCTGTTACGTCCATCCCATTTCATTGCATTGCGAATAAGCTCATATGCTGCGATGATCTGCCTGACAGAATCCTTGCATGAAGCTTTAATATTTTCGGCATTATCCTTTAAGAATCCCCCACGTTTGATCTGCAGCCCGAAATCATCAGAATTTAGCAGGTCTTTATTAATATCTTCCCAGGTTTGGGTATACCTGTGGCCTAATCCTGAAGGTGGATTGAATGCTGAAAGTTCCAATTCAATGGCCGTCCTGTAATTAATTGAAGCATTCATAAAAGGCTCCTCTTTGAAAGCCGGAACATCGTTTTTAATCCAACGGTAAAAATTATCATTATAATGATATTGATTAGTGGATGTCTGGGTTACGGTCGCCTGGCGGACATAATTCCTTTCGGATTCCATGAGAGTTACGACTATGGGCTTTGTTGATGTTTCGGATACATCCAGATTCAGGTATCCCTTTTGCAGTTTCTTGAAAGTAAAATATTCCGGGTAATTCACCCTGTATTCACTCCACAGGGCCGGAATTGAATACTGAAACCTCCAGTCGGGAAGCGACCAGAAATCGGAACGTACCTCGTACGCAAATTCAAGTATGCTTCCTTCACGGACATTTGGCAAGGTGAATTTCTGCTCAGTTCTTTTAGAATCGATAATATCACTGAAAATCATGCTTTTATCCAAATCTGATTCAACCACTTTGCCATTTTCAAGATTATACACCGTACCTTTCAACATGACAATCTTTTCTTTTCCTGTGGCTGTATGGTAAAGTAAAAAGTTTTGATCAGCAAGGAAATAACCTTCCTTTTTGAAGACCTTGGCTCTGCAATGACGGCTATAGTTCACGACCCATCCGTCATTCTGATCATAAATTATACTGGATTCCCCGTAATCACCTAAAATGAGGGCTTCAGCTGAAGTGTCCTTATCATATGCCTTCATTTCGAAATACACAGGATCTATTTTACCGTATTTCATGGGTAACTTTTGGGAATGAACCTGCAGAAATGAACTCAGGAGAAGGACTATGACAGTAAACGAAAGGAATCGGGATTTTTTCATAATTTTAGAAATAATGAAATGAAATTTTAATTGGAATATCGGGAATCATACAATGATTTTAAAAATTAAAACCCATTAATGTGCAGCAAACGCTATATTTGAACTGCAATATTGCAGCCGCCGGATTCGTTAATCCTGATAAATGATGGGTATGAAATATACGCGTTTTTGGTTTCTTTTGTTTCTCCTGTGGACCGGAACCGCCGTTTTCGCGCAGTATTTTCCAGCTCCTCATCTTTACGTTGTAACGGTGGATCCTGAAACCGGAAATGATTGTATAACCTGGTATAACTGTTCTTCTCCTGAAATTGACTATTACAGGGTTGCCATACGTGCAGCGACACTGCCCGGTGAACCCGATTCTTATTTGCCGGTAGTTATGACGATTTTGGGTGACACCTCGTGGTGCAATCCGAATTCGGAATCATCGTTCCATCCCGTCGGATATACGGTATGGGGTGTGGATGATGATGGATTCACGAGGAAAGAGAGTTTGTTTGATCATCCCGACAGCACCATTTATCTTCAATCCCTGCTTGATACCTGCAAAGGAAACATATCCCTCAGCTGGAATGATTACAATTCCTGGCGGGGCGGCTTATTGTTGCACTATAATATTTACAGGAGGCTGGGTCCGGGTTTGTACAGCCTGATCGCAACGGTTGATACAAATTCATATGAAATGAGCAATCTGCAGATCAATCAGAACTATGATCTTTTCGTGGAGGCTGTGCATATAGACGGGATCAGGCGATCAACATCAAACCGGGTAAGCGTGTTTACCCTGATGTCACAACAACCCTCTTTCATCAATGCGGATTATGCAACCCTCGGAGCAGGCAATACAATTGATCTGTCGTTCACAGTCGATGCAACATCACCCCTCTCAGGCTACAAGCTGCTGCGCAGCACCAGCCCGGGCGGGCCGTTTAATGTAATAGACTCCGTTGACACCGACTCTGCGCATATCACCTTTACGGACAATACACCCTTCACTTCAGATGTTTACTATTACAGGCTGGAGGTCAGTAACAATTGCGGTTCCACATCAGGTCAGTCGAACCTGGCAAACAATATTATCCTGAATGGAATGCTATCCGGCAATACAATTCCGATGCAGTGGAACAGCTATGAAGATTGGGAGGGCGGAGTGGAAACCTACAGGATCATCCGGACTATCGGATTGGAGGGTTCAGTTACGGATACAATCGATACAGGCACCCGGATCGATTTTATGGATAACATAACGGATCTGATTGACTATACAAATCCGGCCAGCAGTTATATTTGCTACCAGGTTGAAGCCGTGGAACGGTTAAACGTGCATGGCATAAAAGGCAGGAGCCACTCAAACAGGTTTTGTATATCTGTGACACCCAATATCCGGATGCCCAATGCGTTTATACCCAATGATATCGAGCCGGTGAACCAGGTTTTTGAGCCCATATTTTCCTTTGTTCCGGAATCCTATGAACTGATTATTTATAACAGGCTGGGAACCCGGGTTTGGTCAGGCAGAGAACCATGGGATGGCCGTGTTAGCGGTAAATATGTCCCCGAAGGCGTATACCTTTATTTGTTGCGGGTTAACAACTTTTCAGCGGAAACCATAGAGCTGAGCGGCAAGGTAACGGTTGTTTACCGCTGATCCGGGTTTCTTATTTTTGAGTAAATGCCGGAGAAATGCAGCAAAATCATTAATTTTACAGTGATTTCTAATTTATGCAATTCTTCTTTCAATGAGTTCCACCCTTACGGCGGAGGAAATACAGGTAAGACGCGAATTTAACGATCTGCTGGAGAGTTGTGCCCGATGTAACAGAAGGAGTGACAGGGCTTTGATACGAAAGGCATTCAAAATAGCCTACAACGCCCACAAGGGAGCCCTTCGTTTATCGGGCGAACCATATATTTTACATCCATTGGCAGTTGCCAAGATTGTAACACAGGAGATGGGTCTCGGCGTAAAAGCCATAGTTTCAGCCCTCCTTCATGATGTGGTGGAAGATACGGAATTTACCCTGGAAGACATTGAAAATCATTTTGGGTCGAAAATAGCTTCTATTATTGACGGACTTACGAAAATTTCCGGGGTTTTTGATAAAAATTCATCCTTGCAGGCAGAAAATTTCAGAAAAATGCTGCTTACGCTGTCGGAGGATGTACGGGTAATCCTGATTAAACTTGCTGACCGGCTGCATAATATGCGTACTCTGGGTTCGCTTCCCACAGCCAAACAGATGAAAATTTCAGCTGAAACCCTCTATCTGTATGCACCCCTGGCCCACCGGATGGGATTCTATTCAATTAAGAATGAACTGGAAGACCTGAGCCTGAAATACCGGTATCCAAAGATATTCCAGGAACTGACGGATAAAATTAAAAACCAGGAAAAAAGCCACCTGGCGTTTATTGCTGAATTTTCCAAACCCATTAAGGAACAACTGGAAAAAAACGGGATAACATATGATATCAGCGGAAGATACAAATCCATTTATTCCATATGGCATAAAATGCAAACCAAGAGTATTCCGTTTGAAGAAGTGTATGATCTTATGGCCATCAGAATAGTCTTCAATCCTTTGCCCGGAATACCTGAGAAAACGCAATGCTGGAACATTTATTCCATGATCACCGACATATATATGCCTAAGCCTGAAAGGATACGCGATTGGGTAAGCACTCCCAAAGCCAATGGATATGAGGCCCTTCATGCCACCGTTATGGGTCCTAAAGGGAACTGGGTGGAAGTCCAGATCAGATCGGACAGAATGGATGACATTGCTGAAAGGGGATTTGCAGCCCACTGGAAATATAAGACTGACAGTTCACATGAAAGCGAGCTGGACAAATGGCTGAAACAAATCAGGGAATTACTTGCGAATCCCAATTCCGATGCAATGGAGTTTCTGGACGATTTTAAGCTCAACCTGTTTGCTTCGGAAATTTTTATTTTCACCCCGAAAGGTGATACAAAAACGCTTCCCGTTAACAGCACGGTGCTGGATTTTGCTTATGAAATCCATACCGAGATCGGCCACAAGGCCATCGGTGCCAAAGTTAACCACAAGCTGGTTCCCCTGAACCATATACTCAAAAGCGGGGACCAGGTGGAGATCATTACCTCGGATACCTACCGGTCCAGGCTCGAATGGCTCGATAATGTGATTACAATCAAAGCCAGGTCTGCCATTAAGGACTTTTTAAAAGCAGAGAATAAAAACAGGATCGAAAAAGGCAAAAAACTCCTGGAAGAAAAATTAATGAACCTCAAACTTAGGCCAAACGCCAGAATACTGCAAAAGCTTTTGCTGGCATACGATGTTTCGAATAAGGATGAGTTATACAGTAAGCTGGGTACAGGTATTACCCATTTGGAGGATCTCGATCAGGTCCTCAAGCGTAATACAAAAAACAAGTGGGTGAATTACTGGAGTTTACAGCTTGGTAAAGCAGCACTGAAAAGCAAAAAAAGTCCACCCATCAACCATGCCCTAACCCGGACCGGATTTCAGACACCCGTTCTTCTCCGGGAAAATATTGACAATGCTTCAACCGACTATCTGACTGCCAATTGCTGTAATCCAATACCAGGGGATAATGTTATAGGTTTCCGCGATCCTTCAAACGATGAAAATGTTACGATTCACCAGGCAAAGTGTACCACTGCCATTAGACTTCTTTCCAGCCAAAGTGATCTGCTGGTACCCGTAAAATGGACCACGCATAAATTCCTGTCATTTCTGGTCAAAGTTGCCATAAACGGGTATGACCGGTTTGGAATGTACAATGATATAACCACAGTGATTTCAAAGGAACTGAATGTGAATATCCGGGCTATTAATCTTTCCAGCCATGACGGGATTTGGGAAGGAACCATCGATCTCTATGTTCATGATGCGAAGGACCTGAATAACCTGTTGATGAGCCTGAGCAAAATCAAAGGTGTGAATTCGGTAAAAAGATATGAAGCCCCGGTTTAGCCTGGAAAAGCATTAATTTAAAATAATTCTAAATAGAATAGTAACTATTTTAAAAATGAATTAAATTAGCCTGCTGTATTTTAACTGGATAAGGCTATGATTTCAACCGAAACAAAAGAAACGGTAAAAAAGATCTTTATTAATTACCTTGAAAAAAAAGGTCATCGTAAAACCCCGGAACGTTATGCCATTCTGGATGAAATTTATTCACGGGATGGCCATTTTGATGTGGAAACCCTGTATCTGTTCATGAAAAATAAAAACTACAGGGTAAGCAGGGCTACGCTTTACAATACAATTGAGCTGCTCCTGGACTGCAACCTGGTTGTGAAACACCAGTTTGGAAAAAACATTGCGCAGTTTGAAAAGGCATACCAGTGCATGCAACATGATCACCTGATTGATATCGATACAGGTCGCGTGATTGAATTCTGTGACCCGCGGATGCAGGAGATAATAAACACAGCCTGTGAACTGAACGGGTTTGACCCTTCCCATCATTCCCTGTATATTTATGGCCGTAAAAAGGAAATGCCGGAGAAGCGTAAGAATCTTATATAAATTTCTGATATACAATATTTTAAATCGCTTCTGAATTCCGTTCTTATTCTTCTGAAGAATAAAAAAATTTACTACCTTCGGAGGCATTTTTTTTAATTTCCATTTATAAAATGAAAGTAGATGTAGTATTAGGCCTTCAATGGGGAGATGAAGGAAAAGGAAAAATTGTGGATGTACTGACACCTGATTACAATGTGATCGCCCGTTTTCAGGGCGGCCCCAATGCTGGTCATTCCCTGGAATTCAACAAGATCAAACATGTTCTGCATTCTATACCCTCAGGGATATTTCATGAACATCAGATTAACCTGATCGGCAATGGTGTGGTCATCGACCCTGTAATTTTTAAAAAAGAGGTAGATGCCATTTATAAGCTGGGGGTTAATCTGAAAAATAAGTTGCTCATTTCAAGGAAGGCCCACCTGATCCTGCCTTCTCACCGAATTCTTGATGCCGCTTCAGAAGCTGCGAAAGGGGTTACCAAAATTGGATCAACGCTTAAAGGTATCGGGCCCACCTATATGGATAAGACCGGACGGAACGGAATGCGCGTAGGTGACATTCTGCAGGCGGATTTCAGGGAAAAATACGATTATCTGACACAAAAGCATAAGGACCTTCTCAGACTGTATGACTACAGTTATAATATTGAGGAACAGGAAGAACAATGGTTTGAAGGGATCGAAGTGATCCGGTCCTATTCCATTGTAGACAGTGAAATTGAAATGAACCGTTTCATCCGGGAAGGTAAACGGATCCTCGCAGAAGGGGCCCAGGGAACCATGCTGGATATAGATTTCGGATCCTATCCATATGTAACTTCCTCAAATACAATCAGCGCAGGTGCCTGCACCGGCCTGGGAATTGCTCCCGGGAGCCTGGGCGAGATATTCGGAGTGTTCAAGGCGTATTGTACAAGGGTTGGCAGCGGACCATTCCCGACAGAACTTGAGGATGAAACCGGTAATTACCTTCGTGCAAAGGGAAATGAATATGGCGCCACAACAGGCAGGCCCAGGCGATGCGGGTGGCTCGACCTGGTTGCCCTGAAGTATGCCATTCTGATCAATGGGGTTACTCAGCTTTTCATGACAAAGGCGGATGTTCTGTCCGAACTTGACAATATCAGGATATGCACCGGTTACCAGGTGAATGGCAAAGTGATCGATTACCTTCCCTACAACCTGGCTGATGTCACCGATCTGCAGTATGTGACGATGGATGGCTGGAAAAAGGACATTTCTTCCGTATCCTCCATTTCTGAAATGCCTGCGGAGTTAAATAGTTATATCCGTTTCATCGAAAAGGAAACCGGCGTGCCTGTTACGATGGTCTCATTGGGGCCGGACAGAAGGCAGTTCATCAACAGGTAAATCCCCAGAGGCTGTAGGCTGTAGGCTCATAGGCTGAAAGCGGACCGCTTGCAGAACTTGAAACCTGAAACCTGCCTGCCGGCAGGTAGGCCTGAAACCTGCATGTCAGCGCATGGTCCCAACCAGGCAAGCAGGCCTGAAACCTGAAACTTGATCTTCATTTTTTATTGTTCTTCATCCTGTTCGGCAGTTCAAGGCCAAATCCTGAAGTTTTGTCCTCATGTTTCAGCAACAGGGCAAATACAATCCCGACAAACCCTATGATTGCCAGCATCATAATTGAATAAGTATAGTCGTATTTCGCCGTCCCCGCCTCCACCATGGCAGCGGTTACATCGGGATTGGTCTTGTCGAGAATGAGCCCTATCAATATGGGAAACAACCATAATCCGAAATTCTGAACCGAAAACATGATCCCATAGGCTGTTCCCAGCCTTTTCTGATCAATGATCTTGGATACAGCAGGCCACATGGCAGCCGGGATCAACGAAAAGGACACACCCAGCATCGCCATCGGGATGATCGGGTAAATCTGGGTGAATGTCAGGGTTAAATGGGCCAGGATCAGCAAAATTGAGCTGTACACCATCATGGAAGCACTTTTGCCTTTTGTATCAGCTATCCATCCGAAAAAGGGTGTGAAGAGCACGGTGAAAAAAATCGGAACCGAGGTCAACCTTCCTGATAAGGCTATAGAAAGGCTGAACTTGTTATGCAAAAGATCGGTCGCATATTTCAGGAAAGGGAAAAAGGCAGAATAAAATGTCACGCAAAGCAGTGTAATGTAAATAAAGGACGGGATCCTGATTATCTTTAAAATATCGGAAATCTTGAATTTCTCAACTTCGCTGATCTCATGTTTGAAGCTGATCTGTTTGTCAAGCTTGTAATCGATCAGGCTGTATACAAGAAAAAACAGAAACGCAATGCTCAGGAGGCAGGCAGCCAGAAAAATAGGTCTGTACCAGAAATCAGGCGTGCTCAGGTTCTCCGAAAAGAAAAACGACATTCCCTGACCTAACCGGGCTACCGCGAGGTTAATTCCCAGGGCAAGGGCCAGTTCCTTTCCTTTAAACCATTTAACCACAATAGTGGTTATAACAACGATGCTCGTTTCTGCGCCCAGGCCAAAGAGAAAATAACCAAACGTCATCATTTTAAACGCCGGGGAATATTTAACCAGGAATGAATCCATGAATTGATATCCAAATCCTCCCCGACTAAAGACTTCAGAAGCACCATAAAAA
>Ga0209593_10000104_pt1 | contig 43157 bp, 67 predicted proteins | sample PPLLaktember2015_3_FD_187260 | JGI IMG/M metagenome (GOLD analysis project Ga0209593, IMG submission 187260) | Freshwater sediment microbial communities from Prairie Pothole Lake near Jamestown, North Dakota, USA - PPLs Lake P7 Core (6) Depth... | ecosystem: Environmental > Aquatic > Freshwater...
ACGGGCCAGAGACGGCGGAACTGGCGGTCGAGCTGCGCGAGGGCATCTCGGCGCTGCTGTCCGAGATCGACGCGGGCTACCGGCCGCACATCGCGCGGGCGCATGAGCTGCACAAGGGGCTGTGCGCTGAGCTGCGTGAGCGCAGCGCCGCGCCGACCCAGGCGCTGCAGGTGGTGAACCACAAGCTGGCGACCTACGAGCTGGCGCGACGCCAGGCCGAAGAGGCCGCACGCCGCGAGGCCGAGGCGCAGGCTGAGCGCGAGGCGCTGGCCAGGCGCGAGGCCGAGGCCCAGGCGGCCGCGGTCTACGGCCCTGCGGCGGCTGAGAGCGTGCGGTCGCAGTCGCTGGACGACTACCGCGCGCCCGTGACGCGGCCGACCCTGGTGCCCGCCAAGACGCGCGGCGTCGCGGTGACGGTGGCCTACGAGGCGCAGGTGACCGACCTGCGCGCGTTGGCCGAGTTTGCGGTGGGCCACGCGAACATGCTGGCGCTGCTGATCGCGCCCAACCAGTCGGGGCTCGACGGGCTGGTCAAGCAGATGGGCGAGAGCTTCGACATCCCCGGCGTGGCGCGCGTGCCGAAGGCTCCGGTGGTGCGGGGGACCAGGCGGTGAGCAGCACGCTGGACCAGCCCGGCGCGCTGCTGCTGGACACGCTGCTGGCCGCGCGGCCGGTGCCGAAGGGCTGGACGACGATGGGCGGGTGCGTGAACACCTTCAAGCACATCCACCGCCGCCTGACGATGATCGTGACAGCGAAGACGGAAACCGACGGGCGGCTCTGGGTCCACCTGTCGGTGGCGGGCCGCGACCGGCTGCCGACGTGGGACGAGCTGGTCGCGGTGCGCGACTGGATCCTGGGGCCCGAGGCGCTGGCGATTCAGCTGGTGCCGCCGGTCACCGAGCACGTCAACATTCACCCGTTCTGTTTGCACCTCTGGCACTGCGCCGACGGGTCGCCGCTGCCGGACTTCCGCGTCGAGGGCCAGGTATGACGTTTGACCCGCAGCCCATCGTGCCGGTGCATCCGCGCGCCTGGCTGACCGACGCCGCGGTGGCGCGGCTGACGCTGGGCGCGCAAGGGCTCTACTGGCGTCTGCTGTGTCACTGCTGGCTGCAGGGCGCGCGCACCTACGAGCGCCAGGCCAGCGATGGGTCGCTGCCATCAGACCCTAAGCATCTGGCGGTGCTGGCCGGGCTGCCGGTCGAGGCGTTTGCCAGCATCTGGCCGCAGGTCGAGCCGTTTTTCGAGTTGCGCTTCGGACGCTACGTACACCGCACCGAGCGTGAGCTGGTGCTGCGCGCGCCGCTGGACTTGCGTGTGTGGGGCGAGTAGCCCCTAGATGTTGTGGCTTGCCGCCGTGCGTGCGGCGGGTGGAGAATGACAGGTCGCCGGGCTGGGACTCCCGGCGACCCCTGTTACTGTCCGATGAACCTGAATAAGAGGCTCACATGACCCCATCAGTGTATCCGAAACCCAGCGCACGGCAAGAGGCTCCGCAGTGACCCTCGCCGAGGTCGCCCATCACTTCCCCGACGCCCGCCCGAACGGCAAAGGCTACAAGGCCCGGTGCCCGGTCCACGGCGACCACGACCCTTCCCTGAGCATCGACCCTGGCGACCAAGGTGTGGTGCTCAAATGCCGCTCGAAAGCGTGCCCCGTCGAGGACATCCTGGCGGCCGTCGGCCTGACCACGCGCGACCTGTTCTACGTGCCGCGCGACGCCCCGGCCAAGCCCCAGGGCCGCGCGACCATCGTCGCGACCTACGCCTACACCGACGCCACCGGCACGGTGCTCTACGAGGCCGTGCGCTTCGCCCCCAAGGACTTCCGGCAGCGGCAGCCAGACGGCAAGGGCGGCTGGACCTGGTCGATGCAGGGCGTGCGCCGCGTGCCCTACGCGCTGGACCGGCTGCAGGGCGAGGAGCTGGTCTACGTGGTCGAGGGCGAGAAGGACGCCGAGGCGCTGTGGGGCCTGGGCATCCCGGCGACCACCAACATCGGCGGCGCGGGCAAGTGGACGCCGGAGTGCTCCGCGGCGCTGGTCGAGGCCGGGTGCAAGTATGTGGCGGTGCTGCCCGACAACGACCCGCCAGGCCTGGCCAGCGGCCGCCAGGTCGCCGACGACTGCACCAAGGCGGGACTGGTGGTCAAGCTAGTGCCGCTGCCAGGGCTGCCGCCCAAGGGCGACGTCAGCGACTACCTGGCCACGCACACCAAGGCCGAGCTGGTGGCGGTGGTCAAGGACGTGCCGCGCTACGACCCGCACCGCTCCGTCGCGGCCGACATCCCGCTGGCGCTGACCAGCCTGGCCGACCTGCTAGACAAGCCAGAGGTGGCCATCGACTACGTGGTGCAGGACCGCATCCCCGTGGCCAGCGTGTGCCTGTTCTGCGCGCCGCCCAAGACCGGCAAGAGCACGGCAGTGCGCGCGATGGCGCTGGCGGTCGCCCAGGGCGAGGACTGGTGCGGCTGGCGCACCGGCCAGGGCGCGGTGTGGGTGTTCGCGTTTGAGGACCAGGAGAGCGAGGTCGTCGCCCACTTCCGTCGGATGGGCGCGCAGCCGGACGACCCGGTGCAGTTTTTCTGTGCGTCGTCGCCGCCGGACCTGATCCCGCTGCTGACGGCACGCGCCATCGCGGAGCGGCCGCGCATGATCATCCTCGACCACCTGGGCCTGGTGCTGGGCATCAAGGACTTCAACGACTACGCGCAGACGACCACGGCGATGCAGCCGATGATCGCGCTAGCGCGCCAGTCGGGCGCGGCGGTGGTGCTGACCTACCACGCCAGCGCGCACAGCCAGCGCGAGGGGCTCGACGCGGTGATGGGCTCGACCGGCATCACGGCGTCGGCCGACAACATCTTTGTGATGAAGCGCGACGGCGCGCAGCGGGTCATCGCGTCGACCCAGCGTATCGGGCCCGCGCTGGAGCCGACCGTGTTCGACCTGGACCCGGCCACCGGCACCTACATCCGCCAGGGCACCAAGCACGACCTGAAGGACCGCGAGATCGGCGACGCCATCCTGGCGTCCCTGCGCGACGCCCCCGAGCCGCTCACCGAAACCGGGCTGCAGGCCGCGGTCACCGCGCGCCGCACCGACGCGGTGCGCGTGCTGCGGAAGCTGGTGGGCATGGGCTGGGTCCAGCGCACCGGCCACGGCGGGCGGCACGACCCGTTCCGGTATGTAGTTCCCGACACCTCCATCGGGGCACCAACGGGAACCAGTGGGAACAAGAGGGAACCTACTGGAACCTCCAATGGGAACCTCAGGGAACCTGTGGGAACCTTATGGGAACCTGCAGGGAACCTGATGGCAGGGGGGACAAATCGGGAACCTGCTGGAAGTTCCAGTGGTACTAGTACAAGTACAAGTACTGTACTTGTACCAACCTCCCAAGATGGCGTCGAAGACGACGCCGCGCCGCCTGGCGGCGGCTTTACGACCCTGAGCAACGGGGCCACCGTGCCGGTGGACGCCGTGTTGTTCCTGGGCGACCTCGATGAGCGCGGCATCACGTTGCGCGCGCCCGCCGAGCCTGGCGACGCCTGCACCTGCACCGACGTCCGACTCACAACCGAGGACCGCGCCAAGCTCTACCGGTGGCGTCGCCACCTGCCTGTTATCCTTGCGGTCGCGGAGGGCCGCGCCCAATGAGCCACGACCCCACACCTGAGCAGGAAGCCGACATCCTCGCGATGTGCGCGACGACGCGCGACCCGGAGGCCGAGGCCCGGCTGTGCCGGGAGCGCGTGAAGTTCTGGAACAGCCACGGGGGCCTGCCCGCCGTGGCGCTGGGCAAGGTCCACACTGTCACGCTGTCGACCGGTGACCGCATCACCGTCCGCACCGACGGCACGACCGTCTGGCTGGGCGTCGGCGCGGAGCTGCGCCAGCTGGAGCCCAAAGACGTCACCCGGCTCATCGGCGCGCTGGCCCGCACGCCCGCGGCACGCGCCGGACGGAGGGGCGAATGAGCGAGCCACGCGAGACGGCACGGCAGATCGCGGAGCAGACACTACGCGAGATGGTGTCGGCTGCGAAGTGCGACGGTGTCCCGTTCGACAATGAGCAGTTGGACTTCGTCGTGCAGGCGCTACAGGACGCGGCATCATGGAAGAACGAAGCCGTTATCAAGCTCACCGCCGATCTCGCGCAGGCCCAGCTTGGTGGAAGCCAGTTAGCGGCTGAACTGTTGGACATGAACCGCCGCAGAATCGCTGCCGAGCAGGCGCGAGACGAGGCACTGGCAGCAAAGGATCGGCCGTGAGCGTGCGCGAACAGGTCGAGGCCTGGTGCGCCGAGACGGAGCAGGAGGTGCTGCTGGCCGACGGGTTTGAGGGCGCGCTGATTGGCCTAGCCCAGCAGTTCAACACCATCCTGGCCATCTACGACCGCGACGCCTGCCTGCGGATCCTGGTCGAGCGCGACGGCATGACCCCCGAAGAGGCCGAGGAGTTTTTCGCGTTCAACGTCCAGGGCAGCTCCGTCGGCGAGGGCACGCCCGCGGTGCTGGTGTGGCGACCGGTGCGCGCGTGACGACCCTGCCGCGCCTGGTGCAGGCAGTGCTCGACGCGGAGCGCCTGCCCAAGCCGACCACGCCGCCCGGCCCGCGCCTGCGCTGGTTTTTCTGCGGCATCTGCGGGCTGTGGCAGGTGGTCGACTGGAAGCCAGGCCGCGTCGCCTGCAGCCGTGTCTGCCGCGACCGGCTCCTGCACCTGCGCGCCGCCGAGCGCCGGGGCCCGTGCGTGATGGCCACCTTGAGCGGCTGCCCAGGCTTCCGCCGCGCACGCTGGCCCAGCTGCAGCCGGACCTGCGCCCAGGCCTACACACGCTGGCGTCGCACGCAGCGCCGCGCCAGGCGCTGGTTGGAGCGCCCGTGCGTGGTCTGCAGCACGCCCATCCGCCGCAGACGGTCCTACCCGAGTAAACTGCCGGTCGTCTGCAGCCCCGCCTGCCAGGGCGAGTGGCAACGCTGGTGCTGGCTGGAAGACGCCGCCGAGGACGTCAGGCGTAAGGTCGCCACCCTGACACCGATGGAGGCCTTCAAGTTCGGCTACGAGGTCGCTGGTGCCCGTGCCTACATCGTCCGCAAACGTGTCTTTCGCCGTGAGCGGCAGCCCTATCGCACAAGGCTCGATGGTCCTGATGGGGGGCCGCGTCCACCACGCATCGTCTGGCAAGCTGAGCGCCTGGCGGAAGGCCGTGGGCTGGTCGGCACGGGCGGTGATGCGGACACAGCCCCTAGAAGGGCCCCTGCGGGTCACCCTGGCGTTTACGGTGACGACGTCGGCCATCCGGCCCCCGGACCTGGACAAGCTCACCAGGGCCATCCTCGACGCCCTGACAGCCGTTGTGTGGCTCGATGACCGCCAGGTGGTCAGCTTGACCGCCACTAAGACCCAGGGCCCACTGCCAGGCGTCGTGGTCACCGTCGAGGCGTGCTGATGCTGCCGACACAATGGCGCTGCCGGTTCTGCCAGACCTGGAACAAGTGGGCCCACCGCTACTGCAACCGGTGCCTGGCCCAGAAAAGCCACATGACCCTGACCGAGGACGACACCCGATGAGCCGTCGCGTGCTGCTGTCGGTCCCGGCGTCGCTGCCGACACTGGGCAACGTCCTGACCACCTCATCCGAGGGCGAGGGCACCATCCGCATCGCCATCAGCCCAGGCGACGTCGCCGAGGTGGCCACCGCCCTGGCCAGCCTGGGAGGACGCACGTTCTACCTGACCCTGGTCGCCCTGCCCGAGGTCAAGCGCCCGAGCGCGCTAGCCACAGAGGCCGCCCGGTGACCCAGCTGCGTGCCCTACGCCCCGAAGAGGTCCAACACCTCTACGAGACGCTGTGCATGGTCCTGACCGCCCTGCAGGACTGTGAGACGCTACTGCGCGAGTTGGACGCCGAGCCAGAGCTGGTCGCAGGCGTCGCCAAGGTCCAGGCCCTGGGCCGCCAAGCGGCCTGCGCTGTCGAGGTGTCACATGCCACTGAAACCACGCCCGAAGCCACACGTCCAACGCCAGGCACGCCAGGTGCGTGAGGTCGATAGCAAAGACGTGATCGAGGGAGATCCGGCGCGTTTTGCGCTGGCCACGCAGCGTGTCCCGGCTTCAATGCTTTCCGCGGTTGCGCCGACGCCGCAGAAGCTCGTCAGGGAGGTTGTCGACCGCTACACCGGACCCGGCGGTGAGCGCATCGTGCAGGCCCTGGCGGTGATCGCGCTGGGCAACGCCGCGTCGCGCATGACGTTTTTCGGAGAGCCCGTGAAGGTGCAGGCCAAGGACCGCACGCAGGCGCTATCGGTGCTGGCCGACCGGCGCTGGGGTCGCGCGGTGCCGGAGGCCGACGAGGGCGAGGGCCACGGCCGGATGCCCGTGCAGATCATCAACGTGTTTGCGCCGCAGCCCGAGGACGAGTGATGCACATCAAGTCAGTCACCGCCAAGGTGTCGCCCGAGGAGGCGGCCCGGCAGACGCGCGCCGCGCTGCTGGCGGCGTTTGCCGAGTGGGCCGACGGCTGCCCGGTGTGCTCCGAGGGCGCGCACAGCCAGAACGCCTACTTCTACGGCATCCAGGTCGCCATCATCGCCCTGGGCCAGACCGACCCCGACCGCCGCGCCGAGGCGGCCGCGATGCTCTACGACATCACCGAACGCTGGGCGGCCGAGCGCGAACTACTCAACCAAACCGACGGACCCGTGGTCTAATCCCGCACCGAGGACTGACATGCCCCACTGCATCAACTGCGGCAAGCCGCGCGACGAGCACACCATCGTGAAGGACGCGGCCGACGCCGCCGAGGTGCCGATCTGCCCGACCAGCGTCTACGTCGAGGCCGACGACCTGGTCGGCGACGCGCCGCAGGACGACCCGCGCGACGACGCGGCCGCGCTGTGACGCTGCGCCTCCCTCGCGACCCTGAGGCCCGCGCGCTGGTGACCGGCGAGGACCGGAGCCTGGACGCGGAGATCCGCGACGGGCTGGTCACGTTCTGGAGCGACTACGCGAAGACGTGCCCGGTGTGCAGCGAGAGCCGCCACAGCCTGAACGCCTTCTGGTATGGCGTGGCCACCGCGTTGGGCCTGGTCGCCGAGATGACCAGCCCCAACCGCAACATGATGACCCAGGTCGCGCTGCGCGTGGCCGAGGAGCAGGTGTCGCAGCGCCCGACGGCGTCTGAGCTGGCGGCGGATGCCGACGGTGCGCGGGCGCACTGACCATGCCCAGCGCCATCGTCAACGGCGTGCGCCAGGTCAAGCACTACTGGAACCCAGTGCAGGGTCTGTTCCTGCAGCTGAGCGCCGAGGACGCCCCGTTCATCGACCTGGAGGGCGCGGTGCGCGCGGGCAAGACCACGCCGCTGGTGGCCAAGGTGCTGGGCTACTGCGTCGCCTACCCTGGCATCCACTGCGCCCTGACGCGCTGGACCCAGGACGGGCTCGACGCCCAGCTCAAGCCGCGCTGGCGCGACTGGTGCCGCGAGAACGGCGTCACGCTCAAGTGGCACGCCGACGAGGAGTATGACGAGGTCATCACCGACAAGGGCAGCAGCCGCGTCTACCTGCGCGCGCTGAAGGCGTCGGAGCAGACCAGCCGGTTCGGCAAGCTGGCCGGGCTGACCCTGGCGGTGCTGGGCATCGACCAGGCCGAGGAGGTGCCCGAGGACGTCTATCGCGCCTTCGTGCCCGCGCGCCTGAGCCAGCCGGGCTACCCGCACCAGGTGCTGCTGACGCCCAACCCGCCCGGCGAGACGCACTGGATCGCCAAGGACTTCCCGGTCAGCAACGTGCAGGCCGGGCACCGCTACATCCGCACGTCGGTCTACGACAACCGGCACAACCTGGGCGACCTCTACATCCGGTCGCTGGAGCAGGCCTATCCGGCCGGGCACGCGCTGCGGCGTCGCTTCATCGAGGGCAAGCGCGGCCTGTCGGTGGTCGGCACGCCGGTCTACGCTTCGACGTTCCTGAGCAACCTGCACGTCGCGCGCACGCGCCTGAACCCGGAGGTGCCGCTGCTGGAGTCGTGGGACTTCGGGCACAAGCATCCGCACGTCACCTGGGGGCAGATCATGCCGTGGGGCCAGCTGGTGGTGCTGGGCGGCGTGATGGGGGTCGACCAGTTCATCGAGGACTTTGTGCCCGCGGTGCTGGGCATCCGCGCGCAGTGGTTCGGCGGCATCTTCAGCGCCGACGACCTGGTCGGCTCCGAGTGGCCCTACGAGATCCAGAGCACGGGCGACCCGGCGGGCGACCAGCACAACAGCCAGGGCACCAGCGTCAGCGCCGCCGACGTGCTGCGTGAGCACGGCATCGCGCTGTGGACGCTGGCCGGGGCCAACCACCCGGACGCGCGCGACCGCGCCATTCAGCACATCGCGGGCTACCAGCGGCGGCTGACGAAGATGGGCCCGGCGTTTGTGGTCGACCCCGAGCGGTGGCTGCTGTTCCGCGACGACGGGCCGGTGGCCTCGACGCACTTTGTCGACGCGCTGGAGGCAGGCTACGTGTGGGACGAGCGCGCCTACACCACGACCACCTCGCCGAACACGCGGCGGCCGCGCAAGGACGGGTTCTACGACCACGGCATGAACACGCTGGAGTATCTGGTGCTGGCCTACGGCCCGGCGCAGCCGTCGCGCGTCGACCACGCCAAGGCCGAGCGCCAGGCGGCGGCGCGCGCGCAGCGCGACCTGGACCCGATGGACCGCACGGTCACCAGCCGCTCACGCTGGGGCGGCAGCGCGCGGCCGCGGCGATGACCGGGTGCTGGTTGTTCCTGGGCGGCGCGATGGTCGGCCTGCTGCTGGTGGCGCTGCTGAACTGGCTGGTGGCGCGCTACCGTCCGACGTAGGTGTGCTACCCTGCGTGCGTTTATGCCGAGCCTCGCTGACATCGTGACGACGCAGCAGACGGCGCTGGCCAACGAGCGCGACGCGATAGTGCTGGCGCACACGCAGCGCCTCGCCGAAGTGGACGCGGACCTGGCGCGGTGCAATGCGCTGCTGGCCGCACTGTCGACCCACCCGCAGATTGAAACGGCGGTCAAGGCCCTGGGCAAGGCCGAGCTGTTGCCCGTGGTCGCACGCGACCTCACCCTCTGACACCATGCAGACACGCGGCACCTTTCCCCAGCTCTACACCAATGACCCAAGGAGCACACCCGTGAACACGTCATCCACGATCAACACCGTCCACCCGAGTGGCGCGTCGACCACGCGGCCGCCGGACGCAGCGCCGGACAACGAGACGCCCGAGCAGCTGGGCGCACGTCTCGGCCTGAAGGACCACGAAGGCAAGATCGACATCGAGGCCGCGCGCAAGACGCATCAGTCGCAGGCCGAGGCGAAGAAGGCCCGCGAGGCGTTCGACAAGCGCCAGGCAGAGCAGCCCAACGCGAAGGACGGCCCGAAGGACAGCCGCGCCGTGCAGGGCGACGACGGCAACACCTCCGGCGAGAGCAACGAGAACCTGGTCGGGCCCGGCAGCCCGCACCCGGACGCCGAGACGCGCGAGGACATCGGCAGCGGCGGCAGCAGCCGCAGTGACCGCTACGACGGCGGCGCGCGCAGCGCGGTCGAGCCTAAGCGTGACGGGCCTGGCGACCGCGACACCGACCGCGACACACCGAAGCGTGACGGTCCTGGCGGCGACCGTGACACGCCGCGTCGTGACAGCCCAGACCGCAGCGGCCCCAGCCGCAACGACCCGGCCAAGCCCAGCGGTCAGCCCAGGCCCGGCAGCGGCGGCAGCCACAGCGGCTCCGGTCGGCCTGGCGGCGGGCGGTAGGTAGGTGGACGCGCAGCGACGCAAGGCCTTCGACGTCTCGCTGTCGGAGGAAAAGACGAGTGACCTGGTGCATTTCCTGCACGACGAGATCACCCGTGCCGTCGCTGCGCGGTCCAGCATCATCGAGCAGGGCGGCGACCTCGACTACTGGCACTGGCTCTACGAGCAGGGCAAGCGCAACACCAAAGACCTCCCATTCCCCGGCGCGGCCGACCTGTCGACGTGGATCGTCACCGAGAAGGTCGACGCGATGCGCGGGCGCTTCGTCAAAACCATCTTTGTCGAGCCGGTGTGGACGGTCGAGGGCTGGGGCAAAGCCGCAGACCGCGCACCGATGGTCGAGGAGTTCCACCAGTGGAAGGTGGAAGACGAGCGCCTGCAGGCCTGGCTGCAGCGGGCCTTCGACCTGGCGCTGATTGAAGGCACGGGCGTGCTGGAGTGCTCTGAGAAAACCGACGTGCGGAAGCAGCGCGCCGTGCGTGCGCTGCAGCCCGACGTCGATGACGAAACCAACGCGCTCAAGCTCGACCCCGAGACGTTCGCACCGACGCCCGCGCTGGATCCGCGCGGCGCGTTTGTGCCCGCCGACGACCCTGACCGCGGCGCGATGGAGGTGCTCACCGACGAGCTGGTGCCGGTGCGGCGCGGGCCCAACTACCGCGTGTGCAGCCTGCGCGACTTCCTCATCCTGCCCGGCCACGCGCAGGACGACTCCGAGGTGTGGGGCTACGCCAAGCGGTTCTGGCGTCGGCTGACCGAGCTGCAGCAGCGCGCCAAGGAAGGCGTCTACGACGCCAAGGCGGTCGAGGCGCTGGCGGCGGTGAGCGACCGCGACAGCCAGGGCCTGCTGCCGTCGGTCGCGTCCACCGGCCAGCAGGTCGCGCCGCAGACCCACGACCGCACCATCGAGAAGGAGCTGTGGGAACTGCAGATGGTCGCCGACCTGGACGACGATGGCGTGGACGAGTGGTACATCGTCACCTTCAGCGCCATTCACCGGGTGATCCTGCGGATTCGGCACGACGACCTGGGGATGCCGCGCTACCACCTGCTGCGTCCCTACCCGAACCCGGTCAGCGTCTACGGCCGCAGCCACGTCGCCAAGCTGGCCAGCCTCGCCGAAGAGCACGCGGGCACGCGCAACGCCATTGCCGACCGCTCCAACCTGGTCAACAACGCGCCGCTGAAGGTGCTGACCTCCAGCGCCTGGGATCCTGACGAGGAGCCGTGGGGCCCGGGCCAGCGGATGACCGTCAACGACATGAACGACGTGCAGCCGATGGCGCTGCCCGACGTGCCCAACTCGATGATGGGCCGCGAGGCCTCCGTCATCCAGGCCGCCGAGCGCATCAGCGGGCTCAACGACGTCAGCCTGGGGGCCACGCCCGACGCCAGCCGCACGCTGGGCGAAGTGCAGATGGTCACCGAGCAGAGCTTTGTGCGGATCGAAGAGTCGATCCGCAACATGCAAGAGACGCTGGAAGACCTGTTCAAGGTGCGCCACGAGCTGTGGCGTCGCGCCGCGATGGAAGCGCCGCTGGAGCCCAGCGCCAAGTTCATTGCCGAGCTGGGCGCGCGCGGCATCGACCTGCCCGAGGGCGGCATCACGGCCGAGCTGCTGGCCGGAACGTTCCACGGGAAACCTCGCGGGTCCGTCGAGGGGGCCGACCGCAACCGGCAGCGCGCCAACTACAACGGCTTCATGGCGGTGGTCGGCGGGTTTGCGAAGATGAACCCGTCGCTGGGCCAGGTGCTGACCAGCCCCGACGTGCTGATGCCGCTGTTTGAGCAGGCGCTGCGCCTGTTCGACGTCCCGAACCGCGCGCAGTTCATGGGGGCGATGCGCCGCTGGCAGGTGCAGCAGACCCAACAGATGGCGATGGCCGCGCAGCAGCCGCAGCTGCCGCCCGGTGCGCCGCCACCGCCAGGCGGGCCCCAGCCAGGGCCGCCAGGGCCCGGTGGGCCACCGCCGCCCGACGCTGGGGCCAACGGCGGGCCGCCGCCTGGCGAGGCTCCAGGGCCGCCCCAGGGGCCGCCACCGCCAGGGCCGCCGCCAGGAGCCCCACCGCCCAGCATGGGCGCAGGGCCGCCGCCACCGCCGCCACCGCTGCCGCAGCCGCCAGGGCTGCCGCCGGAGCTGCTGAGCGCGATGGGTGGGCTGCCGATGTGAGGACCGGATGACGCTGACCATCGATGAGCTAGAAGAACGCGCCGCGAGTTTTGACGACCTGGTGGCCCATCCGGCGTGGGTCTACTTCACCCATGAGGCCGAGCGCCACTTCGGCAACGCCGCCACCGTCGAGCGCCTGCGGGTCGCCACCGGCTCCGCGGCCACGCGCAGCGTCGAGAGCCTGGCGCTGGCCACCGCCGAACGCCTGGCCGAGCAGACGGCGGTGCGGCAGGTGCTGGCCATCCCGCAGCAACTGGCGACAGCTGCGCGCGCGGCGGCCAAGCGCGCCAGGGCCGAGGCCGACCCGCGACCCGCCCGCGGGCTGGGGCCCAACGTCGAACTGACACGCGGATGACGCTGCGCCCTGACCTGGTGCTGGTGGCGCTGCCACCGCGTGAGCGCGTGGAGCACAGCGGCGTGGTGGTGCTGCCCGCGCCCTCGATCATGGTGGACCGGCTGGGCCTGGTGCTGCAGGTCGGCCGCGGCGTGCGTGATGTGGAGCCCGGCGTCGCGGTGCTGTTTGGCGCAGACGTCGGCGAAGAAGTGACCCTGTTCAGTTGGCCGTGCCTGCTGCTGCGCGAACAAGACCTCGACGCGGTGCTGCTGCGGCTGGAGTAGTCCCATGCCAGATGACATCGTCCTAGAACCCCCAGGCGACGCAGCCCAGGGCGGGATGCCGACAGGCCCGCTGCCCGAGCCCGACGAGCCACAGCTGCCAGACGAGCCCGAGCCCGGCGACGAGCCCGAACCCGGAGAGCCACCACCAGGACGCCGCACCATCGTCAACGACCTGGTCGAGGAGCGCGCCGCGCGACGCCTGGCCGAGCAGCAGGCCGCCAGCGCCCAGGATTTACTCAAGCAGGTGATGCAGTCGCCCGACGGCCTGGCGCTGCTGCAGCGCGTGGCGTCCGGCGAACAGCCCGCCGCCAACCAGGAGCAGGCCACGCAGGCCGCCTACGCGCAGGAGCTGGAGGCGACCGCCGTCGACCTGGGGCTCTACGACGACAAGGGGCAGCCCGACCTGCAGTCGGCGCACCGCATCATGCAGCGCGAGGAGCGCCGCGTGCAGGCGCAGGTGTCGCGTGCCGTCGAGCAGCTCAAGCAAACAGAGCTGGCCCCGCTCAAGCAGCAGCGCGTCGAGGCCACCATCCAGCACGTCAAAAACGTCGCGACCCACTACGGCATCGACCCCGAGATGGTCGAGCGCGGCCTGCGGACCATCCCGCCCGACCAGATCAGCAATCCCGAGGTGCAGCAAACCGTGCTGATGACCGCGCTGGGGCTGCAGACCTTCGGCGCAGGCGGGCAGCCGCCCCAGGCTCCGCGCCAGGGCAACGGGCAAGCGCCGCGGGCACGCGGGTCGCTGCGGCCGCCCATCTACCAGGAGGCCAGCGGCGGGCGTCCGCGGTCGGCCCCGCAGCTGGACGAGCCCTTCCGCGCGCGGCTGCGCGAGAGCGGGCTGAAGGACACCGAGATCAACTCGTCGCTCGACGCCTTCGTGCCTGGCGCGCCAAACCGTTTGGAATAAGCTAGTTACGGGCGTCGCGGCTCGAGCCGCGCGCGCCCAGGAGTGAGCCCGTGGCCAACAAGACTCCGCAGCAGATCGAGAGCGAACGGCTCAAGAAGAACGCCGACGAGCGTGCGCGCGCTGCGCGACGCCGCGCCAACCCGACGGCCAGCCCCGAGGCGATGCGCGAAGCGTTCAAAGACCTCGACAGCATCGACATCCTCGACCGGCGGCTGACCAACCCCGAGGCCGACCAGGTGCTGCCGATTCGGCTCAAGGACGAGCCCAGCCACGTCGCCGACCCTGACGGCCGCCAGCGCAAGTGGTATCTGCGCTGGTTCAACACGTCCATCCCGAACCGGTTCCACACCGCGAAGGCGACGCAGGGCTACACGGCGGTCCAGTGGGACGAGCTGCAGGACCGCGAGATCGTCAGCAATGCGTTTGCGGGCAGCGACCAGGTGCGGCGCGGCGACCGCGGCGTCGAGGTGCTGTGCAAAATGCCGCTGGTCTACTACTACGCGATCAAGAAGAAGCAGCGCGAGAAGCGCGACCGCGCGATGACGCCCAAGGCGCTGCGCGAGGCGGTGACGCGCGAGGCGCTCAAGGCCGGGCTCGACCCGGACCAGCACGACGACGTCGGCGGCATCGTCGGCGAGATCAAGCTGGGACGCGAGACGCTGGTCAGTTCGCTGGACGAGTAAGCACGACCTGTGCGATAGTCTGTCGCCATGTGACTCCCTCAAGTCATTGCACCGCGCGCGGTCCAGGGTTCTGTCGTGCTGGCGGCCCTGGACCGTCAACGGTCGATGATGCGAAGCAGTAACACCGGACCCACCAGGACCGGACCCAAGTCTGGTGTGGCTTCAGCGGGCATTCTGTCGGCCGCCTGCTGATGCGCCGAGGCCGACGTCTCCAGTAACCCCACTGACGCGGCGTGCCCTGCACGCAGCGGGAGGCGTGTCGATGGCCACCATCGTCGTCAACAGCAAGAACATCATCCGCCCGCGTCGACTCGCGCGCACCATCGGGCACATCCCCGAGGGCGCGGGCCAGAGCTACAAGAACGGGCACGTCCTGGTCCTGAGCGGCGGCAAAGCCGTCAAGGGCGCAACGGACCCGGCCGCAGGCACCGTGATCGGCGTCGCGGCCGACGCGGCCACGGGCGTCACCGACTCCAAGGGCATCATCTACGCGGCCGACGAGACGGCCGAGTTCATTGGCCACGTCCAAGACACGGGCGTGCTGGCCCTGGCCAACGTCGGCCTGAGCTGCGGCCTGGTGCTCGACGCGACCAACGACATCCACCGTGTCGACCTGGGCGACACCACCAACCTGCAGGTGAAGATCACCGAGCTGGTCGATGCCCCTGGCGACATCAACGGCCAGGTTGTGTTCAAGTTCCTGAACGCGGCGCGCACGCCGTTGGCCAGCTAACCCGCGGACCTAAGGAGATACGACGATGCAGGTACGCGGAACATTTGCTGCCCTCTACGACAACGTCGACAAGACCGTCTACGCGCTGCTGGGCAAGCAGCTCAAAGAACTGCCCGCCATCTGGACCGAGGTCTACTCGCGCAAGAGCAGCTCTCGCAAGTTTGAGCGGTTCCAGACCGTCACGCCGTTTGGGGACGTGCCGGAAAAGCCCGAGGGCACGGTCTACGCCTTCGACCTGATCCGCCCCGGCTATTCGAAGGACATCACGCCCGTCGAGTTCGGGCTGGGCTTTGAGGTGACCGAGACGGCGCTGGAAGACGACCAGTATGACGTGCTGCAACGGCAGGCCGCGTGGCTGGCCTTCAGCAGCCGCGTCGTGCAGGAGAAGTATGCGGCGCGGCCGTTCAACAACGGCTTCACCACGCAGACCACGCCCGACGGCGTGTCGCTGTTCAACACCGCGCACGTCCTGGCCGGTGGCGGCACCGCGCGCAACCGCCCGGCGACCGACGCCGACCTGAGCTACGACTCGCTGGCGCAGGCGATGGGCGACGTGCAGACGGACACGCGGCTGGAGTCGGGGCAGCTGGTCGCCCCGGTGACGTCGTGGATCCTCTACGTGCCGCCGCAGCTGGAGATGCTGGCCGAGCGCATCGTCAACAGCACGCAGCTGCCCGGCGGCGCGGACAACGACCTGAACCCGATCAAGAAGCGGCGCAACATCCGCATCGTGGTCAACCCCTACCTGACCGACCCGGATGCGTGGTTCCTGATCGCCGCGTCGAAGGACACCACCGGGCTGATCTGCGTCGACCGGTTGGGCATCACCGCCGCGCCCGCGATGCAAGACCCGCGCACCGGCAACCGCATCTACAAAGTGCGCTTCCGCCAGGCGTGGGATGCGTTCCTCTGGCAGAACACCTACGGGACAGCGGGCGCGTAGCGCCACGTTGCCGCGCGTGCGGCTCGACGGCCTGCTGCGCCCCACACGCGGCAGGCCGTTTCTTCATGTGGGGAGGCAGGGAGGGTTCGCGTGTCTCACTTCAACAACCTGGCCGTGATGGGCCGCAAGTTCGTGGAGTTCCTGGGCGTCACGACGCTGGCCACGGCAGGCAACGTCGTGCTCAAGCCCGACCAGCTGCTGGGCGGCGTGCTGCTGCGCGACTGCGCCGGGGCCGCGCGCTCCGACCAGCTGCCGACCGCGCAGGCGATCATCGACTACTTGACCATCAGCGGACGGCAGCCGGTGGTCGGCAACGCGGCCGAGTTCTTCATTCGCAACACCAGCGGCGGCGCGTTCGCGGTGACGCTGACGACCAACACCGGCCTGCTGCTGGCGGGCACGATGGTCATCCCGCAGAGCCAGCAGGGGCGCTACTTCGCGGTGGTCGGTGGCAGCGGCGTGGTCACGATCATGTCGATGGGCGTCGCGGCGTTCTGAGGTTGCAATGCTGCCCAACATCATCGACCGCCAACTACTCAAGGACGCGACGACCGGCGTCGGCGAGGCCGTCGAGCTGAACGGCGTGCGGACGTTCACCGCCTACATCGTCGGCAACGGCGCGGTCAGCGCAGGCGCGGTGCAGCTGGAGCAGGCGCACCGCAAAGACTTCACCGGGACGTGGGCCGCGCTGGGCGCGGTCACGACCGTCGTCGCCAACACCGTCGCGGCGATCAGCACGCCTGGCACCGCCAAGGCCGTGCGCGCGCGCGTCACGACACCGATTACCGGCGGCACGGTGACCGTGCTGCTGGTCGCCAACTAGCCGCGTGCTACGCTGCGCGCGTTGGTCACCCATTTGCGCTTGAGGAGAACCCAGATGAATGCACGTCTCGCGCTGATCACGTTCCTCGACGGCCCCGTCGACCCCGGCTTTGGCGGCGGCATCGGCGGGCCGCGCCCCGACCAGGGCCTGCCCGGCCAGCCGCCCTACCCATCGCAGGGCCCAGGCTTTCCGACGCACCCGATTGCGCCTGGCGGGCAGCCGCCCTACCCGTCGCAGGGGCTGCCGCCGTTCCCGTCGCAGGGCTTGCCCGGCGGTGGCGGTGGTCGGCCGCCGCGTCCCGACCAGGGCCTGCCGCCGCAGCACGGGCGTCCTGACCAGGGACTGCCGGGCGAACAGCCGGGCATCGACAACGAGCTGCCGATTGCGCCGCCCACGGCGTCACTGCCCATCTACCTGCCCGAGCGGCCAGAGCGGGATCAGAAGTTTGAGCTGAAGTGGTCGCCGGTCTACGGCTGGGTGCTGGTGCCGGTGCAGGACGAGTATCCCGACCAGGGCCTGCCCGAGGGCGGTGGCGAGTATCCCGACAACAGCCTGCCCGACGACGGCAGCGGCGAAGCGCAGCCGAAGTACTAGGCCGCCGTGACGTTTGCCGAGCTGTATGGCGAGGCGCTGCACCATGAGCTGGGCAGCTCCGATGTGTCGGAGCTGTTCACCACGGCGCGGCGCAAGGTCGCGATCAACCGCGCGCAGCGGGAGTTCGCGCGCCTGACGCAGTGCTTCAGCGCCGACCTGGTGCAGCCGGTGACCGATGGCCTCGCGGTCTACGACCTCGACGTCCTGAGCAACAACCTGTTCGTCAACTTCAAGGCGCAGCCGGTGCGGCTGCGTCGCACGACCACGGCGAGTGGGGCGGTCAGCGAAGACCGTCTCACCCGTCACGACGAGCCCTGGCTCGACGCCCAGAACATCGGCTGGCGCAACAGTCCCCAGAGCGGCGTCGCCGACACCTACGCCTTCATTGTCGACGGCGGCACCAACCAGATCGCGCTGTCGCTGCGGCCGCAGGTGCCGACCACCGAGACGTGGGAGCTGGTGGTGCCGGTGGTGCTCAACCCGCCGGACATGGCCAACGACGGCGACGTGCCGTTCACCTGGCCATCGGGCAGCCCGCTGACGCCCAACCCGAACATGGCGCTGGAGCCCTACCACTGGGCCCTGGCGCATTTTGCCGCGTCGCAGCTGGAGCGCCTTCGCAAGGACACGCAGGCGGTCGAGGGGCAGCTGTCGATGTTCGGGGCCTACATTCAGGACTACAAGGCGACCAGGCGTCCGCGCGGCGGTGACGTGCGCGCGCGCCAGGCGCGGGACTACTACCGCCGCACGCGCAACAGCGGCAGCGGGGCCATCGAACAAGGGGATCCGAGGGTGTGATGCCTGACCTGATGACGTTGCTCCAGTCGCTGGCGGGTTCGCAGGGTGACCCTGCCAGTGCCGTGCGCCCCGGCGAGGACAACTCGCCCGAGGCTATCGCCGAGCGCCGCAGGCGGATGCTGCAGCCGCGGCCGACGATGGAGGGCGTGCTGGGGCCGCGCCGTGAGGCGATGCCCGACCTGCCGCAGCTGCCGCGGCCGGAGGTGGATGGGCCGCAGCTGCCGCGCACGATGATGCCGGACCCGGCCAGCGCGGTGCGCCCAGGTGAGCTGGACGACGAGGACATGCCTGGCGGCCTCGACCCGGCCAGCGCCGTGCGGCCTGGTGAGCTGCCGCCGATGCGGCCGATGCCCAGCCACGACCCGTCCAGCGCCGTGCGGCCTGGTGAGCTGGGGCCGGGCCCTGGCGGCATGGACCCGAAGATGATGAGCCTGATGACCATCATCAGCCAGCTGATGCAGCAGGCCCGCGGCGGGGGGATGCAGTAGGCCATGTCGCGCATCCAGGTCACGCTGGCGTGCGGCTGCACGCTGCCCGTCAACGAGGCTGCGCCGCCCGAGGAGCGCAGCGACGCGCCGGTCTGCCCAACCCACGGCGACCAGCACGTTGTGCGCGTGAAGGCCCCTGCGCCGCGGTTTACGGGGGTGGCAGCGCGAGGCCCTCTCGCGGTGAAGGAGTAGCGCATGGCCGCCGAGCCCTACGACTGGCAGAAGCAGGCGCAGACGCCGACCAACCCGTTCCAGACGTCGGGGCAGCCGCAGGCGCAGACGACCGCGCAGCCCACCGGCCAGCCCGCGTTCGGCGCGACCGTCAACACCGGCCAGCCCACCGGCTCGACCTACAACAGCTACGCGCCGCAGACCGCGCAGCCCCAGGCGCAGGCCAACTGGTATCAGCAGCCGTCCGCGCCGCAGAACTGGAGCTACCCGCAAAGCGGCAACTACACCAACCCGAGCCAGCCCGCCTGGCAGGCCCCACAAGGCCCCCAGGGCTCCGCAGGCGGCGGCGCGGCGTCCGGCGTGCAGTCGGCCGCCCAGAGCATCGCGCAGGCCTACCAGCAGTATCTGGGGCGGTCAGCGAGTCAGCAGGAGATTCAGCAGCAGCTGGCGCAGCCCAACCTCCAGACGCAGCTGCGCTCGATTCAAACCTCGCCCGAGGCCCAGGCCTACCAGCAACGGCCGCAGCAGGGTGGGGGCGTCGTGCCGCCGGGCTACGGGGGGATGCCGCCGCAGCAGCAGGTCAACGCGCGCAACTGGAACACCGACGGCTACGCGCGGCCCGCCTACGTCGCGCCCAAGTATGCCGCGCACCCGATGCCGGGCTGGGACAGAGCGAAGTGGGCGGATCCGAACCACCAAACCCCCAAGTATGTGATCGGGCGGATCCTGTCGGGCTTCAAGCCGCGCACCGAGAACATGGACCGCGTGGTCGCCGAGATCGCGAAAGCCTACCCTGGCACCCGGCGCACCGGCTCCGGCGACATCACCATCCCCGGCATCGGCTCGACCGACATCCTGCAGGCGGCCGACGTCGGCGGCAAGGGCTGGCGCTTCGGCGGCACCAGCGGCGGGCAGCAGCAAGCACTCACGCCTGGCGCGCAGCAGGTGCAGAACACCGCGATGGACCCCTACACGCAGCTGCTGCAGTCGCTGATTCAGCCGCAGCAGGGGCAGCAGATGCCGCAGCAACCGGCGGCGGCCCAGGAGCCGTCGGCCGAGATGATGGCGATGCAGCAGCAAATGCAGTCGATGTGGCAGGAGCTGCAAGCCGCCAAGCAACAGCAGCAGCGCACGTCGCCACAGTTCAGCTACTTCTAGGAGACGGTCATGGCCCTTGGTCAGAGTTTCGGTCGAACGCCCGCGGGCCTGGAAGAGCAGGCGCAGCAGGCCAAAAAGCGGGTGCCCACGCAGCAGGCGCTGCAGACCCTCTCGCTGCAGATGCCCAAGACGCTGGGCGGCGCGGAAGGCCTGGCCCCCAGCGGCAGCGTCACCGGAGCCTACAGCCCTGGCGGCAAGTTCAGCGGCGGCGTGCCCGACAGCAGCGCCGCGCAGATGCAGCGCCTGGTGCGCGCGATGACCGGGTTCAAGCCCGGCGCGGCCAGGCCTGCGCCGCCGCGGTTCACACAGTCCGAGTCGGCGCGCACACCGCCCCCGCAGGCAGCCGCGGTGCCTCCGACCAGGGCGGCCGCGCCACCCGTGGTGGCCAAGCCGGTGGTGCCGACCGTCGTCAAGAAGCCGACCCGCGCACCAGGCAGCGGCGGCAGTCGCAGCAAGCCCACGGTGCCGGTCAATCCCAGCGTCGTGGGCGGCGGCCTGGTGGACCAGACCGTGTCGCCGCCGCCGACGCAGGCTCCCGCCAACGACTGGGCCAGCTCCGGGGCTGAATCCAACACCAGTCAGTCGGGCGTCTACGGGACCGGCGCGTCTGGCGGCTACAACAGCAGCGGCCAAACCGGCTACTACGACGCAAACGGCACCTTCATCACCTCTGGCACGCGGCCCTACGGGCGCTAGGCGTCGCGGATGGCGAAGAAGGGGGGCGGCGCGCTTGGCAACAAGAACTACCAGCTGGTCACGGTCGATGACCTGACCGGCGGTGTCGACCTGCGCCGGTCGCCGTCGCTGCTGCAGACCACGCGCGCCCGCGTGCTGCGGAACGTCTCGCTGCAGGAGCCCGGTGCGTGGCAGCCCTACCCTGGCTGGAAGACCTGGAGCACGACCAACCTGGGCGTCGAGATCGTCGGCGGGCGTCGCATCTACTTGGCGGGCGCGACGTTCACGCTGGTGGGCACCGCCAACGGCTTTATCGTGAAGCCGACCGACGCGGGCGTGTGGGGCGGCGGGATGGTCGGCGGGCGCTCGACCATCAACCAGCACTACTTCGTCTACGACCGCAACCTGGTCGCGCTGTTTGACGGCCTCGCGCCGATGGTGAAGAGCACCGACGGCACGACCTGGACCGCGTTCGGCCTGACGCCGCACACATTCGGGCCAGGCTTGGTGGGCATCGCGGGCGGGACGCTGGTGGCCACCAACGTCTACGAGGTCGCCTACACCTACAGCGACGACGCGCTGAGCGCCGAGAGCATCGGCAGCCCGACCTCGACCATCACGCTGGCCGCCGGGCAGGGGACCATCCGCGTGACGATGGCGCGGTCGGCCGACCCGCAGGTCGACAAGCTCTACATCTACGCGCGCAACGTGACGGCGGGCGAGTCAGTGCTGCGCCGCGCGGGCAGCGTCGCCAACCCGGCGGGCGCGACGACGACCTTCGACATCACCGCGCCGACGATGTTTTTCCCCGACGGCCTGGAGATCCCGACGCGGCACGAACTGCCCAAGGCGATGAGCTACGGCGTCGTGTGGCGCAACCGCTGGTGGGGCCTGGACGCGACGGTCGGCAACCGGATCCGGTTCACCGAGGTGTTCCTGCCGCAGGCCTGGCCCGCGCTGTTCTACGTCGACATCCCGTTTGAGAAGGGCGACCGCATTACCGGGCTGGTGGCGCTGGGCGACACGTTGATCGTGTTAGGCAACACCGGCATCTTCCTGATCATCGGGCAGACCTCGCTCGACTTTGAAGTGCGGCCGAGCGCGGGCGCGGTCGCAGGCTCCCTGGGGCTGCGCGCGGTGTGGGTGATCGAGCAAGGCGTCGTGCATTGTTCGGAGGGCGGCGTCTACATCTTCGACGGTGCGACCGACCGGCTGCTGTCCGACAGCATCGTCGCGGCCTGGCGCAACATGATGGAAACCTCGACGCCAGAGCGCCTCTCGAAAATCGCGGTCACCTACCATGAGCGGCGCAAAGAGGTGCGGATCAGCATCCCGCGCCTCTACGAAACCGCAGGGCCCGGTGAGTGGATCCTCGACCTGTCGCGCACGCGCGCGCAGGAGGACGAGGCGTGGACCTCGACCGACCGCGCCATCGGCGGCTACATCCCGTGGGACGGCAAAGAGGCGGTCGCGGGCGACCAGGGCCGCCTGCTGTCGTGGAAGCTGCAGCAGGGGCAGCTGGCCGAGGAGGCGGTGGGCTCCAGCGCCGACGGCGCGGACATGGTCTGCATCTACGAGGGCCCGGCGCTGCTGGCCGCGCCGCGGCGGTGGACGCGCTACATTGACCTGTTCGGCGAGTTCGGCCCCGCGCCTGGCTCCTTCGGCGTCGAGGTGCGCGTGGACGATGCCCCGGTCACCAACCTGTCGTTTAATATCGGCGCGTCGGTGGGGCTCTATGGACCGACGTCGCTCTACGGCACGGCCGTCTACGGCGGGCGGCAGCGGCGCAATTTCACCTCGATGCTGCCGGTGACCGCCGAGGGGCTGACGCTGACGCTGCGCGCGACCTACACCGGCCAGGCGCTGTTCCGGTGGTTCACCTACGCGGTCGGGCATCGGCCCGAGCCGCAGCTGCGAGGGTTCATGTAATGGCGAGTTTTCCGACCGCCCCGGTCATCTTTCCCGCGCGCAGCGACGGCACGCCGATTTTCGCGCAGCACGTCAACGCGCTGCAGGACGAGGTGTCGGCTATCGAGGCCGCGCTGATCGGTGGCACGCTGCCCGCGCATAGCGTGACCACGCCGCTGAAGGTGGCCGGGCTGCGTCCGACGGTGCTGCTGGACTACACCGGGCAGCCAGTCAAGGGGCGGGCGATGGCCTTTTCCCCGCTGGGCAGCATCGCGCTGTTGGAAAACCTCGACTACGACGGCAGCAACTGGCTGCTGGATGACGTGGGCGTGCCTGGGATCGTGTTTGCAATGAACGCGGGCACCGCGAGTTGGTACGAAGCCCCGGCAGGGGCGAACCCGCGCCCGTTGTCGACGCTGTTTCAGATCCTCGCTGACGGGGCGGTGCGAGAGCGCGGACGTGGCGTCTCGATGGGCGAGTGGACGACGCCCGCGTTCAACGCAGGTAACTTCGGCGGGTCGGGCGGGATGGTGTGGACGGTCGGGGCGGGCGGTGTCTCGACCTACAAATACTCGCAGGTCGGCAAGACCGTCATGATGTTGTTCGACGTGTCGGGCACCATCTCTGGGACCGTGGGCCCTCTGTGCAGCATTGCCCTGCCCGTCGGCACGTCGCTTGGGCAAGCGTCGGCGATAGGCTGGAACGCCAACACGACCAACACCACGTCGTTGGTCGCCGTCGCCAATGGGGCGACCTTCCTGTCGATCTACAAGGAGCCGACGCTGGCGGTGAATTACGCGCTGGGGTCGTGCCGTCTGGCGGGCACGTTCATCTACCAGATCCCGTGACCGATGGCGCGCACCAGCTACATCACGGCGCTGCTGGCGGGAATGCCGACCGACCAGAAGAAGGCGCTGAAAGGCGCGTTCGACTATGTGCTCGACAACCTGCGCTGGGGGCGGCCCGAGCACAAGCAGCGCAGCGAGAACGGGCAGCAGTATTACTACGAGGCGCTGACCGCGCCGGTCGCAGGTGTCGAGTTTTCCATCGAGCACGGCCTTGCCGCGCCGCCCTATTTGCTGGTGCCGATCCTCGCGCTCGACGTACCAGGGACCGAGTTTGTGCCGCTGATGGTGACGCGCGCGGCCGACGCTGAACGGATCTACTTGTCGTCGGCGGTGGCCAATGCAGTCATCCGCGTGATGGTGGAGGCGTAGAATGACCCGCGTGTTGAAGCTGATCCTTGTCGTCGCGTTCCTGTTGCTCGACGTGTGCGTGGTGACGCCGTGGCTGTTGCCGCAGACGCCGGGCACCGACTGCGCGTTCTGGTCGCTGGCCATCCCGCTGATCACGTCGCTGATCGGCGCGGTCGCGGGCAAGAAGAAGGGCGCGCAGGACGCCAGCGCCGACATGGGCGGCGAGACAGACGGCGGCGGCTTCGACTGGGGCGCAGCCGCGCCCTACCTCGCAGGCGCGGGCGGGCTCGTCGGCGGGATGCTGCTGAACAAGAAGAAGACGGCGGCGGCCGGGTCCGGCGCGCTGGACGAGCTACTCAACTTTCAGAAGGCGCGCATGATGGCCGCCGAGCCGCTGAACCAGTCGGGCCTGGCGATGGCCAGCTCGATGATGCCCAGCTACATGAAGACCGCAGGCGGCGGCGTGGACCAGTGGATGAACACCTACAACGCGGCCCGACCGGGGCTGCCGCCGCGCACGCCGGTCCCTGGGAGCTACCAGCTGCCAGGCGCGCAGTGGGAGAACTGAGGCCGCGATGTCCGCGCAATACGACCCCTACAACCCCTACACCCAGGGCGGCGGCGGCGGGATGGTGCCGCAGCAGCAGCCCCCGTCGTGGTCGTTTGCCGCGCCCGCGCAAGGCGGCACCGGCCAGGCGCAGAGCCCCTACCCTGCGCCCGGCTTCACGCCGCAGGTGGGTCCGTCGCCCTACTTCGATGACCCGCTGACGCAGCCGATCATGTCCAGCTGGACGCAGCGCATGAGCCAGCTGTCGCAGCCGGGGCCGAACTACGGCGAGTCGATGAACGTGTATCGCAGCGCGCTGAAAGAAGACCCGCGCTACACCAACGCCATCAAGAGCCTGGGCGACTCGATCAAGCGCAAGGCTCCACCCAACGCCTACCTGGGGCAGTATGCCGCGTCGACCCAGGGGCGCATGAAGGAGCTGAACGCCGAGCCCTTCAGCGACTCTGACGAGGCCGCGCTGAAGGCCCGGTTCTTCGATGACCTGGCGCGCACGCGCGACGACCGCACACAGCAGCTGCGTGAGCGCCTGGCGTCGATGGGGATGGCTCCGACCTCCGGCACCGCGCAGGAAGCGGGCGCGCTACTGGAAGGCGAGTATGAGGGCGCGCGCGCGTCGCAGCAGCGCGACCTGTTGAAGTATGCGACCGACGAGCGCAACCGGCGTCGCGACCTCGCGGTGCAGCTGTCTGGCGGGCTGTCGCAGCAAGGCGGCGTCGAGGCCGCCAACCAGGCGCAGTGGGAAGGGCAGCGCGCCAACATCGCGCAGGCGCTGGCCGGGCTGCTGGGCAACCTGCAGGACCGCAAGCTGGGCGTCGCGCAGGGCCTGGCCGGGCTCCAGCGCCAGGGCTACATGGACGACATCGAGCGCGGCGGGATGCACCTGGAGACATCCGCGCTGCCCGCGGCCATCGGCCAGCAGCGTCTCGCGCAGCTGCAGCAGTGGCTGGGCCAGCAGGGCACGCCGCAGCAGCTCTACGAGCAGCAGCTGGCGCAGCAGCGCGCCGACGACGAGCGGAAGCGGTACGCCGACGCCAACAAGACCGCGTTCTGGGGCGGCTTGATCAACACCGCGGGCAACATCTACGCTGGCAGTCAGCGCGGAGGCGCGTAGGCAATGGCCTACAACCCGCTCCAGGCGATGCTCAGCGGCGCGTTCAATCCCGAGGCCGGGCCGCTGCCGCAGGAGGCCGCGCCCGGTCTGTCGCCGATGGTCCCGGCGATGCTGGGCCGCGACGACGTGTTTGGCGTCTCGGCCGCGCAGCCAGACCCGTCGAGCTACCTGGGCGACGAGCCGTCGGACGACGACCCCTATGCGGCGCTCTACCAGCGGCACGGCGACCTGGAGCCGATCCGCAACGACCCCGACGTCAAACACCGGCTGCTGCAGGTGGCGCTGCCGCTGATCGCGGCGGCCATCGCGGGCAAGAGCGGCGGCTACGGCGCGGCCGCCGGAGCCCTGGCCGGGTGGAATAAAGCCACCACCGACAACCAGGCGCTCGACCTGGAGCGCAGCAAGCTCGACTCGCTCAAGCGCGACCGCGCGCTGCAGCGCGACCTCAAGCTGATGGACTCGCGCCGCGAACACCTGAAGGACAAGACCGCGGCGGTCGAGAAGTTGCTCGACACCGCGATGAAGATGAAGACCCCCGCGGTCGCGCGCGCCTACCTCGACAGCGTCGCGCCGGAGTATGCCCACCTGGGCCTGGACACCAGGAAGCTGTGGACCACCGTCGAGCCGCAGCTGGTGCGCCAGGCGCAGGAGGACGCGGCCGAGGCCTTCCGTAAGGGCATCACGTCGCAGGCCGAGTTCGCGCGCGCCGCCGGGCGCGAGGTCGAGCCCGAGGAGCTGCTGTCGTCCACCGTCGACTACGACGGCAAGAAGATGACCCTGCGGGAGCTGGGCCGCATGGGCGCGCAGCCGGTGACCGACAGCAGCGTGTTCACCAAGTCTGCCAAGGACGAGTTCAGTATCGAGGAGGAGATCCGCACCGCCATCGAAGACCGCGAGAAGGTGACCGGCGAACCGCTGACCGGCGAGGACCGGCGCGAGATCGCGCTGCAGGTCCGCTCCGAGCGCGCCGACGCGGTGCGCGACCCGGTGCTGCATGAGCTGAACCTGGAGCGGCTCAAGGCGCTGCGGCGCAAGCGGCTCGACGCCGAGAGCGGCGGCGACGCAGGAGCGGGCGTCAAGAAGACCGTCTATTCGACGCTGCAAGAGCGGCAGCGCGTGCAGCTGTATCGCGCCTACGCGGACCAGTCGAAGGACTTCGCGGGCCGCGCACGCGCGTGGGAAACGATCCGCAACGTGGCCGCGCGCGCGAAGGCAGGCAACAAGCAGAGCCAGCGCGCGCTCGTCTACAACATGTACAAAATGTGGGATCCCAACTCCGCGGTGCTGCCCGGCGAGTATGCGTCGCTGCAGCAGTCGATGGACGTGCCCGACCGCTTCAAGAACTGGATCCCGGTGATGTTGGGCGAGATCACCCTGTCGCAAAAGCAGGTCGATGAAATGCTGGCCGAGGCCAAGGGCGCGTACGGCAACTACCGCGAGATGCACGACTCGGTCGCGATGGACTACGCGCAAAACGCGAAGCGGTTCGGCATCGAGCCCTACGACGTGATCAAGGACTACAACGCGGCCGACCAGCCGATGAACCTCAAGGGGTTCCCGCGGCCGCGCGCCCTGGCCGTCGATGAGAGCGGTGAGACGGTCTACGCCGACGAGCTGGAGCCCGAGGCCCCACCGCCGCCCCCTGCGCGCGCGACGCCCACCTTCACGATGCCGGGCACCGGCTTCCAGATGCCGGGCAGCCCCGCGGCGGTGCCGGGTGCTGCGCCCGCAGGCGTGCGTCCCACGGGCCGCGCGGCGCGCGTGCAGGCCTCTGCGCCACCCAGCAGCGGCGGCCGCCCGCCCGCCAAGGACATCCGCGTCGGCGCGCCCAAGGGCGGTGTGAGTGTGGGCGACCGCGTCTACGTCGGCGACCCGCCGTCGTGGAAGACCGTGACCGCGGTGCGCGGCCCCGACGACTTCGACGCCAAGTAGGGAGCGATGGGCCAATACAGCCTGAAGGACGTCAAAGCGTTCGCGCCCAGCGCACCGCCGCCGCCGGACCCCGGCTTCACGATGCCCGGCACCGGGCCGTCGCTGGGCACGGCGCTGCGCGACACGTCGCTGCTGGGCGGCGCGATGCAAGCGCCGTCGCTGGAGGACATCCTCGCCGAGTCAGGCAACCCGGTGCTGTCGCCCAAGGCGGTCGAGGCCGCGCGTCCCTACGAGGGCTACAAGCCCGCCGCGCCGCGCGGGCTGCTGCAGGAGGCCGAGGCCGAGACGGGGCAGTTGTCGCAGATGCGCCTGCCGCCCGAGATGCGGCTGCCGCCGCACGTCTGGGACCAGCTGTCGGACGAGCAGAAGCAGGCGCTGCTGGCCGACGTCGACAAGGAGTACGTCAACCCGGCCGAGGCCACCGCCAAGTGGGGCGGCCGCCAGGCGATGCGCCTGGGGCGCTTCGGGTTTGAGCACATCCCCGGCATGGAGTCGCTGGTCACCGCGATGACCGCGCCGACCGGACGCGACGTGCGTGCCGACCTGGGCCTGGCGCGCAAAGACCAGCAGCTCAGCGACCTCGTCACCGGCAGCACCTACGCCTCGCGCCAGGCCGAGATGCCGGAGTTCGGTGCGCTCGACGCCTACCTGCAGCCGCGCGGCGACCGTGAGCGGCTCCAGTCCGGCATCCTCGACACCGCGTCCATCCTGGCGCTGCCGTCGCGCGCGGCGACCACGGGCGCGCTGCGCCAGGTGCCGGGCGTGGGCCGGGTGATCGACGCAGCCTCTGCCGCGGTGCCACGTCTCGCCAACCGCGCGGGCGCGGCGCTGTTTGAGGGCGCGGTCGGCGCGGGCGTCGGCCTGGCGCAGCGCGACGACCCGGTCGGCGGCGCGGTGTTTGGCGCGCTGGGCGGCGCGGCGCTGCCGGGCACGACTGCGGGCTTTGAAGCGTCGCAGCTGGCGGCCGCCGAAAAGAACATCGGCCGCGTGCTGTCGCCGACCAGGGATCCGAACAAGCGGTGGGTGCAGCGCAACTGGCAAGAGTTTGCGCGCACGTCGCCGTGGTTCAGCGGCGTTCGCAACCTGGGCGAACGCGCCGAGGCGCTGGCTGACACCGCCGGGCGCGCCATCGACCGGGTGCTGACGGGCGTGCGCCAGGGCAACGTGGGCACAGACCTGCGCCAAGCGCGGTCGTCGGTGCAGCGCGCGGCGAACCTGCTGCTGGCGCAAAGCGCGGACGTGGGCGTGGTACTCGCGCCGGAGGTCCGCTCCCGGCTGCAGACCGTTGCCAGCGCCCTGAATCGTCTCAACCCGGAGAGCACGTCGCTGGCGGTGGTCCAAGAGGCGCGGCAGACCGTGACCGACGCGATGAGGTCGCTCCGCACCGAGCTGGCCGACCGGGCGCAACAGCTGACCGGCATGGGCGAGGTCGAGGACGTCTTCCAGATGGCGATGGGTCAGATCCGCAACGTGCGCCGCGCAGGCGCGCGGGCGACCCGCACGCTGGACAGCGTCGGGCGTGCGCTGGAGCCGACGCGCATCAGGACCGCGCCGATCCTCGCGCGGCTGGACGCCTTCCGCCGGACGTTTGTGAAAGTCAGCGACGAGACGGGCGCGCCGATCATTCACAACCAGGTGGCGGTCGACGCCATCGACGGCCTGCGCGACCAGATCACGCAGCACGGGCGCGATATGTCGGTCAACGACGTGCGCGACGTGCGACAGGTGTGGGACAAGATCGTGGCCGGGGCGCGCGGCAACGGCTGGCTGCGGGACATGGCGGAAGGGTCGCGCCAGGACGCGCAGCGCACGGCCGCCAACGCGCTGCGGGCCAACATCGCCGACAAGGTGCCGTCCATCGTCCGGCCCAACCGCGAGTTCAGCTACAACACCGGCCTGCAGGACGTCATCGAGGACACGCTGACCCGCAAGACCGGCCAGACGCACGGCCTGGTCGAGAGCCTGGTCGCCGGAGGCGGCGCGGTGTCGGCACTGGTGACCAGCGTCTTCAAGGGCGGTGCAGAGGGCCTGGCGACCGCCAGCGGCGCGGCGTTGCTCTACGGGGCCACGCGCCTGCTGAAGAGCCCCGAGTTCAACCTGGTGGCCGCCAAGACCCGCCTGGCGCTACTGGACGCACTGCGCGGCCGCAACGTCGATGCCATCCGAGACATCCTGATGCGCGAGATGTCGCAGGAGTCGGCGAAGCTGTCGACCGGCTACAAGGCCCCCGCGCCGGGCACCGAGCTGGACGAGGACGAGGCCGCGGAGTTCAGTCGGCAGCTGCGCGAGGGCAAGACCCTGCCGCCAGGCCTGACCGACCCGGACGTCGCGCCCGAGGACGCCTTCGACGCCGAGGAGGGCCGCGCCCAAGACGCCAGCGACCCGGAGCAGGGACGCAGCGACGCCGAAGACGCAGCCGAGCTGCTGGGGTTGACCGGTGACGACCAGGGCGGCGGCGAGGAGGCAGGCAGCCCCGAGGCGCGCGCCGGGGGCCCGCCGGAGGTGCAGCAGGCGGGCGTGGGCGGCACGGCGCAGTCGGTGCTCAACCTGCTGGAGCCGTTCACCAGGCCGCGCGTGAGCCTGCCGCGCTACGGCGACGAGCACCCGAACGTCAACCGGCTGATGGAGGCCATTGAGTACAACACGTCCATCTCAGACGCGCTGAACCTGGGCACCTCCATCGGACGGCCCCTGTCGCAGGGCACACGGCTCCTGGGGCCCATTACGAAGGCTGACCGGGCCCTTGGGGGTCTGCAGACCGCGCAGGGCCTGGCGAACGTCTCACAGGGTCTGGAGCGGGGCGACCCTGGCCAGGCGCTAGGCGGCGCGGTCGGCGCGACCTTCGGCGGGCTGTCGATGCGGCCGAACCGGGTCGGCGCGGGCGGCGAGGTCGAGGTGCCCGGCATGGGGCGACGCCTGCTGCAGGCGGGCGTGGCGGGCGGCGTGGCGGCGGCCGCGGGTCCGGCCACCATCCTGACCGCGCAGGCGCTGGCGTCCAACCCTGAGCTGATCAAGGCCATCCCCGACGAGAGCCTGCGGAACACCATCGCCCAGGGGCTCATCTCACTGGGCCTGGCCAAAGGCGGCGTGTCCATCGCGGCGCTGGCCTACCTGCACGCCAACCCGTCGCGCAAGGCGATCATCCACCTGGTCGGCGACCTGTCCGAGGGCCGGTCGGCCCCCATCGCCCGGCAGAAGCTGCTGCCGCTGATCGAGGCGGCGCTGAAGGCGAAAAACACCAAGGCGGTGCGGGAGATCCTGGCCACCAACGAGCCCGAGGCCGCGCGCCTGGCCATCCGCCAGCTGGCGCTCGATGCGCTCGACAAGCTGGAGGCGCAGGCCCGGCCGCTGGAGCAGAAGGTCGACGCCGACTCCGGCCGTCTGGCCAGCGACGTCGAGCGCGCCGAAGGGCCGATGCTGCGGGAGCAGGGCATCCACACGGGCTGGTATGAGAAGACCAAGGCGCTGGCCCAGGAGCAGGTGCCAGCCAAAAAGGGCGACCCGGTGGACCCCGACACCGGCCTGACCGCCGCGCAGCACTTCGCGCTGGAGGCGATGGGCGCGTTCGGGACCAACACGCCGCCGGTCGACAACTACAAGCTCTACAGCATCGTCGCCGACGCCGTGAAGCAGGCCCCCGCGGGGCTCGACCGCCCGCAGCTGCTGCAGTGGCTCAAGCGCCAGATCACCAGCGACACCGAGTGGCAAGAGGTCAAGGACAAGAAGGGCAACATCACGGGCCGGGAGCTGAAAGAGGTCGAGCGCGTGTTCGGGATGGACCCGAAGAAGCCGGGCATCCCGGCGCTGCGGGCGATCATCACCGGGAAGAAGCAGAGCCTGGGCGGCCGGAAGATCGAGAGCTATTTCCACAACCTGGGGCAGATCCAGCGCGAGAACCCCATCGGCACGAAGATCGACCCGGCGACGATTGACCGCTGGATGTTCCGCTACTTCGGGCTGCCGACCGAAGAGGTGCTCAAGACCGGCGACCCCGTCTACGTGCGCGACAAAGGCCGCGGGCCGGTCGAGCTGCCCGAGGGCTACCGGCAGAACCAGGTGGACCAGGCGACCAAGGCCGTCGAGGGGCGGCAGGCGCAGCTGGCGCGGGCGCAAAACTTCCTGACGTCGGTGCGTGAGGCTGGAGCCAACCCCGACGCGGTGCGCCGCGCCCGCGTGAAGGTCGAGCAGCGCCAGAGCCAGCTGGTGGCCGCCAAGAGTGCATTGGAGCAGGCCCAGGCGCTGCTGACGCCCGAAGGCCGCGAGAGAGGCGCGGGCCCCTCGCCGCTGCTGCTGCGCGGAGAGCACGGCGGGTCGGTGCGCTACGAGCCCGAGATGGGCGTCGCGACGTCGGAGGCCGAGGTGGCGTCGGTGCGCGACAAGCTCGTCGCCAAGGCGCAAGAGCACGCCAAGGCGCGCCAGGCGCAGATGCAAGCCGCCGCCAACGCGGAGTCGAAGCGCACCGGGCGTCCGATTCCGGCCGAGCAGCAGCTGCGGATTTGGCGCGCCGGGGAAGTGACCGGCCGCCAACTGCGCGCCGTCGAGCGCGACGCCCTGCACCAGGCGCAGTCGTTCGACCCGGCGACCAAGCAGCAGTCGGAGAACCGGAAGACCGCGGCGGGCAGCGAGTATGTCAGCCAGAACCTGATCGCCGACGCGGGCTACGAGGTCACCGAGCGCACGGTCAGCGAGGTGGCCAAGCGCCACGGGCTCAAGCCGCAGGAAGTGCAGCCGGTGCTGTGGTTCGTGGAGAAGTTCGGCGCGGACCTGTTCGGCGGCGCACGGCCCACGCAGGGGCTGCCGCTGGACCAGCAGCGCACGCTGATCGGGTCGCAAGAGGCGCGGCTCGACCCCTACCTGAAGCAGGCCAGCACGACGCTGGGCAAGACCGACAAGCGCGGACGCCCGGTCAAGACGGACCAGCCGCTGCTGGGCCCGGTCACCGCCGAGCAGCACCGCGACCGCGCCGAGACGCTGCTGAACCGCCGACAGCTGGCGCTGGGCCATCGCATCCGCCGCAGCATCGAGCGCAACGGCGGCGCGACGTTCCCCGAGAGCACGCCCACCACGCCAGGGCGCAGCCGGTTCGGCAGCGACGTCACCGCGGTGTCCATCTTCCCGTCGCGCACCGAGATGATGCCGCCGTCGGTCGGACGCCGCGCCGGGAAGCTGGGGTTGGCTCCGGCCATCGTCGGCTACATGAACAACAACACCGACCTGCTGAAAGACCCCGACTACAGCATCGGCGGCTGGCGCTACAACGGGCGCACGGCCGAAGACCTGAAGAACGGACTGCTGCCGCTGAAGTTCGACGGCCGTGAGATCCCCGCGGGCACCGTCATCATGGACGTGGTGGCCACCGCGTCGCAGGACCACAACAACCTGATCGCCAAGAGCCTGGGGCTCGACTACCGGCAGTATTCGGTGTACGACCTGCTGAAGGGCGAGGAGTACATGACCTACGGCCTGGAGACGGGCCAGGGCAGCCCGGCGTCGCGGAAGGCCCGCCAGGCGGCCACGCCGAGCCCCTACGCGATGAAGGCCGAGCTGACCGTGCCCGCGTCCATCGCGCGCGTGCGTGCGCGCCTGGCCGACCCAGGGCTGACCGCCAACCAGCGGGTCGCGCTGCGGGAGTGGCTACTCGACGCCGAGGAGGCCGAGCGCGCCAGCCAGCCGCCGCCCGTGCTGCCGCAGGAGGTGGTCGGCGCGATGGCCCCGCCAGGGAGCTAGCCGGTGAAGGGCAGCACCTTCGGCGGCAGCTGCCAGTAGGCCGGGCAGGCCGTCTGCATGACGATCTGCCAGCAGTCGTAGTGCCAGTAGAGGTGGCGGTCGTCCAGGTAGAGTGTGTCGATGTAGCGGTGCCGCGGAGCCGCGCAGCCCCGGCAGCCACCCATCGCGTGGTGGCGCAGGTGTATCGTGCGCGGGTCCGGCGCGGGTCGCTCAGGGCGCGGCCTGGACTTCGGCGTGTGCTGGTAGATCGTCATGCGTCCCCCTCGCTCTGTCGTTCGGTCACCCGCGTCTAGGAGGTTCCCTGTGTTGACCATCACGCTGATCTTGCTGGTTGCCGCGCTGCTGATCACCATCGCCAGTTCCCTGGGGAAGGCCCCGCTGTGGGTGGGCGTCATCCTGGCGATCATCGCGCAGCTGCTGGCCGTGCTGCCCGTCAAATAACCCAGCGGTCGTGGTAGGCTTCCGCCCATGCTGAACCGCCGCCGCTTTCTCGCTGCCGTCCTGCCGGTCCTGGCCGCCGCCTGCGCCTGCGACGACGACGAGGACGACTGCGACCAGGTCCACGACGCCGAGGCCCGCGAAGCGTGCAAGGCGGCACGCAACCCAGGCCCTGCGCCGACGCCCATCCCCGAGCCCGCCAAGGTCCACGACTTTGAGTTCCGGGTGACGGGCACCGTGCGCCGGGTCGACATCAGCCACAGCTCGACCACCGAGGGCACGACGCTGCTGACCACCGACCTGCCCTGGTTTGCGACCATCCGGTCGACCCGCACGCTGATGTTCATGGCGCTGACGGTGTCGGCCGGGGAGTTTGAGCAGGGGTCGCTGACCGCCCAGCTGTTTGTGGACGGCCAGCTGTTCCGCGAGGCGCACGCCACCGGCTTTGCGCCCCAGGTGTCGATCAGCGGGCAGTGGTCTGGGTAGCCTTGGCGGCCTTGCGCTTGGTGCCCTTGTGCATGGCTCCATTGCGCCGCGCCGCCGCGGCCTTTTTGTCGCTGGTCATAGCGCCCAGGACCACCGCCGGGTTGTCGTCCAGCCAGATCACCTCGTAGCCCGCGCCGCGCAGGGCGCTGGCGATTTTGTCGCGGCCGCCGCGCACTACCTCGATGCCGCCCTTACGGGCGTTGTAGCGCACCTCCACGACTTCGGGCAGGAGACGCACGCGCGTCCCCCGCTCCCGAATGTCGTAGCCGTTCTGCTGCACTGTCAGGTCCATCGTCATCGTCGTTATCCTCGCGCCGGGCTGAACCGGCTCCCTGGTGCTGCCCCGAAGCCGGGCAGGCACGTCCCCATCATCTTTCCGTGGCTCTGGCGCTGCCGCTGGCAGTGCCTGCACGGCGTCTCGTCGGTCACCTCGACGTCGGGCTCCGGCTCCGGCCGGGGGTCCGGCGTGGGCGCGGCCACCCGGCGGCGCTTGGGCTCCGGCGCGGCCCGCAGGCCGCCTTGCACCAGGCGGTCGACCCACACGCGCACCTCGCTGCGGGTCGCCGTCCCCCCGCGGCCGAGGGCGGCGCGGATCCGCCGCAGCCGCTCGTCGTCCAGCTCCAGACTGATATTCACCTTCATGTCATCCCCCAAGTCTAACCCAGCGGTCGGCTACTACGCCACCGGCTCCGGCTTTTCCGCCACCGTGACGCCGCGCTTGATGGTGCGCGCGAAGGCCACAACCTCGTCCCAGGCCGCGCCCGTGACGCCCCGCACGATGCGGGAACCCACCGACGTGTAGTAGCCGTTTTCCGGCCCGAACATCCCCGGCAGCGGCCGGTCGAAGGTGATGTGGACGCCGTCGCGCTTGACCGTCACGCCGTCGACCACGGTGCCGAACTGTTCCGGCACGATCTCGACGGCCGCGACCTTGCGCGCGAAGTTGTCGCGCTTGATCAGGTCGCCGACCTTCAGGTCTTCGACGTTGACCGTGTGCCGTTCGGCGATGAAGGCCTGGACCGCCGCGCGCGCCTTCGCGCCCGCCTTGGTCAGCTGGGTCTTATTGCCATTGCAGCCGTAGCACCGCGTGCCGTGGATGCTGTTGTAGCTGTAGTGCCCCGAACCGAGGCACCGGCTGCAGGTCTGCTTGTCGTAGTTGATGATGTAGCTGGCCATGTGTCTGTCTCCCTCTCTCAGTTAGACGGACCTACCGCTGGGTATGTTCCCGCAGCCAGGCGTTCAGCTCGTCTTCGGTCGGCCCGGCGCAGTGGTTGCACTGGACGTGGTAGAGCCAGTCGTCCGTCTGGGGCGCGCGGCTGACCTGCACCGACCAGCGTGACCGCCCCGAGCCCTTGCGCGTCTCGGCGGCGGCTTCATGCGCCAGGGGCAGCCGGAGGCCCTGGTGGGCCGCCTGGCGACGCCCGCAGGCATCGCACAGGTGGAAGGCGACGCCGTCGTGGTATCTGAAGACCCAGCTGACCATTACTAAAGCACCCGCACGCGCAGCCCGTCGGCTGCCGCGCCCTCGATGATGGCCCCGGCGAACCGGTGCTCGACCGCGCGGCTGGAGCCCAGGCGCGGCCCGCTCTGCAGGTGGGCGTCGAGCCAGTCGAGCCCTTCGGCCGTCTGGCCGGAGAACAGCAGCACGCTGTCGCCGACGCCGGTCACCTCGATGTCGTGCGCCGCGGCCTTCACCGTGATGCGGATCCAGGCCTGGCGCTTGGCGCGGCCCTTTTCGACCGGCACCGCCAGCACCGGCAGCTGCTTTTCTTCGGCGACCTGCACCAGGGCCGCGGCGAGGCCGACGTCCTGGGTGTCGACCGACAGCGCCGTGCGGTTGTGGCCGAACTGCAGCTGCGCCAGGCGCGCCCCCCAGCGGGCCTCGACCTCTGCGCGGTTCTGCTGCAGCAGCCAGGCCTGCGCCTGCGCCTCCTGGTTGTCGCCGAAGAACTGCCGCGCCGAGCGGCCGCTGACGTAACCCTTCCAAAGCCCTCCGAACACCTGAACGACGCCGATGCTGTATTTGGCCATGTGTCTGTCTCCCTCGTATCCTTAGACGACCCAGCGGTGGGTTTGGTTCCCTAGAGCGACTCGTATTCGGCCTTGCGGCTGAGCGGGCCAGGGTCGTGCGTCTCGTTGTAGCGCCGCGCCAGGGCGTGCGCTTCGGCTTCCGTCTCGACCCTGGCGCGGATGACGTGCCGCGGGCCCGCCCCCGGCTCCCGGCCGTTGGGCCAGGCCGGGTTGGGCTTCCACCAGTCGCGGACGAACACCCGGAACGCCATCACCGACCCTCCGTCGGTGACAGCGGCGAGTAGCTGCTGGACAGCTTCAGGTCGCGCTGCAGCTCGTTGAAGAGCGCCTCGTTGCAGCTTTCCGCCGCGCGGACGCCCGTCGGGGACGTCTCGTCGCGGTGGTAGATGGTGATGAACCAGTAGCTGCCCCAGCGCCGCGCGCGGGTGTGTGAGAGCTTCGGGCTGGCCAGCGCCTCGCGGACCTTCGCCGGGTGCTCCGCGTGCTGCTGCGCCTCGACGCACAGCCTGCAGGGCTTGTCGGTCGGGCCCTGGTTGACCAGGTCGCCGAAGAAGTTCTGGCGGTAGGCGTCGAAGTGGGCCGCGCAGGTGACGAGCTGGGCATTGAAGCGGTTGGTGTAGAGCGTGTTGTTCATGTGTCTGTCTCCCTCTCCCTAGTATACGACACCCAGCGGTGGGATGTTCCCCACCGCCGGGCCTGTCGTCTACCGGACCTGCGTGCCGTCGACCGCGTAGATGCGGACGTGGCGGTAGTTGAGGGCCTGTTCGGTGCCCGCCAGCTTGAGCGCCAGGTCGAGGCGGCCAGTCCAGCCCAGGACGCCAGCCGGGGCGCTGTCGTCGGCGGTGATGGGGCCCGCGGCGTCCAGGGCGTCGGCGCGGTCGCGCGCTTCCTGCGCCCACTTCACCAGGCTGCCGTCGGCGATCATGCGCGCGGTGCTGGCGACGTGTGACGGGTGGCGGTCGGTCGGGTCGAAGCCTTCGGCGGCGATGCGGTCGTAGCGCGCGGCGTTCTTGCGGTCGGTCGCGATGTCCGCGAGGCGGCGGCGCTCCAGCACTTCCTTGCGTTCGCCCTGGACGACGACGATGTGCGAGTAGGTGCGGACGGTCTTGCGGGTGAAGGTGCCGACGTCGGTCTTAACGGTGAGCTGTGTAGTCTTGGCCATGTTCTGTCTCCCTCTGTATGCTTAGACGGACCCAGCGGTGGGTTTGTTCCATTCGGCCAGGCGCTGCTTCCATGCGTTGGTGCGCTTGCACGCCTTGCAGGTCACGCGCGCCGGGTCGCCTTCGCGCAGGGCGAAGCGCGGGTCATACCCGCACGCGACAAGCCCGCCCTTGACGACGAGATGTGCCTTCATCTACTTACCCTCCAGTTCGTCGCGGCCGAGCAGGTCGAGCGCCTGGGACCAGGCCCCGCGGGCGACCCACACCAGGTGTTCGGCCCGTTCGCCGACGACCCAGGGGGCCACCTTCGCCGAGTGGTTACGGCGCTTGGTCACCAGGCCCTTGAAGCTCGATGCGGCCTTCTGCACCTCGACCACCTGGGTGGCCAGCTTCACCGTCAGCCGGACGTAGCGTTGCGCCTTGGGCAGCTTCACGTTGAGTGCGTATGCGTTGGTCATGTTCAGTTAGACGGACCCAGCGATGGGTTAGTTCCATCGCCAGGTCTAGGCCGGTCTAGGCCGCGGCGGGCGGCGGCACCACCACCCGGCGGGCGGTCAGCATCCGCACCAGGTCTTCGATGGACAGCTGGCGCTTGATCCGCTCGACCTGGGCGTTGCTGGCGCGGCCGCTGCGGCTGTTGTAGGCGGCCCACAGCGTCGCCAGGTGGTCGTGGTAGGCGTCGGCCCGCTCACCCGTGAGCGAGGTCGCGGTCAGGCCGCTGTCGGTGACGGTGACGGACACCGCGCCGGTTGCGAGGGCCAGGGCGTTGGCGAAGGCTTGCAGGTCGTTGGCGTTCACGTTGCTCATGTTCGTATCTCCTAGAACCTTAGACGGACCCAGCGGTAGGTTAGTTTCGGGTCGCCCAGGCAGCGATGTCGGCCTGGGTCGCGGCCTGTTTCCGCTCCCAGAAGGCGCGGATGCCGCTGGCGACGTTGACGTGGTGGTCGAGGTCGAGCAGGGCTTCGCGCTTACTGCGCCGCCACTCGCCTCCGACCGATGGGGCCTGGCCGTCGTGCCAGCGCCAGCCGTCGGCCGTCTGTGTGACCCAGTAGCGGTCGTTCACGATGTACTCGCCAGAGTTCACCCGGCGACTCGTCAGCTTCAGCCCTAGTAGCTTGGTCATATCAGGTTAGACGGACCCAGCGGTGGGTTTGTTCCCGACCACCCAGGCGCGCTTGACGCGCTGCCCGGCGCGCTTGAACCGGGCCAGGGGCAGCGGGTAGACCGACTGGTTGTCGGCGACCTCGACCTCGCGCAGGAGGTTGACCCGGACGACCACGTAGTGGCCGGTGACGTTGACCAGGTAGCGGCCGGGCTCCTGGCGGGCGGCCCAGGCCCGCAGCGTGCCCGTCGAGTCGTACATGTGCTGGCGGGCCAGGTGCAGGCCCAGGGCTATGCCCGCGGTCACCAGGTCCATGTGGTGGACCGCGCGCACGGCGGGCTTGCCCGAGGCCTTGCGGATGGCCGCGGCCGTCGCCTGGGTGTCCAGGCCGGTCAGGATGGCCAGCGCGCCGGGGCCGCAGTAGCGGTTGCCGCGGCTGCCGCCGATGGCCGGGTGCAGGTCGGGGATCACAGCGCACCGCCCTTGTAGACGCCCTGGAGCTGGTAGCGCCAGTTGATGACGTTGCCGATGTCCGGCAGGGTCTGTGGCGGCACGTCCACCTCCAGCTGCGCGGCGGGTGAGCCGTAGCTGACAAACTTGGTGTCGCCAAACTCCGACGACCCGAAGTCGACGTTGCGGTAGACGGCGATGCCGTCGCCGCGCGCCAGCCACCGGTTGACGATGACGGTGGCCCCCACCGGGTCAATCAGGGCGCGGATCTCATCGAGTGTGTAGTGGTTCATGGTCGTAGCCTTCCTCAAGGCTGGGTTACAGGCTCTGCAGCCACGCGATGAGCGCAGCGGCGTGCGGGCGGGCCTTCGCGGGCTGGCCGACGGCGAGAAACGCGAAGACCTTGGCGATGTGCGTCGAAGCTGTCTGTCTGTCCATTGTTCTGTCTCCCTCGATTACTTAGACGGACCCAGCGGTGGGTTTGTTCCGGGTCGCCAGGTAGGCCTCCAGGTCGAGGACCGCCTCGCGCCGGGTGCTGCGCCATTCCCCTCCGACCGAGGCGTCCCCGTAGAGGGACCAGCGCCAGCCGGACGTGTGGCGCTCCACTAGGCAGCCGTCGGCGTGATAGGTGCCTGCGGAGAGCTTGTGCAATGTGATCATGGTCATCTCCTACTGGCCGTCGCGGCCGAGCACTTCGTCAAGAGCCACCGTCGCCGCCAGCCGCGCCGTGTGGACAAGGGTCAATCCGGCGTTGGTCACCGTCCACCCATGCACCAGCCGTCGGTGCCCGTGCAGGCGCTTGGTGTTCAAGGTCTTGTAGGTCCGCGCCGCGCGCTGCACCGACGTGGCCAGCGAGTCGAGCCTCGCGCTCACGGTCACGTAGCGTTCGGTGCTGAGTAGCTTCACAGTCGTCTTGGTCATGGTTGATTAGACGGAACCCAGCGTTGGGATGTTCCCTTACCAGAAAAGCAGAACGAACACGGCCCAGGCGAACAGCAACCCGAGGGCGCAGCCCGCCTGTCCCAGCTGCGCCCAGTCGCTGTCGTGCAGGGGCTGCTTCACAGCCGCTGCAGCTGCCGTGCTGCCTCTTCCGCGTGGCGGCGAATCAGGTCGGCGACGATCTGGCGCTGCGTGTCCGCGTCGCGCCGGGCCGCAGCCAGGATGCCGTCGGCGCGTTCCTGCGCCTGGCGACGGGTCTGGTCGGCCCAGAGCTTGGCCGACTCCACGATGCCGCGCGCTTCATGCCGCGCCGCGGCGGGCAGCTGCAGGTCGAGCCCGCAGTCGCTGGTGATATCCCGCTCGATGTCGAGCCGGTTTTCCTGCAGCCAGGGGCCCAGGTAGCTCTGGGGGCCCAGCTGCTGGATGAAGGCGTCGAGGGCTTTCAGCTCTTGTGCTTTGGTCATGGTCGTTAGCTCCGGCGTGCGCGGCGCGCCGCCTGTTGGTCGAGGACGTTGTCGAGCAGCGCGGCCAGCTCGTTGGCCACGCCCTGCAGCGCGTTGTGGCGCGCGGCGTGCTGGGTGTAGGCCGCCTGCGACGCCGCGGGGCCCTGGGGGTAGTAGTCGCGGCCGTTCGGCGCGGCCAGGGCCAGCTTGGCCTGCGCTTCCTGCAGCGCCGACAGGGCGTCGGCGAGTTGGTTGGCCAGGTCGTCGGCCGCCGTTCCATTCAGATGCACTGTCGGGTAGATGATGTCCATGTGTCTGTCTCCTGCCCCTAGTATACGACCCATCGCTGGGAAAGTTCAAGCCCCATATTTCCTTAACGATTCTCGAGAGTTGACACCGAAAGCGATTGTCGCATAGACTTCCTAGCGATGGCTCACTTAACAGACAGCGAGGTCGAGGCGGTGCGGCAGGCCCCGCGCACACAGCGGCTGCGCGCCGCGGTGCGGGCGTCGAGCTTCACCTTTCCGGCGCTGGCCGCGAAGGTCGGCATCAGCCGCGCGCACCTGGCGGGCGTCGCCGGAGGGCGGCAGCAGTTGTCGCTGGCGCTCAAGCTGCGCGTGGCGCGGGTGCTGGGCGTGCCTGCGACGCTGCTGTGGCCGCACCTGGAGACGTTGGCGCTGGAGATCCTGCACGGCGTGCGGAGGCGGTCGTGACCGCGTCGCTGGGCCGGGTGGTCGGCGCGGTCGAGCGCAGCATCGGGCTGCGCCTGGAGCACGGCGGCGAGATCGTGATGATCGACGGGCTGCCCTACACGCAGGCCTGGGCGCTGATTCGCGACATGGCCGCGGTGCTGGCGGTCGAGCCCGCGGTCATCCGCCAGGTGCTGGTCGAGGGCGTCGAGAGCGGGCGGCTGACGTGCTGGCGCGACGACGAGACGGGCGAGATTGTGGGGGTGCGGTTCGCGGAGGCGTGATGGAGACGGTGCTGGCGGTGGTGATGGCGGTGGGCGTCCTGGCGCTGATCGGGACGCTGATTGTGGGTGTGGTGACGTTGGGCGGCGTGGTGCTGGGCACCCGCATCGGCCCTGAGGGAGACAGTGACTATGACTGAGAACAACGAGCAACTCGAAACCAGGCCGCGCGTCGAACAGGCGCTGGTCGGACAGACTCCGGCGGCGCGCGTGGCGACGCCGCAGCCCGTGCTGCAGAGCAGCGACGAGGTCGCGGGCATCATCGAGGCGCTGTGCAAGGCGCAGTCGGCCTTCGGCGTGGTGGCCAAGGACCGCGAGGCCAACATCACCAGCACGCGCGGCAGCTACAAGTATGGCTACGCGACGCTGAGCAGCGTGATCGCGGCGGTGCGCCCGGCGCTCAACGCGCAGGGCATCGTGCTGGTGCAGTCGGCCAACGTCATCAACACCGAGCGCGCGGTGTTGTTGCAGGTCGACACCCGGTTCATCCACACGACCGGCCAGTGGCTGGGCAGCGTGCTGCGCCTGCCGCTGACCGACGCCACGCCCCAGGGCATGGGGTCGCTGTTGAGCTACCTGCGACGCTACGGCCTGTCGGCGCTGGCGGGCGTGTCCGCGTCGGAAGAGGACGACGACGGCCAGGCCGCGCAGCCGACGACGACGCCCGTGCGTCCGAAGCCAGACCGGCGCACCGAGCCCAGGCCGACGCCGCCGACGACGGGGACGGACCAGTCGTTGGCAGAACGCCAGGCGCAGCAGGAGGCCCCTGCGGCCGCGCAGGAGCCCCGCCCTGCGGCGAAGGCCGCTGCGCCCAAGGCTCAGGCCCCGGCGGCCCCGAAGGCTCCAGCGGTGCCGCTGGCGGGCCCCGGCACCATCACCAACCGCGACCGCGCGTTGCTGTTCAAGACCGCGAAGACCTACGCCTGGACCGAGCAGGACGTGAAGGCGCTGATCAAGCAGCGGTTCGGCCACGACTCGACGTCGCAGCTGTCGCCCGAGCAGCTGTCGACGGTGCTGGCGTCCATCGAGACGCCCGAGGACCACGGCATCACGTTTGAGGACCGCGACGGCGTCAAGACGGTGGTGGTGGCCTGATGCCGCGCCACACACCGCCCGAGGACCAGCGGCCGCGGCCGCATGTGCAGATCGAGGTGCCGCGCGACGACGTCGGCCTGGTCAACGAGTTGTCCTGGGCCGAGGCGCTCGACCTGGCGGCCGAGTCGAAGTGGACCGTCCGCACCGACTCCAGTTGGGGCTGGTGCGCGAAGGACCACGCGCTGTTTCGCGAGGGCGACGACGAGATGAAAACAATCCCGGTGTTGCTCTACCAGAACTACTGATCATGCTGACCTTCGATGAATCGACCCACACGTTCCGGCGCGACGGCCAGGTGGTGCCCAGCGTCACGCAGATCCTGAAGGCCTGCGGCCTGGTGCGCGACTACGGCCCGAGCACTTGGGCGCGCGACCGCGGCACCCGCGTGCATCAGGCGATGTTCGCGCTGAGCACGACCAACGAGGACGCCGCGCTGGCGTGTCTCGACCCTGAGGACGTGCCCTATTTCGACGCGGCGCAAACCTGGATGGTCACCAACGGCGTGACGGTGCTGGGCGCGGAGGAGGTGGTCGACGCGGGCTACTACGCCGGGTGGCTCGACCTGCGCTGCACGCTGCGCGGCGTCAGCGGGCCGTGCGTGGTGGACTTCAAGACCGGCACGCTGCCGCCCTGGGCTGGGCTGCAGCTGGCGGCCTACGCTGCGCCGCTGGGCGAGGTCCACACGCGCTACGCGGTGCGCCTGCAGAGCAACGGGCAGCCGCAGATGAAGCTCTATACGAACCGCAACGACCTGATCAACTTCAATGCCTGCGCGCGCGTCGTGCAGCTGCAGGCCGACTACGGGAGGGACTGACCGATGGCAACGACTGAGGGAGAGACGTTGGTGGCGCTGACGCTGCAGGCTGCTGTGCTGCAGGACGGCGATGTGCTGATGCAGGCGCACGGGCTGGAGATCGACGGGCCAGAGACGGCGGAACTGGCGGTCGAGCTGCGCGAGGGCATCTCGGCGCTGCTGTCCGAGATCGACGCGGGCTACCGGCCGCACATCGCGCGGGCGCATGAGCTGCACAAGGGGCTGTGCGC